>Ga0194131_10010993_pt1 | contig 10933 bp, 9 predicted proteins | sample TA2KigO120mmetaG_FD_148631 | JGI IMG/M metagenome (GOLD analysis project Ga0194131, IMG submission 148631) | Freshwater microbial communities from Lake Tanganyika, Tanzania - TA2015053 Kigoma Offshore 120m | ecosystem: Environmental > Aquatic > Freshwater > Lake | place: Tanzania: Lake... | reverse complement strand
GCGGCGCGCTCGCGAGCGCGACCGCGCGCGCGGCGGCCGCCGCCCACGCGCGCTCGACGGCGACCTCGCCGTCGGCGACCGGGAGGTCGGCCGCCCACTTCGCGTGGCTCCCGAAGAGGCGCACCTGGTCGATCGTCTGCGCCGCCCCCACGTCCCGCAGCTCGGGCGGCCGGTCGGCGGTGAGGAGCACCAGCCCGACCCGTGAGAGCCTGGCTTCGACCGCCGCCGGCAGGAGGTTCGCCGCCGCGGTGCCCGACGTGCAGACGACGGCCACCGGGGCGCCCGTCTGCCGCGCGAGCCCGAGGGCGAAGTAGGCGGCGGAGCGCTCATCGAGGTGCAGCCAGGTCTCGAAGGGCGTCCCCGGCTGGGTGGCGCCGAGCGTGAGCGGCGTGCTCCGCGAGCCCGGCGCGATCACCACGTGGCGCACGCCACTGCGAGCCAGCTGTGCGAGGAGCGTGACGGCGGCGCGGTCGGCCGGTGGGGTCATCTCGCGGAGTGTATCGGCGCCCGGCGGGGGGCGCGCGCGGCCGCGCGCCGCGCCTACTCGCGCGGGCGTGGGGGCCGCCCGCCGAGGGCCTCCGCGAGCGGGCGGAACTTGAGCTGGACCTCCGCGAGCTCGAGCCCCGGGTCGGAGTCGCCCATGATCCCGTTCCCCGCGAAGAGCCAGGCGCGCGGCCCGCGCACGACCGCCGAGCGCAGCGCGACGGCGAACTCCCCTTCCCCGCGCGCGTCGACCCAGCCGACCGGGCCGGCGTACCAGCCGCGGTCGAAGTGCTCGTGCGTCTCGATCACGCGCCGCGCAACGTCCTGCGGGTAGCCGCACACCGCCGGCGTGGGGTGCAGGCGCCGCACGAGCTCGAGCACGTCGACGCCGGACCGCGCCCGCCCGGTGACCTCGGTCGCGAGGTGTTGGATGTTCGGCAGCCGCCGCAGCGCCGGGACGTTCGGGGCGCGGAGCTCGTCGGTCGCGCCCGCGAGCCGCTCGCGGATCGCGCGCACGACGGTCTCGTGCTCGATGCGGTCCTTGGCGCTGCCGAGCAGCTCGCGCCCGAGCGACTCGTCCTCCTCGGGCGTCGCGCCGCGGCGGATCGAGCCGGCGAGACCGAGCGCCTCGACGCGGCCGTCCCGCAGTCGCACGAGCAGCTCGGGGCTCGCGCCGAGGAAGGTCGAGCCGCCCGCCGAGAGCGTGAAGACGTGGCAGTCGGGGTAGCCGTCGCGCAGGCGGGCGAGCGTGCGACCCACGTCGATCAGACGGTCCCCCTCGAGCTCCACGGAGGTCGCGAGCACGGCCTTCTCGTACGCGCCGGCGCGCACCTCGTCGGCGATCGCGGCGACGCTTCGACACCAGGCCACGGCGTCGACCCCGAGGCGCTCCCATAGCCCGGCGGGCTCCGCCGGGCGGGCGGGCGCGCTCGCGGGGTCGAGCATCGCGGTGAGCGGCGCGTTGAGCGACTCCGGCTCGACGCCCGGCGCGACGACGACTCCGCGCGCGTCCCCCTCGGCGACGGCGAGGACGCGCGGGAGTAGCAGCCACCCGGCCCCGAAGGGCTCCCAGGGGGCGGCGGGCGGCGGGGAGGGGTTGAAGCGGAAGCCGCCGAGCAGCCGGGGGCGCAGCGCGGGCGCGTCCACCTCGGCGCGCACGGCGAGCGCGCGGCGCGCCGCGCCCCGCGAGGCCGAGGGCCCCTCGCGGCGCCGCACCTCCACGCTGCGCGCCTCGCCGATCGCGACGAGCGCAAGCCGTTCCAACGGTCGCTCGTACGAGGCACGCACGCCGTAGCGCTCGGGGGCCTGCAACAGGCTGCGCGGCTCGAAGACCGACGGGAGCGCGAGGCCGTGCACGCGATCGGGCCCCTGGCCCTGGCGGGCTCGCAGCCGAGCGATCACCTCCGAGACCCGGGGGTCCGGCGTCACTCGTACTCGTCCCTTCGACAGCAGGCGGTGCGGAGCGCTGGTCGGCGCTCGGATCGGGACGCGCGCGGCCCGGGAGCCGCCGCCGGCCTCGCCAGTATAGGCAGGGAGCCACCGCGGACGACGCGATGCCGATGCCGCGGGGGCCGCGCGCTACCGGATCTGGACACGATGCTCCGTCCCCGGCGTGCCGGGGCGGTCGCTCAGGATCGTGAGCACCGAGCCGTGCCCGGCCTGCTGCGGTGTCAGCACTCCGAAGCAGACGCCGCCGGGCACCACGCTCCCGCAGTTGTGGATGACCCGCTGCAGCGGGTCGTCGGCGGTGCCGGCGTAGAGGACGAAGGAGCGCGCGACCTTCGCCTGGTTCGTGACCCCGCCGATCGTGAAGCGCAGGCCCACCGCCGGCACGTCGTAGGCCCAGGCGAGGTAGTCGAAGTCGATGTCCCAGGCGGACCAGACGAGGCCGCCCACGCGCGGGCCCTCGCCCGGGCGCGAGCAGCCGACCGAGTTGCACGCCGCCAGCGAGGTCGTGCGTGCGCCCGTTGCGATCACGCGTCGCTGGGTCGGGTCTCCGGCCGCCCCGAGCACGACGTCCCACGTCACGGGGATGTTCGGCGAGGCGACCGGCTGGCACTGCCCGTCGAGGCAGAACTCGTACGAGGTGGCCTCGCCGACCGGCCGCCACCCCATCACCGCGCCGCCGGCTCCCGGCGAGAAGGCGTCGAGCACCGGGCTCGCGCTCGGCGGGCGGTTGGCGACGTCCACCGCCACCGAGACGGTGGCCGCGGCTTCGTGCAGGAAGCGGTCGAGCGCGAGCACCTCGAAGGCGAGCGGCGTGCCCGCCGTGCCCGGTGCCGTGAAGCGCACCGCGTGGCCCTCGACCGTGAGCTGAACCGTGGGCCCGCCGGTCTGCTTCCACGACACGGTCACCGGGTCACCCTCGGGGTCGGTCACGCGGGCGGTCAGCGTGACCGAGGTGCCGGTGAAGACGCTGGCCGGCGCCTGGATCACCACCGTCGGCGCTTTGTTCACGCCGTACAGCTCCGCGAGCCGCGCGCGCTCGGCGCTCGTGGCCACCGTCTTGCAGCCGTCCGGGTCCCTCGGGTTGAACGTGGCGTACATCAGGTCGCGGGAGTCGTCGCTGTGGCCGAGGCCGAGCGTGTGGCCGACCTCGTGCGCGAGGATCGACCGCAGGCACTGGTCCGACACCTCGAGCTGGCCGCCGAGGACGATGTCGAACTCGTTGAACTGACGGTCCTGCACGGGGCCGAAGCGCGGCACGTTGCTCCAGCTCCCGCGGGCGAGGGCCGCGGTCGAGCCCTGGATCACGCGGCGCGAGTCGTCGAACCCGATCTGGTTCGTCCCGTCGCTGTTCTCCCAGCGCGTGCCGGTGGTGCAGTCGCCGTCGTAGCGCACGCCGATTCCGAGCTCGGCCGCGTTCCACATGCGAGCGGCGGCGCGCACGGCCTCGCGGAACGCGTCGGCGGTGATGGACGCGGGGCGATTCGCCTGGAACGTGCAGAAGGCGACGGGGACCTTCGCGAGCGTCCAGCGGCCGGGCGGTCCCCCACAGGGGGGGAAGTCGCCCGGGCTGCAGTCGGTGAAGAAGCGGACGAACTGCGCGAAGACGAGACCGTCGCGGCCGTCGTGCTGGAGGTAGATCTCGACGCCGTCGTCGTACGGGCGCGCGCCGTCGGGTGGCGCGTCGGCGCTCACGCGCACTGCGCCCGCGGTGAGCCAGAGCGCGCACAGCGCCAATCCGAGCGCGAGCGCGCTGATCGGGGCGCGGGCCGGGAGCAGGGGCACGCGTCGACCTTCTCGCCGGGACGGCAACGAAGCGCCGCGCGCGCCGCGCCTGCCCGGATTCGCAGGGTGGTGGGGCACGACGCCAGTGTAACGGGGCGGCGCCCTCCGCCGTTCGACCGGGGCGGTTGACGCGCCGGGGGGCGGCACCTATTCCTGTTCGGCGACCCCCGAGGAGTGACCGATGACGCGCGCCGCTCCCGCCGCCCGTGGTTTCCAGGCCGAGACGATCGAGGCGCGCATCCGCGAGTACGAGTCCTTCGGGATCCACCGCACGGGCTGGGAGGGCGACGACCGCACGAGCGCGTGGCTGCGCGACACCCTGCGCGCCGCGGGGGTCGAGGCCGAGCTCGAGCGCTTCGCGTTCCCCCGGGTCGAGGTGCGCCGCGCCCGCCTGACCTGGAGCGACCGCACGGTCGACGGCGTACCGCTGCACGATGGTGGGTTCACCGATCAAGGCGGGCTCGAGGGCGAGCTGTGCGACGCGGACGCCGACGACGTCTTCGGGAAGATCGCCATCGCGGCCTCGGCCTTCAACGGCGACCGGACGTGGACGGGGCCGGAGGCGCACGAGCGGTACGTCGCGCTGGCGGGTCGCGGCGCCATCGGGCTCGTCATCCCCACCGGGGACGTGGACGGCGCGATCGTCCTGCGCAACGCGGAGCAGATCAACCGCCCGACGACGCTCCCCGTGCTCCAGGTCGCGCTGCGCGACGCGCGCGCGCTCGCCTCCGCGCTATTCGTGGGCGGGGAGGGCACGCTCGAGGTCGACGGCGAGCGACTGCGCTCGCGCGCCACGAACGTCGTCGCCGCGCTGCCGGGGAGCGACGCCGACGCGCGGCCGGTCGGCGTGATGACGCCGAAGTCCGGGTGGTTCACGTGCGCCGCGGAGCGGGGTGGCGGGATTGCGATCTGGATCGCGCTCGCGGAGGCCCTGGCGGCGATGCAGGACCGCCGGCGCCCGGTGCTGTTCGTCGCCTCGTCGGGCCACGAGCTCCACCACTACGGGCTGCTCGACTACTTCAAGCGGCGGCCGGACGCCGCGTCGGGGGCGGTCGCCTGGCTCCACCTGGGCGCCTCGATCGGGGCGCGACACCCGGCGGCGCGCATGGGTGCGAGCGACGAGCCGCTGCACGCGATCGCCACCGAAGCGCTCGCGCACGCCGGCGTAAGCGGCTTCGAGGCGATGCCGCCCGGCGCGCCGGGCGGCGGCGAGGCGCGCGAGGTGCATACCCGCGGCGGGCGATTCGTGTCGTTCCTCGGCGGGCACCGCTACTTCCACTCCCCGAGCGACACCGTCGACCGGGCCGTCGACGCCGAGCGCGTGGCCGGGTGGGCCGCGGCCGCTCACGAGATCATCTCGGGGATGCTCGCGCTTCCCGAGTGAGCGCGGGGCTGCGATGGGGCAGCGACCGCCGCCTCCCGCGCTCTCCGATCGCCAGCGCGAGTTGGCGCGGCTGATCGCGGGGGACGGAGCAACGGCGAGATCGCGGAGGCGCTCGGCGTCTCGCTCGACCGTGCGAAGGAGGAGATCGCGATCCTCCGGAGCCGGCTCGGGGTGTCGACCCGGGAGGCGGTCGGAGAGTGGTACACGCGCGCGCACGGCGCGTCCCGGCGCCGCCGGGCGTGGGCGCTCGGCGTGGGCGCGGGGGCCGCAGTGCTTCTGGACCTGGCGGGGGGCGCGACGGCGCTCGGTGTCGGGCGGGGCACCCCGGCACCGCCCGCGCCCGCGGCGGGAACGCGGCTCCCCGTGGGATTCCTCTACGCGCTGCGGCCCGGCGACACCCCGACACTCGTCGCGCGACGCTTCCAGGTCGACGCGCGCGCTGGACCCCTGGCCGGAGACGACGGGCGATGGTTCCGTCGACCCGGAGTTCCAGGCCGTGTTCGTCCCTCCCGGCGCGGCCGCGCCCGCCTTCGTGCGGCTCGGCGCGGTCGGGCGTGACGGAGGCCGTCCCCCCTGCTCGCGTGGCCCGCAATCGGCACCATCCAGGGGGATCGTGCGCACGGAGGCCGAATCCGGCATCCAGATCGGCCTGCCGGCGGGCACGCCCGTGCTCGCCGCCGCCTCCGGCACAGTGGCGGCCGCGGGGCTCGAACCGTGCTGCGCGCGCGGACGGCACGTCGTGATCGACCACGGAGGCGGCTTCCAGACCGTCTACGCGCACCTGGCGGACACGCGCGTCACGGTGGGGGACCGCGTGCAACAGGGGAGGCCGATCGGTACGAGCGGGCGGATGCGCGAACGCGGGCCCACCGGGCTCGTCTTCGGCCTGCTGCGCTCCTCCTCGGCTCCCTGACACGAGGCAACGGTCGGCCGGGGAGGCGGGCGGTTCGATCGCCGTGAGGCGCCGCGTATACTCCGCCACGCATCGGAGGGACGCGAGAGATGGTCACGACTCACGAGGAGATCGTCAAGGACGTCGCGAAGCTCAAAAGGCGCCCGAACCTGGAGAGCTGGGCACGCCTGCGGGAGTCCTGGTCCTGGGACGACGTAACGCGCGAGCTCGACCTGCCGGGGGGGATGTACAACCTCGGCCACGAGTGCATCGACCGCCACGCCAACGGCGCGAACGCGAACAAGCCGGCGATGATCTGGCAGAGCGCCGGGGGCGCGCTCGAGACGTACACCTACGCGCAGATGAAGGCGGAGTCGAACCGCTTCGCCAACGCTCTGAGGCAGCTCGGCGTTCAGAAGGCGGACCGCGTCTTCTTCTTCTCCGACCGCATCCCCGAGCTCTACTTCGGCGTGTTCGGCACGCTCAAGGCCGGCGCGATCGTCGCGCCGCTGTTCTCCGCCTTCGGCCCGGAGCCGGTGAAGGAGCGCATCCAGCGCGCCGAGGGCTCGGTGATCGTGACGACGCCGAAGCTGCTGCCCAAGGTGAACGCGATCCGCAAGGAGCTGAAGTCGCTCAAGCACGTGATCGTGATCGCACACCGAGAGGGCGGGAAGGTCGCGGACGGCGACCTCGACTTCAAGCAGCTCACCGAGGCGGCCTCGACCGACTTCGACGTCGTGAAGACGGGCCCGGAGGACTGGTCGGTGATGCACTTCACGAGCGGCACGACGGGGCTGCCGAAGGGCGCCGCGCACGTGCACAACGCCGTCATCGGGCATTACGCGACCGGCAGGTACGTGCTCGACCTGCACCCCGACGACATCTACTGGTGCACGGCCGACCCCGGCTGGGTCACGGGCACGAGCTACGGGATGTTCGCGCCGTTCAGCAACGGCGTGACGAGCGTGATCGACGAGGGTGGCTTCGGCGCGAAGCGCTGGTACGAGGTGATCCAGCGGCACAAGGTGCAGGTCTGGTACACCGCCCCCACCGCGATCCGGCTGCTCATGAAGGCCGGCGCCAAGCTCCCGAGAGAGCACGACCTCTCTTCACTGCGGTACGTGATGTCCGTGGGCGAGCCGCTCAACCCCGAAGGCGTGGTCTGGGGCCTGGAGGCGTTCGATCTGCCGATCCACGACAACTGGTGGCAGACCGAGACCGGCGCGATCATGATCGCGAATTACCCCAGCATGCCGATCCGGCCGGGCTCGATGGGGCGGCCGTTCCCCGGGATCGACGCGGCGATCATCGACGACCAGGGCCGGGAGATCGCCGAGCCGATGGTCGAAGGCGTGCTGGCGGTCAAGCCCGGATGGCCGTCGATGTTCCGCACCTACTGGAACGACAAGGAGCGGTACGACTCGCGCTTCCAGAACGGCTGGTACATCACCGGCGACAAGGCGAAGCGCGACGGCGACGGCTACTTCTGGTTCGTCGGCCGGGACGACGACGTCATCAACACGGCGGGCCACCTGGTGAGCCCGTTCGAGGTTGAGAGCTGCCTGATCGAGCATGAGGCGGTGGCCGAGGCGGGCGTGATCGGCAAGCCGGACCCGACCGCGATGGAGATCGTGAAGGCGTTCGTCACGCTGAACGACGGGTACTCGCCGTCCGAGGAGCTGCGCCGGCAGCTGATCCGGCACTGCCGCGAACGGCTCGGTGCGGGCACGGCGCCGCGCGAGATCGAGATCATCGAGCGCCTGCCGAAGACGCGGTCGGGCAAGATCATGCGGCGTCTGCTGAAGGCACGCGAGCTCGGCCTGCCCGAGGGGGACACCTCGACGCTCGAGGAGGACTAGGCACCGGGGGGCGCGCCGGGACCGCACCCGCAGGCGGCGGCCCGGCAGCCCCGACCCAACCGCCGGCACGTCGCGTCGCGCCCTCCGCGCGCTCCGGTCTCGCGCGCTCGCAACAGCGAACGGTGCCCAGGGTGATGGGACGGGGAGATGACGAACGACACGGACGGCGACATCCAGATCCACCGGGGGCTGAACGGCGTCTACTTCGAGCGCAGCGAGGTCTGCTTCATCGACGGCCGCGAGGGGAGGCTCCTGTACCGCGGGTACAACATCCACGAGCTCGCGCAGCGGTCGACGTTCGAGGAGACGGCGTACCTGCTGCTGCACGGCGAGCTCCCGTCGCGCGCGGAGCTGGCGGCGTTCGACGCCAAGCTCAAGGAGACCCGCGCGTTGCCGGCTGCGGTCCTCGACGTCATCCGCAGCGTGCGTCATGCACACCCGATGGACGTGCTGCGCACCGCGGTTTCCGCGCTCGCCGCGTTCGACCCCGAGGTGGGGGACAACTCCCTCGAAGCGACGCGTCGCAAGGGGATCCGCCTGACCGCGCAGGTCCCCGCGATCGTCGCGGCACACCACCGGATCCGGACGGACGAGGACCCGCTGCCACCGCGAGACGACCTCGGGCACGCCGCGCACTTCCTCTACTCGCTGAAGGGTGAGCCGCCCAGCGAGGATGCCGCGCGGCTGATGGACACCGACTTCATCCTCCACGCGGAGCACGGCTCGAACGCGTCAGCGTTCACGGCGCGCGTGGTGGCGGGCACGCAGGCGAACCTGCACGCCGCGATGGCGGCGGCGGTGGCGGCGCTCAGCGGGCCGGCACACGGCGGTGCCGCCGAGAACGTGATGCGGATGGCCCAGGAGATCGGAGAGCCGGAGCGCGCGAAGGAGTACGTGCAGGCGCTGCGGAAGGCGCGACAGCCGGTCATGGGGTTCGGTCACCGCGTGTACCGCGCTGAGGACCCGCGCGCACGCCACATGCGCGAGGGCGTGAGGCGGCTCTCCGCGGAGATGGGTCAGCCGAAGTGGTACGCGATCCTCGAGTCGGTGGTGGAGGCGATGCGTCCGTACGCGCGGCTCGGGGTGAACGTGAACGTCGACTTCTACGCAGGGGTCGTTTACTACCTGCACGGCATCCCTGAGGACCTGTTCGTGCCGATCTTCGCGATCGGGCGGGTGCCGGGGTGGACCGTGCAGGTCATGGAGCAGTTCGAGAACAACATCCTCATCCGCCCGCTCACGCAGTACACGGGGCCGTCGGAGCGGCCGTACGTCGCGCTCGCGGAGCGCGGGTGAGCGACGATTCAATGGGGCTGCGAGCGGGGGACGCTGGCGATCCTCGCGGCAATCCCGTCGGCGCTGCGCGCGCTGCTCGAGCGACTGCCCGGCGCCGTGGCCACCCGAGCGGTCGACGGGGATTGGTCGCCGAGTGACGTCGCCGCCCATCTGCTCTCCGTCGAGCCACGGGCGCTCGTTGAGCGGGTGCGGCTCATGCTCGACCGCGACGATCCGCACGTTGCGCCGGTGGACGAGGAAGCGGCGCTCGAGCGGAGCGGGTACCGCGGGCGTCCGCTGGCGTGGCTGCTCGACGCGTTCGAGCGGGAGCGAGCGGAGAGCATGCGCCTTCTGCGACCGTTGACGGCCGAGCACGTTGCGCGGTCGGGCCGGCACGCGCAACTTGGCGGGATCACGGTGGCAGACGTGATCCATCACGTCGCCTTCCACGACCTCGTGCACGTCCGCCAGATCGCGTCGATGCTCGAGGGGCCGATGAACGACGCCCGCGCGAACATGCGTGACGCGTTCTGATGACCGCGGGAAGGCGGCTCGGTAGCATGCAGCGATGTCGCTCCTGAAGCCCCTGCGCGCACGCGCCGTCGAGCTGGGTCTCTTCCCGTCGAACGAGCTGATCAGCGCCCCGTCGGCCTTTGCGCTGGTGCGCGACATGCCGTACGAGCGAGCCTCGTCGCGGGCGCCGGAGGTCACGATCGCCGAGTGGCGCGGCACCTGCTCGGGCAAGCACTTCCTGCTCCGCGAGCTCTTCGCCGAGCTGGGCTTCCCGACGACGCTCATCGCCTGCACGCACGAGTTCACACTGGAGAACGCGACGTGGGCGCCGGCGCCGCTTCGCGCGATCCTCGCGGAGGGCCCCATCCCCGACGTGCACAACTTCCTCCGCCTTCAGTGCTACCCGAACACCGAGCGTGCCGACGAGTGGATGACGGTGGATGCGACGTGGCCACGCGCCGGCACACCCCTTGGGCTCCCGGTGAACGAGCACTTCGAGCTCGGTCGTGACCACGAGATCGCGTGCGATCCAATCGAGGTGTTCCACCTCCCTGACGGCGAGGATCCGCAGGTTGTGAAGGAACGGCTCGTCGAGCTGCACGTTGGTGAGCAGCGCGCGCGTCGGGAGCGGTTCATCGAGGCGCTATGCGGCTGGCTCGCCGAGGTGGCGGGAGACAGCCCGTCGCCTGACGGAGCGGCCGACCGAGGGCACGGCACATGAAGCCGCAGTCGTTCCGTCAGTCGCTCATCCTGGCGCTGATCTTCACCGGGATCTGGGGCGTCGTCATACACGTTACGAGTCGCGATCAGAGCATCGGCGCCACGGCGCTTTCGTTGCCGTTCTTCTTCGCGATCATCCTGCTCACGATGCGGGCGACGAACCGGCTGACGGTGGCACTGGCAGGCCGCTTCGGTCCGAAGCCGAAGCCCAAGCCGGCGCCGCCGGCGCCCTCCACGGACCGACCTGAGCACGCGCAGCGGCGGCGGGAGCGCAGGCGCAGGCGGGGACGATACGGAAGACGATAGGGACAGGCGATTACGGAAGAGGCCCGACTTGCGTCGAGCCTCCCGCCTGGCACTCGGGACTAGTCCCAGCGCGTGCCGCCCACAGCCCAGCGCACTGCGAATCCCTTCGCATCGCACCGGCCCTCCGTGGCGTCGGAAGCCTACTGGCCGGACCCCCTTCGCGCGTCCACTGCGTACGAGAGTCCAGGCAGTCGATCCGCCTCCCAGCGCCCGGCGTAGGTGGCCGGGGCGAGCCAGCCCGGGCTGCTGTGCGGACGCCTCGTGTTGTAC
>Ga0194131_10010991_pt1 | contig 10935 bp, 11 predicted proteins | sample TA2KigO120mmetaG_FD_148631 | JGI IMG/M metagenome (GOLD analysis project Ga0194131, IMG submission 148631) | Freshwater microbial communities from Lake Tanganyika, Tanzania - TA2015053 Kigoma Offshore 120m | ecosystem: Environmental > Aquatic > Freshwater > Lake | place: Tanzania: Lake... | reverse complement strand
GGACAGTAGCCGAACTCAGTCATCAGAATCTTCGCTGCACCTTTGGCTTTTAAGACTGATCTGTTCAAGTTGTTCGTAATAACATGGGCGTCGTACAAGTGCACGGCTTTGAAAAAACGCCGGTATAAGTATCTTCGGAAGCCAAGGTACTCCGAAGTGTAGTGAACAGTGAGTTTAGCATGTTGTCGCAACTCTTCGACGGTGGAACTATACAGGTACATAGCTTGATCGATATAGACAAGATCGGGCCTGCAGACTCTTGCGAGTTGGACTAACTCTCGGTTGTAGGACGCAATGCGTTTTCCAACAAGAAGATGTTGCCGCGCTTTTTGCCAGAGGCGCCACCCGCCCTGGAGATATGGCATCTGGTCCAGCACAACCACCTGGTGTCCGAGGTCGCATAGCGCCTCCCGCCGGGCCTGAGTGAGACTTCCCGGCCTACAGGGACCTGTGTACAATATGTTCATCTCTTTCGGATAACGAGGATCGCCTTCGCCGCCCAACGGTCGGGCAGTAAGGGTCCCACGAAGTCGTCTATAGCTGTTGAGCAACAGTCACCGAGCCGACCGGCAGCTGCGCGGAGCAATCGGGCGGCTCTTCCGGCCAAGCGTGCTCCTCCCGCCACCAGAGGGTCGTCGAGCGTCGCCCAAATCGACAAGTCCTGGAGCCAAGTCTTACAGAACAGCCGCATCGCCTCGATTTCAAACCCTGCATCTCGAAGCAAACAGCGCCACCTAATTAGGGTCCGCAGGCCAGAGTGACCTTTCGAGGTTACAAACACTGGCTCGAACCACCCCTGGCGTTTCGCCCATCCGAAGAACGGGCCGTCAGTATCCAGGTCCAGAAAGTGCACCATCAGACCGCCGTGGCGCAGAACACGGTTCATCTCAGCGAGGCACCGGCTAACCAGTTCGTCATCGAGGTGCTCTAAAAGGCAGCTCGAGATGATAGCGTCAGCAGAGCCGTCGGCTAAGGGAAGTTCCCCAGCACTCGCCTGAACAACTGATGAGTAGGTATGGCCAGCTTGCCTGATCGAGGTGGTGGAAATATCCACTCCGAGCATGTCGTACCGCCGCGCAAGGTAATTGGATCCCCCCCCACAACCGAGTTCGACAACTGCCGAACCGGCTCGAATATTGCGGCTGACGTCATACAAATAGTGGTGGCGAGCCAAGAAGAGGGCCGTTGCGCCGACAACCCCTGGCCGGAAGTCCATGCCGGTAGTGGTGAATCCATGCTCGCCGTAGAACGCTTCTAACGTGTTTCTAGTAGTGCGCCATCGGATGATACCGTCCTCAACGCTGCAAACAAACCCGCACGAGGAACACGCAACTTCCGTCACACGGGTTTGGCCATTACTTCGGAGTGTAGGACCCATAGGAGTATGGCACTTGACACACGCAATCTTCTCCTGCCAACTGGGTGACAAATGGACCGTCATGATCACCGCCTCGCCTCGGGTCGATGGGGTAGCAGCCCTTCGCGATACGTGCCAACTACGTTCAACGCCGCCGTCTCGCTCCTCGTGACCGGTTGATGCGAGGACAGCGGGGATCGTTTCTTCGCCGTACGCCGCTCTCTGCGTCGCCTGTCCGGCACCACCGGCAGCTCTTCACACCCAGCACACCTCATATGGCTGCTTTCGACGGTTGTGCTACTGGCCTCGCAGTCATCAAAGCACCCAGCACTACAACTGCACCAAGAAAGGCAAGCGCCAAGACGGACATCCATGGGCTCAAGACCTCGCCCACGAATCTCGCGCAAACGAGTAGCATCATAAGAACGAGGGCACCTGAGCCGATCTCGGCGTACAGCTTCGAAGCCTTCACTCTAATAAATGAAGACGCCAGGAAAGGAAATACTACTAATCCGCACACTATATCCCCGACCAGGCTTGCCAGTGCGACTCCAATCGCTCCGTACTGCGCAACGATCAATCCGGCAAGAAGAACGGTAACCGCCGCATTGGTGAGTGACCAAAGGGCTGTTGAACGGTGCCGATTGGCTGCGAGGAGACTCCAGGTTGAGGTGGCCCAGCCGGATGACAATACCCCCTGCACCAACAAAAACGCCAGAAGGGTTGGTTCGAGACCGATACGCCCAGACGTCCAGACGCCGTAGGTTAACGGCGACAGAAGCCACAAAAGGACGGCTGCGGTCCCAGTCGTGATCAATACTACTCTAATCCCGACGATCGTGGCGCGGCTGAGATCATCGATGCGATCGCGAGCCCAAAGGAACGTGAACTCCGGCATCAAAGGTCCGAGAATCACGGTAGGGAGGTAGCTGGGAATGCAAGCGATCGTGCGGTGTGTGGCGTACAGTGCGACGACACTCGGGGAAGCCGCAGATGCAAGTACGAGCAAAATCCCCTGCTGTTTCGCAGCTTGAGCCAACGCCAGTAACCAAAAGTACATAGATCCGTGCAAATGCACAACCCCCTTTCGGGCGGAGCGAAGACTGACATCAAGGCCGCGGCAGCCGGGGATGCACCGGCGGGTGTCCAAGATGATGACGAGGGTAAGTACTAGCCCTGTAGTCAACACCGATAAGGCGTAGGCCCGCGGCGTGATAGAGAGCCACAGGAGTCCCGCCGACACGCCGACGCTTATCACTCGCACCGCGTTGCCGACCATCGCACCACGAGCGAACAGGCCAGTGGCACGATAGGCAGTGACGTAGACCCCCCCGGGGACGGATACCATCACGAGGTGGATCCCAAGAAACGTCAGAATCCAGGCCTCGCTTGAGCCGAGAGGCCGACTGAGTCCCGGCAGGGTCACTGTTACGGCGAGGTAGCTCAGTATCCCCAGCACTATCGCGGCGGCCAGGCCGATGCCCAAGAACAGTGATACACCTTCTGAGAGCGTCGTGCGAAAAGACGCTCGCTGGCCACGAGCATGGTCGATCGCGAGGAGGTTGCCTATGTAGTTTTGAGCGCCTAGGTCCAAGAGGCTCAAATACGAAACCAATGCAGTCAGTGTCAGCCAATGTCCGTACCCGTCTACTCCCCATGCTCGGAGAAAAAACGGCACGAGCAGGACCACGTGCCCGGCGGCGATCGCTTGAGCGACGGCCGATGAACTGATTCCCGTCCAGATACGCCATTCTCGGCCCCGTCGACGGGAGACATTGGGGGCCCCTAGCTTCTCACGGTTCAACAAGACAACACTGCCTGCCGCAGGACTGACCGTAATCCAATCGCAAACAAGTTTAGCCGCATCGCAGCCTTGCGTTCTAGCGCCATCCTCAGGATTGCCTCGACTCTACCGGCTCGGTCATATGCATGCGCGTACAGTCTCAGTATGTCGGCCCGGTCCATTTGCCTCACTGGTGCGTGAATGAGAGGGTTTGATTGCATTATGTCTATGAGTCTTTGCAGCCGAAGCGCAAGCGTGTGTCCCCTGACTACCTCTTGATAGCCGGTAGCAGCAATCTCCATGCGAGCCTCCTTATGTCTTAGATAAAACTCTATCTTCTCATATAGCTCCTCGTCGTCACCGTACGCGACATAATGAATATTTTCTGAAAACAATTCGTCCTGTCCATTGTGAGAGCGGCTTGTCAGCAACAGCGCACCACAAGAAAGGGCCTCAAAAAAACGAAAATTGAGGTCGTCGCCGACCGGCACATTTAATATGATCTTTGCCCGTGAGTACACCTCTGGGATTTCCGACTGCAGGTAGTAACGCTGCTCATTGATCCGGTATCTCTGTGCTAGCCGTTGCAGAACCCGTCGACGTCGGCTCTGGGGACCGAACAACTGCCCAACGAACGCAACATCTAGATCCCTTGGCAGGCTAAGATCTCTGAAGAACTCAGTGTCGCAAGCGTAAGGCATCCAATGTACGGCCTGCCTAGGGTGCTCACTGAAGTGAGTCAGATAATGTTTCTGGTACAGGAATACGTAGTCGAATAACCTTGCTAGGGACTTGCGCGCATCGAGATTGCGATGGACATCGCTGATCACGCACGCAGTGGGCACCGGGCAGGTATCTAGGCCGAAGGGAATTAGACCGAGAGGTTCGATGTATAGGAAGAAGTCGCACCCGCCGGTCTCCTGCAGCAACTCTCGGACATCGATGTCCGCCGGATAACCCTTAACCGAGCGTGAAGGTAGATGCTGGCTTCGTCTAGCAGCGACGTTGACCTCGCGCACTTCATGCCCGATACGCGTCAGGACTCGGCTGAAGTGGGCGCCCTCACCCTTGTCAAATTCTGTGGCGTAACTCAGTAGGACGCGCATCGTTGCTATTTGTGTGGTATGCGATGGCGGCTGGAAAATGGAACCTTCAGAATGCCGCTGTTCTTTAATGCGCCACGCGCGGAGTCAACAGCGGATCGTGGAGGCTTGCACTCCCGGAGCCATTCTCGGTAAGAGCTCGCACCGTCATACATGGTCTTTCTTGGCGTCCATCCGAGAGCTCGCAGCTTCTCGATGGACGACACGGCGTGGCGAGTATCGCCAAAGCGATAGATGCCGCTTGGTTCCAGTTCGACGTCGGCAGTGTACAGTGCCGCAACGGTGTGGGCCATCTCTAAAACGGTGTGGGCTCGCCCGCCACCAACGTTGAAGACCTCGTAATCGCTGCGGTCGTCGGCCAACACGAGAAGATTGGCAGCCACCACATCCTTGACATGAACAAAGTCTCGCAATTGCAGCCCATCCTCGTAGATAGTGGGCCGCTGTCCACAGTGAAAGCTGAGACAAAAGGCTCGGCAGGCGCCCGAATAGGGATTCGAGAATGCTTGTCGCGGCCCCAGCACGATTGAGTACCGCAGTGCTACTGAGGGAATGCCGTAGCGCTGACCCAGCTGAATAGCGATCCGCTCTTGCGTCAACTTCGACAATCCGTAGGAATTCTGGGCATTGCACGCGCTTTCCGGTGTCGGTAGCAGTCGGAGACCACCCTGGCAAGTCGGACACACCAAGTCCCACGCTGCCGCCTCCAATTGCGCTGCCATCCGCATGTCGGGACAGAATCGACCGTGCTGCGGACACTGGTATAGCCCCTCGCCAGCCGCAGCTTGCGAAGAGGCAACGATGATCTTACGGACAGGCAGATGATTCTCCACGATCAGCTCGTAGAGCAGCGCTGTTCCAACCGCATTGACACTGAAAAACCGGCTGAAATCCTGCAGGTAGTCCTGATAGGCAGCGAAATGATAGACTGCATCTACGCCGTTCAATGCTTCGGCCAGCACCTTGCGGTCTGTTACGCTGCCTTGAACTTTCTCCGCGTTCCGCGGCACGTACGCCGGCCAGCCGCTCTGATGCACGGGGGGCTCGAGGCTGTCCAAGATGCGGACGGCGTGACCGGTTGCCAAGAGGGCATCGGCCGTGTGTGAGCCGATAAACCCCGCTCCGCCGGTAATCAGAATCGTCATCCTACAACCATCCATCAGAGCGGAAGATGATACGGGAGCCATGAGGTTCAAGACTGATCGGCAGGTCCCGGTAGTCGTTCATCGCTTCGCGGAGGCCTCTTTGTCGCTCTGGATCACACACCAACAACAGAAAGCCCCCACCGCCCGCACCGGTGATCTTACCACCACTCGCACCGGCGCGGAGAGCGCGGCAGTACATCTCCTCGATATCGCTGGTCGAAATTCCAGGACCAAGTTGCCTTTTGATCATCCACCCCTGATGCATAATCGGTCCCAACTCGGGGAAAGATTCGTTCCGCAGTGCAAGCCGGGCCTTTAACGCCAACTCCTTCAGGTCTCGCAGGTGACTACCATTCTCCGCGATCCTCTTTTCCTGCTCGTGCAGAATGGCTGACGCCGAGCGCGTCCGTCCCGTGTAGTATAGGAGGAGACGCGCGTTGAGTTGCCGGAACGATTCCAAGTCGAGACAGATGCGCTCGATCGCAACGGCGTCGTCCTGCTGGAACTCGATGTAGCATAACCCGCCATAAGCTGCCAGATACTGGTCCTGTTTTCCAATCGGCTTGCCGCAGGCACCAAGCTCGATTTCACACGCCTCGCGCGCCAATGTCTCTGCCGTAACGAGTTCGCCGCGGAAACCGTAAAGCGCGTGAAGCAGGCCCACTGTCAGGCAGCTTGAGGAACCGAGCCCCGAGCCCTCCGACGGCACATCGGCGAGCATCGTGACCTCGACGCCGCTCAACACCCCGCAGCGCAGCATCGCTTCCCGCACCAGTTCGTGCTGCACTTGCCGGACGTCGTCGACGATCTCTTTCCGACTGTAATTGACGTAGATCTTGTTGTCGAATCTACGGCTGACGATAACGTACATGTACTTGTTGATTGCTGCGCCCGTGACGGCGCCGCCGTGCTTCAAATAGTAACTCGGGATGTCCGTTCCACCACCGGCGAAGCTGACCCGGAGCGGTGTCTGGGAGATTATCACGAGTGCTCCAGGACGATATCCGAGGCCTCGCGCAGGGAACGTGCGGCAAAGTCTGGTCGCGTCGGACGGCCATTGCGGGCCCCTACCAAAACGGTGCGGCAGCCGAAATGCTGGCCTGCCTCGATGTCTTCGGCAGAGTCTCCAATCAGGAACGTTTGGCTTGCATCAAAGCCCCAGTCTGCTTGGGCAGCCTCAAGCAGGCCGGTGCGTGGTTTGCGGCAAAGGCAGACGTCCTCGGGAACGTGGGGACAGAAATATACGCCGCTAATGAGCCCTCCGCAGCATCGTACCTGGGAGCACCAGTACTGGTTGAGCGCTAGAAACTCCTCGTGTGAGAGTAGATTCTTGCCGATGCAGGCTTGGTTAGAGACAATCAGTGTGACGAAGCCGTTCTCATGCAGAATCCTGAGGGCGTCGACTGCTCCCTCCAGGAACGTGAACCCCGCGGCGCTTCGGACATACCCGTTCGGCACCCGGCGGTTGATCACACCGTCGCGGTCGACAAGAACCACTCGCGTCGGCAAAGTCGGTGTTTTCTTAAGCTTCGGGAAGACGCGCTGCGCCTTGCGGAGATTGCCGGGAGTCCCAATGTCCAAGAAGAACTCGTTGATTGTGAGGCAATATGCATGCCCCGTAATACGGGGAACTAAAGCGGTGGCAAGATCTTTGCCAGTCAAATTCCGGCAGTACTCGAAGACAGCGGGCCTCATTAGGTAGATACCGGCGTTACAGAGATTCGATTTTGGCCTCTTCGGCTTCTCCTCGAGGCCGGTCAGCAAGCCCGAAACATCGACATCGACCACCCCACACTGGGAGGGGTCGTGAGCGTGAAACATGGTGAGGCTAGCGGGTTCAGAATGCGTGCCGTGAAAACTGCGCAGTCTGCGAAGATCAAAGGTTGTCAAGTTGTCCGCGTAGATAACGAAAAAGTCATCCGAAACAAGCAGTTCCTCTGCAGCCAGTAGCGTGCGAGCAGTGCCAAGGAGAACTGGCTCGTGCATCACGCGGACTCTCGTACCCGACCGATCGGTGAGGAACCGTCGGACTTGCCCATCCAGGTGGTGCGTGTTGATTACCACCTCGTCGACTCCCACACGTTCCAGTCCTTGTAGCCAGAACTCAAGCAGCGGCGTTCCCGCGATGGGTACCAGACACTTCGGCACTCTGTCGGTGATTGGCCTTAGCCTCGTTCCATAACCGGCTGCTAGGAGTAGCGCCTTCATCCAGTCAGTCGCCGCTGACGTTCAAAGCCTTGCTTAACGTTGAAACTTCGTCAAACGCTTCCCGGCGCGTAAGATTCCCCGGCTGAACGAGCTGGGAAGCCTGCTCAGGATCCAAAGTAGTCGAGCCGTGAGGGTGCCGCCCTCGCGTCGAATGAACTGCAGAAGAAAATCCTCTTCCTCGGGAAGGCCAGCCCCGGAAATCCTCAGCCATTCGGCGAACGCTAGCCTGGGCATGGCTCGGTGCCATCCGGCTTCCACCAGTCTGCGCTGTGCTGGGTCCTTGATCGTCGGGAGATATCTTCTCTTGGCTGCCAGGACTCGATCTGCCATCCGGGCGCCGCGGTAATACAGTTGGCTCGCCTGATCACGTTCCCTAACTCCGATCAGAAGCTTGGGGGTATAGGCCACATCTCCTAAACATGCGAGACGCATCCAGAACTCAACGTCGGCTGCCTCGCCAAAAGATGGATCCAGCCCGAGTCCGTCTATCGCCGCCCGCCGGAACATCGTTAGGGCCGTCACTTTCGAGTCAAGTCCAGGAAGTAGCACGTTCACCAGAAAGTCCATTCCACACATGAGTTCGGGACAATCGAGCATGTATCGCCTTACCTCAGCGCCGCTCGCGTCCACGCCGATAATGCCGCAATGAGCGTAAACGGCCGTTGGATAACGGTCGAGCAGCCCGCCGAGTTCAGCCAATAATGTGCGGTTGTACACGTCGTGGTCGTGGCACGTCATCAGATACTCACCCTGAGCTAAAGGGAGTGCCTGATTCCAAATCTGTGGCATCCCCAAATGTCCGCAGCGCAGATACCGAACCCTGTTGTCTCGGAAATGCGCCACAGTCTCCGGAGTGTCATCTGTCGAGCCGTCATCGGCCACGATGATCTCCCAGTCTGTTAGCGTTTGGGCTAACAGAGCAATCAGGGTGTCGCCCAAGAGGCGCGCCCTTTGATAGGTGGGAATAATGATCGAGACTTGGGGCACGTGCTCTCTACGGAATGCTATCTATCGAGGGAATCAGCCAATTACGTGCCCATCGCGGATGTCACATCCGGCTGGTACAACTTGACATCGCGTGGCACCGACTCGAAACCCCGCAAATGGCGCAAGAGCCGTTCCGGGAGGCTTGTCATGAACAGAATCGTGTCCTGAATGGCTCGCTCCCGTTCGTGACAGGGATTCCAGCCCAATTCCGCTACAGCTTTTGAAGCGTCGGGGAACTTGTTGTTGGCCTCTTCATACAGAGGCCCGTAGATAGCCTTTGGGTCAACATGTACAATCCTGCTCCGCGTCCCGGTTAATCGTTGAACGTCCGTGGCCAGCTCGTGAATGGTGCAGCGGTTCTTCGGATTGCCCAGATTGTACACCTCTCCGACCTTTCCATACCGCATAGCTAGCGCGATGCCCTCAACCATGTCGCGGACGTGGGTAAAAGCCCGAATCTGTGTTCCATCGCCAAAGACAGTAATGTCGGTGCCCGCCAGTGCTTGCCCGATGAAGCGTGGCAGCACGAAGCCACCCCTGCCGGATTGGCGCGGTCCAGTAATGTTAAATGGCCTAACAATTCGGGCGTCCAACTTGCCTACCGCGCACAGATTCAGCAGAGCAGTTTCGGCAGCCAGTTTGCCCACCGCGTATTCGAGGCGCGCTGAAGACTTGGCTGGCACGATTTTTGGCATGGTCTCGGAGCAATAGCCCTCCTGGCCCCCTCCATAGACCTCACTTGTAGAGACATCGAGCACGCGGGCGTCGCACTCCAACGCCAGCTCTGCTATCGCCATCGTGTCCCTGAGCATACTGTGGGCGATTCTACCAGCGTGTGGCAGCACTCCAGCCGGGCCGACCACCGATGCCAAGTGGTAGATCGCATCGTATTTCTTAGTGGGTTGCGACTGGCAAAAGTCCTCCACGTCCATGACCGAGTAGGTCAGGTTATCTCGCTCCCGCAAGATCTCGAGCAAGTCCGGCAATGGCAACGGACTCGTGCTGAAGTTGTCCACTACATGCACGTGATTGTCGGGCTCCTCCAGAAGCAACTCGACCAAGTGACTTCCTAGAAATCCGAAGCCCCCGGTAATCAGGATATTCATTTAAGTTCCACCTTTCGGCAGGCCATCTTGCATCTGGAGTTCCAACCCTAGCATTCCCTTGGCGTCAAGGTTCATCACTCCCTTATAGCTCTGCGGTCTTCGAAACGCTAATCCTGAGTGCCTGGCATCCACCACACTGCTCGGACTTAGTAGGATTCCGGGTAGTGTGTCAGTGATTCCGGGACACCAACACTCCTGCTCCGACAACCAATCTCTCCTCAACCGTCGCGCAGATGGCGTGATAGGTAACGAGATGGATCTCCTGTATAGGAGGAGTCTCCATAAGCGGTACCGCCATGAGCACGTCACACCACTGAGCCATCCGGCCACCACCTTGCCCAGTGAGACCTATCGTAGAGAGTTCTCGTTCGCGGGCCACTTTCAAGCCCTCGACGACGTCTGGACAGTTTTCACTCGTCGAAATACCCCAAGCGATGTCGCCCGGGCGTCCCAGCGCCTGGATCTGCCGGGAGAACACCGTCTCCAAACTGAAAGTCGGTGCTCCACGCCGTGAGGACCGCTTGGTTGGCCGAAAGGGGCGATCGCCGGAAGCCCTTGACGCTCGCACGTGAACATGCCTACGAAGTCGCCGCAGATGTGCTGCGCGTCGAAGACGAGCAATCTTCCACCGGCGCGGAAGCACGTGGACAGCAACTCGGCTGTCCGACGAACGTCAGCTATGTAGGAATTGTTGGCGATTCGCCTGCACATTCCTGGCGGTCCCCTGAAACACGGAGGCTATCGTACCGGCATCGGTACGGGAGCCTTCACGCAGTTGCATGGGCAACCCTAGGCACTGGAACATTGACGCCCAACCGACGCAAGGTCTCATGAGCGTCCATTTGTGAGATTCCCTCCGCTGTTCGGACAGAGATCCCCCAACTGCCAATAGTCGTATTACTCAACATTTCCGTCGAAAAGAGGAACCGTACATAACTTACGGAATATCAAGTACTTGCCCGTACTTATCCGTACTGAAATAAAACGATTGGGGGAACTCCAGCCAACCGCCATTTGTGAGACCCAAGCAGTCTGGGTCCGCCAATCCCTGTTGTGAGACCTTCCCCCAACCGCCCACTGTGAAGCGACTCAACCCTTCCGTTTGGCGCACCCTCCAAAAGCCCCAAAAACTAGCGCCCCCGAAACACAGTTCGACGACTTCATGAAAAATATCTCCCATAAAATCAAAGCATTACAACTTTCCACAACAAGATCCCTTGGAACGCAGTCGTATAATGAATATAGA
>Ga0194131_10010989_pt1 | contig 10937 bp, 8 predicted proteins | sample TA2KigO120mmetaG_FD_148631 | JGI IMG/M metagenome (GOLD analysis project Ga0194131, IMG submission 148631) | Freshwater microbial communities from Lake Tanganyika, Tanzania - TA2015053 Kigoma Offshore 120m | ecosystem: Environmental > Aquatic > Freshwater > Lake | place: Tanzania: Lake... | reverse complement strand
TGGCGCTGGCCCTGGCAGCCGGCGCGCGCGCGCAGACACTGTTCACGCTCGTCGAGCCGGCCGCGCGCCGCGCGCTCGGTCTGGGCGTCGGACTGCCGTTGCTCGCGGCCCTGGCCTGGCTCGCGCAGCGCGACGTGCGCAGCTGGGCGGCGGCCGGCCGCGCGGCCGAGGCGTGGACCGGGTCGCGACGCGTCGAGCTCGCCGAGGTCGCCGCCGATGCGACGCCGGCGCTGCACGCCGGAGCACCGCGACTGAACGAGCGCGGCGACGCGTACGTGCTGCACTGGGGCGTCGCCGATCGCTTCCTCGATCCCTTCCCGCGCGCTTCGCGCGAGCTGTGGCCGTGGCGGCCGGTGTTCGACGCGGCGCACGCGCAGCGCGCGTGGATGCGCGGCGCACGCGGAGAGCTGTTGCTGCCCGAGCGCGCGCCGGCCGGTCCCGAGTTCGCCGTGCGGCTGGTCGACGCCGACGCGGAGGTCGTCGCGTTGCGGCTCGACGAACGACTGTGGTTCGAGCCCTCGGTGCAGCGCTCGCCGCCGCCGCGGATCGAGCTCGTGGATCCAGGCACGGCATGGATCGAGGTCCTGCTCGCAACGGATCTGGGCTACGAGTCCGCCCCGGTCGCGGAGTTCGCGAGGACGGGCGCGGCGTCGCTGCGGGAGATCCTCATGGCGCCGGTGGGCGGCGGCGGCCGCCTGTTGTGGCAAGCGCTCGCGCAGTCGGCGGATCTGGGCGCCACACGCGCGTTCCTCGAGCTGCGCGCGCACGCATCCGCGCAAGCAGCAGCCGCCGGCGCGCCACCGGCGGCGGTGAGCCGCTGGATCGAGCTGGAATGGAATTCCGCATTGCGCGAGAAGATGTTCGAGAAGCGTGAGTAGGCCCGCGGCGACGCGTCGCACGCTACGCTCTAGGGACTGGATCCCTTGCCCATGATTCCCAATCCCGATTCCACTGCCCGCGCCGCTTCCACTGCCAAGGTCTCGCACCGCATCCTGATCGTCGAGGACGAGGAGGTGCTGGCTTTCGGAGTGCGCGACGCGCTGCGCCACGCCGGCCACGAGCCGCAGGTCTGCCACAACGGCAAGACGGCGCTCGAGATGCTGCAGCGCGATTCCTTCGACCTGGTCGTGCTGGATCTGATGCTGCCCGGCATGAGCGGCCTGGACCTCTTGCGCGCCCTGCGCCAGCACAATCACAAGCTGCGCGTCGTGATCCTGACGGCCATGTCGTCGGAGGCCGATGTCGTGCGCGGTTTCGAGGCCGGCGCAGACGACTACGTGCCCAAGCCGTTCAGCCCGCGCGAGTTGCTCGCGCGAGTCGAGGCGCAATTCCGCCGCGTCGAGAAGGAGGACTCGCAGTCCCCCCAGATCCAGCTCCCGGGCGGCAACCTCGTCGACCTCGCGCGGCTCGAGGTCATCGGCGGCGGGAAGGTCGTGCCGCTGACGCCGCGCGAAGGTGACATCCTCGACTACCTGGTGCGCAACCGGCACCGCGTCGTCACGCGCGAGGATCTGCTGCAGGACGTCTGGCACTACCGCAACCCGAACATCGAAACGCGCACGGTCGACATCCACATCGTCGGCCTGCGGCGCAAGATCGAGCCCGACCCCGCCAACCCGACCTTGATTCAAACCGTGCGCGGAAAGGGCTATCGCTGGTTCAGCTGACGCGTCCGTGAATCCGACGCGTCCCATTCACCAGAAGCGCACCGCGCTGCTTCTGTATGCGCTGCTCCTCGTGCTTCCGTTCGCGGTGCTCGGAGGGCTGCAGTGGCGCCAGATCGGCATCGATCTGCGGTCGGAGCGCGCCCGGATCCCGGAGGAGGCGCGGCGGACCGCGCAGCGCCTGACCGACGCGATCAAGCGACGCGTCGATCGTCTGCTGCTCTTGGAATCGCAGCGCAACCCGACCCATTTCGCGGAGTGGTACACGCCGCCCGGAACGAGCGGGGAGTCACTGCAGTTGCTGCAGTCACCTCTGCATACCGCCAAGCGCCCGGCCGGAGTGGTCGCGTGGCTCGCCTACGACTTGTTCGGCGAAGTCAACAAGCAGCCTCCGCTGCTCCTGCTCGGCGACGGCCAGCAACAAGCCGATGAGGACCCGCTGTGGTCGGAGGGGTTGAAGCTGACGGTCGGCGGCATCTTCGACCGCAACCTCGCCGAAGACACGCTCAAGCGCGCGTCTCGCGTGCGAGAAGTGCGCGAGTCGACAGTCGAGCTGGTCGAGGTCGCGGTGCTGTGCTCGTACCCGCAGCAGGCCACCTGCCTGCGCACCTGCCTGGGCTACATGCGTGGCCAGTCCGAACCGCTGTCGGTCAGTGACTTTCACCTGCAGTGCGCGCCCGGCGTGAATGGTGACCCGGTCCTGTTCGCGACGCGGCGCATGATCGTGTCGAACTACCCCGAGGAACTCGCGAGTGGACGGCCGTGCCTGAAGCCGCTGGTCTCCGGCCCCAGACTGACGCAAGGGCTGCTGCTCGACCCGCGCTGGTTCCTGGAGGTGCTGCCCGCTGAGGCCGCGGACGAGGTGCTCGGGGCGAACGAGCGCCTGATCCTCGATCCCGCGGTGCCGCCCGGCCAAGCCAGCTTCGACATCCTGAGCGAGCTCGGCGTCGAGCTCGATTCGAGCCTGCCGCCGGAGCTCGGGCGCGCCTCGATCGCCATCGACAGCGCCGCGATGGAGCAGCGCTACCGCACGCAGCGCGTGCGCTTCCTGGGACTGGCACTGATGCTGATCGTGTCGCTGGCCTTCGGGCTGGTGTCGCTGTGGCGCTCGGTCACGCAGCAGATCGAACAGGTTCGGCGCATGGAGAACTTCGTCGCCGCCGTCACGCACGAGCTGCGCACGCCGCTCTCGGCGATCCGGCTGCACGGCGAGATGCTGCTCGACGGCTGGACGACCTCGGGCGAGCAGCAGCAGGAGTACTACCGGCGCATCGTGCGCGAAACCGGGCGCCTGTCGAGCCTGGTCGAGCGCGTGCTGGAGAAGAGCCGGCTGACCTCGGGCCAGACGCGGGCGGTGCCCGGCGACCTGAATCACGAAATCCGCCGGCTGCAGCCCAGCCTGGCGCTCGGCGCGCTGCAGGCCGAGCCGGGACAGGCCGCGGAACCCGCGCGCGACGAGGAGCCGAGCGACCTCGTGTTCCTGCTCGAGGACGACGTGCCGCAGGTGTTCCTGACCTCGGAGGCGATCGCCACGCTCGTGTCGAACCTGGTCGAGAACGCGCGCAAGTACGCGCCGGTCGATCGGCGAGCGCCGGGCTGGGAGCCAATTCGGATCAGCACGCGGCGCGATGGCTCGACCGTGCTGCTCGAAGTCGCCGACCGCGGACCGGGGATTCCGCCGGAGGAGTCCGAGAAGATCTTCGAGGCCTTCTACCGGATCGGCAACGAGGCGACACGCACCGCGCCGGGGACGGGCCTGGGCCTGCACCTGTGCTACCTGCAGGCGCGCGCGATCGGCGGCGAGATCAGCGTGCACGCGCGCGATGGCGGCGGGTCGGTCTTCCGCGTGCGCTTGGAGCCGGTGGATTGAGCGCGGCGGCGGTGAGCCGGACATGACCCCGGAGCTGCGCCGCGCACACCTGCTAGAGTCATTGCATGCGCCACGCCTTCCACGTCGGCCTGCTGCTGGCACTTCCACTCGTCGCCTGCGGAAGCCTTCCGGAGCCCGAGTACTACGTCGAAGTGCCGCCGGAGTCGCAGGTCTGGACGCAGGTCGCGGCGCTGCCAGCGTGGGTCTCTCGCGAACCGGCGCAGGACGCGCTGTTCCGCTGTGTGCTCGAGTCGAAGTCGAACGCGCGCAGCGTCGCGGCTCTCCCGGGCTCGAGCGTGCTCGGGTTGGAACACCGGATCCGCGCGCGCCTGACGCCTGCGTTGGGCGCCGAGGATGCGGCCCGCGCGGCCTCGGCCGGCGCCGCGGCCGCGAAGCTCGTCGAGCGCGCGGCGAAGGACGAGGTCCTGACGCTCCAACCCGTCCCGGGGAACACCCTCTCGACCGTCTGGACGCTGTGCGAGGTGCCGGTCGCGGCCCTGCTCGCCCCGTTGCCCGCGGAGCGGCATGACGCAGCGCGTGCCGCGCTCGCCCGCTGAAGGGCCTCCAGGGCGCGCCAGGAAAGCGGAGACGGCGGTCCGCAGCGGTTCCTTCTGCCTGTCGCTCGGTTCCGGCCATTCACGGGCTAGACTTCCCGGTCCCCCCACGCCGCCGGAAAGCCTTTCCGGCACGCGCCGCGCCTCTCCCCGGAGCCTGACTGGTTTCCACGCCGGACTCACGCGCACGCAGCCCTGCTCTCGATCTCGCTACTTCTTTGCCGCCTCCCCCCATGCACGTCGTCGTTCTCGGTGCCGGTCTCGCCGGCCTCTCCTGTGCCTATGAGCTGCTGAAAGCCGGGCACAAGGTGACCCTCCTCGAGAAGGAGAACTACGCGGGCGGCATGGCGACGAGCTGGAAGGTCGGCCCCTACTGGCTCGACCACGGCCCGCACCGCTTCCACAGCAAGGACGAGGAGCTGCTGCAGCACATCTACGAGGTGCTGGACAACGACTACGTGTTCGCCGATCGCCTGTCGCGCATCTACATGCAGGGGAAGTTCTTCGACTACCCGCTGAAGACGGGCAACGTGCTGCGCAACCTGCCGCCGCACATCATGGCGCGCGCGATCTTCGACTACCTGTGGATCCGGGTGGTCGACCAGTTCAAGCCGTTGGACGACTCGAACTTCGAAGGCTGGACCAAGAAGCGCTTCGGCAAGACGCTCTACGAGATCTTCTTCGGCAGCTACACCAGCAAGGCCTGGAAGATGCCGTGCAACCAGATCAGCTCGGACTGGGCCAGCCAGCGCATCAGCCAGGCCAACCTGTGGGACGCGATCGTGAAGACGATCCGCCCGCCCAAGGGCGGCGAGGTGCGCAGCCTGGTGAGCAAGTTCTGGTACCCGACGCACGGCGGCATCGGCCAGCTCGGGCGCAAGTACGCCGAGAAGCTCGTGCAGCGCGGCGCGACGCTGCACCTGTCGACGCCGGTCAAGCGCATCGAGATCGAAGGCGGGCTGGCCAAGCGGGTGATCTTCGAGAAGGACGGCGTCGAGCACGCGCTCGAGTGCGATCACGTCGTGAACTCGATCCCGCTGCCGCGCGCGCTGGAGGTCTTCTCTCCCGGCATCGACGCGGAAACGCGGCAGGCGATCGCGAACCTGAAGTACATCGGGATCGTGTTCATCTACATGGAGCTCGATCAACCCAGCGTCTCGCCCGACCACTGGGTGTATCTGCCCGAGAAGCACCTGACCGTGCACCGCATCAGCGAGTTCAAGAACTTCTCCAAGACGGTCGCGCCGCCGGACAAGACCGTCCTGTGCTGCGAGATCACCTGCCGCTGGGATGACGAGCACTGGAACCTCGACCTGCAACGCGGCTTCGAGATCGCCGAGCGCGACCTCGTCACGGTCGGGCTGATCAAGCAGGGCATCGCGCGTCCGCTCGACATCGCGAAGGTGCGCTACGCCTACCCGGTCTACGATCTGACCTACAAGGCCAACCTCGACGTGCTGAAGAAGACCGTGCGCAAGGTGCGCAACTTCCAGACGACCGGCCGGCAGGGTCTGTATCGCTACAACAACATGGATCACTCGATCGCGATGGGCCGCAAGATCGCGAAGACGCTCGCCGAGGGGCGTGATGCGAACGCGGAAGCGGTCGCGGCGGGCAAGGAGTACTTCGGGTGAGCCTGCCTGGGGGGCCCTCCACGGAGCCCTCGGGAATGCTCCAGGGGCTGTCCGCTCCGCTGCCGCCCGGCGCGCTGCGCGACGTCGCCTGCGGGCTGTGCGGCTCGCGCGAGCGGCGCGTCAAGTTCGAGGACGGACCGTTCTCGGTCGTCACGTGCACGCAGTGCGAGCTCACCTACGTGACGCCGCGCCTGGTCGATGCCGCGCTGCTCGAAAGGGTCTACGACGAGCAGTACTGGAGCTCCGACGCGGCCAAGGTCCGCGGGTACACCGACTACCGCGCCGACGCGCCGCTCTACCTGCGCACCTACGAACGCCGCTTCTCGATCGTCGAGCGACACTTCGCGCGTCCCGGACGCGTGCTCGACGTCGGCTGCGCGGCCGGCTACTTCCTGTCGGTCGCACAGCGCCGCGGATGGGACGTCGCCGGCTACGAGCCGTCCGACGCGATCCGGCCCGAGGCCGAGCGGCGACTGGGCGCCGGCCGCGTGCGCGGCGGGGAATTCACGAGCGCCGGCTTCGAGCCGGGCTCCTTCGATCTCGTCACGTACTGGGACGTGATCGAGCACATTCCCGACGGCGTCGCCGCGCTCCGCGCGGCGCGCGCGCTGCTCAAGCCCGGCGGCAAGCTGCTGATCGAGACCCAGAACATCGACAGCCGCGCGGCCAAGGTGCTCGGATCCCGCTGGCAGCACTACAAGCACGCCGAGCACATCTACCACTACAACGCGCGCACGCTCTCCGATCTGCTCGGCCGCGCGGGCTTCGAGGTGCTCGAGAACAAGCCCTGGCTCGGCGGCAAGTACGTGTCGATGGGCTTCATCGCCGAGCGGGCCGGAAGGCTGCACCCGGCACTTTCGACAGTGCTGAAGCCGCTGTCGCTCCTGCGCTCGAAGGCGCTGTACGTGAACCTGTTCGATGAGATGATCGTCGTGGCGCGACCGCGCGCCGCGAGCGCTTAGACATGGACCCCGTCGCCTATCGCGCCTTCCTCGAGCTCGAAGAGCGGCATTGGTGGATGCGCGGCCGGCGGAGCGTGTACCTGGGCCTGCTCGAGCACGCGCTCGAAGGCGCGCGCGTGCGCCGCGCGCTCGACCTCGGCGCAGGCATGGGCGCCTTCCTGCCCGGCCTGTCGCGAATCGCCGAGCAGGTCGTCTACACCGATGTGTCGAGCGAAGGGGTTGCGACCTGCCGCGAGCGCGGCTTCACGCGCGGCGCGCTCGCCTCGGGCTACGCGCTGCCGTTCGCGGATGCGTCGTTCGGCCTGGTCTGCATGTTCGATGCGATCGAGCACATCGAGGACGACGCGCGCGCGATGCGCGAGGTGGCGCGGATCCTCGAGCCCGGCGGCCGGGTCTTCGTCAGCGTGCCGGCCTACCAGTTCCTGTATGCGAACAACGACCGCATCGCGCAGCATTTCCGCCGCTACACGCGCGGATCGCTGCGCCGCGTGTTCGAGCAGGCCGGGCTCGAGGTCGAGCGCAACACGCACGCCAACGTGTTCCTGTTCCCGGTGATCCTGCCGGCCGTGCTGGGGATCAAGCTCGTCGAGAACGTGTTCGTGAAGGCCCCGGACCCCAAGCACACGAACTTGAGCTACCGGATGCCCGGGCCGCTCAACGAGGCGCTGTTCCGGACCTTCGCCGCCGAGCTGCCGCTGTCGCGTCGCTTCGACTGGCCGCTCGGGCACTCGATCGCGGCCTTGGCGCGCAAGCGCTGAGTGCCGCTCGTTGCGCCTTGCAGAGCCGGAAGACTCGGGCTCAACCGCCCTGCGCGTCGGTCGGCTTGGCCAGATTGAGCGCGTTGTCGATGTTCTCGACGCTGTAGCGCGCCATCAGGGCCTCGAACGCGAACAAGCGCTCGCGCAACGCGCGACCGTACTCGCCGTTGGCGCGCATCTCCAAGCTCTGGAAATCCGACGGCGTCATGCGCGCCAGATCCTGCGGAGTCCTGCCCTCCAGGCGCAGCAGGTACAGCTTCGCGCCGCCGGCGTGGGCCTGCGGCTCGAGCACCTCGCCCGCCTCGCTGCTGAGCAGGTTGCGGCGCGTGCGCAGGAACTGTGACACGTCGCTCGTGTCGCCGCTCGCGATCGGCGCTTCGAAGTCGTAGCCGTCACGGCGCCCGACCGTCAGTCCCGCCGCGCCGGCGGCCGCGCTGAAGGCCGCGGAATCGGTGATCGCCTTGCCCGTGTCGACGGCCGGCGGCTTGGGCAGGAACTGGCTGCGCACTTCGTTCAGCTTGGCCAGCGCGAGTTCGCCCGCGCGCTTCTCGATCCAGCGCTCGGCGACCTTGTCCTTCAGTTCGGAGAAGGGCGGCAGCTCGGCCTGGCGCTTCTCGATGCACTGCGCGATCAGCAGCGCCTTGTCGTTCATCACGACGTCGTCGAATACCTTCCCGCTCGCGGCCTCGATCAGGCGCCAGCCGAAGAACGAGCCGCCCCAGTCCTCGACCTTGGTCCACTCGTCCTGCGTCAGCATGCCTTCCGGTGCGAAGGATTCGAGTCCCAGCGTCGCGGCCTCCGCCGCGAGATCGATCGCCTCACCGGCCTCCTGGCGCTTGGCCAGATCGGCGCGCCACTTGCCGAGCGCCTCGTGCAGGGCCGCATCGGTGCGAACCTGCTCGGCGATCTCGTCGAAGGACTTGTAGAAGCGGCGCTGGAAGTCCTCCTGCGTGTTCGAGTTCAGCGCAGCCGGATCGGCGGGCAGCGGCGTCTCGCGCCGGTAGCGCAGGTAGAAGTTCGCGTTGTAGAAGTCCTTGGCGAGCTTCTCGGCGTCGGCATCGGCGGCGCGCGGGTACTTCGCGAACAGAGCGGCCGTATCGCGCGGAGCGGCGCTGCGCACGCCGGCCAGCACGGCCTTCGATCGCGCCAGGCTCTTCCAGCCGGCCTTCTCGCCTTCGGGCAAGTCGGTCAGCCACTTCTCGAGCTCGGCATCCGCGGGCAGCGCGGCCTTGGCCGAGTCGATGAACGCGGCGCGCTCGATCTCGACGTACTCGATCGACAACTGCTGCCGCTCCTTCGTCCACAGGCTCTCGACGCTGGCCGGATCGGCGTTGGACGCGAGCATGTCCATCAGCTCCTGGTAGCGGTTGACCCGTACCAGCTTGCGGAAGAACTCCTCGAAGCCCTGCTTGCTGCCGAAGAACTGCCGCGTGATGTTGTCGTAGAACTGCGGGTTCGCGTCGAAGCCCTGCGCGCGCAGGATCTCGCCGAGCTCCGCGTCGGTGATCTGGATGCCCGCGTCCTGCGCGAGGCAGTCGTTCAGGTACAGCTCGACCACCTCGCGGTCGCTGATGTTGCGCTTGTTGCGCGTGATCGTGTACCAGCCGTCGATCTTGCGCTTGATGTCCCAGTAGTCGTTGACCGGCAGCGCTTCGGTTCCACGCCCCGGGCGCTGCCAGCGCAGCACGACGTCGGCCGTACGGCCGCCCGAGCAGGCATTGTTCATCGACGGCGTCACGGAGAACGTGACCAGCATCAGCAGCAACATCCCGACGAGGATCAACCAGACGAACGGGCTCTTGCCCTTGGGCACGTGGACCAGTTCGTCGGCTTGCGCCGGCGAGTGCTCGGACTCCGGTTCCTTCGGGGTTTGATGGGGGTTCTGGGACATGGCGGCGCTCGCTGAAAAAGCGGCGCAGTGTACGCGCTGGGCCGCCCCGGCGCCAAAGGGGCCTGGGAGACCCGCCGAGGCCGAGGGCTCGCGAATTTGCCGGGCTAGTCCTTGGCCAATTCGGCGTCGCGCGGCAGGTCCTGCAGACCAGCCAACCCGAACTGGTCGAGGAATTCGCGCGTCGTCGCGTACTGCAGCGGCGCGCCCGGCTGGTCCGCGCGACCGGAGACGCGCACCAGGCGGCGGTCGATCAGCGAGCGCAGCACCGGACCGGCCTGCACGCCGCGGATCGCCTCGATCTCGGCCTTGGTCACCGGCTGGCGGTACGCGACGATCGCGAGGGTCTCGAGTGCGGCCGGGCTGACCTTGTCGTTCCTGCGGGCCCGCGCCAGTCGCGCGACGATCCAGGCCATGCGCGGCGTGGTCAGCACGCGCCAGCCGCCGCCGAGCTCGCGCAGTTCCAGCGGCAGACGCGCGAGCTGGAACCGCTCGGCCAGCGCCGCGAGCGCGTTGCGCAGATCCAACTCCGCCGTGCCGGGCAGCAGCGCGGCCAAGCGCGGAATCGAGAGGGCCTCGGGCGAGGCGAACAGCAGCGCGAGCACCGCATCCTCGAGCTCTTCGCCCCTGAGTTGCTCCGCCGGCGCGGGCACTTCCACGCTCGAATCCTCGGCGGCCCCGCCACCCAGCTCGCCACCCAACTCCCCCCCCAGCTCGGCCGTCAGCGCCTGCTCGTCGGCCGCCGCGGCCGGCGCCCGCTCGTCGGGCACGTGGCCGTTGGTCACAACCGCCGACTCCTCGCGCTTCTTGGCCATGGAAAACGCAGGATCGCCTGCGCCGACCGGCGGGTCAAGCACCTGTGCGGCGCGCCGGGCCTTGGCTCAGCGCGCGAGCTCGAGCAGCGGGGAAAGATCGACCTCGTAGTAGCGCTCCATCGCCGCGCGCCACTGCCAGAACTCGGCCTCCTCGATCGGCTGCTCGGCCAGCGAGCGCAGCACCGCGGGGCCGAGTTCGGCCCAGCTGCCGCCGCCGCCCGGCAGATGCTCGTCGACGCGCGCGAGCAGCAGCTTGCCGCCCTGCTCGAGCGGCCCGCCGACCTCGCCCGGCGCGGTGCGGAACACGAGCTGCGCGAGCGGCGAGCGCTCGCTGCGCACGACCGGCGGCACCCGGCCGCCCTGCTCGCGCGACGGGTCGAGGCTGTAACGCCGCGCGGCCTCTTCGAAGGACATGCCGCCAGCGAGCGCCGCGCGCACCTCGCTCGCGCGCGCCGCGTCCGCGACGACGATCACGCGCAACGTGGCGCGCTCGCTCGATTGCAGCCAGGCGCGCACGGCGCGCTCGGCGAGCAGCTGGTCCTCGCACTGGAGGCGCACACGCTCGAAATAGCGCTGCGGGTCCAGACCCAGTCGATCGCGCACGAAGTCCTCGGGCGTGCCGGCGTGGCCCTTCTCGCGCACGAGCTCACCCAGCTCCGCGCAGGCGTCGCGGTAGCGCGCCTCGACCTCGGCCGAGTCGACGCGCACGCCGAGGCGCTGCGCTTCCGAGCGCGCGATGCGCGTGTTGATCAGCTTGTCGACGTAGTCGCCGAGCACCGTGCTCTCGCTGTG
>Ga0194131_10010988_pt1 | contig 10937 bp, 12 predicted proteins | sample TA2KigO120mmetaG_FD_148631 | JGI IMG/M metagenome (GOLD analysis project Ga0194131, IMG submission 148631) | Freshwater microbial communities from Lake Tanganyika, Tanzania - TA2015053 Kigoma Offshore 120m | ecosystem: Environmental > Aquatic > Freshwater > Lake | place: Tanzania: Lake... | reverse complement strand
AGTAATACTAAATAATACTATACCTAAGATTAAGTATAGTTAAATCATTAAATATCACTTTGTGTTATAATTGTACCATGTCTGATAATGCTAAAGATTGGATTGACAAGGCCTTTTTGTATTACAAACAAGGCGACACAGAAAACTCAATCAAATGCTATGACCGAGCACTAGAGATTAATCCAAATGATGCTGTAGCTTGGAACAACAAGGGTTCTCTGTATGGTGAAAAAGGCGACACAGAAAACGCAATCAAATGCTTTGACCGCGCAACAGAGATTGATCCGAATCATGCTAATGCTTGGTACTTCAAGGGCCATTCGTATGATAATCAAGGTGATGCAGAAAACGCAATCAAATGCTATGACCGTGCAATACAGCTTAATCCGAATGATGCTGATGCTTGGCACGCCAAGGGCGCTCTGCACCATGAACAAGGCGACACGGAAAACGCAATCAAATGCTATGACCGCGTACTAGAGATTGATCCGAATTATGCTAAAGCTTGGAACAACAAGGCCTTTTTGTATTACAACCAAGGTGATGCAGAAAACGCAATGAAATGTCATGACCGCGCACTAGAGATTAATCCAAATGATGCTAAAGCTTGGTTCAACAAGGGCTTTCTGTTAGGTGAAAAAGGCGACACGGAAAACGCAATCAAATGCTATGACCGCGCACTAGAGATTGATCCGAATTTTCCTAAAACTTGGTACAACAAGGGCGTTCTGTATGGTAAACAAGGCGACACAGAAAACGCAATCAAATGCTATGACCGCGCACTAGAGATTAATCCGAATTATGCTAAAGCTTTGAACAACAAGGGTACTCTGTATGGTGAAAAAGGCGACACAGAAAACGCAATCAAATGCTATGACCGCGCACTAGAGATTAATCCAAATGATGCTAAAGCTTGGTTCAACAAGGGTCTTCTATACAACAAACAAGGCGACACGGAAAACGCAATCAAATGCTATAGCCGCGCACTAGAGATTGACCCAAATGATGCCGAGTTTTGGCATCGTAAGAGTATCACTCTTAGACTAATTGGTAATGTGTATTACGCAGAAAAATGTCTACAAAAAGCAAAGGAATTACGTCATAAATCATGATGGACACGAAAAATCCGGTTTTAATTGATTTTAAAAAATAATAGAGATCAATTATTAATTATCTTGATCTTTCTTGTTCCAGTGCCTCTGCCAGTAACCAGAGTAACCTCTGTGGTGACATCTGAAACTTGTGGCTTGGCGCGCTGGTCCAGTCTGACTGCCTGGTGACCTCTGGCTGAAACCATAATGGTATCGCCGCTGACTTTGTCCATTTTCTCTGTCTGGAATTTCTTGTAGGAATTTCCTGCCCAGTTCAATGGGAAAAATTCAGCCTCGGTTTTTGCAGTTCCACGCTGGATAGTCTTTTGAACCTTCATAATGTAACTAGGGTGTCTTCTGTATATCTATCTTGACAAGTAAATAATTTAGGAAGTTTCATTGCTTATTCCCCATTCGTTTGAGCACTCATGACAGTGCCATTCTGGAACACTATCGCAAATCGCACGCCCTCTTCCAATTATCTGGCCCTTGGCAACGGCATCTAGATACCATTCAATATCTCTAGGGTAACCATAGAAAATAGGACAAGTCCTAGTACTGCCGCAAAAAGGGCATTTTGGATTAGTACATTCCATACATTCCTTTACTTGACACTATCTCAAATGGAACTGGTGAGTCAAACCAACTAGTTGATGAAAACCAGTCCGACCCGGCAAAAAATAGCCCCAGCAATCTCTCCATTGTTATCTGATCAACAACTGAGATCCATACCAGTCCGTCATATCTTGGGAGTCTGATTGGCGTATCTGCATACCAATTACCAGAATCCATCCTACAAAAAAACAAAGAATCATCTGTCTTTTTGTTGATAAAAGAAATTCCGTTTTTTCGGTAGGTCCAATCCAGATTACTGGTGTTAGTAATTGCCTCAACTAGACCAATATACCGGTGCTGACTAATGGGAATGAACTGACTAGTATTTGCCATACAGTACTCTATGTGCTGATAATCTGTAGATTCTAGTTGTCCCTGTTCGTTTTTGAGAGTATTTTCAAGATTTAATGAACTCTTTGCAACTTTTCCGATTATTGGTTGCAATTTAATGTCCAGCATAGATTAGCGGCTCGTCTTTTTCTTCAAACTCTCTAATTATTCTTGGAAAAAAATTTGACAAGGTGTTTTGGTTTTCTTTTTTTACCTTTTGATTCATAAAAAATACTAGATTTTTTGACTAATAGGGAGCAGTATCATAGTATGAATACCGTGCATACTATTATTCCCATTTGGGATATCTTAATTGCCCTCGGATGCTGGAAAGGCGCGCCTCATAAATTGAGAGCTTTTCAAATATCGGCGTTGCCTGGGCTCTAAGCAAATCCCAAGATTTTGGAATTTGACTTTTCTCATTAAAATCAATCCTGTTATTTTTGCCAATCTCTTTTGCTACTTCGTATACTAGGGGACATTTAGAGAAAAACTGTGGTGCAAAAGCTATTACTGCATCTATAATGCAATTGTAATATTGTTTAGGATTTGGGATTATTGTGTCAATTTTCCATAATGGTTTTTCAATGGCCTTTGTTCTGAACTTTAGTGGAGATAGCCACTCTTTATCTGATGCACCGACTGCTATTACCAAGTCGATTTTTCTAATTCCATCATAACCATCAACTCCATCACTGTTCTCGATAAAATATGTACTCACATAACCTGCCATTAGTCTTCACCTCCATCAGTTTTGATATTGTTACGTTCATCAATTTTGCATAATTTCTCAAAGCAGTGTCTCGCCTCTTTGTTTTCGCCCTTTGCAAGGTGTACTTCTGCTTTTTTCTTCCAAACTTCTTTGTTTTTTGGATTTTTATCCAAAATGTACTGATATGCGTTAAGTGATTCATCATAGTCTTCTAATTCAAAGCTTGAATCTGCCTTGATAATTTTTGCCTCTATGCTATCTGATGATTCATCTGCAGCATTGGTTGCCTTTCGGAAATACCAATTCGCTCTATCAATATTACCTTTCTCAGAATATGCCTTGCCTAGCAGATAATAGGAATTATAGTCCGAACTATCTACTTCTACAACAAATCTAAGATCGTCTATTGCCTTGTCATTATTATCCAACCAATAATTAACCCAGCCCCTAGATTTGTGCGGTTTTGTCCAGTTTGGATAAAGCTCGATTAGCTTATCATAACATTCTTCAGCCCTTTTCAGCTCTTTCATGTTACAGTATAATCTGCCTAAATTCTCTAACAAGTTATCAATTTCATTATCAATTACCGACATTACATCGTATGTTTCCTTTGGAAAATTCACGGCTTGAAGTTCATCATCTACTTTATTCTCAATTACTGTATTCCATTCATCCTTGGTGATCTGTCTTCGGTATCTTTGCAGTCCGGTTTTATAAGCATGCTCTGCCTTGGCATTGCAAAATTTCTCCAGTTCTAACTCACCTTGCTGGTTATACAATACACCAAGATAGTGCCATGCAGGACCGTGCAATGGATCTAGTGCTACTGCTTTTTTAAAACAACTAATTCGTTTTTTTATGTTAATCATATTTTCACCTAGATTGTACCAATCTTTAGCGCGAAATTCATTAATGTGATTTTTTTTCAATTTATTCTGGCCTCAAACATTGAGAAAAAACCCTGGTTTTTCTTATTGGCAGTATTTTTGCTTGATTGATTTTGGCTAGAGTGATTATCCAAAAAAACACGAATCCATGCTTGTAAATTTGTATTAGTGACTCGATTCATACCGTATTAGTCCAAATGTTTCTATTAAGAAAATGGCATTTAGTATAGATACTTTGGATACTATTTAATTTTCTTGGGTTTGTATTTCCAGAGAAATATTACAAAGACTATGGCAACTGCAGTCATCATGTAAACTATTATTCTGTTGTATCGATACTTGACAGTTAGTGCGAAGACAAGTGCAGATGTGAGAAAATATCCTACTTTTTGCCATTCTGGCACGGCTATGACTATTAGAATTGTTCCTAAAACGTGTAAAGTCCAATAAATCCCCCAAACTATGGGCTCATAACCATATAGTGGTCTATCTGTTTTTTTAATAATTACTGGACCGAACTGACTCCAGAATGCCTGGGTATTTGAAAATCTTTGACCATGATTTGTTCGATTGCCGTTCTTGTCTAGATCAAAGCAGAAATTATCATAAATACTGACAATTTTTCTAAGCTTGCCATTGGCATCCCTTTGATACACATCATAAAATGCATTCTCTGAATAATTTTTAATCAAGAAAATCTCACTGTGCCTCCTGATGCAATTTCATTATAAGATTATAGGCAGCAATTATTTCCTTTGTCTTTGCATTTGCGTTTGGCGATACGTTCCTATCTGGATGATACTTTAGAATCAATTCCTTGTATTTTTTCTTTATTTCAGCATGAGTTGTTGTATTTTTTAGCTCTAAAATCTGAAATGCAGCATCAATATCATCCTGCTGAGATTCGTATGTATGTTGCTCGGAATTATGTGAATTGTAATTTTGCTCTGATTGATAATCCTGCGTATCATCATTAACATCTCCAAAGTCAGTAACATTTTCTTCAAAGTCTCTCTGTAAATCCGGATTTGCATCAGTAACGATTTTTATAATTGCTAAAACTTTGCCTATGACTGAGGCATATTTTCTTTTGTATCTCCCATATGGATCATATTTGATATTGATCTCTAATTCCTTGATGAGATAGAATAATCTAAAATCATACATGGCAAGCTTTGATCTCCAGGTTTTACCAAAGATCATTTCTGCTTCTGCATATGTGATGTTGAATTCTGCTAGTCTTTTTTGAATTCGTTGTTCACGACTAGTGGAACTTTGGCTAGTGCGTCTATTGTGTTTATTTTTTTGCGAATAGTACTCTTTTTTGTAGCCAGAATAATAGGAATTAGATGTGTTGTAGGCTTGCCTTTGACCGTGCCAGGAATAATTTGGATCATAATCCGTACTATCATTGAACTGATCTTGTTTATATTCAGAATAATTTTGATCATAATTCTTACTATTTTCACCGGCATCTTGAGTAGTTTTTTGCTGATTTTTTTTATACCAATTCTTGAGTAAAACATAACCGACAATTATTGGCACTGTGATATACCAATACACTATTGCCCAATAGATTAAAACTAAAATTAAAAGTAAAAAAATAAGGACTACCAGTAAAATTATCACAATATTCTAGTCTCTTTTTGATTAATTAGAATGAGGGAGCAAGTTTTGTTACTGTAGATACTATGAATACTATGATTTTTTCCTAAAAAATCAAAATAAATAAAATTCCAAGTATTGTATGAGTAGTATCTTTGATATGTGGTATTTTCTTATTAGATAGATTTTGAATTATTTTTTATGACTAGTGATGACTCAAATCAAAAAGAAGTATGCATTGTTCGTAAAATTACGAAAATGGATTCTGAAGAATACATCTCTATACAACTCAAATCCCCCGATGAAAGCATCGAGCAGTTACTAAACAAGGCACTTGCCTTCACTACAAAAAAAGAAATCATTCAAGATCGACCAGGTCCCGGAATTGTATAGAATGATAGGAACAATTTTTTTAAATAATTTTTTCTTTGATTAACCATAATTTGCCCTTTTTAGTGACTTGATAATCTGGTTGCTAATATTTTTTGTAAGGAATTTATCTACATGTTGATAGTCATCGCATACAGCGAACTGATTTCCAAATATCTCTCTCATAAAAAAGGTAAATTTCTCATCATCAATTCCTACACAAATCCCATTGCACATGATTCCCTTTTTTCTCATCATTTTGATACCTTCTTTCGCCACCTCTACGTCTTCTTTCTCATTTGGCTGACCATCTGTAATTAAGAAGAAAATACATTTTGGACTAGTCAGTTTGTCAATTAGGTTCTTGCAATACCAAACTGCAGTTCCTATGGGTGTTCCCCCCCTCGCATCTAATGAGCCTATTTCATTTGGAGATGATATTTTTTTGATCTCACAATAATTTGAATTGCCTGACCAGCCAACTATAGTAAGCTGAACATTTGGCAAGTCTGAAATTGCCTCATAAAGTGTTGCACACATGCGTTTTACCTTTGCTACTTCGTTAAGCATTGAACCACTCTCATCAATAGCAATGATAATGTCAAATCCTACAAAATTTCTAGTACTTTTAAGGAAATTACCAATTCGATTAATATGAAAATCAATGTATGAATCTACATCAATGTCATCCCCTACTGAGTCAATTTCCACATATCTTCCACCCTGAATTCTTTTGAAAATATTTTTTAGTTTTTGCGCAGCACTCTGATTAAAATTGACTTTACTCTTTGATTTTGGTTCTACATTAATGATATTTTTTTTAATTTTACTCCAACCATACGTGGTCAGAATTTTCTCTCCAGTAATTCTGCCTATTTGCTCTTCGATTTCGGCAATCTCTCTCAGACCAGATTCTTTTTGACTTTGTATAATATTCTCAAAACTTGTTGTACGTCCAGTCCATATTTTTACTGGGCTAGAAAATTGTGCTAAAAGTCCTGACCCATCTCTTTGTTTTTGTAATTCAGATTCTGCTTGTCTTTTTGCCATTTTCAGAACTTTCTTTTTAATTGGAAGTGTAGTCTCTTCTATTTCCTTTTGATATCGTTCAATTTTTTTCTCCAATTCAGAAATTTTTGCTCTTGAATCACTAAGTGTTTTTTTTGAATCGTCTCCGTATGATTCAGAGTTTGATTGAGATTCTGGTGAGATTTTCTCTAGGAATGGCTGTACTACTTTTTCCCAATACATGATTGCTAGATCAAAAGCACCTTTTTTCCCGGTTAGCTCAACCCCTTTGATGTAATCTGTTGCTACTGCAAATTCGCTTTTTTGAACCTGCTCTATACAGTCATGTCTTGCCATTTCCAAGGCAGCAATTGGATCTACCGGCATTTCTTCCTGAGGGTACTTTTCTTTGCATTCAATTGGTCTTGCCTGGATAAATCTCTCTAATGCACCTCGATAAATTTGCCCATAACAAGTCTCCGTGCGTCTTGACTCTAAAATATCAAAAATTTGGTGGATATATCTCAGAAAGAGATTTCTATCTGATAGTGAATTTACCGCATTGGTTCGTATTGTTCTTGCATGAGCGGAAAATTCTGAATATGGAGAATCAAAGACTATTTTTGCCAGCTCTCTTTCTACTCTCGTCTTTGTAGATATTTTATCCTGACTAGTACCAATTGTGATGCTTATGTTTTTAAGAGATTTTTTGAGGTTTGCGAACTTGCCTTTCATGAACTCAACATGAATTTTTACACTTTTTAGCTGCTCAATTATGGATATAGTATTAGTTAGAATTTCATATTTGGATTGCTCCTCAAATTCTAGAGAGTCTGCTAGCTTGACCATCTGGATTTTAACCTCTAGTTTTTTCACTTTCTATTGTTCTGGAAAAATCAACCATGGTCGCTCCAAAAATACTTTCGATTCTTGACTTTACTGTATTGATCTGGTCTTGATCTTCATAGTTGCCTAGAATTTTTAGCTCTAATACCAACTGCGCGGCATTGAGTCTAGAATTGTCTCGATAGCTTCTGTACATGTCAAAAGCATCTGCAATATCTCTAGTAGAGATTCCATAGTCGAGATTTCCCTTTTTCTCTGCCAATCTTGTCTCGTTTGCCAATCTGAACAAGCCGGTTGCAAATTCACTAGGAACTCCAAATGAATTCACTAGATTGACCTCGTCTTGCATGGATGGATAATCCCAATTCCATATTGCAAAGCGGCTCTTTAGATCATGGTTTAGCTCAAAGACCCCACCACTACTGCTTGGATTTGTTGTTGCAAAAACCAAGAGCCTGGCGTCTTTGCTCAGATAAAAATTTCTATCTAGTGCGTCTACGTACAGTCCGCAACGCCAATCAAGTAATGGATTTAACAACTTTTGCATTGCTGGAGGTAGTGAGCCCACCTCTTCAAGGCATAACACTGCAACCTTTGCAATATTTGCAAGCTCTATTGCAGTTGGAATTACTCCAAGCTTAAACGGAGTTGTACCGTCCTTGTGAATAATAGAGCGACCAATCAGGTTGCTTTCTTTGGTTCCCTCACTGCAGTCATAGTGAATGAATGGTACTCGTGGTCTATGTGAAACCCAGCTTGCCACACTTAGTGACTTGCCAATTCCTTTTGGACCCCTGAGCAAAAGTGGTTTTTTACTTTGTAACAATCCATCAAAAATTGCAAACTCGTTTCTAGTTTGAATATATTGTGGCACTTCATGAATGAAGTATTCATCTGGATTAACACGAATGTATTCTAGAGGAGAATTTGATTGGCTCAATTATACAATACCTCTGCATACTTGACTTTCTTTAGATTATTTTTTTTACGAATTTGATTTTTGTTCATAATTTAAAATAATTTTTTATCATATAATAGTAAAGAAAATACTTTGGATACTATTGATACTTGATTTTTCAGTAAATTAATTGAATGGATCTTATGATGGGAATAGATTATTCACGCTATGAATCAATTTTTCATTTGTTTAAAAAGTTTATAATCTATTTTTAATTTGGTAAAGTAATTGTCCTATATAAAAAAAGGACCACCAAATCATTTTACTGATTTAGGAGAACTTAATCTGGAGAAAGAATTTAATAATTTATTATTTTGTTCGTATGCTTTAAACCATGTCGAAGAATTTTCCAAAAAAACCATAGATGGTATTAAAAATAAAACTAAATATGAAAATATCCTTCTTGATGAACCTATCAAAAATTACATTTTTCTTCGATTACACTCAATATTTGAAATTAGGTTCAAAGAAGTTTTATCAACATTTATCGATGACATTCCACATGAAAAACTGCACATTATCCTAGGAAAAGAATTTACAATCAAAACAGATGATATGAAATATTTAGGAAAATTTACTCAAGGACTTGTTGCATCTTTGACTATGGATTCGACATCAAAATCATTTGAGAATAATATATCATCTATTCTTAATACAAAAAAATATTCTCATCGTGAAAAAGTTAAAGAATTTAAATTCTTCACTTTTTTTTCAAAAGTTATAGTATTCTCTGATGAACTAAAGAAATTTTTGGATGAAAAATATCAAAATAATTGGTTCAATTTTTTAGAAAATTATCGAATCAAAAGAAATGAATCTACACATAATCTGTCAGTTTATACCGAATCTAATGACGAAATAAGAATAATTTTGCATTTATACAAGTCACTTATTCTCTTATTGCCTGAACTTTTGAAATTAATGATCACGTATTTTGAAACTCAAAAAAAAATCAGTGAAAATGAATTCAATGATAGATTTGTTAACTACAGACCGTTTTGTTCCCCTAATTATCGTATTTTTTACTATCAACTAGAAAATTTTACATTCAACTCTAAATCTACTAGACTCTAAATCTACCAAGTCTAAATTGCGATTAAATCACTTGATTAAATATAATATTTATAAAATCAGGCATGCTCGAATTTATTTTGTTTTAAATTTTGGCTTAAATTTCGTAGTAATTTTTAAATTCATTATTTTTAATTCTAAATATGCCTGAACATTATAGATATGACTCTATTGAAGACATACCAATAAAACAATTTCGGCCTTTACCTCCTATGCGTTCATCCGAATATAATCAGGAAAAAGAAAGTAAAAACATAAATGAAATTATCAAAAATCAGCGAGACTCGAAAATCAAAGAATTATGGAACGAATTAAGAGATAATGATGACCCTCTTGAAAAAATTCAAATTTGTGGGAAAATTATTGATAGAGACAAATCAAATTTAGATGTTCAGCGCATATTGATGAATTCTTATTTGACTTTAGATAAAGTAAATAACGCCGAAAAAAAATTAAAAGAAATTGAAGCACTTCATGGAAACACTGTGACTTTTTATTTTGCAAAAGGTGATTTTCTTAAGCATATAAATAAAATCCCAGAATCCATAGAATGGTATCTAAAAGCACTTGAAGAGTCACCTAATAATGATAAAATTTTACACAACTTAGGGAATGCATACGCTGCCAATAGAGAATTTGAAAAAGCTTTGGAATGTTATCAGGAGGAGCTGAAGATAGATGATAAAGATTACATCGCGTTAACGGGCAAAGGCAATGCACTGTCTGATCTCAAAAAATACGAGGAGGCAATCAAATGCTATGATGAGGTATTGAGAATAAAGCCGGATGATGTTGATGCGCTAAATAACAAAGGCGATGCACTGTCTGATCTCAAAAAATACGAGGAGGCAATCAAATGCTATGAGGAGGTATTGAGAATAAAGCCGGATTATGTTTATGCGCTAAATAACAAAGGCATCGCACTGTCTGATCTCAAAAAATACGAGGAGGCAATCAAATGCTATGAGGAGGCCCTGAGAATAAAGCCGGATTATGTTTATGCGCTAAATAACAAAGGCGATGCACTGTCTGATCTCAAAAAATACGAGGAGGCAATCAAATGCTATGAGGAGGCCCTGAGAATAAAGCCGGATTATCATTATGCGCTAAATAACAAAGGCGATGCACTGTCTAATCTCAAAAAATACGAGGAGGCAATCAAATGCTATGAGGAGGTATTGAGAATAAAGCCGGATTATGTTTATGCGCTAAATAACAAAGGCATCGCACTGTCTAATCTCAAAAAATACGAGGAGGCAATCAAATGCTATGAGGAGGCCCTGAGAATAAAGCCGGATTATCATTATGCGCTAAATAACAAAGGCATCGCACTGTCTAATCTCAAAAAATACGAGGAGGCAATCAAATGCTATGAGGAGGCCCTGAGAATAAAGCCGGATTATCATTATGCGCTAAATAACAAAGGCGATGCACTGTCTAATCTC
>Ga0194131_10010987_pt1 | contig 10938 bp, 10 predicted proteins | sample TA2KigO120mmetaG_FD_148631 | JGI IMG/M metagenome (GOLD analysis project Ga0194131, IMG submission 148631) | Freshwater microbial communities from Lake Tanganyika, Tanzania - TA2015053 Kigoma Offshore 120m | ecosystem: Environmental > Aquatic > Freshwater > Lake | place: Tanzania: Lake... | reverse complement strand
CGCGTTCCTCCTTCGGCACAAGGGCATCCTGGTCGGTTGAGCGCGCCGCCCGACGCTGCGCCGACCGGATCCGGCGCTGCGCCGACCGGATCCGGCGCCGGCCTTCGTCGCGCGTCGCCCGCGCTCTAGACTCGCCTCGCATGGGCCTGCCGCTCCAGGTGCTGCCGCTGCCGTCGCAGCGGTATTCCTGCCACGGGTGCGGCGACTGCTGCCGCGACTTCACGGTGCAGCTCTCGCGCGAGGATCTGGAACGGCTCGAGCGCCAGCGCTGGAGCGAGCGGCTCGGCGAACCGGTGACGATCGAGTTCCGCGGGGCACTTTTCCTTCGCCAGCGCGACGACGGCGCGTGCATCTTCCTGCAGGCCGACGGCCTCTGCCGCGTGCACGGCGAGTTCGGGTTCGACGAGAAGCCGCTCGCGTGCCGCATCTTCCCGTTCTCGTTCGCGCCGCAGCCCGACGACGTGCGCGTGGGCATCAGCTTCGCGTGCCAGTCGGTGCGCGAAAACCGAGGCGCGGCGCTCGGCTCGCATCTCGAGGATCTGCGGCGATTCCAGCGGAATCTGCCCCAGGCGCAGCGGGCGTCGAGGGTCCGGCTCGCCGGCTCGCTCGACGCGTCGGACGAGGAGGTGCACGCGGTCACGAGCGAGCTCGCGTCGTGGCTCGAGCGCGACGACGTGCCGTTCCGCGAGCGCCTCGACGGACTCGCCTGGTTCGCGCAGCAGCTCATGGCGGCCTCGCTCGAGCGCGTGCGCGGAGCGAGGTTTCGCGAGCTCGTTCAGCTGCTCGTCGGGGCGCTGCCGCAGGAGCTTGCGCACCATCCGATCGGCGCGCCGACGAAGCGCCAGGGCTCGCTGCTGCGGCAGGCGGTCTTCGCACGCACCGAGGATCCGAAGCTCGCGGCGCCCAAGCGGCGCGGCAAGATGGCCACGGTGCTCTCGCAGCTCGTGCGCAGCCGTCGCTTCTCGCGCGGCCGGGGTCGCGTGCCGCCGATCGGGCTCGCGTGGCCGCGCGGCGCCACGTTCGAGGCGATCAAGGCCACCACGCCGCCTGGCGCGGGCGCCGTCGCCGAGTCCGGCGCGATCGAGGAGCTGATCGTGCGCTGGCTTCTCGCCACGCTGCTCGGCGGACGGGCGTGGGGATCGGGCTTCTACGGCTGGCCGATGGTCGACGGAATCGCGGCGCTCGCGCTGAACCTGGCCGCGGTCGGCTGGTTGGCGCGGGCGCATGCCGCGGCGGCGCGTTCCGTGGCGGCGCCCACGAGCCCGCCGTCGTCCGCGGACGGCGGCGCAGCTTCGCTCGCCGACGCTCGCGCGGCGATCGGCCGAATCGACCGAAGCGCCGGCCGAGCGCCGTGGCTCGGCGGCAACGCCGAGCGGCTGCGGCTCGAGTACCTGGCGCGGCACGACGGACTCAGGCGGCTCGTGCGGGAGTCGTGGTTCGGCGCGACGCCCGCCAGCGCTTCGCGAGCATGAGCGCGGCGAGCAGTCCCGCCGGCAACGCCACGAGGAATTCGCCCGCGCTTTCGACGAGCGCAAGTTCGCCCGACTGGCGCAGCAGATCGCCTTCCCCCGCAAGCAGCCTCGACGCGACGAGCGTGACCGCCGCCTCGCGATAGCCGATGCGCCCCAACGGATTGAGCGTGACGGCGAGGTTCGCCATCGCGAGCATCACCGCCTGCCCGGGCGTCAATCCGAGCCCGAGGATCTCGACGGCCACGAGCATGCGCGCCGCCCAGAATCCGAGATCGGCGATGCGGAGCGCCATCGAGCCCCAGAGCACGACGGGATCGGTGATCACGCGCTCGAGTCCGTTCGTGCGGCGGCGGATCAGGTTCGTCTTCGCCGCCCACGGCGCCACGACTCCGCCGATCGTCACGAGCGCCGCCATGAGCAGCGCGAAGCGCCAATCGAGCGTGGTCACGAGCAGGGCCGCCGCGAGCGCGGCGCCGAGCGGAACGAGGATCGTGTAGCTGACGCTCGCGAACCACGCCGCCACTTCGCGCACGCGAAGTCGATCGACGCGCAGGTGCCAGAGGATCCGCGCCACCACGCCGAGCCGCACCGGCGCGTAGTTCACGAGCCCGGCGAAGGCGTTCACGCACTGGAGCTCGACGAACGGCAGCGGGCGGATCGGCCGCACGGCGAGCCAGAAGATGGCGCCGTTGAGCAGCAGGCTCGCCACGCTGCACCCGGCGAGCGCCAGGAGCAAGCGAGGCTCGGCGCCCTTCAGTCGCGACCAGAGTCCCGGCCCGCTGAACCAGAGCAGCCACACCAGGAATCCCGCGCCGAGCGCGAAACCGATCGCCTGGAGCAGCAGCGTGCGCCACGAAAGGAGGCTGCGGCGCGTCTCATCGAGCTCGCGCTCCGGCGGCTCGACGGCGGGCGATTCGTCGGGCGCGGCGGCCCTCGTGCGCGACGAGTTCACTCGGTCGTCTCCTGCCGCGGGGCTCGCCGCAACCGTTCGCGCACGATCACCCAGATCGCGCGGACGCCGTCCCGTGCCCCGATCTTCTTGCCCGCGGCGAATCCGCGCGGGTCGTATCGCACCGGCACCTCGGTCACTTCCGCTCCCTCGCGCGAGAGCACGGCCGTGAGCTGCGGCTCGATGCCGAATCGATTCTCGCTCAACTGCGGCAGCACGCGGCGGAGCAGCGGCACCGGAATCAGCTTGTAGCAGCACTCCATGTCGGCGATGCGGTAGCCGGTGAGCAGGTTGCTCAGCCAGGTGAGGGCCCGATTCCCGCTTCGATGCAGTCGGCGCTTGAGCGCCGCAGGCCCCGGCATTCCCCAGCGATTGCCGTAGACGGCCGCGCGGCCGCCGCCGGGAAGCGCGTCGAGCAGCGACGCGAAGTCACGCGGGTCGTACTCGAGATCGGCGTCCTGGATGATCACCGCGTCGGATTCGTCGGCGCAGCGCTCGAGCACGCGACGGAATCCCGTGCGAAGCGCCGCGCCCTTGCCGCGGTTGATGATGTGGCCGAGCAGCTCGACGCGGCCGGGATGGCCGCTCTGCGCACGCACGATGCGCTCGGACGCGGCGCGGGTCTCGGCATCCGACGCGTCGTCGACGAGGATCACCGCGAGCGACCACGCCGGCGGCAGCGGGGCGGCGAGCACGCGCTCCACGCAGGGCTCGAGCGTCGACGGCTCGTTGTAGACGGGAATCACGCAGAAGAGAACGGGCACGCGCTCCACCCGGCGCGATCACGCCTCGGGAGGCTGTCCGATCGACTGGCGCATCTGCGTGTCGGCCTGCATGTTCTGCATGCGATAGAAGTCCATCACGCCCAGGCGTCCGGCGCGGAACGCGTCGGCGATCGCCTTGGGAACCTCGGCTTCCGCCAGCACCACGAGGGCGCGGTTCTTCTGCGCTTCCGCCTGGTACTCCGCCTCCTGCGCCACGGCGGCGGCGCGGCGTTGCTCCGCCTGCGCCTGGTAGCGCTTGCTGTCGGCTTCCGCCTGCGCGGTCTGGAGGTTTGCGCCGATGTTCTCGCCGACGTCGACCTCGGCGATGTCGATCGAGAGGATCTCGAACGCGGTGCCGGAATCGAGGCCCTGCGCGAGCACCGTCTTCGAGATGCGATCGGGGTGCTCGAGCACGGCCGCGTGGCTCACGCTCGAGCCGATCGTGGCCACGATGCCCTGGCCGACTCGAGCGACGATCGTCTCCTCCGTGGCGCCGCCGACGAGCCGCTGAATGGCCGTGCGCACGGTGACGCGAGCGCGGACCTTGAGCTGGATGCCGTCCTGCGCCACGCCGTCGACGGTCGTCTTGCCGCTCTGCGGATTGGGGCAGTCGATCACCTTCGGATCGACGCTCGTGCGCACGGCGTCGAGAATGTCGCGCCCGGCGAGATCGATCGCGGTGGCGCGGTCCCAGCCCAGGTCGATCTTCGCCTTGTCCGCCGCGATCATGGCGCGAATCACGCGATCGACGCGACCGCCGGCCAGGTAATGCGCCTCGAGCAGGTTCGTGTTGATGTCGAGCCCGGCCTTCCGCGCCGCGATGCGGTTGAGCACGATGGCGCTCGGCGGCACCTTCCGCAGCCGCATCATGATCAGGTCGAGCAGGCTGACGCGAGCTCCGGAGAGCAGGGCCTGGAGCCAGAGCTGGATGTACTGGCTGATGATGACGACGATGATCAGACCGACGACGCCGACGGGGACGAGGATCCACCAGATGCTGATGTCGGAGAGCGCGGCGAGCATCGGCGTGGTCGTGGTCATGGCGTGCACAGGGTATCAGAGCCTCGCGACACGCGCGAGGTGCGGACACGCGCGAGGTGCGGACACGCGCGAGGCGCGGGCACGCGCGAGGCGCGGGAACGCGCCAGCGCCGCGCGCCGCAGTCAGCCCGCTTCGCGCACCTTGATCTGATCGTCGATGACCTCGACCACGATCACGCGCGCGCCGGAATCGATCAGCCCCGTGTCCGCCAGCGCGTCGACTCGCTGCCCCTGGATGCGCACGATGCCGACCGGACGCAGCGGCGTGACCGCCGTTCCCTCGGCGCCGACGAGTCGCTGGAGCTGCTCGCGACGCGCCGCGGCGGCGGCGCGCGGCGAGGTCGGCGCCGCCGGATCCGAGTCGTCGCCGAGGATCATGCGCCGCGCAAGCGGCGACACCGCCCAGACCTTCAGCCCGAAGACGATCGCGGCCGGCGCGCCCGCGGCGTAGATCGAAGCCGCGACCACGCCCCAGCGCCAATCGTGCACGAAGAAGCAGACGACCGATCCGAGCAGCGACACGCCGCAGAGCGTGGCGAGCAGGCCTCCGCTGGGAATGAAGAGCTCCGCGGCGAAGAAGACGATCGCAAGCGCGAGCAGCACGAAGCCGAGAATGACCCAGCGCTCCTCGGTGCCGGACGCGGTCGCGGCGTTGTCGGCGGCAATCAGAAGCAGGTTCATCCGGCGTCGCTCTCGACCTCGAGTTCCGCGGACGAGGCCCTCACCACGCGGATCGGGCGACCTCGTTCGAGGAAGCCCTCGAGGCAGCGGACATCGTAGAGTCTGCCGTCGAACTCGCCGCGGCCTGCCGGACGCAGCGCCGTGTACGACACTCCCCGCGCGCCGACCGGAGGCAGCTCGGCCGGCGGCAGGACGCCGACGTCGACGGCCGCGGCGACTCCGCTTCCGGCGCCCCCGACCTCCGCGCTGAGGATCGCGCGCCGAAGCAGGCGGGGTCCGCCGAGCTTCCGCAGGATCGTTCCGCCGACGATCGCCGAAAGCGTCACGGCGCCGATCGTCCCGCCGATCGCCACCACGAGCTCGCGCTGACCCGCGGCCGTGTTCAGCTCGCTTTGCACGAACGAGCCCGCGATTCCCACGAGCACGAGCGCCGCCCCGAGCAGTCCGATCACGATCGTTCCGGGGAAGACGAGCAGTTCGAGCACGACGAGCAGCACGCCGACTCCGACGAGCGCCAGTTGCCACCACTGCGCCAGGCCCACGAGCGCGGGAGCCCCGATCAGCACCACCAGGCACGCAAGCGAGGTGATGCCGAAGACGCCGAAGCCGGGCACCGCGAGCTCCACGAGGAAGCAGATGACCATCACGCCGATCAGGATCAGCCGAACCGGCAAGCTCACCAGGAAGCGCACGAGACCCTCCGACCAGCTCTCGTCGTAGCGGCGCACCGTCGAGGCGCCGAAGAACGCCCGCAGCGACTCGTCGTCGGGAATCACCTCGCGCGCCAGTCCGTAGCCGAGCGCCTCGCCCGCGCGCACGGTCAGCAGTCGATCGGCGGCGTCGATCTGCGTCACGAGCCGAAGGCGATCTCGGTCCGCCGCGCCGAGCATGCTTCGCGCGGGCGGAAGCGACTGCTCGAACTCGATGAGCGCCTTCTGCGACTCCGGCGACATCGCTCGTTCGGGCCGCTCGCGCGGGCTCACCGGGAAGAGATCGCTGAAGAAGGGGCGCACCGGCTTGCGGTCGGCCGTGACGGGCACTCCGGCGCTCGTCATGAGGTCCGGGGGGTCCTGCCCGAAGATCGCGCGGTACTCGGTGCGATCGACGATCACGCGCTCCCCCGTTCGAACGTCCTCGAGCAGCCAGAGCTCGACGCCCAGCGCGACGAACGCCTGCGCCAGCCGCTCGTCCCAGTGGTTGCGTCGGGCGCTGTCGATCACTTCGCTCAGCAGCGGACTCTCGAGCTTGGCCCGCTCCGTGGCGGGAAGTTCGACGATTCCGAGCAGCGGAATGGCCGCGATCGGGGCGCTCGCTCCGAACGCCGCGTCCGGCGTGACGACGATCTCCCTCGCGGCGAGCGCGATGATCGCGCCGGCCGAATACGCCGAGGGCCGCACCCACGCCACCGTGTTCGGCGGCATGTCGTTCTTGACGAGGCGGCAGATGTCAAGCAGCGCGGAGACCTCTCCGCCGGGCGTGTCGAGCTCGAGCACCACCGCGTCCACGCCGTCGGCGCGGGCGCGCTCGAGGCGTCGCTCCAGGCTTCGCACCGTGATGCCGTCGATGGGCCCTTGGATGGGGAGCACCGCGACCCGCTCCGCCCGTCGCGCCGCGGGAACCGCGACCGCCGGTTCGGGCGGCGCCTGCCACGCCGCGGCGATCGCAAGCGATGCGAGCGGCGCGGCGAGGAATCGCTGGCAGGTCACGCCGCGAGTATAGGTGGCGCGCACATCGCGCATGAAAAAGCCGCCGGTCGGACGAGCCGACCGGCGGCAGGATTCGGGTGAAGCCCGGCGTGTCCTGGTGCTCAGTCCCAGACCGAGACATGCGTGGGGGCGCTCTCGCTGCCGGTGATCTGGCTGATGATCGACAGGAAGACGTCACTTCGATTCTTCTGCGAGCTGCTCTCGGTCTCGGAGAAGAAGATGTTGTCGAGTCCGGTGCCGGCGGGGCAGTTCGCGTCCGGCGCGGCGATCGTCGATCCCTCGGCGCACGGCACGCCCGTGGGATAGAACGTCGTCTCGAAGCCGACATGGTTGTCGTTGTAGCACTGGTTGCCTTCCCATGACGTCTTCGGTCCGTGGATCTGGAGCGTCACCGAGTTCGTGTAGTTCGTGGTGTTCGTCTCACCATTGAGCACGCCTCGGTTTCCGATCAGGATGAAGCCGCTGTCGGCACTGTTGCGCCAGTGGAGATCACGACGGCTCGGCTTCTTCGCGGTGCCGGTTCGGGGCATGAGCGGCATCGTGGAGTAGCTCGTGTGGCAGATGGAACCCGCCAGGTCGGTCTTGAAGTTGACGCCCATTCCACCGTTCGCGCCGCCGGAGGCGCTGTCCGCCACGTCGCCGTCCCAGTAGGTGTCGTTCGCCGGCTGGTACGACGCGTAGTTGTAGTTCGAGCAGACCGCGATCTTGCCGCTGACCTCGGAAGGGCTCACGAGCAGCTGCGGAGTGAACATCTCTCGCGCGATGCACGCCGAATAGAGATGCGCGTGGCTGTTCTTCAGCTCGTTCGGATCGCCGCGACCCTGGAGCTGGCCCTTGCGATTGATGTTTCCGGGCAGCGGGAACAGCCCGTTGCCTTCGGCTGCCGCAAACGTGAGGAAGCCGGTGTGAACCTGCTTGAGCTGCGTTCCGCACTTGGCCTGGCGTGCCGCGGCGCGGGCCTTGCCGAGTGCCGGAAGCAGGATGCCCAGCAGCAGGGCGATGATGGCCATGACGACCAGAAGCTCGATGAGCGTGAAGCCGTCATGTCGAGTGTTTCGCTTCATAGGGATGTTGACCTTTCAGAATGGATGAATGGATTGGATGGACGGAATCGAACTCAGTTCAACGGCGCGTCGACGACGGGGGCCGAGATCGAGCACCCGTGGACGATGCCGGGGAAGAAGCCCATCCAGGTGTCGCCACCGCTGTTCGGGATCGAGCCGGTCTGCGCGTTGCCCGCGCAATTGACCGTGCAGCCCTGTCGGTAGCAGCCGGTCTGCGCGAACGGCGTGCCGATCACGAAGATGTGGTCCTTCGCCGGGCCCGTCATGGTGCCGCACTCGAAGACGACGCCTTCGGGGAAGAACGACTTCGTGAGATCGACGTGGTTGTCGGAGTACACCAGGTTGCCCCACCACTCCTTCTTGGGGCCGATGAGCAGCGTGGCGTAGCTGGCCGCCGAACCCGTCGTCGGGTCCGCATCCCAGTTGCCGTTCGCCTGGAGCTTCGGCGCGCGGGTGCCGAGCAGCGGCTTCGATGCGTCCTGCGTGCTGCGCCAGTTCGTCTCCTTGCGGAGGCCGAAGAGCGCCAAGTGTGCGTAGCTCGTGTTCGAGGTTCCCGCGCCGAGGGCCGAGTTGATGTTGGCGGTGAAGGTGGTGTCCCAGTAGGTGCCGGTGGCAGGGTTGTAGGCCGAGTAGTTGTACGGCGCCGTTCCGCCCTTGCCCTTCTCGACGACGATCGGATTGATCTCGGTGGGACCGATGCAGAGATCGGGCTTGAAGTACTCGCCCGCGATCATGCATGAATACAGGTTCTGCGTGTTGTTGAGCGTCTGGTCCTCACCGGCCGGGGTCGGCACGGAGCCGGCGGTCAGGCAGCGATCGATGTAGCCGGGGATGGGAAGGCGGCCGGACTTGTCCTTGGCCGCATACGACAGCATGGCGGTGTGGATCTGCTTGATCTGGGTTGCGTCCTTGGTCTCGCGGGCCGCCTGCTGCGCCTTGGCGAGCGCCGGCAGGAGGAGTCCGACCAGGAGCGCGATGATGGCGATCACCACCAGCAGCTCGACGAGCGTGAATCCTCTGTGCTTGTTCCTCATGTCCTGAATCTCCTGCGTGTGAATCCGCACGCGACGGGCGGTCAGGCCGGACCGCGGTTCGGGGCGGCAACGCGATGCTGGCCTTCGGGCATCGCGGCCCTGTCCGGTCGCGACACGCGCGACCGGGTCAAGTCGATCGATGGAACTGCGAGACGCCGCACGCGAGGCAGATCATCCGGTCGCCGACGGGAACCGCGGCGGCCTTGGGCGGGCGATCGACGCAATCGCGAGAACGCGATCCACGCGCCGCGCCACCGAATCGTCGGCACGGCACCGAGAGCTGCCTCGGTCGAATCGACCTCCGGGATGAGGTGCTGCCGGACGCGACGGGCCGCCCGGAGCGGGCGCCCATGCGGTCTCGGGTCGGATTGTCGGCTGTTGCGGCGGTATCTGGCTACGAACGCCGACGAATCAGAGCAGGTGGTCGGAGGTCAGCCTCGAAACCGAGGTGACCGGACGCTGGAATGCTCCGCAACTGGCCATTGGCGACTGATCGCCACGCGTACTCTACGCAACCCGGTTGCAGATGCAACCCGGCCGGAGTCCATTTTTTCCACATCGGCGAGGCTCGAGCCGAGGTTGAGCCTGCCCGCGAATCGGCAAGAATCCGCGTCGACACCCCAGACTGGCCCCGTGAACTCGCATGCCGAAATCCTTGATCGACTCGGGTCGATGGGGCTGAGCCTTCCCAGCCCGCCACGACCGGTGGCTGCGTATGTCCCTTCCGTGGCCACCGGTTCGCTTCTCTTCATCAGCGGTCAGATCCCGATGGTCGACGGGCAGGTCGCCTGCCGCGGCAGGGTTCCCGGCGCCGTCACGGTCGACCAGGCTCGCGGCGCGGCGCGGCAGTGCGTGCTGAACGGGCTTGCGGTCGCGAGCGGGGCGCTCGGCGGCGATCTCTCGCGCGTGCGCCGAGTCGTTCGCCTGGGAGTGTTCGTTCAATGCGACGACGGATTCACCGATCAGCCGCTCGTGGCGAACGGCGCCAGCGAGCTGCTGCGCGAACTCTTCGGCGATCGCGGCACGCACGCGCGCGCGGCGGTCGGCGTGAACGCGCTCCCGCTCGACGCGACCGTCGAAGTCGAGATGATCCTGGAGACCGGCGCGGCATGAAGCGGCCTCGCGTGCGCGTGATCGTGGCGATCGTCGTGGGCGTGCCGGCGGTGCTCGCGGTCGTCCTCTTCGGGCAGGACTGGTACACGCGCTGGACGAAGCCGCAGCTTCCGCCGGCGCCGCCCCAACACGAGCCGCGGCTCGTGCTCGAGCCGTCGTCGATCGACCTCGGCCGGCGCTCGCAGTGCGACGGCCTGATCCGGGTTCGCGCGAAGATCCGCAACGCGTCGAACGAGCCGGCGATCCTGGACGACTGGATCGGAAGCTGCGGGTGCACGGTTCCCTTCGGCGAGCTGCGCCGGGGCATGACGATCGCGCCCGGAGAATCGCGCGAGTTCGAGATCGCGAGCGACGCGTGGTCGGGATCGGGTCCCAAGAGCTTCACGGTCGACTTCATCGAGCGGTGGGCGCGCCAGCGCCTCACGCTCACCATGAAGTACATCGTCGAAAGTCCGCTCTACACGACCGCGAGCTACCTGATCCGAAGCGCCGATCCGACGACCGACCTCGTCGTGAGGTCGCGGGACCGGCAGCCGTTCCGGATCCTGTCGATCGAGCCGCCGGTGGCCCGAGTCGATCCGGAGCAGAGCGCTGCCGAACACACGCTGAAGCTCGACTGGTCGCTCGTGGAGCAGGCGCTCGGTCCCGAGTGGCTCGAGGGCGAGCTCCGAATCCGCACCGATCGCGACGACTGTCCGGAACTTCACTTCCGCATCCAGGGTCCGCCGGTCATGCCCGAGGCGCCGGCGGATCCCGCCCCCCAGCCGCCTCCGGGACGACCGGCGGCGCCGTCCTCAGGCTCCGCCACGACGTCGGCCTCGGCTGCTCGAGCGGTTCCTCCTCATTCGTGGCGATCTGGCGGGCTGCGACTTCGTGTGGCATCGTCGGGCTCCATCGGCGGGTCCTCAAGATCCGCCTGCTTCCCCCTCCTTGCCACATTCGTCTCGCCGACGCCAGCTCGCGACGCCTGAGTCGTCACCGCTCTAGCGAAGCAGCAGCGCGACGATGATGAGGATCGCGATCGCCAGCAGCGATCCGAGCACGACGACGGTCGTCGTCGACGGTCCCTGCGAGCGGATTCGAGTCGGCGCGAGCTCCTGCGAGCCGGCGACGAG
>Ga0194131_10010986_pt1 | contig 10938 bp, 8 predicted proteins | sample TA2KigO120mmetaG_FD_148631 | JGI IMG/M metagenome (GOLD analysis project Ga0194131, IMG submission 148631) | Freshwater microbial communities from Lake Tanganyika, Tanzania - TA2015053 Kigoma Offshore 120m | ecosystem: Environmental > Aquatic > Freshwater > Lake | place: Tanzania: Lake... | reverse complement strand
GCCCCAGCGAGCCAGTGTGATGGTCAGCTTCGATGGATCCGCGCCTGTTTCCATTCTCGATTACAATTCCGATCCGGCGAACGCGGACTTCCGCCCGGATGAAATGAATGAAACGATTTCGCTGGCGATCGCTAATCCAGCCGGCGCCAAGCAAATGGCGGTGCATTTCCGGTACTTCGAGACCCGCAACAATTGGTGGTGGGCGATCGACAACCTGTCGGTGCTTGGCGAGAAGGCTCCCGTGGGCGATCCATTGCTGGCCGACTTGGTGGCTTATCTGCCGTTCGACGGCGACGTGAAGGACGCCAGCGGTCGGAACAATAACGGCACGGCGGTCGGCAACCCCGGTTTCGCCGCCGGCAAAGTCGGTGCGTCCGCCCTTTCCTTCACCTCGAAGAAGGATGGCAGTTCATTCAACTACGTGAGCCTGGGCACGCCGGCCGATCTCGATTTCGGCACGGCCACCAGCTTCTCCGTGGCCTTCTGGGCCAAGCTGGCTCCCGGTTCGTGGACCGGCGACCCCTCGTTCCTGGCCAACAAGGACTGGGGCAGCGGCAACAACCGCGGCTGGGTCATCGCCACCGACGGCGATGGACGTGTGCAATGGAACCTGGGCGGCAAGCTCGACAACACCAACGGTGACCGCAAAGACTTTGATAGTCCAGGCGGCGTCTTCAGCGACGGTAATTGGCATCACATCGTGGTCTCCTTCAATCGCAATGGTACGGGCATCACTTATGTGGATGGCAAGAAGTTCGCCAGTCGTGAAGCCACTCCCCGCACGGAGATCCCCATCGCCAGTCCGGCCAACAATTTGTCCACCCCAGCCGGCCAAGGCACCAGCATTGGCCAGGATGGCACAGGGAAGTACACCGACGGGGGCGGCGTGGGCATCGATAATGGGTTGATCGACGAGGTGGCGATCTGGCGCCGCGCCTTGAATGAGACTGAAGCGGCAGCTGTCTTCGCCCGCGGTCAAAGCGGCGTGCCGGTAACCGGGGATCCTGTCCTGCGTGACTTGGTAGCCTATCTGCCCTTCGACGGCAACACTCAGGACGCCAGCGGACGCGGCAACAACGGCACCGCAGTCGGTGCTCCTGGTTTCGTGGCAGGCAAAGTCGGTTCCGGAGCTCTCTCCTTCACCTCGAAGAAGGACGGTACCTCCTTCAACTATGTCACGTTGGGAAATCCCGCCGATCTGAATTTCGGTTCGAGCACGAGTTTCTCAGTGTCCTACTGGGCGAAGCTGGCCCCCGGCTCTTGGACGGGCGATCCCGCCTTCCTTTCGAACAAGGATTGGGGCAGTGGCAACAACCAAGGCTGGGTGATCGCGACGGATGGAGACGGACGCCTCCAATGGAACCTGGGGGGCAAACTCGACAACTCCAACGGTGACCGCAAGGATTTTGACAGTCCCGGCGGTGTCTTCAGCGATGGCAACTGGCATCATATCGCCGTAACCTTCGACCGCGCAGGAGCAGGCATTGCTTACGTGGATGGAAAGAAGTTTGCCAGCCGCGAGGCAACGCCGCGTTCAGAGATTCCGATTGCCACTCCGGCGAACAACTTGTCCACCCCGGCCGGCAAATCGACCAACATCGGCCAGGACGGGACCGGCAAATACACCGATGGCGGTGGAGTCGGCGTGGACAACGGCCAGATCGACGAAGTGGCGATCTGGCGCCGTGTGCTCACCGCCCAGGAAGTCACGGCGGTGTTTGATCGCGGAAGCCGCGGCCAAAGCTTGAACGGCCCGGCCCCGGCGGAAGCCGTGAAATTCTCGAAAGTCAGTGTTTCGGGTGGCAACGTTTCGCTGGACCTGACCGGAGGGAAAGGGCCATTCCTGGTCCAAACCAAAGTCAGCCTGTCGGACGCGCAATGGATCAACCTGCTCACCACCCCGGATAGCAAGGTCGCGCTGCCTCAGTTGGCTCCGACGGGGTTCTACCGAATTCTGGAGCAGGCTTCAGCCAGTGTGGAATTATATCAGGCCACGCTTTCGGGCGCGGCGGAGAATCCTCCCGTGACCACGGGGGCATCGGGCAGGGCGCTGCTGTCGTTGGAAGGCGATCGCTTGATCTACATCGTGTATTACACGGGTCTTTCGGCCCCGGCGACCGCCGCCCATGTGCATGGCCCGGCGGATCCCAAAACCAACGCAGGAGTCATCTTCACGCTGACTCCCGTCCAAGGCTTCGGAACTTCCGGGCTGTTGTTTGGCAGCCAAACCCTGACCGCTGAGCAGAAGGGCGGGTTGGCGGCGGGTGTCGGCTACATCAACATTCACACCTCGACCAATCCGGGTGGGGAGTTGCGCGGTCAGATCGTGAAATAACGAAGGCCGTTCATGGATTTCCGGCCCCCGTGTGGGGGCTGGACCGGCGGGCTGCGGCGGCGCAACCGTGTGTCGCCCCGCAGCCCGCTTCTTTTTCCCGGTTTATCGTTGCGCCTTTTTGGGCGGTTATGGCTTCATTCCCCCCACGGCCAACGCGAACCGCAGCCATTGCCCGCCAACAACAAGGCGGGTTGGATTTGCGCGCGAGGGCTCGAAAGAACATGACGTTTGAAGTTCATGACACGGTGTCGAATGAGAATCTACTACTCCGGGCGCGTTCAGGGAGTGGGATTTCGTTACGCCGTGAAAACACTCGCCCCAGGGTACGAATTGTCAGGAACAGTTCGGAACCTCGACGATGGGCGGGTGGAATTAGTCGCCGAGGGGAGCCGCGAGGAGTTGGATGCTTTTCGGGAAGGCGTAAAGAGTGCCGGAGTGGGGCAATTCATTCGAAACGAGGAAATCGTTTGGGAACCTCCGGTCGGGGGACTAAAGGGGTTTGAAATCATTCGTTAGTTCCGAGTCATCATCTCCATGAAGTACGCCATTATTGCCGACATCCATGCCAATCTGGAAGCGTTGCAGGTGGTGCTGGATGATGCCCAGAAATTGCGGTGCACGCACTATGCCTGCCTGGGAGATGTCGTCGGCTACAATGCCAATCCCAAAGAATGCCTCGACATCGTCCGCAACATGAACATGCCCTGCGTCAAGGGCAACCATGACGAACTGTGTTCGGCCGACACGGCCGCGGAAGGATTCAATCCGCACGCAGCCGAAGCGGTGAATTGGACACGAGAGCAACTGCCGGAGGAAGATCGCAAGTGGCTTCGCGATTTGAAGTACATCCGGCTGGTGGCCAGCTTTTCGATCGTGCATGCCACCTTGGACGCCCCCCAGCGTTGGGGTTATGTTTTCAGCAAGCTGGATGCCGCCGCGAGTTTCACGTATCAGAACACGGCGGTGTGTTTCCACGGCCATACCCATGTGCCGGTGGCGTTCATTCGGGATAGCGTCATTCGGAGCGGTAACTACACAAAGTTCCGCGTCGAACCCGGACGCAAATACTTCGTCAACGTCGGCAGCGTCGGGCAGTCCCGCGATGGGGTCGCCAAGGCCACGTATGTCGTCTACGATCTGGATGAAGGTTCCATCGAACTACGCCGGCTCGACTATGACATCGCCGTGACGCAGGAAAAAATTCTCAAAGCCGGCCTTCCTCCCCGATTGGCGGAACGGCTCGCTCTCGGGCGCTGACCTCCCCGAACCGCCGGGATGGACCCCTGGAAATTCGGGCGGTGAAAGTCCTGATTCTCAAGCCGAGTTCGTTGGGCGACGTGGTGCACGCACTCCCGGTCGCGCGACTGCTCAAACTCCAGTTCCCCCAGGCTGAAATCCATTGGTGGATCCTGCGCGGATTGATGCCCTTGCTCGAGACGGATCCGGATCTCGACGTTCTCCATCCATTCGATCGCGAAGGGTGGTCCAATCCCTCCGTCTGGATGAGCGCCGCGTCCGGCTTGTCCGCCATGCGGCGGTCGCGCTACGAATGGGTGATCGACCTCCAAGGCCTGTTTCGCAGCGGCCTGATGTCCTGGCTCGCCGAAGGAGAATTGACCCTTGGACTCGATGATCATGGTGAGGGAGCGCGAGGGTTTTACGACGTGACGCTGACGCGCCCCAGCGCAACGACCCACGCGGTGGATTACAACCTCACGGTTTGCCGGGCGTTGAACATCCCCGTGGACCGTCCCTTCGAGTGGCTGCCTCGACGTCCGCGCGTGGCGGAGACCGTGGCGAAGCAACTTGGCCGCCTGGGGTCGGGGAAAGTCATCGCGATCCAGCCCGGAGCGCGTTGGGAGACCAAGCGCTGGCCCATTGCATTCTTCGTCGAACTGGCCCGCAGGCTTCAGTCCGAACTCGGAGAGGTTCGTCTGCTGATCCTGGGGGGGGCGAATGAGCGAGGGCTGAGCGGGATGATTTCGCGGGCGAGCATCCCGGGATGCCACGATCTTGCCGGCACGCTTTCCCTTCCCGAATTGGTGGAATGGATCCGGCTTTGCGATTTGCTCATTACCAATGACACAGGGCCCATGCATCTCGGCGCCGCCATGGACGTGCCAACCCTGGCGCTGTTTGGTCCCACGACTCCGTGGCGGACCGGCCCCTATGGGCAGATGGATCGCGTCCTGAGCCAGGCGACTCCTTGTGCGCCATGTTTTCAGGGAGTCTGCAACAACGCAATCGACTTGGCCTGTCTTCGTGGCATTTCCCCCGAACGAGTGGCTCAACGCGCGATCGAGATCCTGGAAGCACCCCGCCGAAGTTCACCTTGGGCAGCTCGGAGTTCATCGGCAAACTTCGAGGCGGCGCCCGGGGAAGCATGATTTTTAAACCTTAACCCTTCCGACTAACTTGATGCTCAAGTTACTCACCATTCCGCACCCCCGCCCGGCGGAGTTCTTTTGCTAAAAGCGGCCATTGAACGTGGCAAAGATATGCAAACGCCTGGATGAGAAAGACATGAAGAAGCACGAGGCCTATCCTTGATGGATCTGGTCAGTGATTCGTCTTCGGAGCGCGACGGTGCTGAAAGGCAGTCGTAGCAGACCGAGCAGAACCACTTCGTTGTTGGGGGACGAGTGCCCAGGGCAATCACGGCGTGCATGCGGATCTCCCGAGGTGTCCATGCACCTCGGTCCGGGAGGGCGGCGTTCCACCGCCGTCCCACCTTTTCAGAGGGTGATCAAGATGGGCTGCGGTGGAACGCAGCCCTCCCGGCGTGGTTCCTCGTCCCAATGCGAGTCCAAGATGGGAGGTTAACCGCGACGGACAGGGCGGAGCCGGGGGAGGACCGTCCCGCGGGGACGAACGAAACAGCCATTCTCAATTTGGGGAGCGCGGCTGTGTCGGAGACCAGCCGCAGCGCGCGGACAGTTCGGAAGACTCCAGATTTTTCAACGTGCGGCGGCTGGCCAAACGACGACCCAGGCGTGCTCCAACACCCCCGAATGTTGCACGGTTCCTTATCCCAGAAAGTTGACCACGAAAGTGAAGCGGAGCAGGGGAGGGCGCCCGAGCTTGGCCCAGGGGCATCGAGCGGTTTTCTGGCGGGCCCCCCATGCCGCCGACGCGCAAGCCCGAGAGAAATAGCAGCTCCGTCATTGCTCTTGAGGAACGAGGGATGCTCGAGAGGGTCTGGCGCAAACCGTAGAGCGTCAGGCACCGATCCACCACCGCCTTCCATTGAAAGCGCCTGAGGATTTCCTGCCGCCCGTGTATTCCCATCGTCTCCCGGAGTTCCGGTTCATCCCGGAGCCGCTCCAGCGCATGACGGAGCGATGGGGGCTGATTCGGTTCCGTAAGAAGTCCGGTGATTTCGTGAGTGACAATTTCCGGCAAACTGGCAACCCGCGTAGCGACGACCGGAAGGCCGCAGGGCATGCCTTCGAGCAAGGTTTGGCCCAGTAATTCAGGGATCGCCGTTTCCGTGCCGTCAGGAAGACGGTGGACGCTGGGCAAGACCAAACAGTGGGCGGCACGATAATGGGAAACCAAAGCCTCGTCGGGGCATTCGTGGAAAAAACGCACCGGTTTCCCATGAGCAAGCGTCTCCAGGGATCGCGCGTAGGCTTGATGGTAAGGTTTTCCAACAATCGCCAACTCCATGCCCTGGGGAAGCGCTTCGATCAAATCGTGGATGCCCTTGTGTGGAACAAGACGTCCCACAAAAAGCACTTTGAACGGGCGCGGCGGAATGCGGGCCGGGCCGGGTGAGAACCGATCCGCGTCCACTCCGCCGTAGATCACGTGCGCGTTCGTGCGCCGGGCGTGGCCAAAGACCTCACGGCTGAATTGGCTCAGATGCAAATGGCCGCGAAACCAGGTGTCCGTCGAAACGTAAGCCGAAAGGTCCCAGCCACCTTCGCCCAGATCGCTGACGAATACTTTGCTTCCAGTGCATCGTCCGAACAAGGCGGCCAGGCTGGTGGCGAGGACATGTTGTTGGTGACAGTGCACGATTTCCGCGCCGGCCAGGGCTTTGAACATGCTCCAGTGGAAGGGATTTGTGGATTGGCCTCGGATGCGGCGGGCGGGTCCGAGCACCGAGATTTCCAGTCCATGTTCTTTGCGGGAAGCGGAGGTGGTGCCGAAGGCAACGAGGCGGGTTGGCACTGCGGAGGACATGTGGCGAGCGAGTTCATAGGCCTAACGCTCGGCGCCTCCGATGATGCCCAGTTCGGCGTCAAAGAGCGCCGGCACCAGATGAACCACCCTGGGTTTCATGGGTTGAGATGGGATTCAGGGCGAAAGAATGGCCTAAGCGCAGCCGCATCGAAAGCCAATTTGATGTCTCCGATATATTGCACAATGTATGTTATATTTCATTATGAATGACCTGCAATTCCCTTTTGATCTGGCTGTTATCGTTGCATTTCATGCCGGACGATCTTCCTGAGCAGGCTTGCCCAACCTCCGCCTCAACCGTTACATCTCTTGGGTGCGTTTTCTCCCGGTCTCGGCCCCCACGCTGATCCTCCTCACGTTGATTGCCCTCTGGGCAGGTTGTCAAAGTCCTCAACAACCCGCGCCCGCAATCACGGATCTTTCGGACTCACCGCGTTTGGCCCGGGATCCCGCCCGGATCTCATCGACCGAAGTTCGCGAAAACGAACCCGAAATTCCCGCCCGTGATGCCCTGCGCCCACAACCCCAGCCAACTCCGCCAGCCACGAACCGTGCTCCGGCGGAAACCCTCACGCGTTCTCCATTGGATACGAAACCCCGCAGGGCCAAAACCCCTCTCCGCCTCGAATGGATTTCTCTGGCGCAATGGTGCCAGGAGCATCGGTTGGCAGAACCTCGCAAGTTACCCGGCGAAAACTTTGTCCAGGAAATCAAGTCCTCGTCTGGGCTGGTAACGCTGACCTTGGGCAGTCATACCGCCACCTGGAATGGTGTCCAGTTCTGGCTTGGTTTCGCACCGCGATTGCAGCGGGGCGTGCTGCATCTCCACAGCCTCGATCTCGAGAAACATCTCCGTCCCTTGTTGCTGCCCGATCCGGATTTGACACCCATTCAGCGCACCGTTGTCCTGGATCCGGGACATGGCGGCGACAACCTGGGCACCCGCTCGATCCTGCGCGCGGCTTATGAGAAGGATTATGCTTTGGATTGGGCTCGACGACTGGCGCCGCTCCTGGCCGCTCAAGGCTGGCAAGTCTTTCTCACACGCACGAACGACCGCGCGCTTTCCATCACGGAACGCGTCGAGTTCACAAGCGAGAAACAGGCGGTTCTCTTCATCAGCCTCCACTTCAACTCCATTCCGGGCCATCCCAACCAGCGGGGGCTCGAGACCTACGCCCTGGCTCCTCAGTGGATGCCATCGCATCATTCCCGAGATGGTGGAGAACCGATCGCGTTTGCGCTGCCCGGAAATGCTCATGACGAGAAGAACTTCCTGTCGGCCATGAAAATTCACGCGTCCCTCCTCAAGGCCACGAAGGCTCCTGATCGCGGCGTGCGGCGGGCGCGGTTCATGGGGGTCTTGCGCAACCAATCTCAGCCCGCGGTTCTCATTGAGGGCGGCTACTTAACCTCGCCTTCCGAATCCCGGAACATCGATCATCCCGACTACCGGCAGAAGCTGGCGGAAGCGGTGGCGGCGGCGCTTGATTGACGTCTCGTTTCCTGATGCCGCATTCCCCTGCTCCATCCGCACGCGCCACGAGTTTTGACTCGCAGCCATGGAATCGAGTGTTGATCACCGGTGGCGCCGGATTCATCGGCTCGCATTTGATCGACCGGTTCCTCGCGGAGGGAAAAACGATCACGGCCATTGACGATCTCTCCACGGGCCGGCCGGAGAACCTTGCGCTGGCGCGAGCCTCCGATCGGTTTCGTTTCATCACCGGCAAAGTCTCCACTCTGCCGAACCTTTCCTCATTGATCGAGGATTCCGATCTCGTCATCCATCTGGCGGCGGCAGTCGGTGTGGAATTGGTCGTCAAGTCGCCGATCCAAACGATCGAGACGAATCTCCAGGAAACGCGCGCGCTGCTGGAAGCGAACCGGTCGCGCGTTCCGGTTGTGCTTGCGTCCACCTCCGAGGTTTACGGCAAGAGTGCGAAAGAGGCGTTTTCCGAGGATGATGATCTGCTCATCGGACCTTCCCATCTCGGACGCTGGAGCTATGCGTGCTCGAAGTTGATGGATGAATTCCTGGCCATGGCCCACAGCCAGGAGCGCGGACTGCCCGTTCTCATTGTGCGGCTTTTCAACACGGTTGGACCGCGCCAGACCGGCGCCTACGGCATGGTGCTCCCGCGGTTCATCGAAGCCGCCCGGCGCGGCGATCCCTTGCGAGTCTATGGCAATGGAGAGCAATCGCGCTGCTTTGGTTTCGTCGAGGATGTGGTGGAAGCGATCGGACTTTTGATTCGCCAGCCCCGCGCCTGGGGCCAGGTGGTCAATGTGGGGTCCGATTGCGAAATCACCATCGAACAGCTCGCCCGCCAAATCATCCGGGAGTTGGGATCCCGTTCCTCCGTCGTGAAGATCCCCTACTCCGAGGCCTACGCTCCGGGATTCGAGGACATGAACCGGAGAAAACCGGTCATCCAAAAACTGATCGGCCTCACCGGTTACAAACCCTCAACACCGTTGACCGAGATCATCCGCAGGACGGCGGAATATTCATCCCTCCGAAGTTGATCGTCCGCCGTAGAATTCCGAAGCTCCGGTCCGTGCGGTGCCTCCAGAGGTTGTCGGTGACCGGGTTGTCTTGGTAACGCAGACAGCCCTGTCTGCTGTTTCGCAGGCTGCCCAGCCTGCGGGGCGACGAAGGGAACCCGGCGCGTGGAGAGCATGGAAGGGCCTCGTCCTTCACCCCCCCGGACCGACGGGCCGTCGGCGATACGGCAGGCTGGGCAGCCTGCGCCATACGACAGACAACTTCGGGCCGTGGCATGAAGCCAAAATGAAACCGCCGCGCCAGGGAACCCGGCACGGCGGTCGAGAGTCGGTTTGACGGGGAATAGGAATTAGTTCCGCCGCACGGTGGTGTTTTCGCCCATCCAACGGACATCGACCCACGAATCGCGGGCCGGAACATTCAGAGCCAGTCCGGAGGCGTAGCGGACCTTGGGCTTGATGGTATTGCCAATCCACTTGTGGATTTCGGAGTGTCCGTCGGCGAAGGAGAACCCACAAGCGCCATTGTGGTAAGAGGCAGGCATATCGATAATCTGAGCGGTGCCCATGGCCTCGGAACCCGTGCAGGCATTGGCGAAAGCCGCGTCATTGATGCTGTCCGGGTGTTCATCCACAAAAACCCAGGTTTTCGATGCGCTCACAATTTGGGAGGCTTTGGCATAGGTCAGCCACACCGTCTGGCTCTGGTTATAGTTCTTATCCAGCCACTCGCCGTTGCCGAAAACCTGGCTCATGGAGTTGCTGCGAATTCTGGGAACTTTTTGGCCGCGGACCGTGACGCGGGCGAGATCCGCGGGGCACTTGAAAACATCGAAGGAGCGCCCCACAAACGGGAACATGGGACTGTTCGTGATGTATCGCTCATTGGCCGAATCCGCTCCGTAATCGACGTTGCCTTCGATCCAGTTGACGCGGCGCAGGTTGTTGACCGCCAGTCCCTGGGCGGCCAGCAGCACGTCGCTGTTGTCCTCGGCATAAAGAATGAAACCCAGGCCGAGCTGCCGGGTGTTGTTCATGCACTTGATGCCCTGGGCCTTGGTCTTGGCTTTGGACAGTGCAGGCAGGAGCATGCCCGCCAGGATGGCGATGATGGCGATGACCACCAGCAATTCGATGAGGGTAAAACCCTGCTTCGCCGCTCTAAACAGGCCGGATTTCCGAGGTTCGGAATACAATTTCATAAGTTTCAAAAGTCGCTGGGAGACAATATGGAACCGACATCCGATGGTGCAAGTGTGTTTCTCCAAGCACAGCGGTCTGCGGTGCATCCCGATGTTGCCGGTGATGCAGGTAAGGCGCGTCCGTCCCGGCGCGCCGCCGGAGCATGATGTTTTGCATCCCGTGGGCGGCGGGCTGGGACAGGCCCGCCCTACCAACAACCTCGGGATACACGAAGCGGTCTGAATCGATTTCTCCGCACCCGGCACGCTTCCTCGGCCCTCTGGGCGGCGCTTTGGAAATTCCGACTTTGAGATTTGACGCGCCGCTGGATTGGCTCCTGAATCGAAGCCAACTCATTCTCGCCTTCCATGAACACGATCATCTCCCGTCGAAACGCCTTGAAAACCGTCGCCACCGCATCCGCCGCATTCTCCCTGGCCGAACGGCTTGGCGCGGCCGAGAAAGCCACGAAGGGCCGGATCCGGCATTCCGTGTGCAAATGGTGCTACCCCAAGGTTAGCCTCGAAGACTTGTGCCGCGAGGGCAAAGCCATGGGCCTGCAATCCGTCGAATTGCTGGAGGTCCAGGATTTTCCCGTGGTGAAAAAGCATGGACTCGATTGCGCCATGGTCAGCGGCGTTCCGGGAGGCATCACGGAAGGGCTCAATCGAATCGAGCATCATGACAAGATCGTGGCCTTCTACGAAAAAGTGGCCCCGCAGGTC
>Ga0194131_10010982_pt1 | contig 10941 bp, 11 predicted proteins | sample TA2KigO120mmetaG_FD_148631 | JGI IMG/M metagenome (GOLD analysis project Ga0194131, IMG submission 148631) | Freshwater microbial communities from Lake Tanganyika, Tanzania - TA2015053 Kigoma Offshore 120m | ecosystem: Environmental > Aquatic > Freshwater > Lake | place: Tanzania: Lake... | reverse complement strand
GAAAACCACGCTGGAAGAGCAGCTCAAAGCTCTGTTCCGCCAGGTCCGAAAACAGTCCACACTATGATGAGTCAGCCGAACCAAAACTCAGATCCCCTTCGGTAAGCTTTTCCCATGAGTCAACGCGAGTATGCCTTCGACAACGTGACGGGCAATTCAGTGAGCCTCACGACTTGGGTAAAGCCTGAGGCGGAAACAAAGTTTAATGCCATGAACGAGACATCACGTTCTCGATTTGGAACCGTTTGAACTCCTGCTACGCGACTTATCCTAAACCCACCCGCGATCGAAATTCGCCTGTGCCTCGAATACTCAATTGTATTTGAAACAGTGAGCCGGCACACTCACTGTTTTCTCCGGCCTCCTGCGCTGAGGTTACGAAAAGTTGGTCCAAGTTTTTTCCGGCAAAGCAAACAGACGTAACGTTTGCGACTGGAAATCGAATGGAATCCAACACCTTGCCATGGGTTCCGTGCCGCACCACTGAAGCCCTCCCCCAACGTGCCGACCATACGCAACCTTCCGAATCAACAGCCAGCCCATCGGGGATGCCTTCAGTAGCCGTGGCATGGTAGAAGACTCTTCGGTTCTCGATTGCTCCGGAAGCACGGTCGTAATCAAATTGAAAAATGTGCCGCGTTGTCGAGCAAGTCCAATAAAATGTTTTCAGATCAAGAGAGAACCCCATGCCATTCGAGCAGCCTGTCCCAGAAAACAACTTGGTGATCGTCCCATCCACATCAACACGATACAAGCCGCACTTTGGATGCTGTCCGAACGTTCCGGCGAAGACACGGCCTTCTGGGTCAGCAATGACATCATTAAAACGGTCCATGCCTTCATCGGAAAACTGTCGTAACGAGCGGACGCATCCGTCTAACCGCAGATTGGCGACATCGTTGACACGAAATAGCAACAAGCTGCCATCGCGCTGGAGCGTGAAACCGCCGACAGGTTTGTCTTCATAAATAACCCGGTACTGTTGCGTCGAATTGTCGAAGCGATAAATCTTTCCTGCTGGAATATCCGTCCAATATACGCACCCCTCATCAGGGTTCCAGAGGGGATTCTCCGCCAACTCACAGCTTGGCTTGGCGGCGATGGTGACGAGAGGCGGTTTCATTGCTTCAAGTGAGGGCTATGAAACTAAAGCGCGTGCGGACTCGTAGATCGATTTCAATACCGGGTCGATCTGGGTGTGTACCCCGCGATAAACCAAAAGAAAACCGCAGCGCGGGGATTCTGTCCGGTTTGGCTCGCTGTAGTGAATGGTCTGGCAATGATGAATGAGCGCGTCGCCAGGTTCAAGCACACCGATGAACGGGTCAACGCAGACGAATTTTTCGGCGAGGCCCATCGAATTACCTCTAACGCCTGACGCTTTGTGCGGCAAAACGCCGCGTTTGTGGGAGCCACGCGCGTAGAGCACTGGGCCGTTCGCCTCCGTGGCTGCATCCATCGCGATCCAAACGGTCAAAACATCGGGCGGGGTTTGGCAGAAATAAGCGTTGTCCTGATGGGGCGGCACTCCGGAGCCGATCCGCGCCGGTTTGCTAAAAGTTTCAACTCCAAGTGTGACTGGCTCGCCGCGCACCAAGCGGCGAATCAAATCAATAATTTCCGGTTTTCTGGAAACCTTGTCAAAAAAGGCACTGTGCTTTTCCATGCGCCAAAGATTGCGCGCGCTTTTCCCGTCAGCTTCAAATGTCACCTCGCTCGGTTCGAGATGAGGAGCTATGTCGCGGGCATAATTTGCAATTTCGCTCCGGACAGTTCTTACTTCCTCGCCGGAAAGCAATTGTTTCACGCGCACCACCCCGTCTTGTTCGTAATCTTTCAAAATCTGTTCAACGTTCATTTTCATCACACATTCACACTTAGCTCGTTTCATTCGTTGTGAAAAATCAGAGCCTCGTTGCTTCGCCTACTACATTTTGCCGACTTGCCCAGTCGTCAACCCGCCGTCCACCGTTATGATATGGCCGGTAATGTACCCGGCCGCTTTGGAACAGAGAAAAACGACAGCCCCTGCACAGTCTTCCGGTGTGCCAACCCGGCCCAGCAAAATCTTCTTTTCGTAATGAGCTATCACATCGCCACGTGTCTCCATCCACTTTGCGGTAAGGGGCGTACGGATCAGTCCTGGCGCCACGCCGTTCACACGAATGCCATGGTTGGCCAGCGACACCGCCAGCGATTTTGTCAGCATCACCAGCGCGCCTTTCGAAGTATCGTAAGCGGTAGAGTCAGGTTCGGCTTGCATGCCGTTGGTGGATGAAATGATGACAATGGCTCCTGCGCGTTTTTGCGTCACAAGATGTCTGGCAAATTCTTGCGCCAGGAAATAAGCGGCGGTAACATTGAGTTGTATCGTTTTTTCCAGAAGCCCTCGTGTCATTTCGAGAAACGGAGTGTCAAAAAAACTGCCGGCGTTGCAGATGAGTATGTTTATTTCCGGTCGCACTTTCACCGTCATTCGAAATAATTCTCGCGTTGCATCGGCCTGGAGCAGATCCGCCGTCAGGTAATCGCATTCGTCTGGGATCTCTTTTGGACGCGGACTCGTGCCGTGGAAAACGACTTTCGCACCAGCCTCGCGCAATCCAAAGCCGATGGCCAGACCGATGCCTTTGGAGGAGCCGGTGACCAGCGCTCCACTATTCTCAAGAGAGAACGCTTTCATCCTGCAGTTTCAAAAATTGCATAGTGTTCTTGTGTGCAATACGTTCGAGGACGCTCGCCGGTTGCGCTTTCAAGGCGGTGAATTCTTTTTCGTAACTGCTGACAAGCGACAGCAATCCACCGTCGAGTTGGCCGACGTAACTGTAAAAAGGCGAATCGCTGCCCCAAAGAAACTTGTGTGGATAAGCCGCGGCAAGATCAGCGATTACTTGCGCCGGATTTTGAAAATTGCTTTGGAAGCGGCGCGATCTGGGCGCGACCACCGACAAATCCTGGGCCGCGCAATCACAGTGAATGCAATGCGCCGAACAATCGAACCAGGTATTCGGCAATCGATTTACCCGATCCAGACAATCCCGGTCGAAGCGGCAGGAGTGGGCAAGGCAGAATCGAATGTGCGGATTCGCTTCGGCAATCGTCAAAATGTCCTTGGCCTGCGCCCAGATGTCCGTCGGATTCACGCTGGAATGAATCAGAAATGGAATATCCCAATCTTCCGCGAGTTCGAGAAAACACCGGCCCTGTTGAGCGAGCGCCTTGATGTCGGACTGGATGATTGTGGTTTGAATTTTCAGCCCGTAAAAATTGTATTCACCACGAAGTTTTTTCAACTCTGCCGCCTGGGCCGCAGCTTCCCGCATCGGATCAAGCATTACGAACGGAAGGGTCGCCTTTCCCAAGTGGGGGAAAAATTCGTAGATTTCCCGGAGCATTCGGCGGTTTTCAAACGCATAAGGTACGCGCTCATGCTCACTGGGAAAAGCAATCTTGCCGTTGCGCATGTTCGCGAAATCGAGTGACAGATTGGAAACCATCGGAAAAACAATCCATCGATCCACTCCGAGCGCGCGTCCTTCCGAGATCATTGCACTCAGATGCTGGGCGTAAGGAAATTCTCCGCGCAGATAAAACATCAAATCGACTCCGATATGATTGTGACAATCGATTATCATGCGCGATCGAGCGAAAACATCTTAGATTACTCCTTGCGTTGGCAAGCCGATTTTTCAACGTACACCCGAGGTCTGGCGGTTCTGATGTCTTCAACAGTTAAGAGTAAGTCTTCCGGCCTCGGCTCCGACGGAGTTTTTCCCACACTTTCGAAAAACTTATCGGCTAGACACAAAACTAGGTTCTGGCCAAACTCCGGAAGAGCGTGATGTCCTACCAATTTCAAAAATCACGAAACCTCTTCGAACGCGCCTGCCTAAGTATTGCCGGCGGCGTCAGCAGCGGCATCCGCAAAATGGAGCGCCCCGTTCCGCTCTATTTCGAGCGCGGTGAAGGGCCGCGTCTCTGGGACGTGGATGGCAACGAATACATTGATTTCCAAATCGGTCAGGGCGCCTTGCTATACGGACACGCCCCACGCGGCATGGCCGACGCTATTGCCGCACAGTCACAACTCGGCACGCACTGGGCGGCGCAATCGCAATTGGAGATCGAAGTCGCCGAGCGTTTGCAGAAGATGATTCCTTCGGCGGAATTGGTACGCTTCAACAATTCCGCCACTGAAGTTGTCCTCTCGGCGCTGCGACTGGCCCGGGCGCTTACGGGTCGCCAGCTCATACTAAAGTTTGAAGGCCATTATCATGGCTGGGCAGATGAAGGACTCGTTGGTTTTGCCCCACCATCGGACCAATGGGGCATGGAAGAAAATCCTTCTCGGCTGCATCCGAGTCAGGGTGTTATTGCGGAGGTGTTGGAAAAGTTCGTGGTCGCCCGCTGGAACGACCCGGAACATTTACGCCGTCGCATGGCCGAGCACCGAGGCAGAATTGCGGCGATCATTTTCGAGCCGGTGTTGTGCAACACCGGTTGTGTGGAACCGGTGCCCGGCATGCTGCAGATGATTCGCGAACTCTGCAATCAGGAGAAGGCGCTAATGATCGCCGACGAGACCATCACCGGTTTCCGTTTCGGCGCGGGCTGCGCACAGAAATATTTCGGCTTCGTTCCCGACTTGACAGTTTTGGGCAAGGCGATCGGCGGCGGCCTGCCGTTCGCGGCGCTGGCCGGCAAGCAATGGGCGATGGCGAAGATTGTGAAAGGCGAAGTCGTTCATGCAGGCACGTTAAACGGTAACCCGCTCTGCCTCGCCGCGAGCAAGTGGTGTTTGGATTTCGTTGCCGCCCAGGGCGAAGGTCACCCAGGCGAAATCACGGCTCTCGGAAAGACATTGATGAGAGGATTGCGCGCTCTGGCCGATAAACATGACATCCCGCTGCGTCCACAAGGGCCCGGACTGACTTTTCATACTTTGATGTTGAAGTCCGGAGCGCCCGAGGGCGCCGTGCAAAGCTATCGTGATTATGTTCTTCGCCAGGATGCGCCGCGTTGGGCACATTTGCGGCAGTGTCTGTTGGAGGAGGGCGTGCGCGCCGTCGAACGCGGGTTGTGGTTCATCAGCATGGCGCATCGGGAGCAGGACATTCACGAAGCGTTGCAAAGAGCAGCCACGGCGTTTTCGCGTCATGCGACGGAGTGGAAACCAACGACCTAAAATGCCCAAGCGGCGCCGTGTTTTATTTGCCGGTCTGTTTCACGAAACACATACTTTCGTGGAACAGACCACCGGCTTGGCGGAATTCGCCATTCTCCGAGGGAAGGAAATGTTGTCCTGCGCCGGCGACACCTCTCCGCTCGGCGGGGCGTTGCAAGTGGCGCTAATTTTTGGATGGGAGATATTGCCGACGGTGGACTTTCGGGCTTCTCCCGGTGGTTTGGTCGAGGACGAAGTCGTTGAAACGTTTTGGCGCGAATTCGCAAGTCAGGCGCAACCACACCTGGCATTCGGCGTGGATGGCATTTATCTCGTTCTGCACGGCGCAATGGTTTCGCAGTCATTTACTGACGTGGAGGGGGAAATTCTAAGCCGCATTCGCCGGCTGCCCCGAGCGGAGAACGTCCGACTTTTTGGTGTGCTTGACTTGCACGCTAATTTCACCGCGCGCATGGCCACACACGCGAATTGTCTGGTGGCGTATCGGAAAAACCCACACACCGACGCTCGACAGACCGCGCAGGATGCGGCGGCGTTGCTGGAGCGTTCGTTTACGACCGGAAAAGTCCCGCGACTGCTTTGGGAGCATCCGCCGCTCATGTGGCCGCCTACCGGAACCGGAACCGCCAGCGAACCCATGCTCTCGCTCGAAAACCTGGCGCGTCAACTCGAAGCCGAGAACCCGGACATTTGGGTGGTCAATGTCCTCTCCGGTTTTTCGTTTGCCGACATGCCCGAAACGGGAGTGAGTTTTGCAATTGCCACAATCGGTTCGGAAATCGAAGCACGCGGGCGACTGGAACAACTTTCTCAACTCGCATGGCTAAAAAGAGAGCAGGGGAACGTCACGGAGGCTACTATTGAATCCGTGTTGGAAAAACTTTGGCCGTTGCCGTCCGGGCTCACGGTTCTGGTCGAGCCTTCCGACAATGTCGGTGGGGGCGCTCCCGGCGATGGCACCGGCATTTTGCGCGCGCTCATAAAACACAACTTAAACAATGCCGCCGTGACGATCAATGATCCGGAGGCCGTTGCGAAACTCCAATCACTCGCCATCGGTGCAAGAATCACTTTACCTATCGGCGGGAAGGGAAGCAGTTTGGACGCCGGCCCGATTTCTCTGAATGTCGAACTGGTTTCCCGCAGCGATGGCAGCTTTCAACTTGAAGACAAGCAGAGTCATCTGGCCTCGATGGTCGGCGATTCGGTGGATATGGGGCCATCGACCGTGGTGCGGCATGAGGGCATTTTCATTTTGCTCACAAGCAAAAAGACTCCGCCGTTTGATCTCGGACAATGGCGCAGTCAGGGAATTGAGCCAACGAAACTCTCGGTCATCGGCGTGAAGGCTGCTGTGGCCCATCGGCGGGCGTATGATCCCATCGCGCAAAGAATGCACTGGGTGGATACGCCGGGGCCTTGCAGCAGCAATTTGAAAACTTTGCCGTATCGCCGTGTGGAACGTCCGATCTATCCGCTGGACGATTTGTAAGCCAACTTCAACTCAATAACCTATGAACCATCCCATGGTCAGTTACCCGAAAGACGCTGATACGCCGGTTTCGCACCTGCCGTTCAGTCCGGCGGTGTGCGTCGGGGAGATTATTTTCGTCTCCGGGCAGGCGTCCGTTGATGCAACGGGCAAAATTGTTTCCGATACGTTTGAAGGCGAGTTTCGGCGCTCGCTTGAGAATCTGAAGAAAGTCCTGGAAGCGTCCGGCAGCGATCTGGCGCGCGTGGTGCAAACGCGCAATTATCTTCGCGATCCGGCGGACGTGCCGTTGTATAACCAGCTTTATCGGGACTTTTTCCAAGCCCCGTTCCCGGCACGGACCACGATCACCAACTGCCTGCCCCCGACGCTTAAATTTGAAATCGAATGTGTGGCAGTGCGGAAAAGGTGAGCAGGTTCACCACGACGTCCACCCGCCATCCACAAGCAGATTTTGCCCGTTGATATAAGAAGCGGCGTCGGACAACAAGAATGCCACCACTCCCGCGACTTCCTCGGGCTTGCCGATACGTCCCATCGGAGATTTTTGCGCCAGCCTTTCGATTAACCCGGGATTGTGGCGTTGGACCTCCGGATTCGGAAACGGCCCGGGTGAAATGCAATTGGTACGCACATTTTCCAATCCCCAGTGCACCGCCAGGTATCTGGTCATCTGGACGATGCCCGCCTTGGTCACGCCGTATTCGATCGGGTTCTTGTTCATCGGGGCTTCATACACTTTGGGGACCGGGGACACCGAGCCATAGATGCTGGAGAATAAAACGATGCTCCCACGTTTCAATTTCGCCATCTCCGAGCCGATCTCGCGGGAGAGAAAAAATGTGGAGGTCAATCCTCCGTGATTGGCTTCGTCGAAATCAAATTCAGTCAGGTCTTCCAGCCGTTTGGCAGTGGATGCGAAAGTCAGGTTGACCAACCCGTGTGGCACGCCGCGCTGTTTGATCTGGCCGGTGACGAATTGCCTGAGCGCGGAAATGTCGCGCACATCGGACGTGGCGGGTGTCAGCGCGTCACCAAGGTTTGCGGATTGGGCAAAGGCGTGCGCCCGGTTTTCCAAATCGACGCAGAGAACCTTTGCGCCCGCGGCGCACAGCGAGCAAACGGTGGCCTGCCCCAAATGGCCGGCACCGCCAAACACCCAGAAGTCTCTTTCTTCGAGGCTGAAAATGTCGGTCAACGATGCTGTCATACTTTTCGCGTAGGCAACCTTGCGTTGATAGCACATCCCGCAATGTCCGCCAATTGAGAACCGGTTGGTCGCCCGTTTCCAACGGACAAATCTCCATAGAAGCGCATTGACCAGAATTGACATGGTTTGCAATCATGGGCGCGTCTTGGATTCAGCCATGCAAAAGAACATTCTGGTGGTCGGCTGCGGCAGCATCGGCGAGCGTCACCTGCGCTGTTTTTTGAAAACTGGTCGTGTCCGGGTCTCCGCCTCCGACACGAATCCGGCACTGTTGCAGAAAATTGAATGGGAATATCAAGTGTCAGGAGTGGCCAATTTCCGAGAGGCCTTGTCGTCCCAGAAATTCGATGGCGTGGTGGTTTGCACGCCGGCTCACACGCATATCGACATAGCGCTGGCCGCCTTACGCTCGGGCTGCGGGTTATTAGTCGAAAAGCCATTGAGCGTTGCACTGGAACAGGTCGATGAGTTCCAACGAGAAATAGCGAGGGCCGGAAAATTCGTTGGGGTTGCCTATATCAATCACTTCGTGCCGGCGGTTCAGGCTGCACGGGATTTCCTTCTACAGGCGATGTTGGGGAGACCCTTACAGGTCAGCGTTATCGCGGGACAACATTTTCCGACCTTCCGGCCGGCTTACCGTGACATTTATTACACCCGTCATGAAACCGGCGGCGGCGCAATTCAGGACGCATTGACTCATTTGGTCAACGCCGTCGAATGGCTGATCGGCCCGACGAGCAAAGTTTTTTGCGAAGCCGCGCATCAGGTGTTGGAAGGCGTGACAGTAGAGGACACGGTGAGCGTCACGGCGAGGAATAACGATGTCCTGGTCAGCTACAGCCTGAACCAGTTTCAAGCTCCCAATGAAATTGCGATCCAGATCCATTGTGAGCTCGGCAGTTTAAAGATGGAACTGCACGAACAGCGCTGGGCTGTATTTCGAGCCGGCGACTCGGCGTGGGAATATCGATCAGCTCCTTTCAATCATCGCGACGATCTGTTCATTGCGCAGGCCCATGCGTTTCTTGATGGATTGGAGGGGAGGCCGAATGCGCTTTGCACCTGTGGCGAGGCCATTCACACCCTTAAAGTGAACCTAGCCGCGTTAGAGTCCGCCCGCGTCGGACAAGCCGTCACCATTGCATGAGCGCGTCTCCCGAAATCCGTCTCGCCATGCTTGGGATGATTGAGGGCAATGGCCATCCTTACTCATGGTCGGCGATTGTAAACGGCTATGACCTTGAGGCCATGGCATTGTGTCCCTATCCCGCCATTGCGATGTATCTCGGCCAACAACCACTGGACTCCGTGCGAATTCCCGGCGCGCGGGTTACTCACATCTGGACGGACAACCCCGCGGACGCGCCTAAGGTGGCGGTGGCAAGCAAAATTGAACACGTAGTGGATCAACCGGAGGAGGTGATTGGAAAGGTGGACGCGGTGGTTATCGCCACGGACGACGGCAACGATCACGTGCGTCGCGTGGCGCCATTTATCGCCGCTGGACTACCCGTTTTGGTGGATAAACCACTGGCTATCAATTTGCCGGACTTGACCCAATTCATTCACTGGCAAAAGGAGGGTCACCGCATTCTTTCATCAAGCGGCCTTCGTTATGCGCCAGAGATGAAGCTCGTGAAAGCGCAAAGCGCGGAGATTGGGGAACTGCGCTGGATGACCAGCTTCACCTGTAAGACGTGGGAACGTTATGGCATTCATGCGCTCGAGGCTGTTTATCCGCAACTTGGCCCCGGATTTATCAGCGCACAAACCTTTCACCAAGCCGGCTTTGATATTGTTCACCTATCGCATCGGAACGGCGTTCAGGTAACGGTTGCAGCCATTCACGATGCTTACGGCAGCTTCGGCAACGTGCATGTTTACGGCACGAAGGGTCAATTGGCGCTCACCCTTAAAGACACGTACACGGCATTTCGCGCGCAGTTGGTCGCGTTCATTGAAATGCTGCAGACCGGATGTGCGCCCTTTGCGTTTGAGCAGACCATCGAACTAATGACGATCATCATCGCCGGCATTCGCAGCCGAGAAGAAAATGGCCGCGTCGTCCTGCTCGAAGAGATAGGTGTCGGCTTCGTACGTCGGTGACAAACAAAATTCCTGTATGAACATTCTCGATCGATTCAGCTTGCGCGATCAAGTGATCGTGCTGACAGGCGGCAGCGGACTTTATGGACGGCAATTGACTTCCGCGATTGTGGAAGCTGGAGCAAAACTGATCATTGCCTCGCGCAATTTATGCAAGCTCCAGCAAGTCGCTGCTGAAGAAAGGCAGCGTGGTTATAGGGTTGTTTGCGAAGCGTTCGACCAAGGAGATGAAAATTCCATTTTGGATTTGCGCGACCGGATTTTGAAGCAATTTGGCCGTGTCGATGGCCTGGTTAATAATTCGGTCATTCGCCCCATGAAAGGCATGGATGATTCGGTCACAGCTTGGGCTGAATCCTTGCGCGTGAACGCGACGGGGATTTTCCTGATGACGCGAACATTTGGCCATGAAATGTGTAAACGCAAACAAGGAAGCATCGTAAACATTGGGTCGATTCAAGGCATGGTCGGGCCAAGTGTGTATCTCTACGAAGACACAGACCTTGGAACGCCGCCACCTGATTATTTCTTCCATAAAGGCGGCATGATCAACCTCACGCGATACTTTGCGAGTGTGCTGGGCGCAAGTGGTGTCCGCGTGAACTGCATTTCGCCCGGTGGCTTTTTTAATCATCAGCCGGAGCCTTTCCTGACCCGGTACTGCAAGCGCACGATGTTGGGGCGGATGGCTGATGAAAATGATCTGGGCGGGACGATAGTTTTTCTGCTGAGCGAGGCATCCTGTTACATCACGGGTGCGAACCTGCCTGTGGATGGCGGCTACACCGCCAAGTGACGCCGACTCATTCGCTGAAAGATCGTAAGCGGTTTTAGAGGTGGGTGGAGACAAATCTCGCAGGAGCGGAGTATGGATGACTCCGCTCCTGGAGTTCCGGATGGTTTTCACCTCCGTGATCGGCGCCGCGGAGCGGTTAGCAAAAAGTC
>Ga0194131_10010981_pt1 | contig 10942 bp, 8 predicted proteins | sample TA2KigO120mmetaG_FD_148631 | JGI IMG/M metagenome (GOLD analysis project Ga0194131, IMG submission 148631) | Freshwater microbial communities from Lake Tanganyika, Tanzania - TA2015053 Kigoma Offshore 120m | ecosystem: Environmental > Aquatic > Freshwater > Lake | place: Tanzania: Lake... | reverse complement strand
CAGCGGATTCGCAGCGGCTCTACCAGGCGCATGTCGACGGGACGCGCAACGTGCTCGATGCCGCCGCGCGCGAATCAGTGGAGCGCGTCGTGGTTGTGAGCACCTCCGGAACCATCGCTGTCAGCCAGGCCCCGGTTGAGCACGCGGAAGATTCCGGCTACAAGGAAGATGTGGTGCGGGACTGGGCCTACTACATGAGCAAGATCGCGGCCGAGCGGCTCTGTTTCGACGAGTGGCAGAGGCGGCGGATTCCGCTGGTGGTGGTCAACCCGTCGCTGCTGTTGGGGCCGGGCGACGAACGCCGGTCCTCGACCAAGGATCTGGAACGGTTGCTCGAAGGCCAGTTCCTGTCGCTGCCCGTGGGCGGCGCGAGCTTTATCGACGCACGCGACTGCGCGGCGGCGCTGATCGCGGCAATGGATCGCGGCCGGCCCGGCGAGCGCTACCTGCTGGGCGGCGCGAACTGGCCTTTCGCCCGGATCATCGGGGAAGCGGCGCGGCTGGCCGGGATCCGGGCGCCGTGGATGAGTTCGCCTCCCTGGCTGTCGTTACTGGTGGCGCCGCTGCTGCGCAAGGTGATGCCCATAGCCGGCCGGAAATTCGATGTCGAGGACGCAACCATTCAAATGTCCGGCGTGTTCTGGTATTGCAACTGCGCCAAGGCGCATCGCGAACTGGGACTGAACCCGCGCGATCCGGTGGAGACACTCGCCGCGACAATGCACGAATTGAAGGCCCGCGCATGACCACTTGCGCCGTGATCAATCCGGCGTCGGCCGGCGGCCGTGCGGGACGAGTGTGGCCCGCGATCGAGCGGCGGCTTGGCCTCCAAGGTCTCGAAGTCCGGATCACACGGGAACCCGGCGAGGCGGCGGAGCTAACCCGGTTCGCGTTGAAGGAGGGCTTCGACCGGATCCTGGCGGTCGGCGGCGACGGGACCGTCAACGAAGTGGTCAACGGGTTTTTCCAGCAGGATGTCCCGGTGAACCCCGCGGCCTCTCTCGCGCTCGTGCCGATCGGCACCGGCGGCGATTTCAAGCGCAGCCTGAATATCGGTGGCGTGGACCAGGCGATCGAGGTTCTGCGCCATGGCCATCCGCGTCCTGTGGATGTGGGCCGGCTTCGCTACCGCGACTATCAAGGCCAGATCCGCACGCGCTTCTTCATCAACGTGGTCAGCTTCGGAATGGGCGGTGAGGTGGCCGCGCGCGCAAAGAACTTCCTGAGCAGCGTCAGCGGGAAGGCTGCATTTTTCTGGGCCACGGGCGAAGTGTTCCTGCGCTACACGCCCAAGATCGTCGAGTTGCGGCTGGACGGCGAGCCGGCGGGGACCCGGCACCGGATCCTGAACATCGCGATCGGCAATGGGCGGTTCCATGGCGGTGGCATGCATGTGTGTCCGCGGGCCCGGCTCGACGACGGATTGCTGGAGGTCACGGTGATCGAGGCACTGGGGATGTACGAGCTCGCGCGCGACATCAAGGTGCTGTATTCCGACAACCTGTATGTTCATCCGAAAACCCGGCACTTCCATGCGAAGAGCATCGCCGCGGATGCTCAATCTCCGGTGTCGATCGAGGTGGACGGGGAGCCGCTGGGAACGCTGCCGGTGGAGGTGAGCTTGATTCCAAAGGCGATTTCGGTGTGGGCTTCGAGCTAAACCCCAGCCGGAGCCGCCCAACTCGCCGCCAACGACCGCTTCGCCCTTTGGATATGGACCCGCAACTCCTGCTGCAGCCGGACCGCGTCCCGTGCGTCAAGAGCCTCATAGATCCTGCGATGCTCCTCACGCTCCTGTACCAACCGCGCCCCACGGTAGCCTTCCGCCAGATGGACCCGCGCAATCTGGATGTTCGCCTTCAAGCCCTCGTACATCTCCGCCAACTTCTGATTCCCCGCCGCCCGCACCAGGATCCCGTGGAACTCGGCGTTGTGCGCCTCGTCCCGGACCTCCCCGTCCATCGCCGCCAGCAGCTCCCGCAGCCGGCCGAGCTCCGCCGCCGTGATGCGCGACACCGCTGATTCTGCCGCCAGACATTCGAGCGCGCACCGGATGTCGAACGTCTCCTCGATGTCCCGGGCCGTGAAGCTCGCTACATACGTCCCGCTCCGCGGTTGGATCGAGATCAGCCCCTCCGCCGCCAGCGCCTGGATCGCATGCCTCACCGGCGTCAGGCTCACCCCCAGCTTGCCCGCTATGTCCGGAATGTTCAGCCGCTCCCCGGGCTGGAAGACGTGCGTGAGGATCGCCTGCCGCAGCGCGCTGTAGACTTCATCGGTCGCGCGCTGTTGGCGGATCCGCGTCAATTCCATGTCTTACCAGGATACACGGCGCAGCTTGTAAAAGATCAAGAATCTGAAATATTTTTCTTGCCAACCAACTCTGCGATGTGGCACCATAGAGTAGCCGTTCATGAATCGCCGCGACTTCATTGCTTCGGCCGCGGGCGGCTACTCACTTATCGTCCTCGCAGACCAGCTTCCTGCCGCACAATCACCATCAGCCGGGGCATCGTCCGTGGTCCGCAAACGGAAAAGGTGCGTGACTACAGCGTGCCGTACCAAATTCAGAGGGCCAGTGGATCCCGCTGGCCAGCGTCAAGGGAAACTACCAGCTCGTTGTTATGCATAGAATCGCCGCTTTCGTTTTCACCGCTCTCGCCGCGCTGGCCCAGCAGGGAACCGGCACCATCAGCGGAATCGTCACCGACCCCCAGGACGCCGTTGCCGCGGGCGCCGGGATCCGCGTACGCAACACGGGCACCAACATCACGTTCGGCACGCGCACCAATGACCAGGGCTTCTATACAGCCCCAGGCATGGCTGTGGGCGAATACGAAGTGACCGCCGAGCTCGCCGGATTCAAGCGCGCCGTGCGCAGCGGAATTACCCTGCAGGTGAACCAGAACGCGCAAGTCAACATCCGCATGGAAGTTGGCCAGGTGGCGGAAACGGTGGAAGTGGTGGGCGAAGCGCCGCTGGTCAATACCTCGAACGCCACGGTGGGCGAGGTGATCGAAAACCGCCGCGTGCGCGACCTTCCGTTGAACGGGCGCGGCGCGCTGGCGTTGACGCTGCTGACCACGGGCGTAGTGTCCAACGCCGGTCCCACGAATTCCGGATTCGGCGACCGCGGCATCCAGATCTCGTCGATCTCAATCAACGGCAGTCCGAATTCGATGAACGCGCAAATGCTTGACGGCTCGAACAACATCCTGAGCTATGTCGGCGAAGTGGGCGTCCCTCCCGCGGTGGACGCCGTCGAGGAGTTCAAGGTGCAGAGCGGACCCATGTCGGCCGAGTTCGGATTTACCGCGGGCGGCACCATCAACCTGGTGACCAAGTCCGGTACGAACCAGATTCATGGTTCGCTGTACGAGTTCCTGCGCAACGACAAGTTCGATGCGCGGAACACGTTCGCACCCAACAAGCTGCCGTTCCGCTACAACCAATACGGCGGCGCCGTTGGTGGCCCGGTGCGCAAAGACCGCACCTTCGGATTCTTCAATTTCGAGGACTACAAGTCGCGCCGGAGCAATCCGCGCATCGCGACGATGCCGCTGGCCAACTGGCGCAACGGCGATTTCAGCAATCTGTTCACGGACCGCGGCGAGCTCATTCCCATCTTCGATCCGGCCACCACGCGGGCGAACCCGGCGGGCGCGGGCCAGGTCCGCGACGTGTTTCCGGGCAACCAGGTGCCGCGGGGCCGTTTTGATCCCATCACGCCCAAGATCGTCGAGCTTTATCCGCTGCCCAACCGGGTCCCTCAGAACGCGTTCACCCAGGCGCAGAACTTCCAGGACGCGGCACGCAGCACAATCGACTGGCGCCAATGGAACTTCAAGGTGGACCATCGCATCAACGACCGGAACTCGATGTTCGTACGCTACACCTCAGCCCAGCACAAGCCGTTCGGGAATTCGTTCTTCCTTGATCCCAGCGCCGGCGGCAACCGCTCCGACGACCAGACCAACCGCAACGCCGTGGTGAGCGACACCCACACCTTCTCTCCCACCCTCATCAATGACCTGCGCGTGGGCGTCATGCGGCAGTCGTTCATTTTCGTGGCCGTGAACTACCTCAAGGACTGGCCGCGCAAACTGGGACTTCCGGCGAGCGTGCCGAACGACCAGATGCCCGCGGTCAACTTTGGCCACGGCGAGATTGGTGGCGGCGCGGCCGGCAACCGTGGGTCGTTCAATTGGGACATCCAGGACATGGTGACCAAGATCACCGGCAACCACACCTTCAAGCTTGGCTACAACCACCGCCTGTTGCAGGGCGGCAACCTGCAGGGGGCGGCGCTGTCAGGAAGCTACGCATTCGCAGGACTCACGACAAATCCGCAGGCGCCTGCCGCCACTGGTAACAACTTGGCGCAGTTCCTGTTGGGCGAAGTATCCAGCGCTGGCATCGACCGGATCCTCGGCAACAGTTGGCATGGATTCTCCTCGAGCGCGTTCATCCAGGACGACTGGAAGGTGACGCGCCGCCTGACCCTGAACCTCGGCTTCCGCTACGACTTCCAGCAGAAGCCCTACGAGCGCCACAACGGCCAGATCAACTTCGATCTGTTCGGTCGGGACCCGGTGTCCGGCCTCCAGGGGCGGACCGTGTTCGCGGGCGTCGACGGCCAGCCGCGCACGTTCTTGAAAGAGGACTACAACGACTTCGCACCGCGCGCTGGCTTCGCGTTCGACATTTTCGGCAACGGCCGGACCGTGCTCCGTGGCGGCTACGGGATCTTCTATCCTCCCGTCTTCTGGCGCAACTTCCTCGGCAACACGCAATTGTTCTCGACGAATAACACGCAATACGTAGCGCGCGCGCCGGGACAGCGGGCGTTCCTGTTCGCGCAGGGATTGCCTTCGCCGCCGATCGAGTCGCCTGGCTCGAGGGCTGGTCCAAGCGCGCTGCTGGGACAAGCTGTCAACACCATGGAGGACGACAAGACGACACCGGTGACCCAGCAGTGGACCGCCTCGCTGCAGCAGGAAATCCGCGGCTGGCTCTTCGACGTCACCTACGCGGCGAACAAGGGCAATCACTTCATCGCCAACAGCTACGGCATCAATCAGCTCACGCCGGATGAGCGGAAGCGGTTGGGACGCACACTCCAGGACGTGGTGCCAAACCCGCTCGCCGGGCGCGTTCCCGGAGGACTGGGCGCGGCCACGGTGACGCGCGAGCGCACGCTGCTGCCGTATCCGCACTACAACAGCGTCAGCATCCGCAATCCGCGGTACGGCAACTATCTCTCGCACCAGATGCAGTTCAACGCGAAGAAGCGCATGTCGAATGGCCTTCTGGTGCACCTGGCCTACACAGCGGGAAAGAAAATGAGCGACGGCGTGTCGGTCCCGGTGGACTTCGGACCGGTCGAACAGACCAACGAAAACGGATTCCAGGACGGCTTCACCAACCGCAAGCTGAATAAGGCTCTCGATCCCGCCGATGTCGCACAGCGCAGCGTCGTGAGCGTGCTGTATGAGCTGCCCTTCGGAAAGGGCAAGCTGTTCGCTCCGTCGAACGCCGTCGCGGAGAAGATCGTGGGCGGATGGCAGCTCAACCTGATCAATGTGATTCAATCGGGCATCCCGCTCACGGTGCGCGGGGCGAACAACTTCGCCGCCGACCGTCCGAACTCGACGGGCGTCAGCGCGCGGCTCGACGGCGCCGTCCGCACGAATTGGTTCCGCACCGACGTCTTCGTGAATCCACCCGAGTTCGAGCTGGGCAATGTCGGGCGCACGCTTCCCGACGCCCGGCACCCGGGCGCGGTGAACTTCGATGTCTCGCTCATCAAGAATACGTCGATCACCGAACGCATCCGGCTGGAGTTCCGGGCCGAGGCCTTCAACGTGGCGAACCGCGTGAATCTGGGACTGGCCGACGACAACTTCTCACCGGGCGCGGACGGCCGGAACCGCAGCTCCACGTTCGGCACCGTCAACTCGGCGCGGGATGCACGCATCGGACAGCTTGCGCTGAAGGTGATTTTCTAGTAGCTTCACTTCGATGCACCTGCGCTGGTGGATCGCGATCCTGCTCTTCCTGTCCACGGTCATCAACTACCTGGACCGGCAGACGCTGTCGATCGCCGCGCCAGTGATCACCAAGGAACTGGGGCTCTCGGCGGTTGAGTACTCCTATATCCTCAACGCGTTCCTGGTTGCCTACACGCTGATGTACATCGGCTCGGGGATCCTGGTGGACCGCTGGGGCACACGCATGGCGCTGGCCGCGTTCGTTGCCTGGTGGTCGGTGAGCAACATGTTGCATGCCTTCGCGCAGTCGGCCATGCAGCTTGGATTCTTCCGGATGCTGCTGGGGATCGGCGAGCCGGGCAACTTCATGGCCGCCTCCCGCGCGATCTCCGAGTTGTACGAGCCCAAGGAGCGCGCCTTCGTGCACGGCCTGGTCCAGGCGGGCGCCTCGGTCGGCGCGGTGATCGCGCCGCCGGTGATCTATTTTCTGCTGCAGGCCTACAACTGGCAGACCGCGTTCGTTGTCACCGGCGCAACGGGATTCCTCTGGCTCGCCGCATGGCTGTGGCTCTACCGGACCCCGCCGGTGGATCCGGCTACCGCACCCGCGCGTGTTCCCTGGCTTTCGCTGCTGCGCTACCGGCAGACTTGGGGACTGATGCTCGGGCGGTTCTTCTCCGATCCGGTGTGGTGGTTCTACCTGTTCTGGCTGCCGAAGTTCCTCACCGAACGGCGCGGATTCACGATGAAGGAAGTGGGGATGCTTGCGTGGCTGCCCTATTTGACCGGAGACATCGGCGCGATCGTGGGCGGAGTGCTGTCGGGATACCTGGTGAAGCGCGGCTATGAAGTGTCACGGGCAAGGTCCCTGGGCATGTGGCCCTTCGCGCTGATGATGCCGCTGAGCCTGCTGATCGCCAACGCGCCTTCGAACACGGTGGTCCTGGGCGTGATCTGCGTGGTGACGTTCGCGCACATGGCCTGGAAGTCGAACATCATGGCGATCACCAATGACATCTATCCGGGCCACGTGGTGGGCTCGCTCTCGGGGATCGTGGCATTCGGCAACGGACTCGGCGGGACGCTGTTCACCTGGATGACCGGACACATCGTGCAGCATTACTCCTACGACGTGATCTTCGTCATCATGGCCTTCATGCATCCGGTGGCGTACCTGATCATCCGGTGGCTGGTGCGGGGTCCGGTAAAGCTCGCGCCGTAGTTGATTCGGGCCTTCGCGGGTCTTTGAAGCATGAGGCCGGCGTGGCTCCTGTTGTTGACAACCGCCTGTCAGGCGGCGGAGTGGCGCGGGATCAATTACGCGCCCCGCGGCCATCCCTATTTCCGGATGCTCTATGACTGGCATTCAGCCGACCGGGCCACGGGGCTTCCGGTACGCCAGCTCGCCGCCACCGACATGGAACTTCTTCAACGGTCCGGCTTCAACACACTGCACGTCTACCTCTGGGATCAGCCCACGTTCGCAGACTTCCATCGCAAAGGATCCACCAAACAACTCGAGCCGGCGGGCTTCGCATTTCCGGATCCCAGGCTGTCGCCGCGCCGTCAATGGGAGGCCCTCGACGAGTTCATCGCGCTCGCTGGCCGCCACGGCTTGGGGGTCATCCCGCACTTCGTGCACACGCCCTTCAACGAAGACATGGATGTCCTGAGCGCCACCGCGGTGGAACAGCGCGCGGAAGAAATCGCGCGCTGGGCTTCGGTCTTCATCGAATACCTTGGGCCGCGGCACAAGAACATTTCCGCCTGGGGGATGCTGTACGCCAGCGAGCCTGCGCCAGCCGACGATCCCGCGCAACCGAATCCATACAGCCGGCTCTGGCGCAAGGTGTACGCCGCGCTCAAGCGGAAGGCTGGCGAAACGCCGTTGATCACTTTTCTGTTCCTTCCGTCCCGAGGCCGGGAGAGCGGATACAGGCTTGATGCCGCGGTCGCGCGGGAACGTTACGCTTCGATGCGGCGCCACTTGTCGTTCGAGCTCGGCGAGGCCGCCGGACCGGACCTGGTTTACACCTACGTCTTTGGCCCGGACCCGGAAGCGATCGAGTCCTCCCTCCGCGAACTCACCACCGGAGAAGGAGCCGTTCCGGCCGAACGGTTGTTCGTCGCGGAGTACGGCATCTCGTCACCCTTCGGCTCCTCGGACGCTCCGGTGATGGCGCTTGGAGAAAATGGCGCGCCTACGGTGGACCTGCAAGGCCAGTCCGAATGGCTGCGGGCGTCCCTGTGTGCGTTCCAGGCCTTGGGCATCAACAAGACTGCCTATTGGACCCTCTATGACGCCCCGGCGCTCTGGTCGTCGCCGGTGTGGTCGCTGCCGCCCGGGGAGGCGTCGCTCAACGGACATTGGGGGCTGGCGTTCGAGGATCGCTCGCGCGGATTCAAACCCGCATGGAGCGTCCTCGCCGCAGGTCACAACCAGCTACTCGATTGTGGCGCGCCGCGACCGCCGGCCGGCACATTCCTTCCCGATCCGGAGCCGGGGATTGATGTGCGGTCCGTTGTATCGGCCGCGAGCGGGATGCCCGCGAGCTGGCAGCCTGGGTCCCTGATCACGATGATCGTGAGCGGACTGCAGGGACTGCCTGCGCTCTGGCGTCCGACCGGGTTCCCGTATCCGCGATCTCAATTCGGGATACGGGTTGTGTTCGGCGGGGCCGAGTCCGGCGCGTTCCTGGAAATTGAGGATGGCGGGAAGCTGCAGCGGCTCAGAGTGCAGGTCCCATGGGAGACCCGAACCGCTACGACTGCGTTGACGGTCGAACAGGATGGCCGGACCAGCGCACTGCTGGTCAACCGGAACAGCGGATGGAGCGACTTCTTCCGTGGAGCGGATGGCAACGCGCTCGCAGTCCACGAGCGCTCAGGGGAAGCCGCGACTCCAGCGGATCCGGCCCGTGCTGGCCAGACGGTCCTCCTTTATCTGACGAATCTGAAGCTCCGTCCCGTGAGTACCCTGCCGGTCACTGGCCATCCGGACGCCACGGGTGCCTTGATTCGCATGAGTGACTCCAAGTCCGGATACCGCCTTCGGGTGGGGGAGACCCTTCATTCGCTAACGGATGCTACAGCATCAGTGAGACTGCTTCCCGGCGCGGCCGGCGTCTATCAGATGCGCCTGACCGTACCGCGGATCACGGAACCTGCCACCGCGCAGCTATGGTACCTTGAATGCCTGTCGACGCATGGGGTCGGCCTGTCATGCCTAGGAATGGCGGCGGCGCAGGGGAACGTCATGTTGCCTGTGGCTCCCTGAACCGCGAAACCCGGTACAGTGGGGGAATGTCACCTGTACTGTCGGATCTGATCGCTCTCCAGGAAAAACACAAAGGCGCCGCCGATTGGGAGCGGCTCATGCTCAAGATGGCGGTTGCCATGTACGAATTGGTGGAGGACCCGTGGGGCGAAGCCGAGTCTCACGCCCTGTTCACCGCCGAAGAGTACTTCGTGCTGCCCGGGCGTTGGGAGCTGCCGGGCGGCCGGCTGCATCCCAAACACTGGGATCCTGACGAGTGCCGCGGGTTCAAGTACGGCGCCGGCGAGAAGTGAAGTTGCAATCCGCCTCCGGACTGGTATAATTGGAGAGTTGCCCGCCCGGTGATCCTCTCACCTGGAGTTCCGCATCATTTGGGAGGCGGCTGTTCCCGCTAACGGCTGCCGTTATTACCAGTTCACCAATGCCAAAACAACCAAAGAAATACGCTGCCGCCGCGCGTCAAGTCGAGCCGCGGATGTATTCCCTGGAGGAAGCGGTTCCGCTCGTCCAGAAGATCAAGTACGCCAAGTTCGATGAGACGGTTGAGGTCCACATGAAGCTCGGCGTCGACCCCAAGCATGCCGACCAGATGGTCCGCGGCACAGTGGTCCTGCCGAACGGCCTGGGCAAAGGCGTGCGCGTGCTGGTGATCGCCAGCCCGGATAAGCATCAGGAAGCCAAGGACGCGGGCGCCGATTTCGTGGGCGCTGACGACATGGTCCAGAAGATCCAGGCGGAGAACTGGCTGGATTTCGAAGCAGTGATCGCGACCCCGGACATGATGCGCGGATTGAGCCGGCTCGGCAAGATCCTGGGTCCCCGGGGCTTGATGCCCAATCCGAAGACCGGAACGGTAACCACCGACATCGGCAAGGCGGTGCGAGAGACCAAGGCCGGCAAGGTGGAGTTCCGCGTTGACAAGACCGGCGTGATCCACGCCCCGGTAGGCAAGGCGAGCTTCACCACTCCGAAGCTGCTCGAGAACGCCAACACGCTGGTTGGAGCCGTGGTGAAGGCCAAACCTGCGGCGGCCAAGGGCAAATACGTGAAGAGCATCACGGTCTGCTCCACGATGGGACCGGCGGTCAAGGTGGATCCGACGCCGTACAACCAGAAGGCCGTATAAGGAAGCCATGAAGAAGAAAGCGGACAAACAGGCTGACGTCGCCGCCCTCAACGAGTTGTTCAAAAATACTCCGCACGTGTTCGTGACGGGATTCGAAGCGCTCACCGTGTCGCAGGATTACGCGTTGCGCAAGACCGTGCGCGAGGCCGGCGGACTCTACCAGGTGGTGAAGAACACGCTGGCGGAAAAGGCCGCCGCGGGCACACCAGCCGAGAGCGTGATGCAGGGCTTGACCCACATGACCTCGATCGCCTACACGGCTGGCGATCCGGTGGCGCTCGCCAAGGCACTCACCAAGTACGCAAAGGACAATCCAAAGCTCAAGTTCAAGGCTGGAATGGTGGAAGGCCGCGCGTTCGACGTCAAGTCGATCGACGCCCTGGCCAACATGCCGTCTCGCGAAGAGATTCTGGCCAAACTTCTCTACCTCATCAATGCCCCGGCACAGCGTCTGGTCACCGCCATCAACGGCGTGGGACGGAATCTGGCGGTGGTCATCGATCAGGGCTGCAAGGAGAACAAGTTTTCAGCGTAACCCGATACGCACCG
>Ga0194131_10010978_pt1 | contig 10943 bp, 9 predicted proteins | sample TA2KigO120mmetaG_FD_148631 | JGI IMG/M metagenome (GOLD analysis project Ga0194131, IMG submission 148631) | Freshwater microbial communities from Lake Tanganyika, Tanzania - TA2015053 Kigoma Offshore 120m | ecosystem: Environmental > Aquatic > Freshwater > Lake | place: Tanzania: Lake... | reverse complement strand
GTTGCCGATGGTATAGGTCACCGAGCCGCCTCCGGCCGTCACCGCAGCACTGCCTTGTAGCCCTGTAGTGTTGACCGCGAGCACCGTGCGGGTGTCGCCCACGTCCGGATCGATATCATTGGCCAGTACGTTGATCAGGATGGGCGCGCCGTTCTCGTTGACTGCCGCTGTATCCGCCACCGCCGTGGGTGCAACGTTGCCGCCGGTGATGGTGAGTGTGACGGTGGCGGTGGACTGCACGCCGGCGCGGTCCACCATCGTGTAAGTGAAGCTGTCGGTGGCGCTTTGTCCCGCGGTCAGATGTTGGAACGCGGTGCCGACGTCATACATCACGTTGGCGCCGTTGGCTCCGATGCTTACCGAACCCAGCGTTCCCACGCTGTTCACCGCCACAACGGTCTTGGTATCACCCGCATCGGGGTCGATGTCATTGGCCAGCACATTGAGCGCAGTCGGGGCCGCATTCCTGGCCAGGGTGGCGCTATCGTTCACCGCGGCGGGACCATCTTTGACCCCGACCACCGTTACCGTGGCGGTCGTACTCGACTGGGCGCCGCTGCCATCGGCCATGGTGTAGAAAATGGTTTCTGTCGCTGTCTGCCCCGCGCCCAGAAAGCGGAAGGCGGTGCCGGGTCGTAGACGATGCCCTGCCCGCCCAGCGCCAAGGCGACGGCGCCCAGAATAGCCGGGGTGCCCGGGTCGATGAATCCGACGCCTACGCCATAGGTCACGGCGGTGATGACGATGCCCCCTGGACGGCCATTGCCGTCCACCGAGACCACGGTCTTGGTATCACCAGCATCCGGGTCGGTGTCATTGGCCAGTACGTTGAGGGTCGTGGCGCCCGCATTCGCGAAAACGGCGGCGGTATCGGCCACCGCCAACGGCGCGCGATTCACGGGCGGAGGCGGCGGCAGGGTCAGGTCGACCACCACATCGGCAAACTGCAGCAACTCGACATGTCGCAGGGTATCGACGCCGTCGTGGCCGTTGGCAACGGCATCATTGTCCTGGACGGTAAACGATCCGCCCCCAGGTTGGTCACGGTATAGGAGGCGCGCAGGCCAGAAAACACCGCAGTGTCTCGGCCGCCGGCACCATTGATCAGATCATTGTCGGTGCCCCCCTTGATCTTGTCGTCACCGGCGCTGCCGGTCACGGTGTCGGCACCAGCCATGGCGTCGATGAGTGTTACGCCACTGAGCGACACGCCGGTGAAATTCAGATTGTCGATCCCTGAACTGCCCTGAACCTTGACGCCTGTGAAGGACTCCGCCGAAATGCCTTCGATGCCGGTCAGGGAATTGGAGAAACCGGTGCCGAGATTGATCACGGCGCTATTGGCGCCAGCGACGATACGATCGAAGCCACTACTGCCCGAATCGCGATACTTGTCGGTGCCATCGCTGGTGCCCGTGACCACATAGGTATCGCTGCCCTCGCGGCCATCGAGATAGTCATTGCCGGCAAGGCCGATCAGGCGATCGTTGCCCGCCAATCCGCGCAGGTCATTCGCGCTGCCGTCCGCCGAGACGCCGGTGGTGTTGTCACCGATCAGCAACTGCGACCCATCGGCGAAGGTTACGTTGGCAGTGGTAAGGGCCGAGCGATTGCTGTTGAGCAGGGTCACCCATTCGCCGCCGAGCTTGAGCAGCAGCGAGGTGCCGGACACCCGGACCTCCACTTCCCCCGCGCTGCCTATATCAAAGTGCAGCACATCCAGCAAGACGTTGAAGTTGATGGATGTGCTCTTGACTTGCGAATAAAGAAAAATCGCCACGGCGCTGGCCTTTCCCGATGATTGGTCTTGATACTCCCCCTGAGGCGCGGACGATGGCGCCGGTGCCGGCGTGGGCTGCAAATCATCTCACCCCATACGGCAGTGGAACTTTTTACCACATCTAGCGGGATTTTTTACCACAAATATTCGATTGATCGAAACTGTCTCGCCATGACGACGTGCCGGCTTTCGGTACAGTTGAAGATGAAAACGAGTTCAGTGCTCCGTCACTCCCCAAATAGATCGATCGCGTTGCGCCAGGCGATTTTCTCGGCCACCGCGTGCGGCAGTTGGGCAAGCCAGTCGCGCGCCTCACGCGCCAACGCCGGCACCTGCGGCCAGCGGAACGGCATCCACGTATCGCTGCCGTAAAGAAACCGTTCAGGAAAACGCAATAGGATTGTTTTCCACTCGGGATCGATTTTCGTACCGCTGTATAGCTCCCGATAAGAAAGGTCCGCCCACAACTTCGGATAACGCGCCATGAACTCGCCCACCACGCCCGGGGGCGCACTCATGCTCGCATGGGCCCACAGGATGCGCACCTGGGGATTGAAAGAGAACAATTTGGCAATGGCGTCCGCGTCGGAATGGGCATGCAGCGGCAGATCATGAGCGACCGCAAGGTCGACCAGTTCGCGCATGACCGGCGTATCCACCTCATGGCCATCGACATGAAACTCGCCGATGCCGCGATAGATCCCGCGTTTTAGCTCTGCTTTCAGGAAGGGCATGAGTTCCGGGTCCTTGAACCACATGGCGCGCTCCGCGGGCCAACTCGCCAGACTGGTGGTCTTTCGGTACACCCGCAGCTCCGGCACAAACCGCTCCGGTGCGTGCTGATACAGCCGCAGCGTGCCCTCGATGAGCGTAGAAGACAACAGCGCCCGTCGCACGCCGGCTTCGTCCAGCAGGCCGATGACCTTGGTGGGTGGGAAGTCCTGCCAGGCGTTGCCGCTGTAGTGCAGATGGGCATCGAACAGAGGCAGGTCGGCGGCGTCTGCGGTAGAGCCCAGTGCGAGGGCGAATAGGAATCCGCGTAGTATCGAAGTGATCATTTCAGGTCTCTCATCGGGTCGAGCGGGCAGTCTACCGAGCGTGGGTGCGGATCGCACAGGCGGTCGACACTGTCGCGCCGGATGCGCTAAGATGAGAACGATTTTCATTTGCACCCAGTTAGACTTCGACCATGGCAGCCTCCAACGCTTCTCGTCATTTCGACTCGGCCCGTCCTGACAGGGCCCGCCCGCGCACTTTGGCGGGCCTGGCACAAGGACAGTCCGCCACCATCGCGGCGCTCTGTCCCGGCGAAGGCGCCGCTATCGCCGATCACCTCGAGCGGCTAATGGAGTTGGGCTTTCTGCCGGGCGAACGCGTTCGCATCGTGGCCAAGGGATTCCCGTCGGGCGACCCCATCGCCGTGCGCATCGGACTCGCCACCTTTGCCTTGCGTCGCTTTGAAGCCGACTTGATTGAAGTCCACAGCGCGGCGGCAGCCCCATGAGCACGACCCTTACCGCCACCAGCACCCTGGCACTGGTCGGCAAACCCAATTGCGGCAAGACCGCACTATTCAATCGCTTGACCGGCGCCCGCCAAAAGGTGGCGAACTACGCCGGTGTGACGGTCGAACGCAAGGAGGGGCGGTTCACCTCCCCTTCCGGGCGCAGCTGGCGCATTCTCGATCTGCCAGGCGCCTACAGCCTGCGCGCCGCCACACCGGACGAAGAAATCACCCGCGCCGTGCTGATGGGTGCGCGCGCCGACGAAGCCAAACCTGACGGCGTGATCTGTGTGGTGGACGCCACCAATCTCGCCCTCAATCTACGCATGGTGCTGGAAGTGTCCCGCCTGGGCTTGCCGATGGTGGTGGCCGTCAACATGGCCGACGTGGCCAAACGCCGCGGTCTGCGGCTGGATCTGGCGCGTCTTTCCAGCGAACTGGGAGTGCCGGTGGTGGAAACGGTGGCAGTGCGGCGCGGCGGCGAGCAAACGCTGCTGGCTGAACTGGACCAGATGACACTGCAGGCTGCCCGTCCCGCCAACGAGGCGCTGGTGACACCCGAGCAGATGGCTCGCGAGATTCACCGGCTCGTCGGGTTGTGCGTAAAGGATCCGCCGGCGGTCCACACCACAACCGAGAAACTAGACCGCGTATTGCTGCATCCTCTCGCCGGCCCACTGATTCTCGCGGCGGTGCTGTTCCTGATCTTTCAGGCGGTGTTCAGCTGGGCTTCGGTGCCCATGGACTGGATCGACGCCGGTGTGGCCCGGTGCGGAGAGATCGTCGGCGCGCTGTTGCCAGCCGGCCTGCTGCGCAGCCTGCTGGTGGACGGCATCATTGCGGGCGTGGGCAGCGTACTGATCTTTTTGCCGCAGATTCTGATCCTGTTCTTCTTCATCCTGGCGCTGGAAGAGAGCGGCTACTTGCCGCGCGCGGCCTTTCTGCTGGATCGCATCATGGGGCGCGTGGGCCTGTCTGGACGCGCCTTCATCCCGCTGCTGTCGAGCTTCGCCTGCGCCATCCCCGGCATCATGGCCACCCGCACGATTCAGAATCCACGCGAGCGGCTGGTCACCATCATGATCGCACCGTTGATGACCTGCTCGGCGCGATTGCCGGTGTACGCACTCATCATTGCGGCCTTCATCCCGGTGCAGACAGTCGGCGGCTGGTTCAATCTGCAAGGGCTGGTGTTGTTCGCGCTTTACATCGCCGGCATCGTCAGCGCCATGGCCGTGGGCTACGTCGCCAAGCGCGCCGGCGCACGCGACCGCATCCAGCCGCTGCTGATGGAACTACCCGACTATCACCTGCCCTATCTCAACAGCCTCGCCATAGGATTGTGGGAGCGCACCAAGATCTTTCTCTCGCGCGTGGGCGGCATCATCCTGTCGCTCATGATATTGCTGTGGTTCCTGAGCACCTTTCCCAGCCCGCCAGAAGGCGCCACCCAACCCGCCATCACCTACAGCTTCGCCGGCATGATCGGCCGCTGGCTTGAAGTGATCTTCGCCCCCATCGGCTTCAACTGGCAGATTTCCATCGCCCTGGTGCCCGGCCTGGCCGCGCGGGAAGTGGCGGTGGGCGCGCTGGGCACGGTGTACGCGCTGTCGCAGACCAGCGAGGAACTGGCCGGCTCCCTCACCCCCATCATCGCCAGTACCTGGGGCCTGCCCACGGCGCTGTCTTTACTGGCCTGGTACGTCTTCGCTCCGCAGTGCATTTCGACCTTGGGCGTCGTGAAGCGCGAGACCAATTCCTGGCGCTATCCGTTGCTGATGGCGGTGTATCTGTTCGCCCTGGCCTACCTGGCCTCGTTCATCACCTACCGCGTCGCGCTGGCGCTGACGGGAGCATGACGATGGTGGAATCGATATTGGTCGCTGCGATCGTCGGGCTGGCGGCGTGGCATGCTGGTAGGCGGCTACTGCCGCGGAGCTGGCTAAGTAGCGCAACGTCGACCAAGACGTCGGCGGGTTGCACCAGTGGGTGCGCGACTTGCGGGGGATGTGCAGTGGGCCAGAGCGGGTCTACAAAATCCACACATCCAGCCGCAACTGGACTCGACGTTCAGCGTGTTGGCCCTCCCGGGACGTCAATTCCACCGTGATGGTATCCAGCGGCGGGGCCTGTATCGGTAACCCCTCAGGCCATAGAGCCGCGAGACATATCTACTTCGCAACAAGTCCCCAGAGCCCGGCGTAGTACGCCGATAAGGCATCGACGTCAGCATCGGAAAGTCCCCCAACTGCGCCCTGCATGACGGCGTGCTTTCGTGTCCCGGCGCGATACTCCCTTAGAGTGGTCTTAGGATAAGGCGCCTTCTGTCCAGCGAGTACAGCGCTTTCCGGAATCACGGGCGCCCGCCCATCTGGGCCGTGGCATGCTTCGCAGGCCAAGGCGGACGCCGGCTGTTCCGCGCCAGATACTGTGCTCTCGGCGATGAACTGAGTGTAGTAAGCCACGAAGTTCTTCAGTTCCTTGTCGCTGTAGGCCTTGGCGACATCCCCCATGGTGGCGTGACCTCTCTTGCCATCTTGGTAGGCGCGCATGGCGGCAACGAAGTACGTGGGACTTTGGCCGCCCAGGTTCGGGACGCTCTGCATGCTGGCTTGCCCGTGGCAAGCATTGCAGGTCACGGTCTTCTTTCGACCTGCCTCGGGATCGCCTCCCGCCGCGTGGACCGGAAGGGCGGAGATGGATGCGGCCACTCCTGCCACCAAGACTAAATTCGGGGCTCGCATCAGCTTCCTCCATTCACGCCCGCTCAGAGACGACCAGGGCGACCGCACTGCGGAATCGTGTTTGCTGACGTTCAAGACTTCCACAACGACTGCACGAAAAGGCCGCGATCTAACCTCTCTTCCTAGACTTGAGCGAAGATGTGACGCTCTACTACTCGTCGACGTATCCTGCTTCACTCTGATGTTTGATGGCTAGAACCAAAACGCTGTCGTAATGCTCGTACCACTGATAGAGCGCGACGTATCCGAATCTCCCTCGGGAAATAACCAGTTCTCTGCGGCCCTGCGCGACCTTCCGCCCTATCAGCGGGTGTGTCCCAAGCATCTCTATGGCGCGTCGAATCTCGCTGACGGCTCCGGTGCCCGCCTTTGGATCTGATCGCGCAACATAATCGAATATGCGCTCCAGGTCCGCTGCTGCTCTGGCACTCAGCTGGACGGAGGCCATTTACGAAGGCGCGGTTTGCTGACCTTCTTACCCTTCAGCTTACCCTCTAGGTAGTCGAAAACCTCGCGCGCATCGAATGCTTTGCCAGAGGTGTTCACTTCCATTTCGGCCGCGCTGGCGTCAGCATGGAATCGTCGGCGAAGTTCCGCGCGCTCAGTTTCGCGTTCGATAGCTTCCACCATGAACGCGTGTGCCGTCTTGCCGCTATCCGCGACTAGCGTGTCAATACGTTTCTTCAACTCGTCGGGGAGTTTGATGCTCGTGGCAGCCATCTGTCTGTCCTTACTCCTAAAAGTAGCAAGAAAGTAATACCCGCGTGGCTGGCCTGTCAAGCCAGCCAGACATCGCGCGCGCTCCAGACGCCATTTGACGGCGAAGAAAATACAAAAGACGTTGGTCGAGTCTTTTCTTTCCTGCGAACGCGGTCAACTGAGTAAGAAGTGTGCAGCCTTATCGGTCCAACCACCGCCGTACCCACGGCGCCCGGCGTACCGCCAGGTCGATCAAGTAGAACAACAATGCCGCCAACGCGAACCAGCGCCAGAGCGGTTGCTCGTTTTGTCCGACTTCGCCGTGATCGGCAAAAATGTCTTGTGCGGTGGGCGCGAACTTGCCGCCAGTCTCCTGCGCGATGGTTTGCAGCAAAGCTACGTTCGGCGGCAGTGCGCGCAGTTCATCCGAGAAGGGGTAGTACAGACTGCGTTGGCCGATGGCGGCTGCCCATTGCGCGGTGATGTCGCCGCCAGAAACAAGTTCGAAGCGATAGGGTTTATCGGTCGAAGTGGCCACAGGCAACTTGACTTGGTAATACCCGGGCGCGACTTGGCGCAGTGTCTGTAACTCCTCCCCACCTGCCGGTGCGCGCACCTTGATCTTGGGGGTGAGGCGATCATGGAAACTGCCATCGGGATGGGTGGCGTGTACTTCCACGATGGCCTGATCGCCCTCTCGGCGAACGTCGAACACGTACTCTTCATTGAGTTCGCGCCGCATGGTTTCCCGCACCAGCTGGCCCCAGAAGCGGCCGTAGCTCTTCCAATTGATCCAGTCGGCCGCCCAGCGGTTTTTCACGTCCGAGGTAAAGGCGACGCTCTTGCCCAAGCCGTGATGCCAGCGCGCCAGGATGGGGGCGCCGGATTCAGCGGTCAGCAGCACTTCCGCGAGGGGCTTGGCCTGAGTGCTGGCAAAACCCTTCAGCATCGGAGCATCCTTGAAGTCGATGCCCTGCAGGGCCTGCACTCGACGTTTGACCAGTACCCGGAAAGGATCTTCCACCAGATTGGCGCGGATGGCGTTCTGGGTATCGTCGACAAAAATCTGCGGCACGTTCTGGGCGCTCTCGGCGATGTAAGCGCGGCCATTACCCCACTTGGCAATGTTGCCCAGCAGTTCGCGGTCGGCGCTCTTGCCCAGCGCCACGGTGGAGACCGTGATCTGCTCCTTGACCATGCGCTTGACCAGGCGTTCGAAGTCCGCTGGCGCGGTGTCACCGTCGGAGAGCAGGATGGCATGCTTGGACTTGGCACCGGAGCGGGCCAGGGCACGATAGGTAAGTTGAAGAGCGGGATAGATGTTGGTCTGCCCGCTGGCCTGGATGCGGCTGATCAGATCTTCGGCGCGCTTGCGGCTGCGCACGTACTGCAACGGCACGGTTTCGTAGGGCTGCGAGTCAAAGGTGATAACGGCGAAGCGGTGCTGCTCTTCCAGCATGTCGAGCGCGGCGATACTGGCGGACTTGGCCAGTTCGATGGTGCGGCCCTTCATGCTGTAGGAGCGGTCCATCACGATGGCGAGCGCGAGGTCCTTGCGCTTTTCCTGCGCCTTGAAATCGATGGGCAGCGCGCGCTCGAGTGCCGTGCCGGAGAAGCCTTTTTCGCCATACGTAGTCTCGCCGGCGGCGTAGATCAGACCGCCGCCGTTCTCCCGCACGTAGCTGTCGAGCGCACCCATGGCAGGTTCCGGCATCTGGGCAATGGGAATGTCGGACACCACCACGGCGTCGTAGCGATCCAGACTCGCCACATCGGCGGGCAACTGCGCCGGTGTCGCGGTCTGCACGTCGATACCTTGGGTGGCCAGCGCTTTGGACAGGTACTCGCTGGTGCCATCCTGCCCTTCGACATACAGTACGCGGGCACGCGGACCCACCCACACGCTGCGATGGGCGCGATTGTTCTCGCTCACCTCGTCGCCCTTGACCTGCACGGCAGCGTAGAGCGAGACACTGCCGGCGCGATCCAGACGGACTGGCAAGGTGACGTTGTTGATACCGGCTCGCAACGAAACGGAACGCGTCACCAGAATGGCGTTGCCAGTGCCCACCGACACGACTGCGGCGGTGTCCTGCTGCGCCACCGCGCGCAACGTCACGGTGCTGGGCTCATCCCGCCGCAAGCCGGCGGGCGTCTGGATCGACTCGAGCCAGACATCGTTGTGTGTGCTGGTCTTGGCCGGGATGGTGAACACGCGCACGCCTTCGGCCTTGAGCCGTGGCAGCATTTTCCAGACATCGCCTTCAGTCTGGTTACCGTCACTCAACAGTACGAGGCGTTTGAGTCGGTTGGGTTCGAAACCGAGCAGCGCTTCCTGCAGGGCCAGTTCGAGATTGGTGGCGCCCTGGTGGAGGGTGTTGCCCTGCCCCAAGCGCCCTTCCTGGGTGAGGGTGACGTTGCGCACCGCGTCCTGGTCGGCCAGCAATCGCGGCCGGTCAGCAAACGCGACATAACGCGCGGCGCTATCGGCTTGACCGGCACTGGTGGCCTGTGCCCACTGCAAGGCATCGCCAAGGAAAGCAGTGGCGATACTGCGCGAGACATCCAGTGCATAGACCAGAGAAACCTGTTTGGTGCGTTCCAGCCACACGGGCTGCATCAGCGCCGCCACCGTCGCCAGCACCGCCAGTGAACGCAACACGGTCGCCACCCACCGGTGCCGCGCACTCAGGTTGGTACGGCTGCGCCACGCCGCATACCAGATCAGCGGCAGCAAAAGGGCAAAGAACGCGACCCAGGCGGCGTCGAAGCGTAAAGAGTTCATGCGGTGGGCGCTACACGGTCAGCTTGCGGTGATAGGTCAGCCACTCGATAGTGAGCAGTGCCAGCACGACAGCGAGCAGCACCATCCACGGCTCCTTGCCCGCGCCGCTGGCGGTTGCGGTACCGAGCGCCTGGCGTTCGCGCAGCTCGCTGCGATTGATTGCAATAGCATCCATGTCGAACAGATTCACCGCCACGCGCAGCACACGCTCGGGCGAAACCGCGGTATAGAAACCGGCGGCGGGTGCCTCGAAGGCGACACCGCCGGCAAGTGTCCGGGTGGAGACCTCTTTCCCATCCAGCCCAAGCACACGTGCACGCGGCAAGGGCACGTCCACCCAGCCGGGCGACTTGACCAGGGCCTGCGCCTCACCGGTCAACCAGCGCAGGGTGTTGCTGAGCATCACTGGAAATCCGGTCAGCAAGGGCAGATTCGAATCGCTCAGATCAAAGCTGGTGGCGATCCAGTAGGGTTCCGCCACGCTGGCGGCGATGAGCGCGCCCTTGCCTGCGTCACTGGCCAACACCACTGCATGGGCGCGGGTGAGGTCTTCCGGGCGCCAGCGCGCGGCGGTATCGACCACCACATCGCGCAGGGTGAGGTTCTCCATCACTGGGTGCTGGGCCTCCCACACGTTGACCGTGGCCTCTTTGATCTCGCCGGTGCCCAGGGCCGTGCCAGCGAGCCGTTGCGGGCGAATATAAATCGCCGGAAACGTGACCGCCTCTGCGGTCTGCACCCGATCGAATATCACCGCATCGAAACCGTCGCGCTCACTCACCCGGGGAGACGACAGTATCGTCAGTTGCAGTCGCGGCTGCAGCCGCAGGGCACGCTCCAGCACCGGATTGCCGCGAGTGACCAGCGCAACACGTATTAGGTTCTTGCCGGGCACGAAGGAAAAGGCATTGTTGTCCCGGTCGTAGCCGTCATTGCCCGACACCACCGCCGCACGCACCGGTCCGGGCGGAAACGCGCTCACATCGATGACGGCCGAGGCCGTGCTGTTGCCGGGAATGGCCACGGCCTGACGGAGCGATTTGCCATCTACGCCGGTGAGCGTGAGTTCGGGTTGTTCGGTGCTGGAAGACGCGTTGAATACTTCCAGATAGGCCTCATAGCGGCGCGGGTCGGCGGGCTGGGGCCGGATCTCAAAAGCCGTGACTCCGATGTTGGTTGCGCGCTCAAACACCGACACCACGCGATAGTCCGCGGGGGCCTGCAGGCGCGCCACGCCGTCGGTGATGAACAGCGCCTCGAACACGCGCGCATCGGCGGTGGTATCCGTCACCTTGGGAAAACGCGGCTTGCCCAGACCGGGCTGCAGGCGGGCCAGACGCGCCAGCGCGTCATTACGCCTTTCCCACACTGGCGCGCCGGCTTGGAATTGCGTATCGAGCACCATGAACTGGCTGCCGGCACCAGCGGACT
>Ga0194131_10010977_pt1 | contig 10943 bp, 7 predicted proteins | sample TA2KigO120mmetaG_FD_148631 | JGI IMG/M metagenome (GOLD analysis project Ga0194131, IMG submission 148631) | Freshwater microbial communities from Lake Tanganyika, Tanzania - TA2015053 Kigoma Offshore 120m | ecosystem: Environmental > Aquatic > Freshwater > Lake | place: Tanzania: Lake... | reverse complement strand
CCCGAGATATGCGGAATTATTGATGGACACGTATATATGTGTAACGCTGCCGTCGATTTGGAGCCCGATTCATCCACCCGCCCGCGCACAAGACATGTGGGCACCCTATGAGTTTCGCTGGATTGAAAACCTTGGCACGCAATTAGTCAAGGAAATCGTGATTTCTGTCGGAGGCATGACGCTCCAACGTTTCACCGGTAATAATCTTATGGCAATTTTGGAGCGCGACCTCGACGCAACAAAGCGCGAGTTATACAATCAAATGACGGGTCATGTGCCCGAGCTTTACAATCCGGGTTGTTCGGGTGCGCGTCTCAACCAATACCCGAATGCGTATCGCACGTCGAGCTCCGCAGGCGCAGAACCGTCTATTCGTGGGCGTAAAATATACATCCCCATCAACGCATGGTTCACGCTGTCCTCGAAAATGGCGTTTCCCCTTGTGTGTCTTCAATATAACCAACTTCAAATCGATGTAACGTTGCGCCCCGTCAAGGAGTTATTTACCATTCGTGACGTGGGCGACCCCGATAATTATTGGCCAGTCGTTCAACCCGACTTCACGAACCCCCTTCACCAGATGTGGCGATTTTTATATCCGCCACCCAGTATTGATTTATCGCTGGATTCCTACCCGAGTCTGCGCACGGATTGGAACGCAGATGTTCATTTGATGGCGACGTATTGTTTTCTCTCGGATGAAGAATCGAAAGTCTTCGCCGCCAACCAGCAGAAATATCTTATCAAGTCGTATTACGATTGGGTGTTCAACGATGTGACTGGGAATAAGAAACTTAAGATAGAGAACTCGATGGGGATGGTGTCGTCATGGACGATGTTTTTCCAGCGCAGCGATGTCAATCTCCGAAATGAATGGAGCAATTATACAAATTGGCCGTATAACTACCTCCCCTATGATATTATTCCCGCGCCCATCGACGACGACTGGCGCCCCACCGCGTTTAGTGAAGATATTCGAATGACGACCGACTTATCCGCGAATCTGAATCCGGCTTTCGCGAATGACCGCTACTTCTTCGATAAGAACGGCCCAAAAAACGGGATTGGACCAGGCATCAACCCGCGCGATAAACGTCTCACCGGACTTCATATTACCGGCGACTTTCAATCAGAAAATGAACGCGATATTTTACAGATGATGGGAATTTCACTCAACGGCAAATACCGCGAGAATCTACTGGATGCGGGTGTCTATAACTACGTGGAAAAATACACGCGCACCCGCGGAAGTGCGAAACCGGGGATATATTGTTACAATTTTTGCCTGAATTCTGACCCGTTTGACCTTCAACCAAGCGGCGCAATCAATATGAGTAAGTTCAACCAGATTGAGTTGGAGATGACGACGATTTATCCGCCTCTCGATTCGGCTGCGGAGGTGAAAGTGATTTGTAATCCGAACACACGAGAGATTATTGGCATGAATAAGCCGAATGTGAATATTTACTTGTATAATTATGACCTTCATATCCTGGAAGAGAGGTATAATGTCCTTACGTTTGTGTCGGGAAATTGCGGACTCATGTATGCGCGGTAATAGTTCGATGTATAATAATCTATTGTATATATAACTTACACCAGAAAATGGCGGATGATGAAGAAAAACAACCCGATAACGCCGAAGGTGACGCCGAAGGCGAAGGCGAAGGAGAAGGAACGTTTAGCAAAGTAGGCGGGATGTTCGGAGGGGGTGCCGACGGCAAAGGCGAAGGCGAAGACGCGAAGCCGAAGACGGATGCGGGAGCGAAAGCAAAACCGAAATCGTTATTCGACCTAGAAGCGTTGAAAGAGTTCGGACTCAGCGTTTTAACACTATTTATTGAGACGGTTATTATTTCGGTCATTTGTGTGAATATCATGTTTTTTGCGGCGCCGGAAAGCATCAAAGACAATCACATCAATTTGAATAAACTATTCCCCACCGACCGTCATGAATGGCCGTATTGCTATACGAATGAATACACAAGTTGCGACGCCGATTGTGATGATAAGTTCGGCGGTATCGCGGATGACCCCAAAATCGAAACCGCCAAAAAAATATACCTGAAAGCCGCGATTCTTCTTGATACATACGTATTTAAATGGTTCTGTTTGACAAAAGAAGACGTGGATATGGTGAATGACAGCGTGGAAGAAGGGGTAACGAAAGTAAATCTGCTGAACTGGGAATTTATTAAGGCGCGATTTAAGCAGTGGATTAATAACGCATTCATTTTTTCATTTTCGTCGGATCGTGCGATGTTGTCGTATATATTCGAACAGATTACACGTATTTCAAATGCGATTCCGGCGGAATTGTATGACGCTGTATCGCCACTTTTGATTATTTTTATTCCATTTGTCTTTTTGTTGATTGTTGGATTTATGTTGATGGGTGGTCCTTTCTTTACGACGGTTATTGGTATGATAATAAATCAAACCGACAACCGTAAAGAATTTATTGGTGGTTCATTATGGTCGTTATTTACCGGATTCGGTATGGGTATATTTCCGGTGGTGTCGTATTTTGTTCAACTGATACAATTTATTGGTACTTTGATAATATATCCACTTTTTCACTGGGACCAGTATCGCGAGTTATATGCTCGTTATGTTCCAATCATTTTCTTCTTTTTTAATTTAACGCTTATGTATTACGCATTTGAGTATTTAGATATTAATGTTGCGGCGATCGTGATTTTAATGTTACTGATGCTGTATTTAACACATTACTGGCAAGGAATTATGGACTTTATTCATTCGATTCAAAACTGGGGTGGATAGCGGAGCCGACCCAAGTGAAGCAGTGATAAATAACATAAATAATATCGTATAAGAGCTATTATATCCAAATTATACGATATGGGTGGAAAAAATAAAGCATCAGCGGCGGCATCAGCGGCATCAGCGGCATCAGCGGCCGGAATCGAGAAATCAAGTCCTGAATATTTCAAAAAATACCCATTTGTCAGCGTATGTACACCCACATTCAATCGTCGGCCTTTTGTGAATGCGATGATTACGTGTTTCAACGCACAAGATTATCCGCAAGACCGTATGGAGTGGATTATTATTGATGACGGAACCGACCCTATCGAAGACCTTGTAGCATCCCATCCTCGCGTAAAGTATTTCAAATACGATACCAAAATGACTCTGGGCCGAAAGAGGAATTTGCTTCATGAAAAGTCGCGCGGTGAAATATTGGTGTATATGGATGATGATGACTATTATCCACCAAAGCGTGTTTCGCATGCGGTTGAAATGTTGGTATCTCATCCAGAAGCATTATGCGCAGGGTCAAGTGAGATTTACATCTATTTCAAGCATATCAAGCAGATGAAGCGTTTTGGACCGTATGGACCGAATCATGCCACCGCAGGAACATTCGCATTTAAGCGTAAATTAATCAAGAATAACCGCTACAACGATGACGCGTGTTTGGCAGAGGAGCGTGCGTTTTTGAAGGATTATACCGTCCCTTTTGTTCAGCTCGACCCGATGAAAGTGATTCTGGTATTTTCGCATGAACATAACACGTTCGATAAACGTAAGCTGCTTGTAAATGCCAATCCAGATGTGGTGAGAGATTCACCGAAGAAGGTTATGGATTTCATTAAAGACAACGACCTTCGTCGGTTTTATATGAATGAATTGGAGGGATTATTGGCGAAATATGAACCAGGTCGTCCGGAAATGAAACCGGATGTGATTGCTCAAACTCTGCAGCTTGAGAAAGAACGCGCCAAGATGGCGGAAGATGCGGCGGCGGGAAGCGGTGGTGGCAACATCGTATTACAACAACCCGGACAACCGCCGGTTACGCTGAATAACAAACAGGTTGTTGATATTCTTCAAGCATTACAAAACGATGTAGCGTCACGTGATCAAGAAATAGCACGATTAAATCGCGAATATAAAGTGCTTCATGATAACTATGTGTCGTTACAAAAGCTTCAAGCGGCATCCATCGCGGCGGCGGCGGCGGTGAGTGCGACGTCCGCCCCAGCACCAGCACCAGCACCAGCACCAGCACCAGCACCAGCACCAGAACCAGCGACTACCGTGACCGAACCCGAAACGATTTACGTGTAAATACACCGACAATTACAATAATATCATAATGAACTGCGTCAATAACGTCGCCGACGATGATATTATTTATTCTTTTACAATCTCGACTGAGTTAATCTTTAAACAAAGAAAACTTGTCTTCGATTCATGGATCACAAATTCATGACCCTTATTGTATTCTTCAAATTTATTACTGAGAATATTTTCTATTTCACTTACTGGAAGTTCATCGTCTTTTGTTTTATATTTATTCCGTGAATCATCGTGGTGGTCGTCGTCGTCGCTATCTCCACCGCGTTTCTTTGACTTCGACGACTTTGATGACTTCGACGATTTTGACGACTTCGACTGTTCCTCCTTCTCGGGTGGAAGATACTCCCATTCACCAACCGCTTCAATCGTTTGGTTATTTGTCATATAGACAACGGAGTCTGAATTGAAAACAAGTACGGAACCCGGAGCATGGTCATAACTATCGAGGTCAATTTCTGTAATCAGGTCAAATTCATCAAGAAATTCATTCTTACGAAGATAACTGCGAATGTAGTTGATAATTTCAGGTGTCGGCTTTACAGTATATATTTTGTTTTCCGAATCGCTATCGCTTCCGCTTCCGCTTCCGCTCTCTTCGCCATCGCTGCCATCGCTCCCACTTCCGCTCCCACTTCCGCTCCCGCTCCCGCTGCCGTCGCTCTCACGCGTATGATCACGCTTTTTATCACCATCGGCCTTTGTGCCCGGAGGAGTCACAGAAACACACTCGACCTCTGTATCTAAAATTAAACGATATTTCGAATCAAGTGAAATCGATGCGCCCATTGTAGTTATTTCTAAATATTAATAACATCTTTTACGTATTAATCAAACGCATGACACCGACAAAGACAATAGGGTTTATTCTAATAATACAGAATCGTATTGGGGGTCGCTTTCACCGTCGTCTTCACCAACTACTGTCTTTTCCATATATTTGTCTAAATAACGATATATCCGATTGATGTCCAATTTCGTGATTTCATACATCTCTAAAATCCGTGGAATATCCTCTTCCGAATACTGTTTTTTAAGTGTCATGAAAAATGTGAATAAATCGTTCTGATCCATCGAAAGCTGAATACACAAATTCTGTATGAAAAGTTGATTATTGTATTCAGTACTGTATTTCGTTAAAACCTTCGTAAATCGCACCTCGGTCGGATGAAACCGCGCCTTTTTCGGGAAGGATTTATGATACAAATGATGATTGTAAAACGTCTTGATGAGAGATGAGAGTTCGTTAAATAACCATATCTGATTTTGAAATGTAATGCGGTCAAAGTAGTCGGCTTGACAGATGTTATCCAGGACCATCTTATAAAACGGTGCGCTTACTGAAACGGGCATCTTTTCAAACAAGTCGATGATATTTTCATGCCAAAGCAGTCCGATGGTGGTGCGGTCGGTTTCGTTGATTAGAACATTATGATCAGAAATCGGGTATTCAGTATTCATCAACTTTTCGGTTATCTTTTTGATGTCTTCATTATATGTCTTCGGCTGAAATATCGCATGAAGAATATTGTTCGCGAGTATTGTGTTTGATTTTTTGCTCATCTCCATTACTGCGTTCAGCTTACGCAAATTGCCTTGAACAAACGCGATGATGTTTTTCCGCATGACCGCGTCGATGGCTGGCAACTTCATGTCGATGATGTGCGACATTTGTGGCGGGGTTGGTGTTTTCAACTCATAGACGTAACACACCTTCATCAGTTCTTTGATTTTCTTGTCGATGTGGTAATTCCCAATACAAATAATCGGATTCATCGTGATTTCTTCTTGCTTCTGTTTCTTTGTTTTTTTAGGACGAATAAGTTTGATAAGAGACGTGATACCACCTTTATCGCCGTTATTCATTCCGTCAAGCTCGTCCATCACTACAACGATTTTTTGGACCTTTCGTTGAAATATCGACATGATGTTTTTATCAGAGATATTGTGTTGGGTTATCGATTCGATGATGGACTTGTTTCGGATATCCCCCGCGTCATATTTCACCATATCATAGTTCAGTTCTTTTAGTAGGCGAACCACGAATTCAGTTTTTCCGGAACCTGGCTCGCCATAAATATAGATGCCTCGTTTGAATGTAAGGTCGGATTTGTTTTTCTGAAAAGATGCTAAGAAGTCTCGGATATTGTTATAGATGGTTTCTCTGCCAAGAAAGGTTGTATAATTTTCCATGTATGTCTATTTATGTTTATGTATGGCGATGTATGTCTTATGTGAATATATTTTTTATGTTTATATGTTATAACAAGCATTATTTAGAGAATGAACGCAATCCAAGAATTATTTGCCCCTCTTGACAAGGATTATTGTCTCTTGTTTTACTGGCTTACCGTTGTTAATTTTATTTTCTTAGCGGTTGCTGCGTTGGGATTTGTTTCATCGTTGGTTCTCTTATTTAGGGGGAAAATCACGTTAATGAGCGGAGTTTATTCGTTCTTGATGATTCTCGTGTATGCTCTCATGTATTTCCAGACACGCTTGTTCTACTCGATGTGTGTCACGAGCAACATGAAGGCGGGAACATATGGCATGGGTGCTCCTTCTGATTCACTCCCTGCTGTTGCCAAGGGGGCTTCTAGTGCGGCACCCGGTGCTTTCCGTATGTAAATACCGCGTGACGATATGACATAATAATAATTTCGTTATTTTGTCATAAATTAATAGATAAATACGCATCACGACGATCACGACAAGCAGTTCTTCAACGAACTTGCGCGTGACTTTTGACCATCTAAAACGCCTTCCCATGGAACATATCCACCATCTACCCCACTTAATCCAGGTCCTGAATATGTGGCGCCGTTTATTTTGGTGAAATTGTTACAGTTATTGTTTTGGTCGGGAGCACTAAGTGTGTATCCCAAATCGTACTTATCGACACAATTTGTTCCATCGAATTCCATACGATCTGGGCATCTCGCAATCTCAGGCGGCCACTTTTGCGTACTCTTTGACTTTAACAATAAAATCGCGACGGTTCCGATTGAGATCACAAACGCGATGACTGCGAGTAATAACACCATTTTTTGAATGGAGAGATTGAAAAAGTTGCTAAACAGCCCATCACCGGATGAACCGGCACTTCCATTACTCGAACTTCCGAATGCCGACGAACCTGTGTTTTTTGAACTTGAAATGAAATCCATAACTATATAAAGTAGTGATATAATATCTGTGTATTATACAATAACGTTATTTAGCGTATTCGTATTCGTATTATCATTCTCTCATTCTCATTCTCATTCTCTCACTTTAATCAAATGAACCGGTTCGATTATCGCACTTTCCCGGAAGAGACATTTATCGGACAACCTAAAAATGGCCGTCTCGATATCTTAACGCCCCCGATTCAAGACCAGTTCGCTCTTTATGATAAAAACCCTGTTCATCAGTGCGTGACTTACCGTGATGCGCTGAATGGGATATGGGAAAATACACCTCTCTCGAACGCATTCTTCTGTAAGGAGAATATGCAGATTATTCAAAACGGTATTCGCGCAGGAGTGTATCAGCGCTCCCGCGGCAAGTATGTTATTGGCGAACAAGACTGTGATACTCTGCGCATCATCATGCGGACAATTTATTTACAGAATGCGGCCAACGCTCCCACCGATATCCGGGAGCAGATTATTGAGTTGAATGAGTTAGTATTTGAATACTGTGTGCCTCGTATTCATGGCGAAGCAGAAGGATATATTCAGTATAAGCGTGATGTCAGCAACATGTACACGCCGATGGCTCACCCGAATTTCTCGGATTACAAGCATAAGACGCTAGAGTTGAAGCCGTGGTTTTAGAGGCTGGCTGACTTGTCGAACAATAATAAAAAATATGGGTTTATTATTGTTATTATTGTTATTATTGTTATTATTATTTCGATTATGCCTTCTTGACCACCATCTTCTTTTTTGCTGGTGCAGCAGCACCGCCGCCGCCTCCTGCGGTTTTGCTTGACGTTGCCGCCTCTCCTGCCGTTAACCATTTCTTATACTCCTGTTCCAATTCATCCAAGTCCTTGGTCCATAATGCTTGAATCGTCGTATCTTGGAGTCCCAGATGTTGCGCACGTTTAGCGTCACGCTCTGCGAGAAGGCTCTTTACATTCTCATCTGTCACACTATCCATGGGCATTTTCAGCAGATACTTGAATTCGACGTCGTTATCGATGTGTTCGTAGCCATGTGCGACCATCTTCGCGTAAATCGCCTCTTTGGTTTGACGACGCAGTTCCAGTTTGTCATCTAGGATTTCTTGGATATATCGCGCACGGTTGGTAAGGACGCGCAGTTCATTCGCAAGTTGCGCCAGCATCGCCGCCTTTCTCTTGGCGTAAAGTGCGAGACGTTCGGTGTAATAATCCTCGACGATGTCGTAGATGGTCGCGTATTTCCGGAGTTTCTCATGCGCATCGAAGAGATTCATATTCGTCGTGCTTTGCGTCGTGAATAGAGCGAGGAGTTTCTCCAGTTTGTTTGTTCCTGCGTCGGCATCGATGACCGCGGCTTGAAGCTCTTTCGGTGTGTGTGGATACGATGGATGAAACGTTACGGTAATATCTACAACGGTGTCGGTGGACATATCGGTGTATTCTTTGAGGACAGGGGTAGTCGCAGCAGCTGACTTGTCGGCGCCTTTGTCCTTGTCCGACGCCGCCGCGGGCGTGTCCATCAACTTCTCCAAGAATACTTTGTAATCATCTGTCCATGTTCCAATCGGGAGCTCGGTGATACGGACTTTACGGTCGGCGATGATTTCGTAGGTGCCTTTGATGAGATATTTCGCCGCCACACCCAATGTGGCGGAACTGGAGGCTGCGATAGCAGCCGGAGCCGCGATATTTTGAATCGTCCCCTTGAATCCTTTGAAATAGGGCTCGATGACAGGGCGGTCGGTCGCTGGCGTTGCTGCGAGCATCGCCCGAATATAAGCGATGATTTGAAGCGGATGATGCGGCATGACATCTGTGCTGAATCCGGTTCCGATTCCTTTACTTCCATTCACGAGAATCATCGGAATCGCTGGTGCGTAATAGGTCGGCTCTACCATTTGACCGTCGTCGTTGATATACGACAAGATGGCGTCGTCTTCTTGGCGAAAGATAAGTCGTGTGAGCTTGTTGAGTTGTGTGAAGATGTATCTTTCACTCGCACTATCGTCACCGCCATGAAGCCTAGTATTATGCGTGATTGTAAAATCACCCAGCAAGAATCTTTCATTTTTATCTATGTTCCATCCACAAAACGCACCACGCCCAATGCTTTTGATTTTTATATTGTGTGACGCATAATTGGTTATTCTTGTTTGATGTTCGATTTGTTTTCTTGGAACTTTCACCGGAATTTTGTCAATGTTGTCTCCAGATATTACCAACGAATATATACCATCGTATGCTTTTAATATTTTTGCTCTAAATCCTAATGAGCCAGCAATGATTCTAAACGATTCCAATAAATGTTTTCTTTTTTCACATTGGGCTATTTCATAACGGCAACTACCACCGTTTTTATTTTTCAAACAACCATCAGTATCAATCATTCCGGCAAGTATTTTTAACCTATTTTCTTCCGAATTAATGATATATTGAATTGGAACATGTTTGTTTTTGTAAAGGTTGTGTTTTTTGAATAATTCGACAACTGGATTCAGATTTACGGCGGTGTGTCCATCAATATTTTTACCGATTCCTTTAACTGGTTCAGTTTGTTTATCAAAGGTCCAATCACACGCAGCACAAACAATTTTTGAAGTTGTACAACCAATACATGTAGAACGATTATGTGTTGGGTCGCCGATAGCAGTTGCTATTCCGGTAGATGAACCACGTCGTCTAATGTAAAACGAGTGGTTTTCATGCGGAGGTATGTTCTTCACATGACATATTTCACATCCAACTGTGTCAGTCCATGTAGCCCAATACTTGATTATTTCGGAATCCATGCTTGCGAATGCGTTGCACGTGCTCATCCCATCACCTAACCACAATCCCAATATGTATGGGTCTATTGGCAATTCTTGTTCTTCCCATTGAATAACTGAACGATTGATAACGCCTTTCACATGCTCTTTAACGTATTCGGGTAAAGCTAAATATTGTTGAACGTTAATGTCAAATATGTTATTATCTGGTATTGATTTGGAATATTCAAGCATTTTTTCATATGCTTCTTCTTTTGTAAAGTGTGTTTTGTTGAAGTGAGTTCCGATTGTGCGGTCAATAGTATGCATAGATATAGATTTAACTCGTTTGGTATCGTCATCGAAATAATTCATTTTCCATGAATTAGATGACTTTTTCCAAAATATTGATTTGTGTCCCGAATAACATACAGTCAATATATGATGACTATTCACGATGTAATTATCCATATTTCCATTTGAGATTTCATACATTTCATCAATTCCTTGTGTCAATCTTGAAACAATTCTACAAGTGCCATCATCACCAACCAATTCATCCCCTACTTTTACATTTTTAGCCTTTTCTATGTTGCCATTCCACATCAATACTGGTGTTTCGGGGTCAATACACCCAAACTGACCGTTGGGCTCTAACAAGTTGATATTATTGCTCCCTACGAAGTTCTGCGCCATCCCGACAATTGCCGCATTCAAACTCGCCTCACCATGATGATACGCCGAATGCTCCGATACGTAGCCGCTGAACTGCGCAACCTTGATTTCCGTTTTCAGGCCACCCTTCTTGAATGCCGCATACAGAATCTTACGCAGCGAGATTTTCAGTCCATCCATCAAATTCGGAATCGAACGCTCGTTGTCGTAAATCGAGAAGTGGATGAGGCCGCGGTCGATGAACTCTT
>Ga0194131_10010973_pt1 | contig 10947 bp, 10 predicted proteins | sample TA2KigO120mmetaG_FD_148631 | JGI IMG/M metagenome (GOLD analysis project Ga0194131, IMG submission 148631) | Freshwater microbial communities from Lake Tanganyika, Tanzania - TA2015053 Kigoma Offshore 120m | ecosystem: Environmental > Aquatic > Freshwater > Lake | place: Tanzania: Lake... | reverse complement strand
CGTCCTGGGCAATGGCTTCGAGATCGTCGAGGCCAAATATTCCGTCCTCGCTGCCGCCCGCCGCGGTGTCCAGCGCGTCGAGATTTTCCTGGAGCACTTCGGCGCGCTCGCCAAGAGCATTGTCGGGGTCGCCGCCGTACCCTTCGGGCGCCTCGTCGTCTTCCGGCGAGGAGGACCTCCACGAGGAAAATCCGCGCAGCAGACCGCTGACGCCCTGCTCCGACTCTTCCTCCGGCTGCCCGATTCGGCTTTCCCGCTGCACTTCCGCCGGCTTCTCCGTCCGCTCCAACCGCGCTTTGACGGCGCCCGGACGGCTGGTCCGGGGCGCCTCCTTCGTGGTGCTTTGGGACGCTTTGCGGTCAACGGAACGGGTGGCGCTGGTGTTTTCGGACATGGCTGGAACCTCCGATTTGAATTCCCTCTGGAACCAATCTATGACGCGAGCGTCCCGCGATTCAACGGGTCGGATGTTACCAATGTGTTTGAAACGTAAACAGACTGTTGCACTTTCGCCGAAACTCGCTGCGCGCACTGTTGAGAAATTCCTTTCATGAGATTTTCAGCCCGCCTTGCTACCCTCGTATCAACCGAGATGCGTTTGGGGAGTATACTTGTATGGCCAGTGTCGCCGCGAGCGTGAGCCGCAGCCATATTCATTCGAGCGCGCAGGCGCTGCGCACCGGGATTCTTCGTCACCACGTCATCGAGCCCGAGATGATGCACGATCCGCGGCTCGTCCACCCGTACGACATGCCGCCCGGCTCGAACGAGGTGCTCGCCGAGAACGACGAGTTCATGAAGGTCCTCGACAACTACAAGCAACCCACCGCGGGCGCGATTTACGGCGCCGCCGCGGAAGACGCCAGGGCGCACGGCCTGAAGTCGATGGCCTTCGGACTGGGCGGCGCCCTTCTCGCCCTGGGCGCGGCCGGCGTGGGAATTTTCGCACCCGCACTGGCGCCGGTCAGCACGCTGATCACGGCCGGCGGGTTCGGCGCGCTGGGAATCGGCCTCGCCGTCAAGGAGAACCGCGAGGCCCAGCGCCTGGAGCACTTCAATTCATTGCTCGATGGCTGGGCGCGCAACATCATGGATCCTTCCGACCTGTGCGCGATACCCGACAGCGACGGCGCCGTGCCGTTTGCCTACGTGCAGTATGTGGAAAATCGCATGATCAGCCGGCGTCGCTCGGCCGCGGGGGTTCCTTGAAATGATCATCAACGGACTCGGCAACGCCTTCGTACCTTCCACCCCGCCTGCCAGGCCAGCCCTGGTTGGGACGGACAGCGTCACGCTGGGCACGCCGTCCCTCGGGCTGGGCCTCAAAGACCGCATCAAGTCGATTTTCCGCGGCCGCGATCCCGAGGCGGCCTATATCAACGTCCATAAATTTGGCGCGGACGTCGTGGCCGGCCGCGTGCGCGCCGAGCACGTCGCCGATCGCGCCGAGGAGCTTGGCAAGGACCTCAAAGCCGGCGCCCGCTCCGAAAAGGCTCCGGCGGCTTCCCGAAAGCTTCTTGAAGAGAGCCTCTTCCAGCGCGAAGAGGGCGATTTCGTGAACGCCGAGAGAATCGCCAATTTCCTCCAGGGCCCGGCCGGCCTGCGCAGCGTGGCTCGCGGCGAGCTGTCCATCAACAAGGAGCACGAGTTCGAGATGTCTTTCGCGCCGGGCGGCGGCTTCCGCGGCAGCCGCTCCTACGAGCACGAGGGCCGGACGTTTGGTTTCGGCTACGACATCCTGCAAAAGCCCGGCGCCGGCCCGAGCGATCCGGCGGCGGTGTATTTCCGCTACTCGTGCCCGGGGTTTCTCGGTCTGCAAGTCAAAGGCAACTCGCTGGAGGGCAAGAGTGGCGCGACCTGCCTGTACTTCTTGCCGCGCCTGTCCGATTTCCAGGGCCGCGGAGACAAGAGCGCCGTCGAGGACGTTTCCCTCGTAAAGAAGCAGATCGAGGAGATGGTTTCCTCGCTTGACGCAGCGGCGCCGCTCTCGCTGCAAAATTACTCCTACGGCTACGGCCGCGTGGGCACCACCTGGCATTCCCAGGTGATCACCCGCGGCATTGACAGCCTGCGCGACGAGGACAAGGCCCTGGTCGCGCCGGCCGCGACCGAGTACGCGCTGACGGATATCCTCGGCGTCCGCTGAAAGTCGCTGAAAGCGGGAACGCGCGCGCCCACGGGGAGTACGGCGTCTTCTACTACGCCATCCACGGCCGCACACCTGACTGATTGTTAACATCCTCGGCCTACCGCGCGCGCCGCCGTGCGGCTACCATGCTTGTCGGAGGCAGAGTTTCATGTCCGTCGCACCGCTGGGCGCTACCACCCCCCCGCAACCCAGGAAGCACCTGATCCTGGAGGCGCCGTCCAAGGCCGAGTTCTTCGCGGACACCTTCACCGCCACCGGCGCGGACATCCGCCGCCGGCTGCCCATCATCAACGGCGCGGCCGTGGAAGTCGACCCCGGGCAGGAGGCCGACCTCCGCAAGCAAGCCGCCGCGATGGGCTACCGCGTCTACGAGGACCGCAAAGTGACGGTCCCCGAGGGCGAGGAGCCGGGCCCCGAAGTGGATCTCAACGGCGGCACCTGGGCGCTCGACGCCGGCACCCGCACCATGGGCGCCCGCGAGCTCTGGGACAAGAACATCACCGGCAAGGGCGTGGCCGTTGCGGTCATCGACACCGGCGTGGCGCCCCACAAGGATCTGGCCGGCCGCATCGTGGCCTTCAAGGACTTCACCGCCGCCAACCGCGCCGACGCCTACGACGATCACGGCCACGGCACCCACGTGAGCGGCACCGTGGCGGGAGACGGCAAGGCCAGCAAGGGCTGGCTGAAGGGGATGGCGCCGGAGGCCAACATCGTGGGCGTGAAAGTGCTCGACGGCGGCGGCTCCGGGGAATTCTCCGACGTCATCGCCGGCATCCAGTGGGCGGTGGACAATCGCCAGACGTACAACATCCGCGTGATCAACCTTTCCCTTGGCGCGGCCATCGAGGAGTCCTACAAGGACGATCCGGTGGTGCACGCCATCGACGCCGCGGCTGCCGCGGGCGTCCTCCCGGTGGTGGCGGCCGGCAATTCCGGCCCCTTCCCGGAAACCATCGGCACCCCCGCCAACGCGCCCGACGCGCTCACCGTGGCGGCCCTCGACGACCGCGGCACCCCGTGGACCTGGGACGACCGCATGGCGCTGTTCTCCAGCCGCGGCAACACGGCCATCGACGGCTTGAAGAAGCCCGACGTGGCGGCGCCCGGAGTGGCGATCATGGCCGCCAGGGCCAACAGCGAGGGGTATACCCAGATGAGCGGCACCTCGATGGCCGCGCCGATGGTGGCGGGCGCCGCCGCGCTTCTCTTCCAGGCGCATCCGGAAGCCACGCCGGCCCAGGTGAAGGACGCCTTCATGGGCTCCGCCGACAGCCTGTGGGGATATTCCGAGAAGGCCCAGGGCAAGGGCAGCGTGCGGGTGCCTGACGCGCTCGCGAAACTGGAGTCGTAGGCACGCTCCACTCGTGACGGTTTTAGCCCTCGGGCGCCGGCCAGATCTCGAAGGCGTCGCAGTGCTTCGGGACGAACGCGGAAAAATGGCGGCGGTCCAGTGTTGCCACACGTCGTACGTTGAGCCGTTCCGCGCATGCCATCACACTGGCGTCCACCAGGCCGAAGCGGTTGTCCTGGTATTTCTCAAGGATTTCCAGGGAACGTGCGAGATCCTCTGGCGTGATGGGCTCGGTCTGCAGTTCGCCGTCGACCACCGAGCGCACGAAAGCGATTTCCGCTTTCTCGCCGGCGTGCTTCAGAGCCAGGTACGAAACTTCCGCCAGTACCAGTGCTGGAACGATCAGGGCCTCTGGCTCGTTCTCGAAGAACTTGACCGACTGCGCGTGGTATCTGTCGTCCCTGTCGATAAGCGCGTAGAGTGGCCCGGTGTCCACGATGACCGCCATTACCATCCATCCGCGCGATCGACGCTGCGCTCGAGCAGATCCTCCGCGCGCACGGACACGTCGCGGCGGCCACTGGCTCCCACTCCCGCGCACGATATCCTTCTTCGTGACGTCGGGCGCGAGGCCACGTATTCCCGAAGCGCTTCCTGAACAACTGCTGTGAGAGTCGTCCTGGATTCGTGGGCGATGCGCCTGAGTTCCAGAAGAAGGAATTCATCGGCCAGAATGGTGGTCCGCTTCATGCATATATGTTAGCATATCGCGTTCGACCGCGTCCAGACGATGCCGTCGATCAGCCCGGATCGTCGCGGATCTTCCCGGAGCCTCGTCCGGTCTGATATCATGGGGCCCTGAAGGAATCGTTTTGGTAACCCCCATCCTGGACGTCCGCAACCTCGAAAAGCGCCTGGACAACGGCTCCGTCCTCAAGAACGTCAACGCGCAGCTTCGTCCCGGTGATTTTCTCGGCATCGTGGGACCTCCCGGCGTCGGCAAGACGGTCTTGCTTCGAGTGCTGGCCACCCTGGTGGCGGCGGACGCGGGCGAGATCTGGATCGACGGACATCCCAGCGACGACGCGCCCCGCGTGCGCGGCCTGCTGGGATACTACGGGGGCACGCCGGAGCTTTTCCCGGAGATGACCATCCGCGACTACCTGACCTTTTTCGCGCGGTCGAGCGGCGTGGATCCGGCCTTCGTGTCGGTCCGCGTGCAGGAAGTGGTGTCCACCACTCGCCTGACGGCCGTCGCGGACGATCGCATGGGCGCCCTGCCCCGAACCGCCCTGCGCCGCGCCGGCCTGGCGCGCGCCCTGGTGCACGGCCCGCGGCTCGTGCTCCTCGACGATCCGCTGCGCAAGTTCGAGTCTTCCGAGCGTGACGTATGGGTAGAGATTCTAGAGAAGGTGCGCAACCAGGGCTGCTGCGTCGCGATGGCCGCCGAGACGGTGCGCGACGTCCGCCACCTGCTCACGCACGCGTGCGTGCTGGCGGCGGGATACGTGCTCGGCTGCGGACCGATTCAGACGCTCGACAGCCGTCTGTCCCAGTTGCGCTCGATCCACCTCCAGGTGATGGGCGCGCTGCGCGCGGTGCAGTTGCTGTCGGAGCGGCCCGGCGTATTCCAGGCGAGCAACACCGGGGAAATCGTGAAGGTGCTGTTCATGGGAGACTCCAGCGAGGTTCTCGGACTCGTCCAGTTTCTCGCCACCAAAGGGATGTCGGTGATCTCCTTTCGGGAGGAGCCGGCGTATTTGATGTAGCAAGGCTTCGCATTCGATGGATGAGCTGAAGCGGGGAGACGTACTTGCCGGCCGCTACCGCGTCGAGAAAGTCCTCGGCGAGGGCGCGATGGGCGCCGTCCACCTGTGCACCGACCAGCAGCTCTTTGGGGCGCGCTGGGCGGTCAAGTCAGTGGGACTGGCCGGGCTCGGCGCCGCTGAGGCCGAGGAAGCCACCGCGCTGTTCTTGCGCGAGGCGGACATGCTCACCCGCCTGCGCCATCCCGCGCTGCCCCGCGTGGTGGACGTGTTCCGCGAGGGCGACCGCCACTTCATGGTGATGGAGCTGATCATCGGCGAGACGCTCGACGATCGGATGACCCGCCAGCGAGCGCCCTTCGGCGAGAACGAGCTGCTCCCCATCTTGCGCCAGCTCGCCTCCGCGCTGCAGTATCTGCACAGCCTCTCGCCGCCGGTGATTTTCCGCGACCTGAAGCCCTCCAACGTGATGGTCACGGTGGACGGCAAGGTGCAGCTCATCGATTTCGGCATCGCGCGGCGCCACAAGCCGGGCCGCAAGGCGGACACCATCATCCTGGGCACGCCGGGCTTCTGCGCGCCCGAGCAGTACGGCATCGCGCAGACCGAGCCGCGCAGCGACCTCTACGCCCTCGGGGCCATGGCGTGGCACCTGCTCTCAGGCCAGGATCCGGCGCTGGTCGGCTTCACCTTTCCCCCGCTGCGCCAGGTGGCGCCGGGCTGCACCGCGGTGACCGAAGCGATCCTGGCCCGCTGTCTTGCGTTCAACGTCGAGGACCGCTACCCGTCGGCGGCGATCTTGCTGGCCGACCTGGAATTCGCCGGCTCGCGCGACGCCATTAAAAGAGAACTGGAATTGCTGCGCAAGCCGTACGTGGCGCGGGCGCCCGTGTTGTCGCCGCGGGGATACGAGACCCGCCGCCTGGTCGGGGACGCGCAGCCGCTTGCCGCCGCCGCGGTGGCCCAGGCCGACACGCCCAGCGCGCCGCCGTTTGAGCCGGTCCGCCCGATCACCCACCGCGCTGGCCCGGCCCTGGACGAGGCGCGCTTCCTGCGCTCCTGGCTGGCGCGCACCTTCGAGGTGTGGTGGGGGCCCGGCTCCATCCACATGCCGCGCATCATCGCGTTGATGCTGCTGATGACCGTGCTCTTGCCGTTCATCACCATCTCCATGAACCGCCAGATCGCTCCGCACGAGTGGGAGCAGCAGAAGCCCAGCGTGCTGCTCAAGGCGTGTCTGGTCAACCTGGAGTCGATGAAGCGTGACCTGGAGCGGTATCGCTCGGTGTACGGCCGCTATCCCGCGCGCCTGCGCGAGGCGGTGGGCGAGGTGCCGGAGTGCCCCTCCGCGGGACACGACTCGTACAGCGGCGGATATTGCGCCACCTCGCGCCGCTTCGTGGTGTACTGCAAGGGCCGCAACCACGAGGACGCCGGTATCCCGCCCGATCATCCGCGCCTGACGCCGCGCCGCGTGCAGCTTCTATCGGACGGGAGGGGCCACTGATGCGCCTGTTGGGCAACCCCGTGCTGGTGCGCGAGATGGAGGTCCGAGCCGGCCGCGACGAGGGCTATCGGCTGTTTAATTATTGCGGGCCCGGACTCTATTTGCTGCTGCTGGAATCTCCACCGGTCGCCGCGATTATTCTCGGGGATCTTTTCGCAAGCATGCAGCGCCACGGCTCGGCCAACCTGATTCTGCCGTCAGTGCCATTTCTGGTGACCGCGTGGCTCCAGGTGATTTATTTTTCGCACGCGGCGGCGCGCTTCACGGCGGGCAGCGTGGCGGTCGAGCGCGAGCGCGGCACGCTGGACGCCATGCGGCTCTTGCCGCGTTCGGTGGAGGAGGTCTTCGCCGGAAAATACTGGGCCGCCATCGCGCCGCTGCTCGTCGAAGCCCTGGTGGCGATTCCGCTGCTGGGCCTGTACTGTGTGGCGGGGGCGGTGCACTTCAGCACGGTGCTTGCCTGCGGAATCCTCAACGTGTTCCTGATTCTCTTTTTCGGTCTGTGGGGAATGCACTGGAGCGTGCGCTGCCGGGAAGTCCACTCCGCGCTGTCGCGGTCCTTTGCGACGGTGCTGGGCTTCAACGTGATGCCGCTGATCGCGTCGTTCGTGGTGCTGTTTTTCCTGGGTCCAATCGGGGACGCGCGAGTCGGCGCCATCTTCAGCATCAGCCCGCTGTACCTCGTGGGCGGGATGACCGTCCCGGTGGCCTGGAACGAGCCGCTCTGGCACCTGAGTCCCACTGAGGTGGCGCTGGTGCTGCTCACCATGGCGCTGATTTCCCTGCGGCTGTACCGCAACGGCCTGCGGCGGCTCGGCGGACGCTGATCACCGATCCGGAGGCCATGCGCCGCGCGCTCGAGCTGGCGGCGCGCGCGCTCGGCGATACTTCCCCGAACCCGGTCGTGGGTGCCGTGCTGGTGCGCGACGGGGAGATCGTGGGCGACGGCTGGCATCAACGCGCGGGCCTTCCGCACGCTGAAGTGGAGGCGCTGGCCGCGGCCGGGGATCGTGCCCGCGGCGCCACGCTGTACGTCACGCTGGAGCCCTGCAATCACCAGGGGCGCACGCCGCCCTGCACGGAGGCGGTCTTACAGGCGGGCATCGCTCGGGTGGTGGCGGCGGTGGCCGATTCGAATCCGCTCGCCAGGGGCGGCCTGGCGTGGCTTCGCGAGCGCGGCGTGGAAGTCTCCTGCGGGCTGCTGGAGGACGAGGCGCGGCGGCTCAACCGGTTTTTCTTTACCTGGATCGCGCGGAGGCGGCCCTTCGTCACGCTGAAGTGGGCGATGACCCTGGACGGGCGCGCCGCAACTGCGAGCGGACACAGCCAGTGGATCACCGGCCCGGAGGCGCGGGCGCTGGTGCACTGCGAGCGGGCCGCGCACGACGCCGTGCTGGTGGGGATCGGGACGGTGCTCGCCGACAATCCGCGGTTGGACGCGCGAGTGGACGGCGTGTCGAAGCCGCGGCTGCGGGTGGTGCTCGATCCCCGCGGACGCACGCCGGCCGACGCGCGGGTTCTCGATCCATCGCTGGGCCCGACCCTGGTTCTGCCTACCCGCGATCTGTCGGAGGTCCTGCGTGGGCTCGCCGCCCGCGACGTCCTCAGCGTCTTCGTGGAAGGCGGCCCGACGGTGCACGGCGCCTTCCTCCGCGCGGGTCTGGTGGATCGCGTGCTGGCCTTCGTGGCGCCGAAGGGCGTTGGAGGTCGCGCGGCCGCGCCCGCGGTGCGCTGGGAAGAGGACCAGGGGAGCAAGGCGCGAAGAAACCCCTCCGATTTGCAGGTTGCGCCCCCCGACGTCAGGGGAATGCGATGGACCGACGTGAGGGTCCTCGAATGCGGCGGCGACCTCTTACTGGATGCCACTTTTTGAGTAAGGAGTTGAGGAGTCCGCTCACGTGGCCCTGCCTCTCGATCCCCCCAGAACGGTCCTGCGCCGCGACGCGGTCACGCTGCTTCCCACGCGGCATGGGGATTTTACCGCCATTGCCTACGTGGCGCCCGACGGGCGTGAGCACCTCGCGCTGGCCCGCGGGTCGGCGGGCGACGCGCCCATGCTGGTGCGGGTCCACTCGGAGTGCCTGACCGGGGACGTCTTCGGCTCGCTGCGCTGCGACTGCGGCGAGCAGCTTGAACGCACGCTGGAAGTGATCGCGGCGGCGGGACGCGGCGTGCTGGTGTACCTGCGCCAGGAGGGCCGCGGCATCGGCCTGCTCAACAAGCTGCGCGCCTATGCCCTGCAAGACGTGGGCCATGACACCGTGGAGGCCAACGAGGCGCTCGGCTTCGGCCACGACCTCCGCGACTACGCGGCCGCCGCGGAGATCCTGCGCGACCTGGGCGTTACGCGCGTGGATTTGATCACCAACAATCCCGGAAAATTGCAGGGCCTGGAGGACGGCGGAATCGAGATCGCGTCGCGGGTCCCGATCGTAATTCCGGCCAATGAGCGAAACCGCCGATATTTGCAGACGAAACGCCAGAAAATGGGGCACTTGCTGTAGCCGCCATGGGATTTCACCTGGAGTATCGCTACCAGCCCGGGGAGGCGCTCCGCTATCGCCTGAGCGTGCACATGCTCGTCGAAGCGCCCGGCGAGGCGCCGGCCGCCGGCACCGCCGAGATCGAGGTCACGCAGGACGTCCTCGCGGCCCACAACGACGGGTCGTGGACCGTCGAGTACCGCTCGCGGGCAACGCAGGCCGAGGGGATTCTGGAGGGCGGGCTGCCCGCCGAGCTTCTCGACCGCGTGGTCATCTTGCGCATGAATCCCCAGGGCGCGCTGCTCGATACCGGCGAGGGCCCGCCGCCGGTCCGCGTGCCCGCTTTCCCCGCGGAAGCGCTGGAGGTGGGCGCGTCGTGGAAGGTCACGGACGCCACGGACATGGAAGTGACCTCGGTGGTGGGCGGCGTGGAGGACGACGTGGCATCGATCGTGTCCACGGCCAGTTCCGGCAATGATGAGGACGGCTCCGCCACGGTCATCGAGGCAACCCTGACGTTTTCCCTGCAAGAAGGCTGCCAGCTTGCCTCTACCACGGTGATTGAAACCCTCTGGCCGAACGGCCGCAAGATGTCCTTGCTGCTGGAGAACGAGCTGCTCGAGCGAGGGGCGTCCCAGGCGACCGAAATCGGACAGGTCGGTTGAAGGCCTCGGTTAAACAGGGTTAAGTGGGGTTAAGTGCCTGGCCGGGGTCGGCTCACCACCCCGAAGTGGCCCACTTCCATGCGCCGCCCAGCGCCTCGGTCGTCGCGGATACCGCATTGCTGGCCGCGCTGGTCACGTTGTTCTTGATCTCGCCGGCCCGCCGCGACACCGAGTCGGCGATCTCCGACGCGCGCGCGCGCGCCGAGGTGAGCGCCGCGGCCGCGCGTTCCTTGCCCGCGTCAACGACCTCGCTGGTGCGCTGGCGGATGGCCGCGGCCTTCTCCGCAACCGAATTCGACACATGCCCGGCCAGGTCGGAGCCGGCCTGCACCGCGCTCGACACTCCGCTCGCCGTGGCGTTGTAGGCCTTCTTGGCGCCGTTCGCGATGGCTCCGCGATTCTCGTAGACAACCGCGCCCACGTAGGTGACGGCTCCGCCCGCCACCAGGACCGGATTGGCGGTCGCCACGCCGGCCAGCATCGCGCCGCCGGCCAGCGTCTTGACGCCGCCCACCGCGGTCTTCTCGCCGTTGTCTTCCTTGATGCCGGTGTAGATGTCCTTGACGCCGTCCGCGGCGGCCGCGATGCCCGCGCCGCCGATCGCCACGGTGCCCAGCGTGACCCCGGCGACGGTGGTGGCCGTGGTGGCCGAGGTAAAGGCGATTGCGGTTCCCGCCGCGCCGCTGGCCGTGCCGGCGAGGCCGCCCGCGACGTCCAGGCCGCCCTCGACGACCTTCCCGTGGGCCAGCTCTTCCACGCCGTGCGCCGTGTGGATGGCGCCGGCGAGCGTCGCGGCCGGGCCGAGCACCTTGTCCACGCCGTGCATGACCTTGTGCAGTCGGCTCCCGTGGTGCGCGTTGTGGTGCGGGACGTTGTCGGCGGCTTCGGCGGCGGCGGCCGTCGCGGCGGGCGCTGGCGCCGGCGCGGGCTTCACGGCCTTCGCGGCCTGGGCCGCTTCGTCGGCCTGGGCGTTCTGCACGGCCTCGACGTACAGCCGCATGTCTTCGGAAATCGGCGTCTTCAGAGGCTTCGCAGGCGCCTGCGGGGTCGGCTGCGGCGCCGCTTGGGGGACCGGATCGGCGG
>Ga0194131_10010972_pt1 | contig 10948 bp, 10 predicted proteins | sample TA2KigO120mmetaG_FD_148631 | JGI IMG/M metagenome (GOLD analysis project Ga0194131, IMG submission 148631) | Freshwater microbial communities from Lake Tanganyika, Tanzania - TA2015053 Kigoma Offshore 120m | ecosystem: Environmental > Aquatic > Freshwater > Lake | place: Tanzania: Lake... | reverse complement strand
GGGCGTGGCAACAGCCGCTCGGCGACGCTCGACGAGGTGGTCGAACGGGCCCGCACCCTGGTGCGTGCCGGCGTCAGCGAGATCGTGCTCACCGGCGTCGATCTGGTCTCCTGGGGACGCGACCTGCCCGGCTCGCCGGCCCTCGCCGATCTCCTCGCCGGCCTGCTGCACGACGTGCCGGCATTGCCGCGGCTGCGCCTCTCCTCGCTCGATCCGGCGGCACTCGATGGGGTCTTCGTCCGCCTCTTCGCGACGGAGAAGCGGCTGATGCCGCATATCCACCTCTCGCTCCAGGCAGGCGACGACCTCATCCTCAAGCGCATGAAGCGCCGGCACTCGCGGGCTCAGGGGCTGGAGATCGTCGCCCGGCTGCGCGCGGCACGGCCCGAGGCGTCTTTCGGCGCCGATCTCATCGCCGGCTTTCCCACCGAGGATGAGGCGATGTTCAGCCGCAGCCTCGCGCTGATCGATGAGGCCGGTCTCGATTTCGTGCATGTCTTTCCTTTCTCGCCGCGCGCCGGCACGCCGGCGGCGCAGATGCGGCCAGTTGCTCCAGCGGTCGTGCAGGCCCGTGCCGGCCGTCTGCGCGACGCGGCGGCCCGGGCTCAGGCCGCGTTCCTCGCCCGCCAGGTCGGCCAGCCGGCGTCAATCGTGGTGGAGCGTAGCGGCCGCCGCGGCATTGCCGAGAATTTCGCACCGGTGATCCTCGATCGCCCGGCGCCGCCGGGAACGATCGTTACTGCCTGGATCCACGGCCTCGAGCGCGACGCCCTGGCGGGAACGCTCCTCGCGGCTGCCGCCGCATGAGCCGGTACCTGGCATGAGCTGGTTTCGGCGCCTCAAGGAAGGGCTCGGCAAATCGTCGAGCCGCCTGGTCGACGGCATCGCCCGGGCCCTGGGCTCAGGCAGGCTCGACGACGCCACCGTGCAGGAGATCGAAGACGCGCTGATCGCCGCCGATCTCGGGCCGGCCGTGGCGGCGAAGCTCGCCGGCGGCCTGCGGCAGAAAAAATTCGACAAAGGTGTCAGCGGCGAGGCGGTGCGCGAGAGCCTGGCCGAAGACGTGGCGGCGCTGCTGCAGCCGGTGGCGCGCGGCTTCGCACCCGATCCGGCGAAGAAGCCGCACATTGTGCTGGTGGTCGGGGTCAACGGCAGCGGCAAGACCACGACCATCGGCAAGCTGGCGCACCGGCTGAAGGCGGCTTCCGGCGGCACCAAGATCCTGATGGTGGCGGGCGACACCTTCCGCGCCGCCGCGGTCAGCCAGCTCAAGATCTGGGGCGAGCGCACAGGCTCGACCGTGATCGCCGGGGCCGAGGGTGCGGATGCGGCCGGGCTCGCCTTCGACGGCGTGACGCGCGGCCGCAGCGAGGGCGCCGACCTCGTGCTCATCGATACGGCCGGGCGTCTGCACAACAAGGCCGACCTGATGGCCGAGCTCGCCAAGATCGTGCGCGTCATCGGCCGCATCGACGCCGCGGCGCCGCATGACGTGCTGCTCGTGCTCGATGCGACGACCGGACAGAACGCGCTCGCTCAGGTCGAGACCTTCAAGCAGATGGTCAACGTCACCGGGCTGGTGCTGACCAAGCTCGACGGCTCGGCGCGCGGCGGCGTGCTGGTCGCCATCGCCGAACGCTTCAAGCTGCCGGTGGTCGCCGTCGGTGTCGGCGAGAGTGCCGACGATCTGCAGCCCTTCGAGGCGCGCGGCTTCGCCCGCGGATTGCTCGGTCTCGAGACGTAGCTCGGCGAGCGCGCCGGAGTCGCGACTCGACGGCGCCGAAAATCAGCTTCATGGCCCTCGCCGGCATGCCGCGCGGCGGATTTTTCCGTGGCCCTGCGGCGCTTGTCCCGCTCGCCCGGCGAGCGCGGCGAAGGGCCGTGGCGGCGTTGCGCGCCCGGGCAAAATAGGTCTGGATTCGTATCCGGCGCTGATCGTAACGAAGGTTAATTTAGCGCGGTTTTCTGCGGCTTTTCGTCGCTATTCGATAGCCGTGCGACTAAAATAACTACTAGCTCTGGCTGGCTGACCGGATCATCCGTCAAGCTTTTGGAGCTCTCGCAACGATTAGTAGGATCTCCTTGTCAACCCCCTGCCTATTGATTTTGCTTGACAGTTAGGCTTGGGCAATGATGTTCTAGTGTTGTTCGGATCGATTTCAGGGAGGGTTTTCACAACGTGCGGGATTTAGTCGGCGGCGTTTCCTAGCGTCCCCCTAGCCATCCGGCGCGCACCCTCGACGATCACGGACCATCGGAACCAAGGAGTCACACCATGGCAGCCAAGAAGAAAGCCAAGAAGAAGGCGAAAAAGAAGATCTAGCCGCACGCTCGGTGCGTCAGAACACAAACTAAATTCTCTCCTGAGCAACTTCGACGTGGCGTTGGACGGCAGACCCGTCCAACGCTTTTTTCATTGGCGGGACAGCGGGGCGCGAGGCCGTTAAGATCGCGCGTTTCTCATCGCGGTTTGCCGTGGCCTCTCGTTTACGCCTCTTCCTGCTCAATGCGGGCCTCGTCTTTGCATCGCTAACCGTCGGGCTGGCACTGCTCGAGGCGGCGACATGGCTCATTCGTCCGCCGCCGAGCCCCTATTCCCTGCCGCGCAACCTGATGACCGCCGCCAGCGGCGTCTGGACGCTGACCCCCGACTTCCGCGGCGTCATGGACAATCGCGTCGACTTCCGGGCCAAGACGGTGACCGCCGATGCCCGCGGCGTGCGTCGCGGCCCGGCAACCGCTGCAGCGCCACACCGGCGACTCTTTATACTGGGTGACAGCCAGACCTTCGGCCACGGTCTGAACGACGACGAAACCTGGCCGGCGCGTCTCCAGGAGACGTTGAATACCCATCGACCCGGCACGCGTGTCGAGAACTGGGGCGTGCCGGGCATCAACATCGACCAGTACGCCACCCGCCTCGACCGCGTGCTCGCCGAGGCTCGCGATGGCGATTTCGTGCTCGTCGGCGTGAGCTGGAACGACCTGATCACGCCGCAGCACCCTATTGGCGTGATGCGCCTCGTCGAAGGCTATCTGGTCAACGCCCTGGCCGAGCCAGCGAATCCGCCAGGCGAGACGCCGGCGCCGGACACCGCCACCGCCGCACGCGTACGACTCTACGACTACACCGGCGTCGTCTTGCCCCCGCTGCAGAACGCCAAGCAATTCGCCGAGGCACTGGCCGCAAACTCGGCGCTGGCGTCTCTCCTCATGCCACGGCTGCGTGCCCTTTGGCACCGCTGGCGGCCGGGAACACCCCTGACCCAGATCGTGGAGGGCCAGGTGCCGGACGCGAATTTCTGGCTGCTCTACGACATGAAGGAGCGGGCTCGGCGGCAGGGTGTCGGGCTTGCGGTCGTGCTGCTGCCGGAGCGCTACTTCATCGACGATGCGTTGTACCTCGCCTATTCCGGCGGCGGCCGCTTCTTCCCGGAGCGCAATTACATGGCCTACCTCGCCCGCCCTCTCTGCCGCTCCTTCGACATTCCGTGCATCGATCCCTTTGACGCCTTGACGGAGCGCCACCGCAACAAGCCGGTGACCTTCGCCATCGACGGGCACTACAACACGGTCGGGGCAGACGTCGTGGCAGCCGTGGTGGCCAAGGAGATTACGGATTTGCTGAAGTGAAGGTCGAGCCCGCCGTCGCCGCCCTGGTGCTGTTCGCCGCTCTGCTGCACGCGAGCTGGAACGCCATCGTCAAGTCCGACCGCGACCGGCTCATGTCGTTCGGCCTGGTGATGGTGGCCGGCAGCGTCATCGCCCTGCCGTTTCTACCATTCGTCGCCATCCCCGCCGCGGCGTCCTGGCCCTATCTGATCGCCTCGGTGATCGTGCACAATTTCTATTATTTCTTCCTGCTGCGCGCCTATGCGCATGGCGACCTGTCGCATGTCTATCCAATCGCCCGCGGCCTCGGTCCCCTGCTGGTCGCGGCCTTCTCCGGCCGTCTGGTCGGCGAGTACCTGTCCCTCGCCGAATCCGCCGGCGTCACCCTGCTCTCCCTCGGTATCGCCAGCCTGGCTTTCGGCAACGGCCTGCCCCGCGGCCGCGACGAATGGCGGCCCGTGCTCTATGCCATCGGCACCGGCGTGTGCATCGCCGGCTATACGCTGGTCGACGGCCTCGGAGTGCGCGAATCGGGCGATGCCCTCGGCTACATCGCCTGGCTCAACCTCTTCGAGGGCCCGTGGGTCATGGTCGCAGCCTTGTGGTGGCGCGGCCGCGAGCGTGTCGTGCCCTACCTGCGCGCCTACTGGTGGCGCGGCACCGCCGGGGGGATCATTGCGACGCTCGGCTATGGCATCGCCATCTGGGCGATGAGCGTGGGCGCCCTCGCCCATGTCGCCGCCCTGCGCGAGACCTCCGTCCTCTTCGCAGCATTGATGGGCACGCTGCTGCTGCACGAAGGCTTCGGCCCGCGGCGCATTGCCGCCTCCGCGCTGGTGGTGGCCGGCCTGCTGCTGATGAACCTGCCGCTGTTCCGCAAGAGCATATCCCGGGTAGATGGGAACGCTGCGCCGGAGGGAATTTACGTCGCGGGCAGGAGCGGGGCGAAGCGCGTAGCCGGAACTACGGGCAAGCCCCGCGACGAACCCGCGGCGCAAATTCCCCCGGCCCTTCGGGTTGCGCTGTGGCGGGCGCCCGCGTCGTCGCCGCACCACAACGCAACGCAGCCGATTCCAGCTACCCGGGATATGCTCTAGTAGTCGCCGCTCTCGCCCGGCGGATTGCTGCGGGCGGCAAACTCGGCCGCATGGCCGATCTCGCGAAAATGGTCGAGCGCCCAGCGCGTCGAGGGAAAGGCGAGATCGTTCCACGGGATCTCGTCCCAGGCGAAGAAGCCCACCTCCTGGCTTTCCGGTCCGGCGGCGATCTTGCCGTCCAGCAGCCGCGCCCGGAAGACTAGTTGCACCAGCGACAGGCGTGGGATGTTGTAGACCGCCATCAGCCCGTCGAGCTCAACACGGGCTTGCGCCTCCTCCCAGACCTCGCGTAGCGCCCCGGCCTCGGCGGTCTCGTGCAGTTCGAGGTAGCCTGCAGGAATCGTCCAGAAGCCGGGGCGCGGCGAGATGGCCCGGCGGCAGAGCACGATCCGGCCGTCCCAGTGCACCACTGCGCCGACCACCACCCTGGGGTTGGCGTATTCGATGAACGTGCACTCCGGGCAGACCAGACGCTCGCGGTCATCGCCCTCGGGAATGGCGCGGACGCGCGGACCGATCTCGCGTCTTACGGTGCGCGCCGGTTGAATCGGCCGGGTGATCTGCGAACGATCGCCGCCCATGAGCCGCCGGACTCTGGCCTGCCGCTTCGGCGGTGACAAGCGACGCCACGCGCCAAGAACCTTGGCCAATCATATTATGTATTGACTCATTCATACGATTATTCTACAGCCCTGGCAAAATCGGGAGGAGGACGGCGCCTGCGCGCTTCGCACAACACGGTGCTCGACACAGTTGCGGGCTGGATCGTCGGGGAGCGCTACCCCGCCGGATCGAGCCTGCCGATCGAAGCCGCGCTTTGCGAGGAGCTGAACGCCAGCCGCACGGTGGTGCGCGAGGCGCTCAAGACCCTGGTCGCCAAAGGGATGGTGCGCATCGCGCCGCGCACGGGTACGCAGGTTCGACCGGCCCATGACTGGTCGCTGCTCGATCCCGTCGTCGTCGCCTGGCGCCTGCAGCGCACCGTAACCCCCGACTTCATCGCCGACCTCGTCGAGATGCGCCTGCTCATCGAGCCGCCGGCCGCGGCCCTGGCTGCGCGCAAAGCCACCGCCTCGGACATCGCTGCGATTCGCGAAGGCTACGAGCGCATGGAAGAGGCGGTCGAGGGCCGCGACAGCTATATCGAAGCCGATCTCATGTTCCACCGCTCGATCCTCAAGGCGGCACACAACCAGTTTCTCACGCAGCTCGACCCGGTGATCGGTGCCATGCTGCGCCTGTCATTCGAGCTCTCCGTCACCAGCACGGAGGGGGCGCGCGCCTCGCTGCCCAATCACGCCCGGCTCCTGCATGCCATCGCCTCGGGCAACGCCCGTCTGGCCCAGCGCCAGACGCAGCGGATCATCGGCGAGGCCCAAAAAGACATCGAGCGTAGCCTGGCCAAAGGGAAGCGGCGGAGCGGACGCGCATGAAGCAGCTCAACGACCGGCTGTTCCGCGGACTCGAGATGCTCATGGTCCTCTGCCTGACGGCCATGGTCATAATGGTCTTCGGCAATGCCGCGCTGCGCAAACTGTCGGATTTCGGTCTCGTGCTGTTCGGCGGCGGCATCGACGTCTCGGAGGAGATGTCGCGCATCGTCTTCGTCTGGCTCACCTTCATCGGCGCCGTGGTGGTCATGCGCGAGAACGCGCATCTCGGCGTCGATACGCTGGTGGCGCTGTTCGGCGACACCGGGCGCCGGCTGTGCATGCTGCTCTCCGATGTCCTGATCCTCGTCTGCTGCCTGGTCTTCTTCTGGGGCACCATCCGCCAAGCGCCGCTGCACATCGGCAACGTCGCGCCGATCACCGGCCTGTCGATGATCTGGGTCTACGGCATCGGCGGCTTCACCTCGGCGGCGATGGGGCTGCTCACTCTGGCCCGCATCGTGCGCCTGCTGAGCGGCCGGCTGGCCCCCGGCGAACTGGCAACCTTCGCCGGCGAATTCGAAACGGGCTCGACGCTCAAGGAGCGCCTGGAATGACGGTCGCCGTCTTCCTCGTCTCGCTCTGCGGCGCCATGGCGCTGGGCATGCCGGTCGCCTTCGCCTTGATCGTCTGCGGCCTGGCGCTGATGCTCAGCATGGGCATCTTCGACAGCCAGATCGTCGCCCTCAAGCTAATCGAGGGCGCCGACAATTTCCAGCTTCTTGCCGTGCCGTTCTTTCTTCTGGCCGGCGAGCTGATGAACGCCGGCGGCCTGTCCAAGCGCATCGTCAACTTCGCCATCTCGCTGGTCGGGCACATTCACGGCGGGCTGGGCTACGTTGCCATCTTCGGCGCCATCATCATGGCCGCGCTGTCGGGCTCTGCCGCCGCGGACACTGCCGCTCTCGCCTCGATCCTCATCCCAATGATGCGCGATGCGGGCTACGATGTGCCCCGCTCCGCCGGCTTGATCGCGGCGGGCGGCATCATCGCACCGGTCATCCCGCCGTCGATCGGTTTCATCATCTTCGGCGTGGCGGCGAACGTCTCGATCACCCAGCTGTTCCTCGCCGGTGTCTTTCCCGGCCTGCTGATGGGCGCCTCGCTCGTCCTCGCCTGGGCCTGGGTCGTGCGCCGCAGCCGGGTGCGCGAGCACCCGCGCGTCGGCTGGGACGTCCGCCTGGCGGCACTCAAGGACGGCGCCTTCGCTCTGGTCATGCCAGCCATCATCCTGGGCTGCCTGAAATTCGGCTGGGCAACGCCGACCGAGGCGGCGGTCTTCGCCGTCGTCTATGCGCTAGTGGTCGGCATGTTCGTCTACCGCGAGCTCCACCTCTCGCAGCTCTACGGCGTGATTCTGACCGCGGCCAAGACCGCCGCCGTCGTCATGTTCCTGGTGGCGGCGGCGCTGATCTCGGCCTGGTTGATCACCCAGGCGAACATTCCCGGTGAATTGGCAGCCGTGCTCGAACCTTTCAAGGGCAACCCGACGCTGCTGCTCCTGATCATGATGGCGCTGGTCGTCGTCGTCGGCACGGCACTCGACTTCGCGCCGACCGTCCTCATCCTGACGCCCGTGCTGATGCCCATCGTCAAATCGGCCGGCATCGACCCGGTCTATTTCGGCGTCCTGTTCATCATGAACAACGCCATCGGACTGATCACGCCGCCGGTCGGCATCGTGCTCAACGTCGTGGCCGGGATCGGCCGCGTGCCGATGGGTGCTGTCATCCGCGGCGTGACGCCCTTCCTTGCGGCACAGACCGCGGTCCTCTTTCTGCTGGTCTTGCTGCCGCAATGGGTGATCGCGCCGCTGGCCTGGCTGCGCGACCGCATCACCTTTCTGGAAATGCTCCAGCGCATGTTCGTTCCCTAACCGCAACCCCACGCCAAAGGAGAGAGACGATGAACATCATGAAGACAGCCTTGCTCGGCGCCGCCCTGGCGCTGACGGCCGCATGGCCGGCCGAAGCCCAGTTCGCCGACCGCACGATCCGCGTGTCGAACGGCGTCAACGAAGAGCACCCGGTCGGCAACGGCGTCGCCAAAATGCGCTCGTGCCTGGCCGACCGGTCCGGCGGCAAAATGAAGCTCCAGGGCTTCTGGGGCGGGGCGCTGGGTGGCGACCTCCAGGCGACGCAGGCCCTGCGGTCCGGCACCCAGGAGATGGTCGTCACCTCGACCTCGCCGCTGGTCGGCATCCTGCCCGACCTCGGCGTCTTCGACCTGCCCTTCCTGTTCGCCAACGAGAAGGAGGCCGACGGCGTCCTCGACGGCGCGTTCGGCAAGTACATCTCCGACAAGATGACCTCGGTCGGCCTGGTCAACCTGTCGTACTGGGAAAACGGCTTCCGCAACCTGACCAACTCCCGCCGCTCGGTGAGCAAGCTGGAAGATCTGCAGGGGCTCAAGGTCCGCGTCATGCAGAACAACATCTTCCTCGACACCTTCAAGCAGGTGGGCACCAACGCCGTCCCGATGGCGTTCGGCGAGGTGTTCACGGCGCTGGAGACCAAGGCGATCGACGGCCAGGAGAACCCCTTCGTCACCATCGACACCTCGAAGATGTACGAAGTGCAGAAGTTCCTTTCGGTCACCCGGCACGCCTACACGCCTTTCATGGTGCTGTACTCGAAGCCGCTCTGGGACCGCCTGTCGGGTGACGAGCAGAAGGCCTTGACCGACTGCGCCGCCGCCGGGCAGCAGGAGCAGCGCACGGTGTCGCGCACGCTCAATGACAAGTCGCTGGCCAGCCTCAAGACTCGCGGCATGCAGGTGACCGAGCTGGCTCCCGCCGAGCAGGCCCGCCTGCGTGATGCGGTGAAGCCGGTCTACGACAAGCACGGCGAGACGATCGGCCGCGAGACGGTACAGCGGATGATGGCCGCCCTGGCTGAGATCCGTAAGTAACCTAAGCAGACAAGGGAGCTGCGGACGGGTCCGGATCTCGGGCCCGTCCGCTGCCCGTACCGATGAAGATCACCGCCGTCGAGACCATCCGCCTGGCCGAGTTCGCCAACCTCATCTGGGTCCGGTTGATCACCGACCAGGGGCCGGTCGGGCTCGGCGAGACGTTCATGGGGCCGCAGGCGGTCGAAGCCTATATCCATGAGAGCGCGGCGCCGAAGCTGCTCGGCGAGGATCCACGGTGCATCGAGCGGCTGGGCGCCAAGCTGGGGAACTATCTCGGCTGGCGATCTGCTGGCGTCGAGACCCGCGGCAACTCGGCGATCGACATCGCGCTTTGGGACCTCTTCGCCCAGTCGGCCGGCATGCCGCTCTGCGACGCGCTGGGTGGCCGGGCGCGCGACCGTATCCGGGTCTACAACACCTGCGCCGGCTACAAGTACATCCGCGACGCCCGCGCCCAGGCCGTCGCCAACTGGCATGTCGGTGCGCAGGGCGGGCCCTACGAAGATCTCGAGGCTTTTCTCAACCGCGCCGACGAGCTGGCGCACTCCCTGCTCGAGCAGGGCATCACCGGCATGAAGATCTGGCCGTTCGACATCGCCGCCGAACGCAGCGGCGGGCTCGACATCTCGGCCGCGGAGCTGCGCACCGCGCTGGAGCCTTTTGCCCGCATCCGCAAGGCCGTCGGCGACCGCATGGACATCATGGTCGAGTTCCACTCCCTGTGGAGCCTGCCCATGGCCTGTCGCCTGGCGGAACGCCTGGCCGAGTTCGACACCTACTGGCATGAAGACCCGTTCCGCCTCGACAACGTGGGAGACCTTGCCGAGTACAAGAAGCACAGCAAGGCCTGGGTCTGCGCCTCGGAAACCCTGAGCGGCACCCATGCCTTCCGCGAGTATCTCGAAAGCGGTGCCGCTGGTGTGGTGATGCTCGACCTGTCGTGGTGCGGCGGGATCACCGAAGCGCGCAAGATCGCCGGCATGGCCGAGGCCTGGCATGTGCCGGTGGCGCCGCATGACTGCACCGGGCCGGTGGTCTACGCCGCCTCCTGCCACTTCTCGCTGTTCGCCCGCAACGCGCTGATCCAAGAGAGCGTGCGCGCGTTCTACACCGGATGGTACGGCGAGCTGGTGAGCGCGTTGCCGACAGTCAGCCGTGGGGAGGTCACGGTCGACCTTACCAAGCCGGGGCTGGGGCTGACCCTGCTGCCGGACATCGCCACGCGCAAGGACGCAACGGTGCGCGTCTCCCGCTGAACGGGAATCGGCTCAGACGAGGATGTTGAGAAAGCTGCCGCGCGGCAGCGGCTTGGTCGGCGCCGCCGCAGGAATTGCAGACCCGGGGTTCGATTGATGGGCTTGCGCCGGAGCGGCCGGCTGCAGGCTGGCGGCGTTGGTGACGGCAGATGCGGTGGCTGCTGGCTTGGGAACCGCCTTGATCTGCGCGAACACGGCCCGTGCCGCGTCACGGGCGGCATCTGGAGAGGTTCTGGGGCGGGGGGTGCTGGCCGGGTCTGCGGGGCGGGAGAGCGCTTGCAGCAGGCTGTTACTAGGCGGGATCTGCATGATCGGTAAAATTTGTCACAGTTACCCCTAAAAAATCATTAACCGCTTCTATCCCCTAGTTTTTGTAGGAATACTGGCCTGCGCGACGGTGTTATTCCGGCGTTGCCAGCGGGCGGGCGGCGCCCCGATTCGGGTTCCACCGCGCCAGGCCATAGGGGGTCGCCAGGCAGCCGAGAGGATGTAAGATGCCCCGCTCACCCCGGCTTGCTCGGCCAGGGACCGGGCAGAATCATCGGATCGAGGCGGGGAATGAGCCAATCCGGAGACCATCCGATCGTCGCGCAAATTCCGCATCTGGCGGCGATATGCGCGTGCCCTGCTCGGAGACCGG
>Ga0194131_10010969_pt1 | contig 10951 bp, 10 predicted proteins | sample TA2KigO120mmetaG_FD_148631 | JGI IMG/M metagenome (GOLD analysis project Ga0194131, IMG submission 148631) | Freshwater microbial communities from Lake Tanganyika, Tanzania - TA2015053 Kigoma Offshore 120m | ecosystem: Environmental > Aquatic > Freshwater > Lake | place: Tanzania: Lake... | reverse complement strand
TTCTCGTTGCACTCCTCCCTGTTGTAGTCCTTCTTGTTGTACTCCTCATCGTTGTACTCCTTCCTGTCATACTCCTTCTTGTTGTAATCCTTCCTGTCGTACTCCTTCCTGTCGTACTCCTTCTTGTTGTACTCCTTCTTGTTGTACTCCTTCTTGTTGTACTCCTTCTTGTTGTACTCCTTCCTATTGTACTCCTTCTCATTGTTTTGGCGAAAATAGCAAAAAAGATGCGAATGCAGTTACGAAACGAACAACAAAAATTAGTGCTAACTTAGTTAACGCTTTTAACGCTTTGAGGATAAATTTTTGTGTCCGTTAAAGTTAAGAGCGTTAACAGCTGTTAAACTACCCTTCCGTTAATCGTTAAAAGCGTTAAAAAAAATAAAAACGTTAAATCGTTAAGCGCGTTAACAAAAAAGTTAACGCTTTTTAACGCTTTTAACGTTTTTAACAGACTTGTGCCCACCTATGTTATCATTCATATATTTTAGTTTCTTAAATTAGAGCTTAAAACCTGTTTTATGTTCCTGAAAGAAAGTGGTCTTCTTATTTTTTGTTGAGTGTTTTAAAGTTGATTTTCAAACCAGTAGGCCTGGGTCCTGTTTTTTACTCGTAATTACAATAGGCGGTCGGGATGTATTGTAAATCGTGTGAACCTTAAATCCTGTGAACTGTAAAACGGTCATATTGTAAAATCGTACATAACTTAAAATGGGGGGGTAATGGGGTTTCTATCTCGTCCCCCCACCCCCGAGATTTTCGGTCGTTTCTTAAATCGTACGAATTGTAAAACAGAGCTGGTATTTTCTGTCACAACACCCAAGCGGTTCGCCACCATGTTTTAGCCAAAATAGACCCTAGCAAGTTGATTTGTTTGGGGTAAGCCGCTCGCCAGCCTTCGGCTGACCCTGGTTTTCAGCCTTCGGCTGGTGAAAAATTAAATTTCATATATAAATTTTATTTAACTGTTAATAAATACGGGCTCCAAGGCGCCATCCACCCCCTCCCCCACCCCAGAACTATTTTACAATACGACCGGGTAGGGAAGAGGTGTGATTTAAAGATCATACGGTCTGCCATTTTGTTTTCTTCAACCTCAAATTTTTGTCATACAAAGCATAAGTTTTTACATTACGACCGATTTAAAGTTCACACGATTTAAAGTACGTTGTTTTCAAAAGAGACCCATCACCGTAATTACATAATGAAATAGAAGAGAAATTCAATAGCAAAGACAAAGAAAACTGGTTTTATGCATGGCATATACGGTCACGCATCCTATAGTTTACATTTTCCTCCTCTCTCATTGGTCGGCACAGTTCTTATTTTGTGTGAATCTCTTACATTTTGAAATGAAATTTCTGTTACATTATAAAATAAAGACTAAAAACAAGACCCTGTTTAAAATAAAACATCCCAAATTTTTTTTTTATTTACATTCAAAGACCTGTTGCAGAACGATGCAATCCAAACAACGGTAACAAGTAGACTGATTTTATAGATTTTCATAAAAAATAATACAGGGATTTTCTGGATCTAAAAATGCAAAGTCGGACCACGACATCACCCGGGGCCAGGTGATAGACCTGCAGGAAGGGCTGGCACCAATGGAGAGGCGGCAGGACGGCAGCATTTTGGCGGCAAAACGACCACCAGGGGGGTAGACCTGGTGTGGGGTTGAAGGCGGTCGATGGAGACAACCTCCTTGCCGCCGCCTACATCAATGACGTAGGCCTTGCTGGAGCGGGAGACGACCTTGAAAGGGCAGCTGTAGGGCGGAGGCAGCGGCGGTGAGACGCTGCCACGACTGATGAAGACATAGTCGGCGCTAAGGAGAGAGTGAGGTGTAGCAGTGGCGGCCTCAGGGTAGGAGTGGTTGAGAGGAGGGATGAGGCGGAGCTCAGGAGGCAAAACTGTGTTGAAAGTCAATGGCGGCGCCTCGGCGGCGATAGGGAGCTGGCCAGGGAGGGACAGGGGGGCACCATACAGTAGCTCGGCAGAAGACAAACCACTGTTGTCTTTGGGCGCAGTCCTGATCCCTAAAAGCACCCAAGGAAGGTGGTTGGGCCAGTCATCGCTGGCGGTGCATGCACCGAGGGCATCCTTGATCTGGTGATGAACTCTCTCCTCCATGCCGTTTGATTGGGAATGGAAGGCGGTGGTGAGATGATGTCTGATGCCAAGGCGGTGGGTGAAAGCTGACCAGAGCTGGGAGGTAAACTGAGCCCCTCTGTTGGTTGTCAGATGGTCAGGGACGCCAAAACGAGACACCCAGCCGGCGGTGATGGCGTTGGCGCAGGAGGCCGCCATTGTTGAACAGAGTGGGACTGCTTCCAGCCAGCGGGTAGAACGGTAGATGATGGTGAGGATGTGAGTAAACCCCTCTCTCTGGAAGCCGGGAGTGGGCCCACCAAATCGGCGTGAATGTGGGAAAAATGGCGGCTCGGGATTGGTATGGGAACAGGGGCAGCGGTGAACTGACTCGTCACTTTGCCGCGCTGGCACTCCAAGCAGTCTCTGCACCATGCGCTGATGTTCGCCACCATTCTGGGCCACACCCAACGGGATGTGATGAATTGACACCAGGATGCAACAGCGAATGGATGGTGGTGAAAATCTGTCGCCTGAAAGCAGCAGGGACCAAAGGGTGGTGGATTCCTGTGGAGCTGTCACAGGTGAGGATGCTACCACCAATGTCTAGCTGCTTTGTTGTGAGGGGGTGCAGAGAGGCAAATCAAAGAGTATCTGGGCAGCTTTTCTGGGCCACGGCGATGGCGGCAAGATCCGCCACTGAGCTGGGTTGAAGTCCTGCAACCGCAGGTGGTTGGCCTGCGGACTGAGCCACAGGTGGCTCCTGGCAGGACGACGACTGCTGCTGTTGAGGCTGAAGAGAAGGTGGAGAGGGTCCCGGCAGAGGTGACGGTGTATACCCTGCGCCTGCAACTGCAGGTGGTTTGGTTCTGCAGTTTGCCGCAGGTGGCCCTGCAAGCACTGCTGAAATGGAGGGGGGCGGGAGAGGGTGTTGGCGACGAAGTTGCTGGTGCCAGCAATGTGGCAAATGTGGCGATGTATTCAGCCAAGTAGACCAGCTGACATTCTGGCGGGGCTCCAAGCATCAGACACTCTCCCTAGAGCAAAGGTTAGCGGCTTGTGGTTGGTCCACAGCTGAAATGACCTCCCCTCTAACTGGAAACGGAAGTGGCAGACAGCGGCAAAGATGGTGAAGAGCTCTCTGTCAAGAGCACTGTACAAGAGCTGCGGCTTGTCCAGCTTTTTGGAGAAAAAGGTCAAGGGCTCCCAGTGAGCAGAACCTTGCCGCCGCTGCTGCAAAGCAGCGCCAACGTGGGTGGCACTAGAATCGGCAACGTCCGCTAATTCAGCTGAAGGTGAAGGGTGGCTGAGGTGGGTGGTGCTGGCCTGCGCTTCCTTAGCAGCGACGAAAGATGCCTCCATTGGCTGCGACCAGGAGAGGTGAGAGGAGCCAGGCGATGAGCCGCTCAGGGCGTCGGATAGCGGCGATAACAACATGGCTGCGCTGGGGAGGAATTTCTGGTAGAAATTGGTCATTCCTAGGAACTGTTGGAGCTCCTTGACAGTCAAAGGTCTTGGGTGGGCTTTGATGGCAATGACCTTGCTTGGAAGGGGCGAGCATTTGGTGGCGCTGATCTTGTGACCCAGGAACTCTACAGACGACTTGGCAAACTTGCACTTTTCCAAGTTGAGGACCAAACCCGAGTCTGACAGCAGGGTTGGGCATTTGTTCTTCCGTTCTTCCTTTCCCCGTTCATTTCCGTTCCAGAGGTTGGAACGGATCCCCCATTCCTCCGTTCCGACCTCCGGAACGGAGCCCCATTCTTCCGTTCATCTGTTCCGACCTCCGGAAGTGAGCCCTGTTCCTCCATTCCGACCTTCTGAACGGAGGAACGGGGCTCCGTTCCGACCTCTGGAATGGATGGAACGGAAATGAACGGATTTTGCCAAAAATTGTACTGTTTGGAAAAAAATTTTGTTTAGCCAAAATTTACTGAAAAGAACGGAAAAAGAACGGAAAAAGAACGGAAAAAGAACAGAAAAGAACAGAAAAGAAGGGGAAAAAAGGTAAAGGTCAACAAAATAAAAAATATTTAAAGAATGGAAAACCGTGAAAACCTAAATTATTACAATTTTTCCTGTTTCGGCCTTCAAGTAGGGAAAGGGAAGGGAACCCGGAAGGCTGGAATTCCCCAATTGTGTCTTGATTTTTTTCAACAATGATGTATAAAGTTGGCCAATATTTTATCTTATTTTCTAGATTTTTTATCACATTTATTTTAACCAGTTAATGGGAAGGGATGAATAAGAGGAGCTTTCAGCAGCTTTATAAGAAATGTTAATTTATCTAAAGAGGAATGATTCCGTTCCGCGCAGCGTTGAATGACTAAATGTGATTCATGACTTTTCTATGTCTAGGTCAAAAGTCATAAAATGCAATGATACCAAGTAAATTTACAAAATAATGAAAATATATATTAAATTAAACTTTAAAAAAAAAATTTTCCTACAAGAACAGATTAGAGCAGAAAAGAGCGCTCTGTGTAATGTTGCTTGTTTTCCTTTCCTTGCTTAAAGAGACAGTGTAACAAGAAAAATATTTTATTTTATGGCTTGAAGTGATAGATTAGGTCTAAACTAAGAACCGCTACTGGTTTAAAACATTTTTATATCGCCCTGTTGCTAACGAGAATTTTTTAAACACCTTTCTCACAGAAGTAAAACTCGGTTTGGCTGAATTATAAAGTCGCTCGCATACGCATAGAGATAGCTAATACGGGTGAGAGTGACTTTTTTATTCTCTATGCGTATGGAAGCTTCCGCATTAGCTGCTAAAAATTAGTAGAGCTACCGCATTAGCTTGCTAATGCGTCTATAAGCTACCGTTAGCATGCTATAGCACCTAATAGCTACCGCATTAGCCAGCTAATGCGGTAGCTCTACTACTTTTTAGCAGCTAATGCGGAAGCTTCCATACACATAGAGAATAAAAAAGTCGCTATGCATATGTGAGCGACTTTTTAATTCAGCCAAACAAAGTTTTACTTCTATGTAGAGGGTGTTTAAAAAATTGTAGTTAATGACAGGGTGATTAAAAAAGTTTTAAAACCAGTAGCGGTTCTTCGTTGAGACCTGATCTAACCCCCCACATCATAAAAAAAAATATTTTTCTTGTTACACTGTCCCTTTAATGCTTTACATCTATTTTAATTTTTTTGTCTCCCCCTGCCAGTGCCAAATACAACAAGAAAATTTCAATGTTTAAATAATTATATCCTATAAAGTCTTCACTGTACAATATAAAGATAAAGTTGATAAACCGGAGGGAAACCCTTCGATGAAAGAGAAATTTATTTTTCCAATCCAAACCCAAACCGACAAGTTTATTTTCATTTTTATTATCCCAATTAACAGAAATAAGTAAAATCTTTACAAAAAAATATATTGATGAAATTAACAAAATGTAATGTAACAATGTATCCACTTAATTCATTGAATTTCATTCATAAAGCTGTTACACAACAAGCTCAGGCTCCTTTTTTTCCTTTTTTATTTTGGTTTTTCATGTTGCTCATGCATGCATGCTGCCCTTCATAAACATAAGTTTCTTAAATGACTCATCCGACAGTCTGCTTCGGTTGTCTCGCATGATTAGCTTTCCAATTGAGAAAAGCCTCTCCACTCCGGCACTGGAGGGAATGCCTGTGTTGTATCTCACAAACAGATCTATGAGCGACTTTTCAACCATAAAGACACTATTGCTGAAGTTGTCCTCATCTGAGCTACATTCTATAAATGCTTCAACAATTGAAGTTGCTTTTTTTCTCAGTGCTTCGTTTGAAACATCTTTTGGCGGAAGGGAGGTTTTCAATTTGGCCAACTGATTCTTTGCCCTCTCTTCCCTTGTGGATGCTGCCGTTCCTGTTGAGGTCGCCTCTGTTGGCTCCTCCTGGGGCTGGGCCTGGCCCTGTTCTTGTCCTCGTCCTTCTTGCCTCTCCCTTTCTTGCAGTCAAATTGCTCCTCCTCGCTACTTAATTGCCCCAAAATGGCTTTGTGGTTTCCCGGAGATTTTAGAATGTACTGCACCAGAAAAGGTACCAGCTGAGGGTGTGCAGATCCCCGACCTCAGTTATGGTGCCCTTTACTTCGGAGACTCTATCTACAGCAAGGCCATGCTTGATATTTTTGAGCAGTTGACTCTGGCTGAATTTGGCTGTAAAGCCTTCCTAACAGACAGTGCCCACCAGGCAATAGCAGGACAAAAAGATGGAGAATGGGGGTCCGGCCTGAGCAGCGTTGCTTTGGACTCTATCGTCGACGAAATTGGAGGCTACTTTGTCCCCTTTTACAAGTACCTGGGAAAAACTGCATTTTTCATAATGATGCTCATCTTTGTTGCCGGAATTATCAAACTTGTATTGAGTATTTGCATTCGGGCCTACATCATTTCCAAAAGAAGAGGGTGTGGTGCCTGGATATTTCCCGGCTTTTGCGGCACATTATTCTATCTTGCCCTCGCCCCTGCAAGATTGGCCAATAGGATCGTCGACGGCCCTGTATCAGAAGCCTTTGGCCATGGACAGGGAGAAGACGACGAGTCCGCCAATGATGACGAGGAAAGGATGGAAATGGCAGAGAAAGAGAAGAAGAAGGATGGCCTGTACCCAAATCTTGTAGATAGGAATGTGTAAATATAACTTTTAAAATTTTCCTCATTTGTTCTGATTCAGAACTATTAAACTCAGTCTCCCTGTGTTACAGACTGGTAGATATATTTGTGTTTTGGATTGACTTGTACAAAAGAAATAAAGTGTTTTTTTTCAACAATCCATTTATTTTTATTTTGGGTTACATGTATATATAGTATATATTGTCAAAAAAACAAACAGACAATTTGTGAAATTTGAATTAAGTACATAAGTTCATTTTTTAATAACACACCCTTTCCTGTCAAGGCTGCCAAAGAAATGTGAGAACTGCCACTCCTTTTGTTAAAAAATCTACCTTAGTTAGATATTCAAAAATTATGACTTTTACAACATTTGATAGACCAATTTTAAGTGAAACAGCAAACACTAAAATTAGACTACCTTTCCAAACTACTTCAATTACATCCCATGCATATATTTTCAATCAAACTATAGAATTTGTTATTTTTTGGAGAAAATGATAAAAATATACCATCTCACAGTCATGTTTTCATTGAAGCAAACACCTGTTTTCATTGTTGAAAAAAATGTTAGCATTTTTTTCTCATTTGATGAGATAATTGACTAAGGAGGGAGAGGGAGGGGGAAGGGTGGGGGTACACCAGACCATAGGTGGGCACTTGGTCCATTAAGTCCGTTATGTCTGTTATTTTGTTGTTACTTTTTTTGTAATGGAATATCAGACAATTTTTTGTAACGCTTATAACAAGTAATGGACCGTTTGATAAACAGGTCAGGCCAAGTAACGGATTAACGAGCTTAATTTTTGGGATATTCAATTATTCCGTTATAAGTACAAAGAGGACAGCAACAAGGACCAGAAGGATGGCAGCAATGACCAAAAGGAGGTCAACAATGACCAGGAGGACGTCCACAATGACCAGGAGGACCCTGACATTGACCAGGAGGATGTCAAAAATGACCAGGAGGACGTTAACAATAACCAGGAGGACTTCAACCATGACCAGGAGAACGCCAACAATGACCAGGAGGATGTTGACAATTACAAGGAGGACGTCAAAAATGAACAGGAGGACATCAAAAATGACTTGGAGGACTTTAACAATCATCAGGAGGACGCCGACAGTGATCAGGAGGACGTCAAAAATGACCAGGAGGACTTTGATTATAACCATGAGGACGCCAACAATAACCAGAAGGATGTTGACAATGACCAGGAGGACATTGACAATGACCAGGAGGTTGTCAACAATGAAAATTAAAATAAAATCAGGTAATGGTATAAGGAAATAATTTTAATTCAGTTAAGTCCGTTATTTTAAAGGCCATTGTTTTTAGAGTAACGATTCCCACCTATGCACATGACCTTCAGAAAATAACAAGTCCCTGTAACTGTTCCTTAGCATTGGAGGAGGTTCTAGGCTCTATTAATCAGGAGGTGACTGATGGGGGTAAACCCCCCCTTTAAATTTGATGACTATAAGCCACGACATGCCGCCTATCACTTGGTTTCCGAATTCAATCTTTACCGAGAGCAACCCGGCCGAAGTGCTGCTGTTGCTTTTTTCCTTCCCAGGCTTTTTATATTACCTGCAGTCAAAAAGGGCTCCAATTAATTTATAAAATGCTACCTTTTCATCAGCTGCAGGCTGCTACAAACTTGCTGGAGTCTATTTTGGCTAAATATTGTCTAAAAAAGCCTAGGAAGGAAAAGGGCAACAGACGCAGTTTGGCCAGGTTGCACTCTGTAAAGTTTGAAGACGGCAACCAACCCCACCTATTCTTTTTGAGGGGGGAGATGGGTGCTTGTGGGGGGTAAACTGACCTATAAGCCCGAATTCTGGTAGAACTGACCTTTTGATTCAAAAAAGTCATGTACAATTAAATTTTACTGAAAAATTTGAAAAAATTCTCCAAATATTGCTCACATTCCTTCAAAATCAGAATTTATATATTCTGTACCCCTAGACCCAGTATTTTCCAGATCACTCATAAGAGAGGCTTTTCAAGCTTCTAAAAATGTGAGATTGTACAAAACAAATTAGCAGACCATTTGATCTCTAAATCAACAACCCTCCTTCTCTTGGTTGTTTTGTAAAACACTTCTAGGGTAGGGGAAGGGGTGAATTGGCACTTGGAGACCGTATTTTTAAACTATTAAATAAAATGAATTTATGAAATTTAATTTTTTGCCAGCAGAAGGCTAGAAACCAGTGTCAGCTGACAGCTAGGGAGCGGCTTCCCCCAAACAAATTAACTTGTTGGGTTCTATTTTGGCTAAAACATTGTGGTGAACCGTTTGGGTGATGTGACAGAAAATACCGCCTCTGTTTTTCAATTCGCATGATTTAAGGAACAACCCAAAATCTGGGGGGTGGGTGTGGACGAGATTGAAACTTCACTACCGCCCTGATTCAAACTACGTACGATTTTAAAAAATGACCTGTTTAAAGTACACACTAATATAAATTGACCGAACGGCCCCCATTTTTTGCCAAAAGCAGCCGAAACTTTTTTTTGTTAAAAATCTTACAAGAATCATGACATTTCAGGCAAAATTTTGCAGAAAGGGGCAAAATAAAAATTTGGTCTTTTTGTGAGAATTATCCTCAAAAACATATAAAAACTACCTTTATATAATTTTGCAGAATTTTTCAAAATTTTGCAGAATTTTTTTCTCGGATTGGCCGGAAAACCTTGTTGGGACCTGGCAACAGTGAAGTTACTACTAAAGCAGCTGAGAGAAGACTGACTTTCATAAAAATAATCTCGCAGATTTTTTAACAAAATCTTTCGTAGATTTTCGGGCCGCTACACCGGTACTAGTACTAGTACGGTACCGGTATCGTATGCTTCACAATACCTGTAGTTGCAAGCTCTATTGTTTCAGATGTATACCTATCACCACTCTTTGTTACTAAAAATTACACCAGCCACACATGGCACTAGTGTAAAAGCATTATTAACATTTTTTCAAGGATTTAAAAATTTCGTTAAGGTGAAGTATCGTGGGAACCAGACGGAAAGTGAAGTTTTAGAAGTGATATTCACTACCAACGTAGCACTTCAGCGTGCTGCCAAAACACTTAAAAGTGTTAAGTTGCCTGAGGAAATAGCCGGGACATCTAAGGTGGAAGTGATCTACAAGTACAGTAGAGGGAGTTCGACCAAGAAGAAAAAGAGGTACAAGAATCGTCAAATAGTCCAACTTGAGCTAAAATTTTAAATTGTAGCTGGGAGCTAGGAGCTGAAGATAGAAGTTGGAGTAAACATCTGCAGCTGAAGCTCAAGCTCATAGCTCCAACTGATTTCTCATACTGGTAACTAAATCTCTGAATTTCAAATCATAGCTAAAATTCCTTGCTCCACCTCCTTGTTAGAGCTCCTAGCACCTAGCTTTACTGTACATGACAGCTTCAACTGTTTCCTTCAGCTCCTACCTCTAGCTCCAGCTCCTAGCCTCCAGCTCCTAGCCCCAGCTTCTTGCTCTAGCTCCGAAAATAAACTTTCTGACTAGTACCGGTATTTTATAAAGAAATTCTGTTTAATGAATTTACATTATAAAACATGATCACTAAAATCAATTTAATTAACGAAAAAAAATTCCCCTTTGGCTCCTCGTTCAAGCTCTAGCTCCTAGTTCAACTCCAGTTCCTAGCTCCAGTAGCTACGGTACCGGTAGCTTCTGCTCCTAGTTATAGCTCCTCTGTCTAGCTCCTAGCGCCAACTCCTTCTGTAGAGTCAGCTCTTAAATCCAGCTCCCAACTCCTTGCTCCAGTTTCTAGTTCCTGTTACTAGCTTCAGCTTCAAGCTTCAGTTTCAAACACTACCGTATCTTCTAGGTCCAACTTCGAGGTCTAGCTCTTCGCTGAAGATATTAGCTCCAGCGCCTAGCTCCAGCTCCTAACTCCATCTCCTAGCTCCAGCTTCTAGCTCCATCTCCTAGCTCCAGCTCCTTGCTCCAGCTCCTAGCTCAAGCTTCTAGCTCCAGCTCCTAGCTCCAGCTACTAGCTCCAGCGCCTAGCTCCAGCTCCTAACTCCATCTCCTAGCTCCAGCTTCTAGCTCCATCTCCTAGCTCCAGCTCCTTGCTCCAGCTCCTAGCTCCAGCTTCTAGCTCCAGCTCCTAGCTCCAGCTCCTAGCTCCAGCTCCTAGCTCCAGCTCCTAGCTCCAGCTCCTAGCTCCAGCTCCTAGCTCCAGCTCCTAGCTCCAGCTCCTAGCTCTAGCTCCAGCTCCTAGCTCCAGCTCCTA
>Ga0194131_10010968_pt1 | contig 10951 bp, 11 predicted proteins | sample TA2KigO120mmetaG_FD_148631 | JGI IMG/M metagenome (GOLD analysis project Ga0194131, IMG submission 148631) | Freshwater microbial communities from Lake Tanganyika, Tanzania - TA2015053 Kigoma Offshore 120m | ecosystem: Environmental > Aquatic > Freshwater > Lake | place: Tanzania: Lake... | reverse complement strand
TGCTGCCGGCAGTTTTACTTAACTTTGGATCTAAAATAAATACCGGCACAATCTCATCTGACTCTGCGATCGCAGCCAGCAGAGCTGGATGATCGCAGATACGCAGATCTCTTCTAAACCAGATAATTGATCTTGTGCTCATAGGTATATCCTGCCAGTTAAATTAGAGTAAAAGTTATACTTTTTGAAAAAGATATTTAAGAGTGCAGTGACTCTACGCTCTCATCCCAACCTTTGACATCCTTAGGCTTGCGCGGACCAGGGCCAACATAGCGAGCTGATGGGCGAATAATTCGACCGGTTCGCTTTTGCTCCAAAATATGCGCCGACCAACCAGCTGTTCTGGCAGCGGTAAACATTGAGGTAAATAGATTTGCTGGTACTTGAGCAAAATCTAAAACAATCGCGGCCCAAAACTCAACATTGGTCTCCAGCACTCGATCTGGTTGACGAGATTTTAATTCGGCAAGGGCAGCTTTTTCTAACGCAAGTGCTACCTCATACCTTGGTGCATTTAACTCTTTAGCAGTTCTACGTAAGGTGCGAGCTCTTGGATCTTCGGCGCGATAAACCCGATGACCAAAGCCCATTAATCGCTCACCCTTATCTAAAATTGATTTCACATAGCTTTCAGCATTTCCAGATTTTTCAACCGCTTCAATCATGGAAAGTACTCGAGCAGGTGCACCACCATGTAATGGCCCACTCATGGCGCCAATTGCACCAGAGATAGAGGCGGCAACATCAGCACCAGTTGATGCAATTACTCGACCGGTAAAGGTGGATGCATTCATGCCATGTTCAGCTGCGGAGACAAAGTAAGCATCAATTGCTCGCACATGTACTGGATCTGGTTCACCGCGCCAGCGAATCATCATTCGCTCAACTACGGTGTGTGCTTTATCAATCTCAGCTTGTGGAATTGCATGGGCGATTGTGCCACGAGCAGATTGGGCAACATATGAAAGTACCATCACCGATACTCTGGCTAAATTATTTCTTGCCTCTTCATCTGAAATATCAAGTAATGGTTTTAAGCCCCAAGCAGGAGTTAACATCGCAATTGCAGATTGCACATCAACTCGCACATCACCGGTGTGAACTGGAATTAAAAATGGTTCAGCAGGTGGCAGGCCGGGATTAAACTCATTATCAACTAGCAGGCCCCAAACATTTCCAAAGGTAACTCGGCCAACTAGATCCTCAATATCAACGCCGCGATATCTAAGCGCACTTCCCTCTTTATCAGGCTCAGCAATCTGTGATTCAAATGCAATTACGCCCTCAAGCCCTGGCTTAAAATCATCGGCCACGTATCTTCTCCCTCACCTAAACCAAAAAAATTTCTATCCTGCGCTTACTCACCTACAATGCTCATATTGTGCTACCTCGGCGGTAATGCGACAAATCAGAAGATTAGATGGGTTGGATGAAAGAAGATGAGTACTCGAGAAGATATCAGCGCTATGCGCCGGCAATATGGCGAGATTGGTTTGAAAGAGAGTGATCTACCAAGTGAGCCGATCTCACTATTTAACTCCTGGCTTAACGAGGCTGCCGCTAATGAGGTGGTGGTTGAGGCCAATGCGATGGTGCTTTCTACGGTGAGTGAGAATATTCCTAGTAGTCGAACTGTCTTGCTTAAGGATCTAACGAGTGAGGGATTTACCTTTTTTACCAATTATGGATCAAGTAAAGCTAAGGCAATTGAGGAGAATGCATCAGTTAGTTTGTTATTTCCCTGGTATCCAATGGAGCGGCAGGTAATAATTAATGGTAGTGCAAAAAAAATTGCTCGCCAAGATAGTGAAAAATACTTTGCTACTCGCCCCCGCGCATCACAAATAGGTGCTTGGGCAAGTGAGCAATCAACTGTGCTCTCCTCCCGGGAGGAGCTAGAGAAAAAATTTAAGGAGTTTGAAGGTAAGTGGCCAGCAGATTCTCAAATTCCAACACCACCTGGTTGGGGTGGATTTATCGTAAATCCAACCTCAATTGAGTTTTGGCAAGGTAGATACTCTCGCCTGCATGATCGAATTCGTTATCTACGCACACCAGATAATAATTGGCAACGAGTGCGGCTTAACCCCTAATATCTCCTGGTGAGAGTTGAAAATAAATGAGTGAAATTAAAATCCCAGATAATCTAAAACCGGCAGATGGCAGATTTGGTTGTGGGCCATCAAAGATTTTGCCTACCTCACTATCTAATTTAGCTAATAATTATGCAAATGTTTTAGGAACTAGCCATCGGCAAAAACCAGTTAAGGCAGTAGTTGGCCAAGTAAGAGAAGGTCTTAAATCTTTATTTTCTCTACCCCCAGGCTATGAAGTAATTCTTGGCAATGGTGGCTCTACTGCATTTTGGGATATTGCCACCTTTGGCTTAATCGAAAATAAATCTCAGCACTTAGTCTTTGGTGAGTTCTCCTCTAAATTTGCAACTTGTGCAAAGCAGGCGCCGATGATTTCTGAGCCAATAATTATTAAGGCAGAGCCAGGTTCTCACCCAATAGCGAGTGCTGAGGCAGGAGTTGATGCCTACGCCCTAACCCATAATGAAACTAGTACCGGGGTAATGATGCCAATTAAGCGCCCAGCTGGCATAAATGATGCACTGGTTTTAGTTGATGCTACTAGTGCTGCTGGCGGCCTGGAATTAGATATTGCTGAATCTGATTGTTATTACTTTGCACCCCAAAAATCATTTGCCTCCGATGGTGGGCTTTGGATTGCAGTTATGAGCCCGGCTGCCCTTGCTAGAGTTGAAAAGATTAAGGCAGGTGGCCGGTGGGTACCAGCATTTTTTGATCTTACAATTGCAATTGAAAATTCCAGATTAGATCAAACCTATAACACACCCGCTCTTGCCACTCTTATTTTATTAGCTGAACAAATTAAGTGGATGAATGAGAATGGTGGATTAAAGTTTGCCGCCGGCAGAAGTGCTCAATCATCTAGCAAGTTGTATACCTGGGCGGAAAAAACTTCATACACCACACCATTTGTTACCGATCCTGCGATGAGATCTAAAGTGGTTGGCACAATCAATTTTGATGATTCAATTGACGCTCTAGAAATAGCTAAAGTTTTGCGAGCAAATGGCATTGTTGATACCGATCCATATCGAAAGTTAGGTAAGAATCAACTTCGAATTGGTATGTTTCCAGCGGTTGATCCAAGCGATATTGAGTTACTAACCCAATCAATCGATTATGTAGTAGAAAGGCTAGTTAAATGATGAGTCCAAGGTTTAGAAGAATGGTAACTATTGCGATCTTATTTGGCATGGTGACTATGGTTTTAATTAGCGGATTATCCAGCTAGGAGTAATTAAATGAAGCAAGCAATATTTGTAATAGCTTTGGGAATTGTGCTTTGGATTGTGGCTTTTGTATTTGCAGTAGTAATGAATGCCGACAGCAATATCCTTTGGATCTGTGTGGTGGGCGCGCTCCTTGGTGTAATTGGACTTCGTTACACAATTAAAAAAGGCAGAAAAGAGAAGATTTAATTGCCCTCAATTTGGGCTGCGATTCCGCGCAACACCTTAGCTAAGCGCTCGGCCTCAGTTGCAGATGAAGATCTACCACTGCGAAGTGAATTGCTATAGCGATCTAAAATTTTGATTGTATCTTCAATCATGGCAGCTAGATCATCATTTTTTCCACGTGAGCTTCCTGAGATTGAAGGTGGTGCCTCCACAATTGTTACCGATAATGCCTGAGGACCACGGCGACCATCTGCAATTGAGAACTCTAACTTGGTGCCTGGTTTAACTGTGGTTACGCCATTAGGCAGCGCAGCGGCTGCAAGATAAACATCCTCGCCCTCATCATTTGAGATAAAGCCAAAGCCCTTTTCTAAACTAAACCATTTAACGCGACCACTAGGCATTGGTATCTCCTTACAAAAATTAGTATTCGTTTAGGCCATCTGTTAAATGGGCAGGGGATGAGTTTATCGCACCCACCATAATGGCGGTAACTGTTTATTCCGCCTTGATTAACGCCTCAGAGTGCGCACCGCAGCCATGATCTATTGAGACAACTCTGGCATCCTCAGGTGAGATCGCATTTGAGCAAACTCCAAAGGCAGCTCGAAGTGAACCTGCGATTGGGATAAAGAAACCGCATGAGCCACATGGCTTAGGAGCTGCTGCTGCAATTGGAGCTTTTGGCCCACGATCTCCCTCATACCATCGCTTACTGGCTGCATCTCGACCAACAATTGATAACACCCGAGCTCTGCTTAAACCAAACTCAAATAATTGCGCAAGATCTAACTCTTCCTCCTGCAAAAGTGCGTTAGCAACTGGCACTAATCGCTCATCATCTGGTGATGTTGGTACTACATCTCCCACACCTAAATCACCTGGTTGAATTCGTTGTGAGTATGGCACCCAATTTGGTGCCAGCAATGCTTTACTGCCAGGCAGTAAAACTACATCGCAAATAGTTGGGTCAGATTGATCATCAAGTTTTGCAATGGTCACAGCCCATCGCCAACCTTTATATCCTGGCAATCTGGCTTCAAATAGATAGGTTGCAACTCGGTCCTCATCAGAATCTATTGAGTAAAACTCACCAACATATTCAGCTTTACCCGCATCTTCAATTGCCGCTTTTTTTGCCAACTCTAATGCAAAAAAAATATCTGTCTTATTAACCACCACATCAATTATTTCAGGATATGTCTTTGGGGGTGCGATGTATGGCTTTCTAACAATTACTGGTTTTACTGGCTCTTCAACTTTTGGCTTAGCAAGCTCAGCAAGTAATGCTTCATCAACTGGTGCCTCTGGCTCTGCCACCAGCGAGGATTCACTCTTTCGCAGCTTTTTAAACAAAGATTTTTTCTTAGCCATGAATTAATTGTAATCTGCATATGATTAAAAGAAAAAAGCCCCCGGTTTTACGCGGGGGCTTTTGTAAGCTCTTAATGGATTGGTTAAAAATCCATACCACCACCATCGCCACCAGGCATTGGTGCAGCCGCCTTTGGCTCTGGCTTATCAGCAATTACCGCCTCTGTTGTTAGGAATAGTGCAGCAATTGATGCGGCATTTAGTAATGCAGATCGTGTTACCTTAGCTGGATCAATAATGCCACCCTTAATCATGTCGACATATTCACCAGTTGCAGCATTAAGACCAAAACCAGTCTCAAGGCCACGAACTTTTTCTACAATCACGCCACCTTCAAGACCTGCGTTAATTGCAATCTGCTTAAGTGGAGATTCAACTGCGTACTCAACAATCTTGGCACCAGTTGCTTCATCCCCAGTTAGTTTTAATTTCGCTAATGCCACCTTTGAAGCTTGTAGTAGGGCAACGCCGCCGCCGGCAACAATTCCCTCCTCCACTGCAGCTTTAGCATTTCTAACTGCATCTTCAATTCGATGCTTACGCTCTTTTAACTCAACCTCAGTAGCAGCCCCGGCCTTAATCACTGCAACACCACCGGCTAGTTTTGCTAAGCGCTCCTGCAACTTCTCGCGATCATAATCAGAATCGCTCTTTTCAATCTCAGATCTAATTTGGTTTACTCGACCCTTAATGGCTTCAGCATCTCCGCCACCTTCAACGATTGTGCTCTCTTCCTTGGCAATCACAATCTTGCGGGCAGTACCTAGTAACTCCAACGTGGTTTGATCTAGCTTTAGACCAACCTCCTCTGAGATCACAGTTGCACCAGTTAAAATCGCAATATCTTGCAGCATTGCTTTACGGCGATCACCAAATCCAGGAGCTTTAACCGCTACTGATTTAAATGTGCCACGAATCTTATTTACTACCAGGGTTGATAGCGCTTCACCCTCAACATCCTCGGCAATAATTACTAAACCTTTTCCAGTTTGCATTACCTTTTCTAGAATTGGTACTAAATCTTTAATATTTGTAATCTTTGAGTTTGCAATCAGGATGTATGCATCCTCCATAACTGTTTCCATACGCTCAGTATCAGTTACAAAGTAAGCTGAGATATAACCCTTATCAAATCGCATACCCTCTGTTAACTCTAACTCCAAGCCAAAGGTATTGCTCTCTTCAACAGTAATTACACCTTCTTTGCCAACCTTATCCATCGCTTCGGCAATCATCGAACCAATAGAAGTATCAGCTGCTGAAATGGATGCGGTAGCTGAGATCTGTTCACGAGTTTCAACTGGCTTTGCTATTTTTAACAACTCATCTGAGATAACCTCAACCGCTTTTTCAATGCCACGCTTTAATGACATTGGATTAGATCCAGCTGCCACATTTCGTAATCCCTCGCGCACCATCGCTTGGGCTAATACAGTTGCAGTTGTAGTGCCATCACCGGCCACATCATCAGTCTTTTTTGCAACCTCTTTGACTAAATCTGCGCCAATTTTCTCCCATGGATCTTCTAGTTCAATCTCTTTGGCAATTGAAACACCATCATTAGTGATAGTTGGTGCGCCCCATTTTTTCTCAAGTACAACATTTCGACCACGAGGTCCAAGGGTTACCTTGACCGCATCGGCCAATGTATTCATACCGCGCTCAAGTGAGCGACGAGCCTCTTCATTAAAGGCAATCATCTTTGCCATGTTTCTTCTCCCTCATTTTTAGTTTGCTGCCTAAAGTTGGTTTTAGGTGTTGTTATCACTCACACCTATAGAGTGCTAAAAGCCAAATCTAGAGGATTTATTCCAGATGCGCCAAATTGGCCGAGATTTTAGGCTTAACCGGTTTTTTTAAGTGCCGGCCCGGCTAGAGGGTAAAGCCGAGCTTGCTGCTGGAGCGGGTAGCGGTTCTAGCATCCCTAATTCGGCGCAAGCGCTTAACCAAAATAGGTTCAGCTAGCAGCGCCTCATTGCGATCAATTAAATTATTTAACATCTGATAGTAGGCAGGTGGGGTTAAATTAAATAACTCCCTTAATTCACTCTCTTTGGAGCCAGCATGGCGCCACCAAGTTCGTTCAAAATCTAGCAGCTTTATCTCTAACTCAGATAAGCCAGTTGGCCCAGAGGTTGGTTGGATAAATGCTGACATAGGCATATCTTAAAAGCAGGGTATGACATATTTAGGTTATTACCCATTTTGAGCGTGGCGGAAAATTGAAAAACTACTTAATGTTAATTAAGATCAAAACTATCAACTGGATTGTTTTTGATCATCTCGGCGTAATCCTTGCGGTTGGCACTTCTAATTAAGTTTCTAATCATCGTCGGAAAAACAAATGCATGAAGCGGTAAAATGGCATACCAATACAACTGACCACCAAGACCACGGGGTGAAAATGATGCCTCCTGTACTACCTCACTTTGACCATTTGCTAGCTTTGAAATCTTAAACTCAAGCCAAGCCTTCCCGGGCAAAATCATTTCTGCATATAACTTAAGTGATTGCTCTGGCACTAAAGACTCCACTCGCCAAAAATCTAGTGATTCGCCAACTCTTAAATGAATTGGATCTCTTCTACCTCGTCTAAGTCCTACGCCGCCAATCATTCTATCTAATAGACCACGTGAGTACCAAAGAAAATCTGCGCCATACCAACCATTATCGCCACCAATCTCCTCAATCGCCTCCCATAAACTTTTAATTGATGCATCAGTTATGCGCACTCTTTTATCCTTTAACAACATCTCTCCTGCCCACTCTGGATCAGATTGTGCTTTTTGCCATGGCGCAGTTGGCAATGTGGCATCGGACCAGCGAGTAGAGACGGTGTTACTGGAAACATTACTGAGCGCTAGGTTAACTGCGCCATCTACATCAATTAACCCCTCGGCAGGTTTTGGAATTAATTTATCAATTGATTTTTTAGGATCAGCTACTACTTCACTAATTAGTGAACTGACCAGAGGGCGAGCAAGTGAGGTTGGCACAGGAGTTACAAAACCGATCCAAAGGCTAGATAACTTTGGTGTTAAAACTGGCACCTTAATAATAAGACGTTTTCGAAGCCCGGATAATTTGGCAAATTTTTGCATCATAGCAGCATAGGTCAAAACCTCGGGGCCACCAATATCAAATATGCCAGCCACTGGTTTTTCTAACTTGGCACAATTTCTTAAGTACCAAAGCACATCTCTGATCGCGATTGGATGAGTTTTATTCATTACCCATTTAGGTGTAGTCATAACTGGCAAGCGATGAGTTAGGTGGCGCAGCATCTCAAAGGAGGCAGAGCCGGAGCCAATAATGATTCCGGCACGAAGCTCAAGAACTGGTACAGATGTGGTGGCTAACTCCTTACCAGTATTTGCCCTAGAGCTTAGGTGCTTACTAGTTTTCTCATCATTATTGATGCCACCTAAGTAAACAATTTGTTTAACCCCACAACTTTGCGCTGCCTGGGCAAAATTTCTTGCCATCGCAGATTCAATCTCGTCAAAATTTGGTCCTAAATTAATTGAGTGCAACAAGTAGTAAGCGGTATGAACGCCAGTTAACGCACTCTTTGTAGATTCAAAATCAGATGCATTACCCGTTGCAATCTCTACTTGATTAGCCCAGGAGTGGCTTTGGGCTTTATTGGCATCTCGAACAAAAACTCGCAAATCAGCACCATCTGCTAGTAATGCAGTAACTAACCGGCCACCTACATATCCAGAGGCACCGGTAACCAGTATCTTGCGCACTTGGCTCATGGTGAAAACAGTAGACTGAGCCTAATGAATAAACCAAAAGTAGTGATCTTAGGTGGCGGGTTTGGCGGTCTTGCCGCCGCACGCGCGCTGCATAAAGCAGCAAATGTCACAGTAGTTGATCGCCATAATTACCAAACCTTCCTACCCCTGTTGTATCAGGTATCAACTGCAGGACTGGCCGCCGATCATGTGGCTTATCCAATCAGGGGAGCGTTAAGGAAAACCCCAGTTAAGTTTCGGATGGGCTCTCCCATATCAATTGATCACAAAAATAAAGAGGTTAAGTTAGATAGCTCTGAGCTTTTAAAATTTGACCACTTAATTGTGGCGCTAGGTTCAGTCACCGCTAATTTTGGTATCCCTGGAGTTAATGAATTCACCTTAGGAATGAAGAGTGTGGCAGAGGCACTAAACATAAGAGCTGAGATCATGCGAAGGTTTGAAGATCTATGTAGATTTGAAGATGGCACAAAGTTATCAATCACCGTTGTTGGTGGTGGACCAACTGGAGTTGAGATGGCAGGTGCAATCGCTGAGTTAATTCGCGGACCATTAAAATCAGATCAAGCAAATGCAGCCTCTCATATAAGTATTTCTCTGGTTGAAGCTGGCCCAAGATTATTGCCGTCATTTGCACCCTCCTTGTCTGCCAGAACTAAAAAGGATTTAGAAAAATTAGGAGTAAAAGTTTTATTGAATGCTGTTGTGCAAGAAGTAGAGCATAAAAAGATAAAGTTAAAAGATGGCACCATCATCGCCTCAGAGATAACTATTTGGGCAGCAGGTGTTAAAGGCTCAGATGCGGTGCTGCAATTAAATCTTCCAACTCTTGGAAATAGAATTGCAGTAGAACCTACTATGCAGGTAAAAAATTACCCATATGTTTGGGCGTTAGGTGATATTGCAGGAAGTGTTGATAAAAATGGTAATCAACTACCGATGGTGGCCCCAGTTGCAATTCAACAAGGAAAATTTATCGCCAAACAAATTGCTAGAGTCAGCAGAGGTCAAAATTTAGTGAGCTTTAAATATTTAGATAAGGGCTCCATGGCAACTATCGGTAGAAACAAAGCGATAGTGCAGGTAAAGGGGATAAAGATCTCAGGGGCGATTGCTTGGTTTATTTGGCTCTGGTTACATCTTTTCTATCTCTTAGGAGGTCGAAACAAGCTCGGCACCATGGCTGATTGGACCTGGAATTACCTAACCTTTGATCGTGGCAATCGCCATATTATGGATTCTTAAAAATAATTTAACCTATGCCAAAACCGGTTTATCGAAAGTTTATCCAGGTAGATACGCACCAACTTTGGTGTGTTAAGTGGCAAAAAAATGGCCAACCACTTGTCCTACTTCATGGCGGTCTAAGCCATACTCAAAAGTGGGAGAGGCAAATTCTGCCGGCGGTTTATAAAACCCATGAAGTATTTGCTTATGATCGCACCGCTCATGGCAAAACCAAGGTGCGCAAAGGTTACTTTCACTTTGATTTTCAAGTAAATGAGTTTATTAATTACTTAAGAACTGTGGTTAAAAAGCCAGCCCATGTTATTGGGTGGAGTGATGGTGGAAATATTGGATTACTTACCGCGCTTAAGCGTCCTGATTTAGTTAAATCCTTAATTGGTATTGGTATGAATTACACTTGGGATGCTGGTCTTTCCTTTGATTTAGGTAATATCTCAGTAAGTGATGAAGAAAAGCTTAACTTTGCTAAATTATCAAAGCAAGACCCAGAGTTATTACCACAAATAATCAAAAAGGCGTATCAGGTGTGGAAGAGTGAGCCAAATATAAAGCTATCTAAATTAAAAAAGATTAAATGCCCAGTTTTAGTTTTAGCTGGCGATGATGAGCCATTTACCAGTCAAATGACCTGGCAAATGTATGAGGCAATTCCTAATGGCAGATTGGCAGTTATCCCTGGGGCAAGTCATAACTTAGTAAATGAAAAGACCAAGTTAATGCAGGAGATTATTAAGGATTTTTATAAGAGTTTAGATTTTCCAATTACTAAGATGCCTAACCGAAGAGCAAAGCAACAAGCAAAGATATTAAGAAACTCTTAACTCGCCGGCCGCACCCTTTGGTACAAATGGCTTGGCTGGAAATACCGCTGCCACTTTTTTGTAGGGTGAGTTTTGTGCCGGGCGCTCATCTTTTTCACCCTTATTTGGCCACATCGAAAATGCCCGCTCTGCTTGGGCGGTAATTGTTAGGGATGGATTAACGCCAAGATTTGCCGTAACTGATGCGCCATCAACAATATGAAGAGTTGGGTAGTTATAAACCCGATGGTACGGATCGATCACACCAGTTTGAA
>Ga0194131_10010965_pt1 | contig 10955 bp, 4 predicted proteins | sample TA2KigO120mmetaG_FD_148631 | JGI IMG/M metagenome (GOLD analysis project Ga0194131, IMG submission 148631) | Freshwater microbial communities from Lake Tanganyika, Tanzania - TA2015053 Kigoma Offshore 120m | ecosystem: Environmental > Aquatic > Freshwater > Lake | place: Tanzania: Lake... | reverse complement strand
CAGGGCATGATGAAGGGACGGATGTAATGGCAAAATTACACAAGCGTCCAAAGATCCAGCCTACCGTATTCCATGGCATGGTCACTGTATCTGAGAACATGATCGCATTTGTAAAGCTCTTAGAGCGCGCGGCCAAATGCGAGGCTAACATTCTCATTCGCGGTGAATCGGGTACGGGTAAGGAGCTCGTGGCACGCGCTATCCATGATCTGAGTCCGCGGTCGAAAGGACCTTTCCAGGCTCTCAATTGTGCCACGCTGACGGCAGAGCTGATGCTCTCAGAGCTTTTTGGTCATGTTAAGGGGGCGTTCACTGGCGCTCATGCAGATAAAAAAGGTGTCTTTGAAATTGCTCATCATGGCACGCTATTCTTAGATGAGATTGCCGAACTGCCCCGTGACCTGCAGCCACGTCTGTTGCGCGTATTGCAAGAGCGTCAGTTTTCACCAGTTGGATCTTTTAAATTGATCAATGCCAACACGAGATTAGTCTCCGCCACTCATAGGTCTCTGCGCAAGATGGTGGACGACGGAGAGTTTCGTGCTGATTTAATGTACCGGGTCCGTGTAGTGCCACTGTTTCTCCCGAGATTGGCGGCACGAGGTCGGGATATAGAGGTGCTGACTTGGTTATTCATAGATGAGTTTAATCGTCACCGGCAACGCATCATCACCGCCATTGATGACGATGCGATGGCTGCGCTGCTGAAATATTCATGGCCAGGTAATATTCGGGAATTACGTAATAATATCGAGTATGCGTCGGTAATGGGTGAGGGTGAAATCCTGCGGTTAAGCGAGTTGACGCCTGAGGTGCAGGGAGCCCCAAGTCCTCAGCATGAGGCTCAAACCGGCCTCAGCGTTAAACAGCAGGAAATTAATCTGATCTTGGAAGCGTTGAGAGCGACAGGCTTTCACAAAGGTGAGGCGGCTAAAAAACTAGGCTATAGCCGCGCAAAACTTTGGCGCAAGATTCGAGAATACGCGATCCAGTGACCCATAGTATGTTGGGCTTGTATATCAATGGGTTCGTGTATGATTGGTTTTGTGTACGATTGGGTGAGCGGAGGTGCTTATGAATGCGATCGACGCTAGGTCCGGAGCTCTGGGTGCACACATCGTCAAGGCGGTGCGCGCCCTCTATGAGGTTCACCCCTATCCGCATTATCCTCTCTTTGCCAAACCGCGCTGGCAAGATGGATACCTGACACATTCGCATTTTGCTGCACGTTTAGCCGGGGACCTGCTCGGGGGAGCTGCGGGAGTTGATCCCGCGCAGTTTAGCTTGCCGGCGACCAATGTCCTGATCGGTGGAGGCGGCGAAATCCTGCCCTATATCATGCGGAAATGGGAGTCACAGGATCACCGGATCGTGACCGTAGATCTATCGGCATCCAGTTTGAGACGAGCCCGGTGGCGGTGCAAATGGTATCCCCGCTCCATCCGTTTTGAACATGGCGACCTAGATCAGTATCTAAAGCGCTGCAGTCAGCCCTGCAGTGCGGAGGCCTTTAGTCATATCGATGTATACGGCGTGCTCCATCACATGGCTAATCCCAGTGAGACCCTGAAGCTGCTCGGTGAGTCGCTACTGCCGGGTGGCACGGTGCGGTTAATGGTCTACAACACTGCGGCGCGATCTTGGATTCACGAATTGCAACGTGTGTTTCAGCTGCTAGGCATCGATCCCGCTTCAAACGCGGATATCGCTTTTGCCCTGCACATACTCAGATTGGCGGCAGCTAAGCTGCCTGCAGTAGCAGATAGGCTAGGCCAAATGGGTATGGGCACGATGAGTAACCGCGCGCGTTTTGCCGATACTTTTTTGCATCCGCGCGAGGCGCGTCTTCCTATCGCTACGTGGTATCAGGCTATTGCGCGCGCTGGACTTGAGGTCGTTGGTCTTTTTGATCGTTACGCCGAGCTCGATGATCTCGCTAATCCGCTATGGCACCCACCTACAACGGAGGAGCTTGAGGCGCGTCTTGCGGATCGACGGTTTGAGAATAATTTGGAGCTCTTTCTTGTGCGGCGGCGCGATGAAGGTGCGGGGACCAGCGCGATCAAGAGGCCTAGGCCCAAGAGTTGGCTATGGCCTTATATGCTGAAAGCGCCTCCATCGCAGTGGTTCAGCTACCGGGAGACGAGCGAGATCCCGCTGCCGCTGCGTCTTACTATCTGGCATGCCCACTTGCGGTGGGTGATGCATGGCTCTACCGAGGGTGTATCTGCGATGTTGTCGAGGCTCAGCGGTACAGCTCTGCAACGATTGGTCCGCATCGGTGCCATACTACCCGGTCAGATTAGCGACCCCGGACGCAAGGCTAGCCTTGCTACTGCTTTAGTGTCAGCGATGCCGATACCTGATGCGCGTCCCTTAGCTCAGATTCATGATGCGGCCCTAGAACGGCTCATTTATGAGCGGCTGCAACATCGAGGGTGTGACCCAAATCGCTACGGTCCAGTGATTTGGGAGCGGCTGCATCGGGCGCAGAGGTGAATGTTGCAGATGGTAGATCGCAAACCGCTTGGATCGTGCTAATTAACGGGGAACGCCACGACTTCAAGGTTGGGGCGTGAATATGCCTGTGCGCCATCGATGAAGCATACACTTGAAGTTGAGCCGGCCGGTTGGCTGCGTCCTTGTATCTTGATCGTATAAGTGCCAGCAGCTTGTGGTCTGATCCAAAGTGTACGGGACACAGAATTCCAATGACTGCCAGTCGTGCCCATTTGAATGATGTTGCCGTAGGTGCCATGCCCTTGATTGATTCCATCAAGAACAAAGGCTATGTTGCAGAGGACGCTGTCCTGGCTAGCTTGCATCGATGCATCGAATTGGAAGCGCACGTCAGCTTTAGCAGGCAAGGTGTAAGTTATCGATACACCGAGGTCAATCCATGAAGTGGTAGCAAACGAAACTGAAGTCGTACCAGTCGCTATCCAGTGCCAGGGGAAAGCGTGGCCTTTGGCGTATATGGGGCCATCTACATCGAGTTTAGCGACGGGATCTCCTGATCCGATACCGACGGCACCATTCGAAGCAACAAAAATTCTATCGAGCACTGCTCCGTTGCTCCTGTCCAGAGTTCCGAGGGTGACGAAACCGCCGCCACCATTTGCATTATCGTGTCCCCACGTCAGAGACGCCCGCGAAACACCGTTGGCCGCAAGATCGATCCAGCTTCCGTTGCCAGCGGTAGCATCGGATGCATTAAAGTTTGCGACAGGATAGTCCCAGTACCCCGGAACTGCGACTTGTAATTTGCCGAGTGGTGATGTCGTTCCGATCCCGACGTTACCATTTGAATTGATGGCCATGCGAATCGCGCCGGCAGTATCATCTTGGATGGCGTAGTTACTGCTCGTGTCACCCCGTACCCCTGCACGCCACTGCCGCGTGGCGTTCTGTGAAATGTACCCTAAGTTTGCGGTAGCGCCAGAGTTATAGATATGCATCAAATCGCCTGGAGCAGTCGTTCCGACACCAACCAATCCTCCTGTAGTGATGGTCATCCGTGTATTAGTGCCGAGCGAGCTCCAAGAATTTGCAATTTTATACTTCTGACTATCAGCGTTATCCAAACCAGCAGACCATCCGGCAACACCAGCAACATCGTAAGACACGAATGGGCTACCGGCAGAGGATCCAGCCACTCTGGCAGCCAGTATAGCGTTGTTATTAGCTGAGTTGGTTGGGTTATAGACGTAGAGACCGTTGTTATTAGGCGCCGTGTTGCCGGTGGCCTTGATCTCCATCGGTGCGCCTGGCGCGGTGGTACCAATCCCAACATTCCCGTTACCAAGGATCGTCATCTTGGTCGAAGGTGAGGAATCCGTCGCACCAGTCGAACCACCGGTTGCTGTTTTAAACTCAATTTTCGAAGTACCCGTACCCGTGGCTACACCAGAGGCTAGTGTCAAAGTGCCACCGTTATAGTTGCTACCGCCACTGATGGCGCCGCCAGCTTGCAAAGTGAGGCCACCACCAGTTGTGCCAGCACCTGTGTTTCTATCAACCTGGATGGTTCTTGCGAGACTACCACCAAAGCTCAGATCGGCTGCTGGTGTTGAAGTGCCGAGGCCTAGTTTGCCCGAGGCTAAATACGAGTCGCTGCCAGTTGTCGCCCAGTTGCCGCTGCCACCACTTGGCCAGGAGGTGATGCAGTTGGCGCCGTTTAGGCAGATAGAGCCAGCGACGTCCAGTTTACCGGCTGGGGAGGTGGTGCCGATACCGATGTTGCCGCTCGATGTGATACGCATGCGCTCTGACCAGTTGTTAGTAGTCGATCCCGCCGTAAACACAATATCGGTGGGAATCGAACCAGTCGCAACATTGCCTGATACCCTAGATAAGACCGCGGCCGTATTGAGATATCCAGAGCCGTCGTGTCCACCGAGCACTAGACCGCCCAAAAAATCCCCGTCTGCCACAGCTGTCGGGGCTGCGGAGTTACCTCGCGCTTTGTAGGCACTGACCCCCCCACCAAGATTGTTGTTCCCAGGAAAGTAGAAATTCGCTATGCCGCGCTCCGGCATAGTTGCAGTTCCTGAAGAAACGATGTGGAGCGGAGCGACCGGAGCCGTCGTCCCAATCCCGACATTTCCACTTCCGAGTATCGTCATCTTCGTCGTCGGAGCTGCATCGCTCACTCCGCTCGCACCGGCACTAGCTGTTTTGAATTCAATTGATGAAGTCCCGGTACCCGTAGCCACACCAGATGCGAGCGTCAAGTTGCCACCGTTGTAATTACTGCCGCCGCTGACGGCACCACCGGCTTGCACTGTTAAACTGCCGCCGTTGGTACCTGCTCCGGTATTGCGATCGACTTGTATAGTTCGTGCAAGCGTTCCACCAAAGCTCAAATCTGCGTCGGGAGTAGCAGTGCCAACGCCCAATTTACCGGATGCGACGTATGAATCACTTCCTGACGTCGCCCAGTAACCGCCGGCGTTAGGCCACGACGTGATGCAGTTAGTGCCGTTAAGGCAGATAGAGCCTGCGACATCAAGATTGCCGGCAGGGTTTTGTGTACCAATCCCGACGTTGCCACTCACTGCGAGGCCATTAGCTGGACCTGCGGTCGCGGCTGAATAGCCAATTGCAGCATTACCGTTCACCTGAAGTTTGGATCCAGGCGACGTTGTTGCGATCCCAACATTGCCACCATCGTAAACAAAACTCGCGCTACCAGAAAGCAAACCAGAGCTGTTGTACTGTATCTGGTTGCTAGACCCCGCAGCCGTCGCATCCGGCGTTGCCCATGTGCCGTCGCCGCGCAAAAACTTCACGTTGTCTGTCGCGGCCGGTCCAGGGACCGCTCCCTTACTGCCACCAGCAGTGCCATTCGCACCCATCATAGCCGGGTAGTCGCCCGCAACGAGTGCGCGGAACGACGGCGCACCACTGCCGCTCGTAGGCCCAGCGAATACATAATTAGCACTGGTGCTCGCTGCCCCCGTGCCACCTTGGGCGATGTCTAGCGTGCCCGAAGTAATGAGAGCTGCGCTGTGCGGCGGGATATCGCTCGCTGCGAGCGCCGCCCAAACGGGAGCGTTAGCCACACTGCCCGTGCCGGCGCTAGCAAGAAAATGTTTAGTAGTCGTTGTATTGCCGGCCAGCCGAGTCCCTGATCCCGAAGTGCCGCCGTAGATCAAATCACCGGCTGTAGTCATCGGTGATAGAGCATCGAAAGCGCCTATCTTGGTGGTGGCCCCGGTACCACCATTGGTGAGCCCTAGTGTGCCGTTCACTGCGTTAGTTGAGCCAAGGTTTAATGTGCCAAAGGCGGGCTGGTTGCTGGCATCCACGGTGAGCACATTATACTGCGTGCCAGCGGCGGTCGACGATAAGGCTGAGCTAGAGCCAATGACGACACCGTTGTTGGTAAAGGCACCGACCCCGGTACCACCATTTGCGACGGCGAGCGTACCGGTATAGAGGCTGGTGGCGCTGATGGGTGGGAGATCGCTGGAGGTCAGCGTCGCACCGCTAATAACGCGACCCTTAGAGTCTGTCGTTACTTTGGTGTAATTGCCTGCAGAGCCGACAGCGGCCAGGGATGGGCTGGGGAAGTTGCCCGTGAGATCACCACTCGCTGCTCCCGTCGGCGCAAGTCCCGAGACCCAGCTCAGAGTGCCGGCACCGTTGGTTGCAAGTACCTGACCCGATGTCCCGTCGCTGGCAGGTAGCTCCCAGGTGAGCGAGGCGCCAAGCACGTCCGGGGCCTTGAATGCGATGTATTTGCCGTTGGTTTTATCGTTAAGGACGAGTTTATGCGCGGTATTGGTACCGTCGCCTCTGACCGTTAAATCCCCTTCCGACGTCACCGCCGCAGCAGTGAGCGCACCTGTGGTTGCGGCGCCAGTTGTGTTTATTGAGGTCGAACCACCGATAGTCGATGCGCCGTTAATGACGGCACCGTTTAAAGTCTTACCTGTTAATGTCTCCGTCGCATCACGCGTGACCACGACACCAGTCGTCGGGAAAGTCGCCGCAGAGTTCACTCCGGTACCACCGTTGGCGGTGGAGAGTTGTCCCGACGCGATCCTACTCGTTGGGAGAGGCGGGATATCACTAACGCTTAGAGTGCTACCGCTCACCACTTGGCCCTGCGCATTAGTCTGCACCAGAGCATAGGTGCCAGCAGTGCCAACGCTACCTAAGCTCACGTTGGCCGTGCCGTTAGTATTTGTCACAGCAATGCCAGTACCGGCCGCAACACTTGCCACCTTGCTACCGAGATCGGCCATGAGCCCCTGGATTTTGCTCTGCGCTATCCCAGCGCCCGCGGCGATATCACTGTCGCTGAGGAGGCCTCCACTCTGAGCCCCCGTAATGCGTCCCTGCGCATCGACGGTGATATTAGGTCGTGAGTAGCTACCAGCGGTGACGCCGGTGTTGGCGAGGCTGATAGTTCCTGAGTTGGTGATGGGACCACCTGTGAGACCGACACCAGTCGCAACGCTGGTGACAGAACCTCCGCCACCTGAGCCAGAGCTGTTGGCAGCCACCCAGTTCACACCACCCGCGCCGTTACTCACGAGCATACTGCCTGATGCTGCCGTCTTAGCTCCCGCGATGCCCAGCTTGCCAGTTGCCGTATCGAAGCTCAGACTCTTATTGTCCACCGGGACACGCATCGCTAGTGGGATGAAGTTAAACTTCTGCCGGGGATACGTCTTACCAGCAGCGCTGACCTCGATAAAGACGGGTTCCGTACCGTCGCGGAAGATGTCCTGCACCTGCGACGCCATAAACGGGAAGTATATCGAGAACACGCCCTGATTAAGGATGATCGAAGTAAACGAAAAACTCTGCCCTAGCTGCGTGCCATCAAACTCAGCCGTCCAAAAAGTGGCGACCATGTCGACCGCTCCCTCTTTAGGCGCGCCAAAAGTCTCTGTCAGCCGTCCCGAGTAGGTCATCGGCAGACTGCCGAGGCTCTGTGCTGAGGCATGGGGTGAGGAAGCTGTCGCCATCGCCCAGCACACGCCTAGGCGCATGACAAAACAAGCAACAGTTTTGCGTCTCAACCCGGTCATGCCGAGGCCTCCGCGAGGGGGGGGGAAGAGCAGGCCATCTCCTGCTCACCTACACGCTTCAATCCCAGCTTCGGCATGCCTAAGGGCTAACTTGAGGACTTTTTTGGAGCACTCAAGCGGCTATAAAATCACCAATATTTACAGACGCATGGCACCAAGCGGCCAACCTATTTTGCGGTGGTTTCAGTCTGTGCTTATCTCACTCCGGTGTCTTCACAAAGACTCTCTGCCTCACCTTTTCTAATTCAGTCAACACGGCAGGCAATTTGCGCGGATCATCCATAAATGCGGCAAATTGATCTAACGCCGGAGCGCTCATCGCAGCAACAGTATCGCGATCGAAATAATGTGCGAAGTCTTTTGCCTCTGCCACTAGCTTAGCTCCTGCGGCGGCCAGGGGATTCTGTGCATCGCGACTGAGCTTATTTGCCGGAATCATTGCCGTAACCTCGTTAATCTCTGCCTGAACCTCAGGGTCGGCCATGTAATCAACGAAGAGCTTAGCCTCACGCTGATGACGCGATTTGGCTGCAATGACCACGACATCCAAAGGTACATCCTCAAAGAGCGGCATATTTGGAAGGATCGTCGGAAACCGAAAAAACCCAAGCTCCGGCATAATAGGCGCCGGCACCGCAGGGAGAACAAAGTTACCAAGAAGAATCATCCCAGCTTTACGCCGGTAAACACTCGGCAATGCAAACTGCCAATCATGTTGCGGATGATTGATACTGAAATATCCGCGGTCTATGAGCTGACGCCAGTAGCCAAAAACCTCGGCAACGCGAGGGTCCTTATAAGAAGCGATGCCATGCATCAGTTCTTTATGAAACGCGATGCCGTTGAGGCGCAAATTTAGGTAATCGAACCACCCAGCCAGGACCCACCTCACCTTTGATCCGAGAGCGATTGGCGTGATGTTATGAGCCTTTAGGGTGTCGCATACGGCAAGAAAATCCGACCAGGTTGCAGGGGGTGTGATACCTAATTCCGTAAATGTTGACTTATGATAGTAAAAGCCCCACTGATAAACCGAAAGCGGCAAGCCATAAACCTGGCCCCTAATTTTTACTGCATTTACAAGTCCCGGCTTCATTTGGCTCTGCCAAGGCGTAGCATCGATACTAGCTATTAGCCCCTGATTAACGAAATTTTCTAGTTTAGCCCCGGCAAACGTAAAATAAACGTCGGCAGGTCCGGACTCGAGAGTTAACCATCCGGGAAGTTGCTCTTTGTACTCCTCGGCGGCGCGCACTGTCTTAGCAATTTTGATGTCAGGGTGACGATTAGCAAAACGTCTGATGATCCCGTCATAGGCTGATCGCTGCATTCCCGATGAAATCATCAGAGCAATATTAAGTTGCTTTGCTTCAGCCGCTTGAACTTGCAAAGGAACACCGAAACCGATCACCAAGGAAAGGCACGCTTTAAGGCACAACAACCTGGCGCTATGAAGTTTAGTCATAGCTAAATCGTCACTCTTTATCAGAGAGGTGTCAATGACCTCCTGACCCGGTGATCTTAATTAAGACCATTCAGACTAGAGAACCACTCAGCGCATGATCGGGTTATCAAACATGCGCGCAGTCCGCTGTTGGCGCTCTAACATAATGACGTTATGTGCCTCTATACAGTCAGGCGTATTGATCAGCAAACCATCCGCCGTGTGACAGGCAGCAAGGTGGTCACTTGGCTCATTGAGGGTAGCGCACCCTGATACTAAGGCGGCTAGGAAAATCATTGGGGGGAGGGAACGGAAAAACTTCATGATGTTTACCTCCGTCAGCACTCACTCCCTAATTGTCAGGCTATCGTCCCGCTGAGTCAAGCTGGCGCGGTGACAAAGCGCTAGCTTGACCAGCCAGTCAAATAACGGATCAGCGCGACCTTGTGGTCACAGTGGCAACTAAACCTGCTGCCGTGTTGCCTGCCTTGTCCGTGGCACATAGGCGGAACCGGTAAGTGGTACCTCTACGGAGTCCATTGATAGCAGCACGACCAGCAGTCGTGATTGGAACCACGATTCCCGAAGAGCAAGCGGAAGCCGGGACTGTGAAGTACCCTCTGGTATAAACAAGTTTATAAGATGCAACCCCGGAAACACTGTCGGTAGCATTGCTCCATGTAAGACTGATCGAGGACGTCGTGGTAGAGCTACTCAACCTGCCCATCAACGGTGCTACCGAATCGAAAGTAATGGCATCCGAAACTGGAGCGCTCATAGCATTGCCCACCGCATCTTTAAACCAGACATTAACCGTGTGAGCACCCTGGGTATTTGCTAAAGTGAACTGACGTGTGTCTTTAAAGGCTTCCCACGTCGTGCAGGTCGCAGCCTCGGAAACACACATTTCGCTCACGCCACTAGCATCACTGGCGGTAAGCTTGAGCGTGACGCTTAGGGTTCTAGTGTAGAGGGCGTTGCTATTGACGACGACCGAGCCAGTAGGAGCTGCACTATCGCTCGACTGTAAAAAGCTTACATCCTTAGTTTCGTCATCGGTGGTTATGGTTAGATTGCCGGTGCGGGTTCCGGATTCTGGATGGCTAAGCAGCGACACACGGATGGTTTGGGGGCCAGTACCACTCTCTGAGCCGCTAGCTATTTGCAACCAATCGCTGTCGGAAGCGGCAGTCCATGCACAGGCAGAACCTGTACTGAGAGTGACACTATAAGTCCCACCGCCGGCACTTGCACTGACTGTGGTGGGGTTTACAGTTATTTGGCATGTACTTTGCGCCAACGCTGCAGTGAGATCAATGCGAGGCTTGGTTATACCACTGCGGTCGTCTTTTACCATTTTCCCAGTAGCGATGAGTCGCGCCTCGAGATCATTGACAGAATCTTCTTGAAATTTCGATCGAAGAATCGCTAATGACGCTGCCGCATGCGGCGTCGCCTGCGAAGTACCGCTCATGGTGACGCCAGCGGCAGTGATAGACACACCTGGCGCGAGTAACTTGAGAAAACTCGGTACGTTGGCAAAACACACGACCTTATCGGCCGCCGTGGTTGCATCAGAGCAATCCCCCCAGCTAGCCGATCCATAGTTGCCATCATAAACTGCACCGACTGATACCGCCGCAGGCGCACAGCCAGGAGCTGACATCGAGTCAGTATGCCCCTCGTTACCACTTGCAACAGCCGCGAGAACACCAGCATCGCGTGCATCTTGGAGAGCGACCGCCATCGGGTTCGAATCACAAGTGCGGTAGTAGCGACCGCCACCAATACTGAGGTTCATCGCGGCGATAGAGTAAGTATCTTTATTCGCGATAACCCAGTTGATCGCATCAACGATCGTGCTGGTATAAGCATAGTCGCCATCGAAGATGTCGAGCGACAAGATCTTGGTACCAGGCGCTAAATCGGCGACGATTCCCGCAACGTTGGTACCGTGGCGTATGGCA
>Ga0194131_10010962_pt1 | contig 10956 bp, 6 predicted proteins | sample TA2KigO120mmetaG_FD_148631 | JGI IMG/M metagenome (GOLD analysis project Ga0194131, IMG submission 148631) | Freshwater microbial communities from Lake Tanganyika, Tanzania - TA2015053 Kigoma Offshore 120m | ecosystem: Environmental > Aquatic > Freshwater > Lake | place: Tanzania: Lake... | reverse complement strand
AGGTGCCAGGAGGAGGGGTCACGCCACGGGGCAGGATGTTGCAGCGCACGCGGTTGCTGGTTTTGGCTTGCAAGGCGTCGCACCATTCTTTTTGCGCCACGCTCAAAGTGTGGGTTGGCGGCAACCAGCTTGAGACGGTCAGCACCGTCTGTGCGGAGGCGGTTCCAGCCAGCGAGGCGAGGGCCGCCAGCGAGAGTGTCAACAGGGTTTTCTTCACGGGGAGTCTCCAGTTCATTGCGTATCAAACATCTGCTGATCGCCTGCCGATCAGAAGACCATCCATGCTAACTGCAATTGGCCGACCGAGTGGTCGGTGAATTCCCGAGGTTTGCAAGGTGCTTGCGCTCGGATCCGGTCTTCAGCTAGAATGCGAACGACCGTGCTTTTTTATTTGCTACCGGTATGCAGGCTGGGCAAATTCGTGCACAATTGACGTTTACGTTAACGTCAATCGATCTCAGATTTCCAAAATCGACAATCCAACAGGAGATGTTCCCATGAAAATTCTGGTTCCCGTCAAGCGGGTGGTGGACTACAACGTCAAGGTGCGTGTGAAGTCCGACAACAGCGGTGTGGACATCGCCAACGTCAAGATGAGCATGAACCCGTTTGACGAGATCGCCGTGGAAGAGGCGGTGCGCCTCAAGGAGCAGGGCGTGGCCAGCGAGGTGATCGCCGTCTCCTGCGGCGTGACCCAGTGCCAGGAGACCCTGCGCACGGCCATGGCCATTGGTGCGGACCGCGCCATCCTGGTCGAGACCAGCGAAGAGCTGCAGCCCCTGGCCGTGGCCAAGCTGCTCAAGGCGCTGGTGGACAAAGAGCAACCTGGCCTGATCATTTTGGGCAAGCAGGCCATCGACGACGACTGCAACCAGACTGGCCAGATGCTGGCCGCGCTGGCCGATCTGCCGCAGGCGACCTTCGCCTCCAAGGTCGAAGTCGCTGGTGCGCAGGCCAAGGTCACGCGCGAAATCGATGGCGGCCTGGAGACCCTGGCCGTCCAGCTGCCGGCCGTCATCACGACCGACCTGCGTCTGAACGAGCCGCGTTATGTGACGCTGCCCAACATCATGAAGGCCAAGAAAAAGCCGCTGGAAAGCGTCAAGCCCGAAGACCTGGGGGTCGATGTCGCGCCGCGCATCAAGACGCTCAAGGTGCAAGAGCCTGCCAAGCGCAGCGCCGGCATCAAGGTGCCCGATGTGGCCAGCCTGGTGGACAAACTCAAGAACGTTGCAAAGGTGATCTGAACATGAGCGCACTCGTCATTGCCGAACACGACAACGCCAGCATCAAGGGCGCCACACTCAACACCGTCAGCGCCGCTGCCGCCTGCGCGGGCGAGGTGCATGTGCTGGTGGCCGGCCACAACGCTGGCGCTGCCGCTGCCGCTGCCGCCCAGATCGCAGGCGTGGCCAAAGTCATCCATGCCGACAGCCAAGCGCTGGCCCATGGCCTGGCCGAAAACGTCGCGGCGCAGGTGCTGGCCATTGCGTCCAACTACAGCCACATCCTGTTTCCGGCCACGGCCGGTGGCAAGAACGTGGCCCCGCGCGTGGCCGCCAAGCTCGACGTGGCACAGATCTCCGACATCACCAAGGTCGAATCGGCCGACACCTTCGAGCGCCCGATCTACGCGGGCAACGCCGTCGCCACGGTGCAGTCGCTGGACGCCATCAAGCTCATCACCGTGCGCACCACCGGTTTTGACGCCGCGCCCGCCAGCGGGGGCTCGGCTGCCGTGGAAAGCGCAGCCGCACAAGCCGACAGCGGCAAGAGCAGCTACGTGGGCAACGAGATCGCCAAGAACGACCGCCCCGAACTGACGGCCGCCAAGATCATCGTCTCCGGTGGCCGCGCCCTGGGCAGCAGCGAGAAGTTCAACGAAGTGATGACGCCCCTGGCCGACAAGCTCGGTGCGGCCATCGGCGCCAGCCGCGCCGCCGTGGACGCGGGCTACGCCGCCAACGACCTGCAAGTCGGCCAGACCGGCAAGATCGTGGCCCCGCAGCTGTACGTGGCCTGCGGCATCTCGGGCGCCATCCAGCATTTGGCCGGCATGAAGGACTCCAAGGTGATCGTGGCGATCAACAAGGACCCCGAAGCACCGATCTTCAGCGTGGCCGACTTCGGCCTCGAAGCCGATCTGTTCGCCGCCGTGCCGGAACTCACGCAGGCCCTGTGAACGTTTGAAAACCGCAAAGAAGGCCTCTGTTCGAGGCCTTTTTTGCAGCCAAAACCCGATTGACCGGAGATTTTCATGAGCTACACCGCTCCCCTCAAGGACTTGCTGTTCAACATCGAGCATCTGGCGCGCATCGACCAGATCGCGCAGATTCCTGGCTTCGAAGATGCTGGACTCGAGACCGCACAGGCCGTGCTCGAAGAGTGCGGAAAACTCTGCGCCGAAGTGGTGGCGCCGCTCAACGTGGAAGGCGACAAGAACCCGTCTTCGCACAGCGGCACTTCGGTCACCACCACGCCCGGCTTCAAGGACGCCTACACGCAATTCACCCAAGGCGGTTGGCAAAGCCTGCAGCACCCGGTTGACTACGGTGGTCAGGGCCTGCCCAAAACGATTGGTGCGGCTTGCGGCGAAATGCTCAATTCCGCCAATATGAGTTTTGCCCTGTGCCCCATGCTGACCGACGGCGCCATCGAAGCCTTGCTCACGGCCGGCTCCGACGAGATGAAAGCCAAGTACCTGGAGCCGCTGATTTCGGGGACCTGGACCGGCACCATGAACCTGACCGAGCCGCAGGCCGGCTCCGACCTGGCGGCCGTGCGCACCCGCGCCGAGCCCCAGCCCGATGGCAGCTACAAAGTGTTCGGCACCAAGATCTTCATCACCTACGGTGAACACGATATGGCCGACAACATCATTCACCTGGTGCTGGCCCGTGTGCAGGGCGCGCCCGAAGGTGTCAAGGGCATCAGCCTGTTTGTGGTGCCCAAGTTCCTGGTCCAGGACGATGGCTCGCTGGGCGATCGCAACGATGTGTATTGCGTCTCCATCGAACACAAGATGGGCATCAAGGCCAGCCCCACGGCGGTGTTGCAGTACGGTGACCACGGCGGCGCCATCGGCTATTTGGTGGGCGAGGAAAACCGCGGCCTCGAATACATGTTCATCATGATGAACGCCGCCCGCTACGCGGTGGGTGTGCAGGGCATCGCCACCGCCGAGCGCGCCTACCAAAAGGCCGTGCAGTACGCCCGTGAGCGTGTGCAAAGCCGCCCCGTGGACGGCAGCCTGAGCACGGCCGGCCCGATCATTCACCACCCGGACGTGCGCCGCATGCTCATGACCATGCGCGCCTACACCGAAGGCTGCCGCGCCATGGCAGCTGTGGCCGCTGCGGCGTATGACGCTGCGCACCACCACCCCGAAGCCGATGTGCGCCGGGACAACCAGGCCTTCTACGAATTCCTGGTGCCGCTGGTCAAGGGCTACAGCACCGAGATGAGCGTGGACGTGGCCAGTCTGGGCGTGCAGGTGCACGGGGGCATGGGTTTCATCGAGGAAACCGGCTGCGCCCAGTACTACCGGGATGCCAAGATCCTGACCATTTACGAAGGCACGACCGCGATCCAGGCGAACGACCTCGTGGGCCGCAAGACCGCACGCGATGGTGGCGCCGGCGCCAAGGGCATCGCGGCCCAGATCGCCAAGACCGAGGCCGAGCTGGCCGCCAGCCCCAACGCCGATGCGCAGGCCCTGGCCAAGCGCCTGAGCGCCGCGCGCGAGGCCTTTGTGGACGTGGTCGAATTCATCGCCGCCAACACCCGCGCCAACCCCAACGCGGCTTTCTCGGGCAGCGTGCCCTACCTGATGCTGGCGGGCAACCTGGTGGCCGGCTGGCAGTTGGGCCGTGCCCTGCTGGTCGCGCTCACGCCCGAGGCGCAGGCGCAAGACGCCGCCTTCATGTCCGCCAAGGTGACGACCGCGCGTTTCTACGGCGACCATATCCTGTCCAAGGCGTCGGGCATGCGCGATGCCATCGTGGCAGGCGCTGACAGCGTGACCGCTTTGCCGCTCGACGCTTTTTGAGTGAGCACATGGCCTGGTCAGGGCCGTGCGCAGGCCCTGGCCATCTTTGTCGCTATGCTGACAGTCGACTCCGGGCCTGTTCCCGGACAATCCAACGCAAAATCTAGGAAAGCCCATGTCGAAACTGCCCCCTGTTCTGGCCGCTCAACAATTCCCGGTCATCGCTTCACCGCTGTTCATCGTCAGCAACCCAAAACTGGTGATCGCACAGTGCAAGGCCGGTGTCATCGGCTCCATGCCTGCGCTCAACGCGCGTCCGGCCTCGCAGCTCGACGAATGGCTGGCCGAGATCACCGAAGCCCTGGCTGCGCACAACCAAGCCCACCCGGACAGTCCCGCCGCGCCCTTTGCGATCAACCAGATCGTGCACAAGAGCAATGACCGGCTCGAACAGGACATGGCCTTGTGCGTGAAGTACAAGGTGCCGCTCATCATCACCAGCCTGGGCGCGCGCGAGGACATCAACCAGGCGACCCACAGCTATGGCGGCGTGGTCATGCACGACGTCATCAGCAACAAGTTCGCGCGCAAAGCCATCGAAAAAGGCGCCGATGGCCTGATCGCAGTGGCCGCCGGTGCCGGTGGCCATGCGGGCGTCAAGAGCCCGTTCGCGCTGATCCAGGAAATTCGCCAGTGGTTTGACGGCCCCCTGGCCCTGTCGGGCTCGATCGCGACGGGCAGCGCCATCCTCGCGGCGCAGGCCATGGGCGCTGACTTTGCTTACATCGGCACGGCCTTCATCGCCACAGAGGAGGCGCGTGCCGTTGACGCCTACAAGCAGGCCATCGTCGAGTGCAGCTCCGACGATGTGGTCTACAGCAACCTGTTCACTGGCGTGCACGGCAACTACCTGGCGCCTTCGATCCGTGCGGCCGGGCTCGACCCCGACAACCTGCCGCAATCCGATCCGAGCAAGATGAACTTCGGTGGCGATGCCAAGAAAGCCTGGAAGGACATCTGGGGTTGTGGGCAAGGCATCGGCGCGATCACCGCGGTGCTCAGTGCAGCCGATCGGATCGCCCAGTTGAAGGCAGAGTACCAAGAGGCCCGGGCACGCCTGGCCCTGTGATGATCACCCCGGTGGCCACACCCGCATCCACCGCAGAGCGCCCTACGGGGCGCTCTTTTTTGCTCGACCTGCTCAAGGCCGTGGGCTGTGTGCTGATCGTCCTGCACCACCTGGCGTTCTACGGCCCGATGTCCGATGTGGTGCATCGCGTGTGGCCGAGCCTGATCGGGTGGTTCAGCGAATACGCCCGCCTGGCGGTGCAACTGTTTCTGGTGTGCTCGGGCTACCTGACGGCTTCGGCGCTGGCCGCAAGGCCCGAGATGGACGGAGCCGGTGTCTTGCGCCTGGCTGGCCAGCGCTACCTGCGTCTGGCCATCCCGCTCATGGGGGCCTTGAGTGTGGTGGTGCTGGTGACCGAGTGGATCCGCCCGACTTTTGACCATCCCTCCTTGTCGGACACGCCCGATGTGTGGAGCACATTGGCGCATGTGTTCTTTTTGCAGGACCTGACGGGTCAGCAAGCCCTGTCGGCGGGGGTCTGGTATGTGGCCATCGATTTGCAGCTCTATGTGCTCACCTTGCTGGTGATGTGGGGAGCGTCGCTGTCGGCGCGCGCCAACTCCCTGTGCCGGCCCGATGTGATGCGCGTGCTGCTGATGCTGGGCCTGACCCTGTTGTCGCTCGTGTACTGGAATCGCCGTTCCGAGCTCGAAGACCACGGTGTGTATTTCTTGGGTGCCTACGGCTTGGGATGGCTTGCCCACTGGGTGCGCCAAAGCCGGACGCCGCTCAAGGCTGGGCTGCTGCTCTTGGCCCTGGGCTTGCTGGCGCTGTGGGTCGAACCACGCTGGCGCATCGCCATCGCTTTGGGTGTGGCGCTGTTGCTGGCGGCCATGCCCACGTGTGGCCTGGCGCCCGCAGTGGCGCACGGCTGGCGCGCGGCGGTGAGCCAGCTCGCGCGCATCTCGTATGCGGTGTTCCTGATCCACTTTGCGGTGAGCCTGCCGGTCAACGCGGTGGTCACCGCGCACCGGCCGGACTCGGTGGCCTGGAATGCAGCGGGCATGCTGACGTCGCTGGGCCTGTCGGTGCTGGCCGGTGTCATGCTGTACCGGCTGACCGAGCAGCCCCGGCAGAACCTGCGCCAGTACCTGATCTGGGTCGGGCTGTTCATGGCCAGTGCCGCACTGGCCATGCACATGAATGGCTCAGCGTGAGCCGGCGGCGCGCACTTTCTCGTTGATGTAGGCCAGCGCCTCCTCCACCTGGTCGATCAGGATCAGGCACAGATCGCCGGCGCCCAGGCGGGCCAGTCCGGTGTCGATGGCATTGAACTCGCCCTGGATGTCCTGGACATGGCGCGTGCGGCTGGCGCCCTCCAGGCCTTGTCGCAGCAAGGCCAGGACCTCACCGTCGGCGCGGCCGCGTTGACAGGCGTCCTGGTACAAAATGACCTCGTCAAAGGCCTGGCCGAGGATGCGGGTCTGGTCGCGGATGTCCTCGTCGCGGCGGTCCCCCGCACCACTGATGACCACCACGCGCTTGTTCGCAGGCATGTTGTCCACGGCGTTGACCAGTGCCTGGATGGCGTCGGGGTTGTGGCCGTAGTCGGCGATCAGGGTCGCGCCCTGGTGGTCGAACACATTGAAGCGTCCGGGCACGCCCTGCACATCGCTGATGAAGGTGGACAGGCCTTGTGCGATCACGTCCCAGGGCACGTCCACGGCCCAGGCCGCACCCACGGCCGCCAGCACGTTCTCGGTCTGAAAACCGATCTGGCCATGGCGAGTCAGTGGCACTTGCGACAGCGGGATCTGCCAAACCTGTTTGCCCTTTTGCGCCACGATGGCGCCGTTGTCCACGTAGACCACGCGTTTGCCCTGGGCGCGGTGCGTGGCCAGCACGGGCTGGTTGCCATCGAGGGCGAAGAAGGTCACATCGCCCGGACAGTGCGAAGCCATGCTGGCCACCGCCGGGTCGGCCGCGTTGAGCACGGCCATGCCGTCGGGCTCGACGTTGAGCACGATCACGCGCTTGAGCACCGACAGGTCTTCCAGTGTGGTGATGTAGTTCAGGCCCAGGTGGTCGCCCACCCCCATATTGGTGACGATGGCCACTTGGCAGCGGTCAAAGGCCAGGCCCTCGCGCAACAGGCCGCCGCGCGCGGTCTCGAACACGGCGGCATCGACGTCGGGGTGCATCAGCACATTGCGCGCGCTGCGCGGGCCGCTGCAGTCGCCCGAGTCGGTTTGGCGGCCGTTGACGTAGACGCCATCGGTGTTGGTCATGCCCACGCGCAGGCCCTGGGCCTTGAGCAGGTGGCTGGTCAGGCGCACCGTGGTGGTTTTGCCATTGGTGCCGGTGACGGCGATGATCGGGATGCGGCCGTTTGTGCCATTGGGGAACATCAGCTCGACCGCGGCCTGGCCGACGTCGCGGCCCTTGCCGTAGGAGGGCGTGAGGTGCATGCGCAGGCCCGGTGCGGCGTTGACCTCGACGATGCCGCCGTTTTGTTCTTCCAGCGGGCGCAGCACCGATTCGCAGACCACATCGACTCCGCAGATGTCCAGACCCACCATGCGCGCCGCGGCCACCACGCGCGCGGCCACTTCGGGGTGCACGTCGTCGGTCACATCGGTGGCGGTGCCGCCGGTCGAGAGGTTGGCGTTGTTGCGCAGGATCACGCGGCGGCCTTTTTCGGGCACCGTCTCGGGCTCCAGGCCTTGTGCGTGCAGGCGGCCCACGGCGATGTCGTCAAAGCGGATCTTCGTCAGCGAGGTGGCGTGGCCTTCGCCACGGCGCGGGTCGGCATTGACCTGCTCGACCAGTTGGCGCACGGTGTGCACGCCGTCGCCCACCACCAGCGGGGGCTCGCGTCGCGCGGCCGCCACCAGCTTGTGGCCCACCACCAGCAAGCGGTAGTCGTGGCCGGGCAGGAATTTCTCGACCATCACGGTGCCATAGCGCTCGGCGGTTTCGTAGGCGGCGTCAAAGGCGGCGCGCTCGGTGATGTTGACGCTCACGCCCTTGCCCTGGTTGCCATCCTGGGGCTTGAGCACCACGGGCAGACCAATCTCCTGGGCCACTTGCCAGGCTTGTTCGAGGGTGTCCACCGGACGGCCCAGCGGCACCGGCACGCCAGCCGCATGCAGCAGCTGCTTGGTCAGGTCCTTGTCCTGTGCGATGGATTCGGCGATCGCGCTGGTCGAGTCGATCTCGGCGGCCTGGATGCGGCGCTGCTTGGCGCCCCAGCCAAACTGCACCATGCTGCCTTGCGTGAGGCGACGGTAGGGGATGCCGCGCGCCACGGCGGCGTCAACGATGCTGCCGGTGGACGGGCCCAGACGCACGTCTTCGTCGAGCTCGTGCAGTTGGGCGATGGCGCCTTCGACGTCGAAACCTTCGCCGGCGAGCACCGCCTGGCACAGTCGTTCGGCCAGATCGAACGCCAGTCGGCCCACGGGCTCCTCGGAGTACTCGACCACCACCTGGTAGGTGCCGGCTTCTTCGGTCGGCGTGGTCCGGCTGAAAGTCACGGCGCAACCGGCCTGCACCTGCAGGGCCAGCGCGACGTGCTCGAGCACGTGCACCATGCCCACTTGCTGTTCAGGGTGGTTGACTTCGAGGTTGCCGATGGCCGGAAAGGTGCGGCGCAGTTGCTGCTCGAGCGAGGGCGCCAGCACGCGCTCGGCCTCGGGGCAGCTGACGATGGCTTCGATGGCCGTGTGGCGGCTCCAGAGGTTGGGGCCACGCAGGGCGCGGATGCGAGACACTTGCATGCAGCAGGTTTCCTGTCGTTCGGAATCAGAAAGAAGAAGGGTTCTGGCCGTAGCTCTTGATGCCGGCGCGGATCAGCTCGGTCGGCGTGTCCAGCGCCCAGGCGGTGCAGGCGGCCACCAGGATGTCGTTCGGTGTGGCCTTGGCGGAGTCCTTGAGCAGCTTGGCCACGGCGGGGCGGTGCGCCGAAAGCACTTCGGTTTCCTGGCTGCCGCTGGCCAAGACCAGCACGCCATCGTGCCAGAAGCCCACGCGCTTGCCGGCGGCGCGGTGTTCGCTGAGCAGCGGGTGATCGCCTCGGCTGGCGTAATACATCACCTCACCGTCGCAGTACTGGGCCAGTGCGGCCACTGCCTCATCTTCGGCGTTGAGGATGGCAACGCCGCTGGGCAGCACCACATCGATCTGGGTGCGGATGTAGCTGGGCATGCGGTCGTCTTCGCCGGCATACAGGTCTTGCAAGCCGGTGGCCTTGGGCATCTGGGTGACGACGCCGATCTGGCAGCGGTCGTAGGGCAGGCCTTCGGTGAGCAGGTGGCGTGCATCGGTCTCGAACACGGCGGCCTGCACCGAGCGGTTGACCAGAAGGCGCTGGGCGTTGTCGAAGTCCATGCCACCGTGTGCCTGCAGGCGGCGCTGGTTCAGGTACAGGCCGTCGGCGCACGACAGGCCGGTGGTCCAGCCCTTGAGGTGCAGCAGCCAGGCGCTCAGCTTGGCTGCGCGCGTGGTCTCGCCATCGCCCATGAAGCCCACCAAGGGGATGCGGCCCATGTCGTCGTTGGGAAAGAGGTGGTCGGTGATGATCTTGCCGACGTCGCGCGCCTGGCCCACGGCCGGATTCAGGTGCATGAGCAGGCTGGGGCCGGCATTGACCTCGACCACCACGCCGCCGACTTTTTCCAGGGGCTGGGTGATGTCGGGGGTGACCACGTCCACGCCCGCGATGTCCAGGCCGATCACGCGCGCCGCCAGCACGGCCTGGTAGGCCACATCGGGGTGCACGATGTCGGTGATGTCGGTGGTCATATTGCCCGTGCGCTTGACCAGCACCTGGCGGCCGGCTTCGGGCACGCTCTCGGGGGTGAGGCCCTGGCGCTGGAGCTCCAGCACCTCGGGGCTGCCCTGGCGCAGGCGCACGATTTCCAGGGGCAGGCTGCCATCGCTGCCACGGCGCGGGTCGGAGTTGATCTGCTGGTCCACCAGGGCGCGCACGGTGTGCTGGCCGTCGCCCAGCACGCTGGCGGTTTCGCCACGGCTGGCGGCCACCAGGCGGTCACCGATCACCAGCAGCCGGTGTTCCAGGCCGGGGATGAATTTCTCGACGATGACTTCGTTGCCTTGTTCAAGGGCAATCGCATACGCGGTTTCGATGTCGGTTTGCGTGCGCAGATCGAGCGAGACGCCACGGGCGCGGTTGCCGTCGCCGGGCTTGACGCAGACCGGCACACCGATGTCCTGCGCGGCCGCCCAGGCCTGTTGCGGGCTTTCGACCACCTGGCCTTCGGGCACGGGGATGCCACAGGTGGCCAGCAACTGCTTGGTCAGGTCTTTGTCCTTGGAAATGCCTTCGGCGATGGCGCTGGTGCGGTCGGTTTCGGCGGTCCAGATGCGGCGCTGCGCGGCGCCATGGCCCAGTTGCACCAGATTGCCGCTGTTGAGTCGGATGTGCGGAATATCGCGGTCATCGGCTGCCTTGACGATGGCTTGTGTGCTGGGGCCGACGCAGCGGCTGTCGACCAGGTCGGTGAGTTCTTTGACGGCGGCGGCCACATCGAAAGGGCGATCCTCGATCGCGGCCATGATCAGTTCGCGCGCCACCTGCAGCGATTGGCGACCGACTTGCTCATGCGGCATCTTGATGATGACCTTGTAGACGCCGCGTGGGCCGGCTTCGCGCGCGCGGCCATAGCCGTAGGGGGCGCCGGCCTGGGTCTGCAATTCCAGCGCCACGTGCTCAAGGATGTGGCCGGGCCAGGTGCCGGTCTCCAGGCGTTGCAGGAAGCCGCCGCGCACACCAGGGCTGCAGCGGTGCTCGATCAAGCCGGGCAGCCAGGCCGACAGTCGCTCGTTGAAGCCGGGCAAGGTGTTGGAGGGAAAGTCCTCGAGTTCGCCGATGTCGATC
>Ga0194131_10010957_pt1 | contig 10959 bp, 11 predicted proteins | sample TA2KigO120mmetaG_FD_148631 | JGI IMG/M metagenome (GOLD analysis project Ga0194131, IMG submission 148631) | Freshwater microbial communities from Lake Tanganyika, Tanzania - TA2015053 Kigoma Offshore 120m | ecosystem: Environmental > Aquatic > Freshwater > Lake | place: Tanzania: Lake... | reverse complement strand
CGCGCCGCATCTGATGAGGGATGTCTACGACGGAAAACTGTTCAAGGACGGAATCGCCGTGCGCACGAGGATCGAGCCGACAAGGAAAGCCGCCTGAATCTTTTTACACACCTATTGACAAGACCTCGAAGGACGCCCAGGCACAGAGCCTCGGCTACAGGCATGACGCGACGAAGGTGGACAAAGCCAGGTTTGCGAAATACCAGGCTGGACAGGCCTGCGCGAACTGTACGCTTTATCAGGGCAAGCCGACCGACGCTTGGGGCGGCTGCCCGATCTTCCCGGGCAAGCAGGTGGCCGGGAAGGGCTGGTGTTCGGCGTACGTGAAGAAGGCTTAGGATCCCGGCCCGAAGAATATGCCCCGCGTAATGAAGGTGTAGTCGCCTTCGAGCGCCCCGATACCCAAAAGTACCAGCAACAGCAGCGGCGGGAGCACGATGGCATACACCAGGGCCAGCCGCTCCCAGATCATGTGCATGAAAACGGCAACGATCAACCCTGCCTTCAAAAACATGAAGATGACGATCAGGGACCACCTGAGGTAGCCCTGGAAGTGGAAGTAATCGACGAGATAAGAGAACACGCTGAGAACAAACAGCAATCCCCAGATCCACAGATAAACGCCAATCGGATGTTGTTGTTGTCCTTCTGTGTGCGCCATGTTGCCCCCTACCAAAGATAAAAGAACGCGAAGATGAATACCCACACCAGATCGACGAAGTGCCAGTACAGGCCCATGATTTCGACCATCTCGTAGTTCCCCTTCCGGCCGGTCAGGAAGCCTGGCGTCTCGCGATCCAGATCTCCGCGCAGCACTTTTATGGCCACGATGATCAGGAAAACCACGCCGACTGACACGTGAAAGCCATGGAAGCCGGTGATCATGAAAAAGGACGAGCCGAACTGGGCCGCGCCCATCGGGTTGCCCCAGGGACGCACCCCGTCCTCGATCAGCTTGGTCCATTCAAAGGCCTGCATGCCCACGAAGGTGGCGCCAAAAACCGCGGTCACCAGCAACAGGATCGCGGACATTTTCTTGTTTCTTTCATAACCGTACTTGACGGCCATGGCCATCGTCCCGCTGCTGCTGATCAGGATGAAGGTCATGATGGCGATCAGGATGAGGGGAATGCTCTCGCCGAAGAACGTCAAGGCGAAAACCTCGCTGACGTTCGGCCAGGGCACGGTGGTGGACGCCCGCACCGTCATGTACGAGATCAGAAAACTGCCGAAGATGAAGGTATCGCTGAGGAGGAAGATCCACATCATCGCCTTGCCCCAGGAAACATTCTTGAACGCCCGCTGGTCCGAGGACCAGTCGGCGACGATGCCTGGCAAGCCTTCAGGCAACGGGAGGGCTTCTCCCGTACCCGTGCGCACGGGTTGAGTCATGGACTTCGATCCCCTTTATGTAGACAACAGCAGAGCGAACAAAACCAGCCAGACCAGAAGCAAGTAGTGCCAGTACAGCGCGCACAGCCCCACGCTCAAGCGTGCCGCGCCGAGTGCGACGCCGCGCTGCACTCCGGCGGTGGTCCTGCCCCAGGCCACCAAGCCGCCCAACAGGTGCAGACCGTGCAGCGCGGTGAGCACGTAAAAGAAATCGTTGGCCGGGTTAGCCCCCAGGAAATAACCCGAGGCGTGCAGTTGTTGCCAGACCACGAGCTGCCCGGCGAGGAAGGCAACGGTGAGAACGCCCGCGGCAAACAGGCCGGTTCGCACGCCGTCTTTCTGTCCCCGGTTCGCCGCAGCCCGCGTCCATTCCATGACGGCGCTGGTCAGGATCAGCACGCCTGTGTTCAGCCACAGCAGGCCTGGTTCCGGCAAGGGGTTCCAGTCCCCCAGTTTCATGCGCATGGCATAGGCGCTGATAAAGAGCGCAAACAGGGACGTCACCACGGCAAGTAATACCCAAAGCCCGAGCTTCAGCGTCGGCTGGACCAATACGCTCCCATGAACGTCTTCGGTCGAGCCCCCCGCCACCCAGGGCTGGACATTTATGGATTGTTTTACCAGCCACCATACAACGACGGCCAGTAACAGAGCCAAGAATACTAATGTAATCGTCACGTCTTGGTTCCCCGGGAGTCTGTCGGACTTGAGTCGGACAGACCTCTTATGCACGAAAACACTGGAGGATTCCGGCTAGGCCCTGTCCCTGGCACCGGTGGCTGCCTCGGGCGGCGGAACGTTTTGCGGGATGAAGTCCTGCGGAGCACCCGGCACGCTGAAATCGTAGGCCCACCGATAAACCACCGGCAGCTCGCGGCCAAAGTTGCCGTGCGTCGGCGGGGTGTGCGGAGTCTGCCACTCCAGCGTGGTGGCCTCCCAGGGGTTGCCACCCGATGGCTTGCCCTTGAAATAGCTCCGGACCAGGTTGTAGAAAAACACCATCTGGGCGGCGCCCACGATCAGGGCTGCTATGGTGATACCGGCGTTCATGCTCTGCACCGACTCCGGGATGAAGTCCGTGCCTCCAATTGCATAATACCGGCGTGGCACGCCCAGAAAGCCCAGGTAGTGCATCGGATAGTAGATCGCGTAGGACCCGACGAAGGTGAACCAGAAGTGAACCTTGCCCAGGGTATCGTCCAGCATGCGCCCGGTGATCTTGGGGTACCAGTGATAGATCGCCCCGAATACAGCCAGGACCGGGGCTATGGCCATCACCATATGAAAGTGGGCGACCACGAACATGGTGTCCGAAAGCGGCACATCCACGGTCACGTTACCCAGGAACAGGCCCGTCAACCCGCCGTTGATGAAGGTGAAGATGAACCCGATCGCAAACAGCATCGGGACGGTGAGGTGGATGTTGCCGCGCCACAGCGTCAGCACCCAGTTGTAGACCTTGATGGCCGTGGGAACGGCGATGATCAGCGTGGTGGTGGCGAAAAAGAAGCCGAAGTACGGGTTCATGCCGCTCACGTACATGTGGTGCGCCCACACGATGAAGCTCAGGCCGCCGATGGCCACGATCGCCCATACCATCATCCGATAGCCGAAGATGTTTTTTCGCGCATGCACGCTGAGCAGGTCGGAGACAATGCCGAAGGCGGGCAGGGCGACGATGTAGACCTCGGGATGACCGAAAAACCAGAACAGGTGTTGAAACAACACCGGGCTGCCGCCCGCGTATTCAAGCTTCTGCCCCATCGAGACGATGGCGGGCATGAAGAAACTCGTGCCCAGCGTCCGGTCCAGTATCATCATGATGGCGCTGACGAACAGCGCGGGGAAGGCCAGCAGCGCCAGGATGGTGGCCATGAAAATGCCCCATACCGTCAAGGGCAGCCGCATCAGCGTCATTCCCCGTGTGCGCGCCTGCAACACCGTCACCACATAGTTCAACCCGCCCATGGTGAAGCCGATGATGAAGACCGCCAGGGAAACGAGCATCAAGATAATTCCCCAGCTCTCCCCCGGGGTACCCTGCAGGATCGCCTGGGGCGGGTACAGGGTCCAGCCGGCGCCCGTGGCCCCGCCGGGAACGAAGAAACTCGCGACCAGTAACAGCACGGCGACAAGATAGACCCAGTAACTCAACATGTTGACGTAGGGGAAAACCATGTCCCGGGCACCGATCATCAGCGGGATCAGGTAGTTGCCAAATGCACCCAGGAACAGCGCGGTGAGCAGGTAGATCACCATGATCATGCCGTGCAGGGTGACAAACTGAAGGTAGTTGCTGGGGTCGATGAAGGAGAAGGTGTTCGGAAACCCCAGTTGCAGCCGGATCAGCCACGAGAACACCAGCGCCACCACCCCGATACCGATCGCCGTGATCGCGTACTGGATGGCGATGACTTTGGCGTCCTGGGAAAAGACATATTTACCCAACCAGGTTTTGGCGTGGTAAAGCTCCACTTCCTGGACTTCGGCGGGCGGGGCGAAAGCCGATGCGTCATGCGCAACGTATGACATGATAATTTCCTCTTCGCTAATTCCTTATTCGAGCGGGCCGGTCATCGCAAGGTATTGATGTAGGCAACGAGGTCATTGATTGCCTGGTCGTCGCCCAGAATCGCGGCCATCAATGCCATCTGGACTCCGTACTGGTCCTGCGGATGGGTGCCGCGAATGCCCTGTTTGTAATTTTTCAATTGAGTGACCAGATACCAATCACTCATACCCGCCAGCCCGGGGGCATTCATTGCCTGTACGCCACGCCCATCAGGACCGTGACAGGCGCCGCAGGTCACGTAACGCTGTTTACCGTTCCTCGCGTTCCCCTTCACTGTGGCCGGGGCAGGACGATCCGGCAGCGTCTTGATATAAGCGACGACGTTGTCGATCGCGGCGTCATCCACCAGGGTCGCCGCCATCGGCGCCATCATTTTACCAAAAACGTCCTTGTCGTGCGCGCCCCGAGCACCTTGCTTGTAATATTTCAATTGCCGTTTCAGGTACCAGTCTCCTTGCCCGCTCAATTTCGGCGCATGCAGCGCGGGGTTACCCTCCCCTTGCGCGCCATGGCACGCGGCACAGGTTGCGTAGAGTGGCTTGCCCGCGGCAGAATCGCCGGCTGCTTGCGCCGAGGTTTGCGCGAACGTCGGATGGCTGCTCAACCAGGCCTGAAACGCGGCCTCTTCCTCCACCACGACGCTGCCGCGCATGGCGAAATGCCCGATGCCGCATAATTCCTGGCAGAGGAGGTCGAATTTCCCGGTCCGGGTGGGGGTGAACCAGAAATAGGTGACCAGGCCCGGCACCAGATCCATTTTGGCCCGGAACTGCGCCACGGTGAAGTTGTGCAGGACGTCTTTGGAGCGGAGCAACACTTTCACCGGCTTGCCGATGGGGAGATGCAGCTCCTGGCTCGATATCAAGATGTCGTCGCGTCCGTTGGGATCGTCCGGATTCATGCCAAACGGGTTTTTATCGCTGACGTACCGGGCATCCACGGTACCCAGTACGCCGTCCTTCCCGGGGAAGCGATAGCTCCAGTGCCATTGCTGGCCCACGGCCTCAACGACCGGCGCATCGTCCGGGACGTTGACGAATTTCGCCCATACATATAAACCGGGGGCCAACATGGCAACGATGCCCACCGTGGTCAGTCCGGTGAGCCACCATTCCAGCTTCTTGTTCTCGGGTTCGTACGCCGCCCGTCTGTCCTTCCGGTAACGGTAGCGGATCACGGCCCAGGCCATGAACAAATTGACGGCAACGAAGACAGTCCCCGTGACCCAGAACGTGATGCTGATCGTGTCGTCGATCGTGGTCCAGTTGGAGGCGATCGGCGTGAAATACCACGGGCTCAGGAAATGAAACAGGACAGAGCCAACGATCAACAATATCAATGCGATTGCTACGACCATAGCGGTGGTCCCGGTTGATTGGACAAAATCGCGCGTCTTGTTGCCCCCGATGTTGCGCGTGCAGTTTCGAGCAGGTAGTGCTCGCCCGTGGGAGCGCGGTTCCCGATCCGGCCGCGCGGCGTGGCCAGCTCGCTGTAGAAGCCGATGCCTTCCTGCGCGTAGTCGTAGCCCCACTTCGACTGATCAGCGGCGGCCTTGATCTTGACCTCGGGGCTGCGGGGATCCGTCATCGCGAATACGGTCTTGATCGCGGGGTAGGCCGTGCCGATGAGGATCAGGAACGGGATGATGGTCCAGACGATTTCCACGGTGATGTTCTCGTGGAACTGCTCGGCCTGGCGGCCGGCCGACTTGCGGTGCCTGATGATGGCGCAGGTCATCGCGCCGAACACCACGATGAAAATCACGACGATGGCCCACGTGATCAACGCGTGAAGGTCGTAGATCTGCCGCGCGATGATGGATTGCGGCTCTGGCAGGTGGTACCGGTCGGCGAGCGCTGCCTCCGCCGCCAGCCACGCGATCGCGCCGGTGAACGGTCGAAAACACTTCCGGATCATGCGGCTCTCACCTCAACATCGGTACGGTTCCGCGCTCGGTTTAGAGTTTCCCTGATATCCGCGTCGAGCGGGGGGGAATGTATCACAGGCACCCGCGCCAGGGCAACAAAAAAACCGTGCAAAAACCTGAGCCTGATGCGCAGTTCCGCGCGGCGTCAGGCCAGCGGCTCCAGATCGAGTAGCGACGCGACATCTGCGCTGTCGATTTCGTGCCGGAACGCGATGCGTGCAAGCCGCGGCGCGCCGATGCGCTCCTCGAGCGCGTGCACGTTCTCGTCGGCGACCGCCATCTCCGGGTCGATGTGATTGGCGATCCAGCCGGCGAGCGTGAGCCCGCGCGCCCGCACCGCCTCCGCGGTGAGCAACGCATGGTTCAGGCAGCCGAGCCGCATCCCCACGACCAGAATTACCGGCAGGCCGAGGCGCCGCGCGAGCTCGCCGAAGTCCGCATCCGTGCCGAGCGGCACGCGAAAACCGCCCGCGCCCTCCACCACGATCACGTCGGCTTGCGCCGCGAGCTGGCGGTACGCGCGCTCGATTCGGGAAAGATCGATCTCTACCCCGGCCTGCGCCGCCGCGATGTGCGGCGCGACCGGGGAGGCAAAACAGTACGGATTGACGAGCTCGCGGGGCATCACCACGTTGCCGGCGGCGAGCAAGTGCTCCACGTCCTCGTTGCGCAGCCCTCCGGCGTGCGCCTCGGCCCCGGCGGCGATCGGTTTCATGCCCACCGCGCGCCGCCCTTCGCGCACGTAGCGCAGGAGCAGCGCGCAGGCAACGACGGTCTTGCCCACGCCGGTGTCCGTGCCTGTCACGAAATATCCTGCCGTCATGGCCTCACCGCACCCTGGAACAAAGGATGAAGGCAGAAGGATGAAGGTTGACTCGACATTCGAAACGTCTCGCCGTCACGGCTCCCCACCCCCTTCTGCCTTCTGCCTTCTGCCTTCTGCCTTCTGCCTTCTGCCCTCTGCCTTGATGTACGTTAGCGTGCCACTTTCAGCGGAATGATCGGCCTGCCGTCCGCAGTGACCGCCGGCCGGGGCTTCCACGCGTGCCCGTAGACCACCTCGAAGGTCGCGGGCAGCTGCCCGTCGCGCCGGAACGCCTCGTAGTTGCGAGCGACCTTCTCGAGCAGCGATTTGCCGCTCAGGGCGGTTGGCCGGCCGCGCGTCATGTTGTGCGCGCCGATCGCCTTCAGGTCGCGCATCAGCGCGCGCACGTCGGGAAACGTGAGCGTGATCAACTCCATGTCCATTACGGGATCGCCGAAGCCGCACGCCACCAGCATGTCGCCCAGGTCGTGCATGTCGATGAACCGGTGCACATGGGTATGGCGGTCGACGCCTTGGTACGCCGCGCGCAGCTCCTTCAACGTGTCCGGCCCGAAGCTGCTGAACATGAACACCCCGCCGGGCTTGAGCGCGCGCCGGATCTCGGAGAACGCCCTTTGCGGCTCGCTCGTCCACTGCACGGCCAGATTCGACCAGGCCATGTCCACGCATTCCTCCGCGAGCGGGAGCTTTTCGATGTCACCGCACACCGCCGCGAGCCGCGGGCCATGCCAGTCCAGGACGCCACGCCACCACGGGCGCCGCGCGCGGGCGCGCTGCGCCATCGCGAGCGCGAGGTCGAGCGCCACGACGCGCGCCCGCGGGTAGCGCGTGAGCAATCCCGCGGCGGCGTTGCCCGTGCCGCTGCCGGCGTCGAGCACCACCGCGGGCTCGAGCCGGATGTAGTCGAGGCGCGCCAGCATGCGCCGGCACACCTCGTCCTGCAGCACCGCGGCGGCATCGTAGGTGGCCGCGGCCTGCTCGAACGAGCGCCGCACCAGCGCCTTGTCCACCGCGTATTCGTTACCCATCGAAGAACTCGCTCAGGGTCTGCGCGACGCGTTCCGGCTGCGACAGGAAAGGCGCGTGCCCGCAGCCACGCATGATTTCGAGCCGCGCATCGGGAAGCGCGGCCGCAAGGCGCCGGGCCGCCGCGGGCGGAACGAGCGCATCGCGCGCGCCCTGCAGCACCAGCGCGGGTTGACCCACGGCGGGAAGCTCGGCGCGCAGGTCGGAGCCGTGCAGGATGCCGAGCCCGCCTTCGAGCGCGGGCCTCATGCCTTCGCCGCACAGCGCAAGGCTGCGCCGTAAAGCGGAGATCACTTGCCTTGCGCGCCCGTCGCCCCGCGCCTGCAGCGCGGCAAAACGCGTCAGCGTGCCGGCACCGTCGGCCGCGAGTTCCCGCGCAAACTCCCCGAATACCCGGGGCGCCACCGCGCACGTCCAACGCGCGCGCCGCGTGAAGCTCGGCGTCGTCGCGATCAGCGCCAGGCGCTCGACTTGCTGCGGGGCGCGGCGCGCCCACGCAAGTGCGACCTGGCCGCCCAGCGACCAGCCCACGGCAAAGCAGCGCTTCGGCGCGGCGTTTGCCACCGCGTCCGCGAGGCCCGTTAGCGCATAGGGAGTGCACGCCGGCGCTGCCCCGTAACCTGGCAGATCGAGCGCGTGGATCCGGAAGCGCGGCTCGAGCTGCCCGGCCAGCTCGCGCCAGATGCTGGCGTCGAGCCCCCAGCCGTGCAGAAAAACGACATCCTTGATGTCGTTTTTCGGTTTCGGGTTCCGGGTTCCGGGTTCCAACTTCAATGTTCCGAGTTTCAGGCTCCAGGTTCCAGGTTCTCGGTTGAACTTTGAACTTTGAGCCTTGAACTCCGAACCCTGAACTCGCAACCGTTGAACGCGCGCTCGATCTCGTTCAAGGCCGCGGCAAGGCTCTCGACATCCTCCGTCGAGTGCGCGGCCGAGAGCGAGATGCGAAGGCGCGCGGTCCCCTGCGGGACGGTAGGGGGCCGGATCGCCGGCACCAGCAGCCCCCTGCGCGAGAGCGCCTCGGACACCGCGACCGCCTCGTCGTTGGAGCCGATCACGAGTGGCTGGATCGCGGTTTCGGAGCGCGTGAGCTTCCAGCGCTCGGGCCGGAGACTGTCGCGCAGCCGGCGCGCAAGCTCGCGCAATCGCTCGCGCCGCCATTCCTCCGCGCGCATGAGCTCGAGGCTCGTCGCGAGGACGTGGGCGAGCAAGGGCGGCGTGGCGGTCGTGTAGACATAGGGGCGCGCGCGCTGCACCAACGCCTCGATCACCTCCTCCTGCGCCGAGACGAAGGCCCCGAATACGCCCGCAGCCTTGCCCAGCGTCGCCATGTAGATTACGCGCGGGGAGCGCACCCCGAAATGCGCAGCCGCGCCCCGCCCCTCAGGCCCGAGCACGCCGAAGCCGTGCGCGTCATCCAGGAGCAGCCACGCGTCGTAACGTTCGCACAGGCCCGCGAGCTCCGGCACGTGCGCGATATCGCCGTCCATGCTGAACACGGCATCGGTTAGCACGAGCTTGCGGCGGGACCGCGAGCCGGCAAGCAGCCGCTCGAGCGCACCGAGGTCCAGATGGGGATAGCGCCGGAAGTCGGCGCGGGAGAGCAACGCGGCATCGTTGAGCGACGCGTGATTGAGCCGGTCCGCGAACACGGCGTCCCCGCGCCCCACGAGAGCGCTCACCACGCCGAGATTGGCCATGTAACCGGTCGAGAACAGCAGCGCGCGCGGCAGGCCCACGAAGGCCGCCAGCGCCTGCTCGAGCGCGTGGTGCGCCGCGCTGTGGCCGAGGATGAGATGGGAAGCGCCGGCGCCGACGCCGTAGCGCGCGGCGCCCTCACGCGCGGCCTCGATCAGCGCCGGATGACTGGCGAGTCCCAGATAATCATTGCTGCAGAACGCCGTGTAGTCGCGCCCGTCCACCCGCACGCGCGCGCCCTGCGCGGTCTCGAGCAGCCGGCGGCGGCGTCTCAGGTCGTGGGACTCGAGTTCCGAGAGCTCCGCGGCGAGGGCGGAAAACGGCATGGTCCCTGCTTCTTCACCCTTCACCGTCCACTGTCCGCTTCCATGGGTCGCAGCCCCAACTTCTCGAAGAGCCTGCGGTCGTGCTCGACATCAGGGTTGCCGGTGGTGAGCAGCTTCTCGCCGTAGAAAATCGAGTTTGCCCCGGCATGGAAACACAGCGCCTGCACGGCCTCGGACATCTGCTGGCGTCCCGCGGAGAGCCGCACCATCGCCGCCGGCATCGTGATCCGCGCGCATGCGATGGTGCGAACGAACTCGAGGGGATCGAGCTCGGGCGTACCGTGCAGGGGTGTTCCCGCCACCTGCACGAGGTTGTTGATCGGCACCGATTCCGGGTAGGGATCGAGGCTCGCGAGCTGCGCGATCAGCGCCGCGCGCGTGCGCCGCGATTCGCCCATCCCGATGATGCCGCCGCAGCACACGCGGATGCCGGCGCGCCGCACCCGCCCGAGCGTATCGAGGCGGTCCTGCTGGGTGCGGGTGGTGATGATCCCGCCATAGAACTCGGGCGCGGTGTCGATGTTGTGGTTGTAGTAATCGAGGCCGGCTGACTTGAGCTGCTCGGCCTGCCCTTCCTTGAGCAGCCCGAGTGTCGCGCAGGTCTCCAGTCCCAGCGCGCGCACCGCCGTCACCATCTGCGCCACGCGCTCGAGATCGCGCGGCTTCGGCCCGCGCCACGCCGCGCCCATGCAGAATCGCGTCGCCCCGTTTTCCTTCGCGAGCCGCGCGGTGGCGACGACCGTCTCGAGCGCAAGCAGGTCCTCGTCGGCAACGTCCGTGTGATAGCGCGCGGCCTGCGGGCAGTAGCCGCAGTCCTCGGGGCAGCCGCCGGTCTTCACCGAAAGCAGCGTCGAGAGCTGCACCGCGTTGGGCTCGAAGTGCTCCCGATGCACGCCGTGCGCGCGGTGCAGCAGGTCGCTGAAGGGCAGCGCGAACAGGGCTTCGACCTGCTCCACGCTCCAGCGCGCGCTCGCACGCGCCGTGTCGGCCCGAGCGGAACGATGTTCGTTAAGGGGAGGTATGTCCATGCGGTGCTGTCCCGAGACGTTGTAGAAAATTGAGCGTTATTAATCGTACTGTGTTCCTAATCACGTGCTACCCGCCGATACGGTTTCCCGCAGCACGGGCAGTGTGGGAGTCCTCGCGCGATGGCGCGCGCGAGCCGATGGCGAACGGTGGCGATCGACCATGGGAT
>Ga0194131_10010952_pt1 | contig 10961 bp, 7 predicted proteins | sample TA2KigO120mmetaG_FD_148631 | JGI IMG/M metagenome (GOLD analysis project Ga0194131, IMG submission 148631) | Freshwater microbial communities from Lake Tanganyika, Tanzania - TA2015053 Kigoma Offshore 120m | ecosystem: Environmental > Aquatic > Freshwater > Lake | place: Tanzania: Lake... | reverse complement strand
CGACGCGCTGTTTGGCCCGCAGGGGCGCCTCGCGCGCTGGCTCGCGCTGGCCGAGTGCGGCCCGCCGCCGCCGCCGCTCTCTTCGGTCGAGCTGAAGATCCTGAACCAGCTCGGCTATCTCGAGATCGACAACTCCCGGCCGCCGCTGCCGCGCGGGACGAAGCTGGCGCGCGTCACGCCGCTGCCCCCCGCGTTCCCGCGCCAGCGCTGAACCGCCGGCGATCGACCGCGCGCCGGCCATGGCGCCGTTCGCGCGGGTTCGGCGGACCTCGACGCGACGAAGCGGGGCGAGGTGCGCTCGTGCGCGCCTCGCCCCGTGAAGATCTCGAACCGATCGCGACGCCGTCAGGCGACCGCCGGCGCCGCGTCACTTCTTCTTGCGCGCCTCGAGCCACTTGATGCGCTTGGCCTCGATCTCCTCGGCCATCGCGCGCGGGACCGGCTGGTACTCGTCGGGCTCCATCGACGCCGTGCCGCGCCCCTGGGTCAGCGAGCGCAGCGTGGTCGAGTAGCCGAAGATCGCCGCCACCGGCACCTTGCCGGTCAGCACGCGCAGGTTGCCGCGCGACTCCATGTCGCTGATGGCGGCGCGCCGCGAGTTCAGGTCGCCGATCACTTCGCCGAGGAACTCCTCCGGCACCTGCACCTCGAACTTCATGGTCGGCTCGTAGATGCGGCGGTTGCCTTCGGCCGCCATCCGCATCGCCAGCACGCCGGCCGCGCGGAACGCCATCTCGCTCGAGTCGACTTCGTGGTATTTGCCGTCGTAGAGCGACGCCACGATGCCGAGGTAGGTGTAACGCAGCTCGCCGCCGGTCTCGGCGTAGTTCTCGATCCCCTTCTTGACCGCCGGGATGAACTCCTTCGGCACCGAGCCGCCGACGATGTCGTTCTCGAAGTGGACGCCCGGCTCGACCGACGGCGAGAACTTGACGCGCACGACGGCGTACTGGCCGTGGCCGCCCGACTGCTTGATGTGCTTCGCCTCGATGTCCACCGGCTTCTCGAGCGTCTGGCGGTAGGCCACTTCCGGCTCGCCGACGCGCGCGTCGACCTTGAAGTCGCGCGTGATGCGGTTCTTCAGCACGTCGAGGTGGAGCTCGCCCATGCCGCCGATGATGGTCTGTTCCGTCTCTTCGTCGGTGAACCAGCGGAAGGTCGGATCCTCGCGGGCGAGCTTGGCGAGCGTGTCGGAGAGCTTCTCGCGGTCGCCGCGGCTCGCCGGCTCGATCGACATGGTGATGACCGGCTCCGGGAAGACGATCTTCTCGAGCAGGATCGGGTGGTCCTCGTTGCAGATGGTGTCGCCGGTGAGGGTGTTGCGCAGCCCGACCACGGCGGCGATGTCGCCCGCTTCGACCCGTTCGATCGGGTCGCGCAGGGCGGCGTGCATCTTGTAGATGCGGCCGACGCGCTCCCGCTGCCGCTTGCCCGGGTTGTAGATCTGCGTGCCCTGCTCGAGCTGGCCCGAGTAGACGCGGATGAACGTGAGGTCGCCGTTCGGGTCGGTGATGGTCTTGAACGCCAGCGCGGCGAACGGCGCGTCGCGATTCAGCTTGACCTCGATCTTCTTCGTGGTGTCGTCCGGATCGGTGCCGCCGATCTTGGTGATGTCGATCGGGGAGGGCAGGTAGTCCACCACGCAGTCGAGCATCAGCTGCACGCCGACGTTCTTCAGGGCCGAGCCGCCGCAGACCAGGAAGAAGCGCGACTGGATCGAGCCCTTGCGCAGCGCCTCCTTGATCTCGGCGACGGGGATCTCCTTGCCGTCGAGGAAACGCTCGAGGATCGAGTCGTCGCACTCGGCGGCGGCCTCGAGCAGCTTCTCCCGCCGCGCCTTGGCGGCTTCGACGTACTCGGCGGGGATATCGACCTCGACGATCTTCTCGCCCTTGTCGCCGTCGAAGCGGATCGCCTTCAGCTTGAGCAGGTCGATCATCCCGTGCAGTTCCTTCTCCCTGCCCCAGGGGATCTGCACCGGGACCGGCCGCGCGCCGAGGCGCTTCTCGATCGAATCGAGGCAGGCGTCGAAGTCGGCGCCGAGGCGGTCGAGCTTGTTGATGAAGCAGATCCGCGGCACCTTGTGCTTGTCGGCCTGGCGCCACACCGTCTCCGACTGCGCCTCGACGCCCGACACGCCATCGAACACGACGCAGGCGCCGTCCAGCACGCGCAGGCTGCGCTCGACCTCGGCGGTGAAGTCGACGTGGCCGGGGGTGTCGATCAGGTTGATCGAGATGTTCTTCCAGCGGCAGGAGGTCGCGGCCGAAGTGATGGTGATGCCGCGCTTGCGCTCCTCTTCGAGGTAGTCCATCGTGGCCGCGCCGTCGTGCACCTCGCCGATCTTGTGGGTGCGCGCGGTGAAGAAGAGGATGCGCTCGGAAACCGTCGTCTTGCCCGCATCGATGTGGGCGATGATGCCGAAGTTGCGAAGGTTGGGAAGGTCGAGTGCCGTGCCTTGGGCGGGTGTGTTGGCCATGACGAACCTCGGGAGTTGGAAACCGCTGGTGGAGCCCGCCCCGTCGAACCGGGACTCGTGCGGTCCGTCCCCGGCCGCCCAGGTGCGCCGCGGGAGGGCTCCCGTCGGTCGTCGTGGCGTCCATGGGCCGGAAAAAAGGGTGCGGGAGCTTGCCCGAAGCGCCCGGATTCGTCAATTCCGGCCCCGGGGCGACCGGGGCGCGGGCATGGTCGGCATGGCGCTCGGGATGGCGGTGCTGCTCCTGATCGGCCTGGTCGTGGTGATGTGGATCGAGCGGCCGAAGCGGGCCACGTCGGTGGTGCTGGTGGTGCTGGACACGGTGCGCGCCGACCACTGCTCGGCCTATGGGTACGAGCGACCGACGACGCCGCATCTCACCGGCCTGGCGGCGGAGGGGCTGCTGTTCGAGCAGGCGCGGGCGGTGTCACCGTGGACCCTGCCGAGCCACGCGTCGCTGTTCACGGGACTGCTGCCGTCGCAGCACGGCTGCCACTGGGAGCACCGCTGGCTGCTCGACCGCTTCGACACGCTGGCCGAACGGCTCGCCGCCGCCAAGCGCGAGACCTTTGGCGTGACCACCAACGCGAATGCGTCGGCCCTGTGGAACCTGGCGCAGGGGTTCACGACGTTCCTCGAGACGTGGACGCTGCGCGACCGCCACCGCGGACTCGCCGATTCGGGCATCGCCAATGCCGAGATCGATGCGTGGCTCGCGCGCCGCGACGAGCGCCAGCCCTTCTTCCTGTTCGTCAACTACGCCGACGCCCACCTGCCGTACGCGCCGCCGCCGCCATACGACCGGCAGTTCGGCGAGGCCGGGCCCGGCGCGCGGCGGCTGGCCGCCAACGGCAACCTGCTGCAGGACGTCCTGGCCGGAAAGGAGCAAGTCGACGACGCCGACCGCGCCGGCCTGGCGGCGCTCTACGACGGCGAGGTGCGCGCCGCGGATGCGCGCCTCGGCGAACTGCTGGCCCTGCTCGATCGGCACGACGTCGCCGACGACACGCTGCTCATCGTGACATCCGACCATGGCGAGATGCTGGGCGAGGGCGGCGAGGTCGATCACCAGCTGTCGCTGAACGAGGCGCTGCTGCGCGTGCCGCTGGTGGTGCGTTACCCCGGACGGGTCCGGCCGGCGCGGATTCCCGAGCCGGTGGCGCTGACCGCCATCAAGCCGTGGATCGACGAGATCGCCGACCAGCGCCTGCCCGACTGGTCGCCGTCCCCTGATCGCACGCCGCCGGCGCTGGTGGCGCAGCGGTACGTGCCGGTCGACCTCGTCGACCACGTGATCGCCCACGGCAGGGACGCCACGCTCCTCGCACGGCGGCTCTCGGTCGCCTGGCGACCGGCGGAGGCGGGCGGGGCGTGGCGCCTCGAGCGCGATTCGGTCGCCGGGGAGCGGTTGCTGCACCTGGCTGCGGACGGCAGCACCACGGCGCCGCCGACGGGAGCGGACGCGATGCGCGCGATGCTGTCGCTTGCGCTCGACGAGGCGGAGGCCGCGGCGCCGTTCGTCGAGGCGGCGGGCGACTTCGCGCCGGCGGACACGAGCGATGCTCGCGCGCTGGCGCAGGCGCGCGCCACCGGCTACGTCGCCGCGGTCGCGGACGGCGCGGTCGGGCTCCACGCCTCCGAGCACTGGTTGGCCGCACGGCGGGCGACGGCGCGGCGCGACTTCGCGCGCGCTGACGCCGAGTTCGCCGCCGCCGCCATGCTCGCGCCCGGGATCGCGACGATCCTGCTCGAGCGCGCGCAGGCGGCCGACGCGGCCGCCCACCCCGACGCGATCGGCGCGATCGAGCGGTTCCTGCAGGCGGTGGGCAGCGGCTCGCCGGCGCCGGCGACCGGCGTCGAGTGGGCCGTGCGCCGGCGCGACGAGCTCCGCGCGGAGCGCGGGCACTGAGCCCGGGGGGCGGCTCGATCACCCGCCAGCGGGAGCCGGAGCGCCCTCCGCCAGCAGCCGCTCGAGCTCCGCCGCGATGCTCTGGCGCAGTTCGTCGGGCAGCTCCAGCGAGAGCGCGCGGCGCAGCCCCCGTTCGGCGACCTCCCGCGACACATCGACGTCGTGATGGCGCAGGAGCGCGAACTGGAAGTACGCCCGCCCGAGCTCCGGATCGAGTCCCGTGTACTTCTCGCCGACTGCGATCGCCTCGAGCAGCGCCAGCTTCGCGCGCGCCGGGTTGCGCCGCTCGGGCGGCAGGCGCGTCAGCAGGATCGAGCCGATCGAGACGTGGCTGCGCGCCAGCTGGTCGGGCGGCATGCCGCGGTAGCCGCGCGCCACCATGCGGCGGTTGCACTCGAGCGCGCGTTCATACTCCTCGATCGCGCCAGGCGTCTCGGCGTCGGTGCGCAGGAACATCCCGCGATCGTGCAGGAACCAGGCGTATTGGTAGTGCACGAACGGGAGGTCAGGCGACTGTTCGACGTTGTGGCGCCAGAGGCGCAGCGCGTCGCCCCAGACCGGATTCGCCCGCAGCGTGCAGCCGAGCAGCAGCGCCACCGCCGTCGCCGGCAGCAGCAGCGAGACGCCGAACCGGCCGGTGCGCTGGCGCTCCCGCGCCACCACCGCCGCTAGCCCGTTCGCCGCGAGCGCCAGCGGCAGCAGGCTCGGCAGGTAGAGGAACCGCTCGGCGAACGTCTCCTGGATCGGCCGCAGGTTGAGGACGGTGATCAGCGCCACCGGTAGCGCCAGCAGCGCCGCGAGCAGCGGCCGCCGCCGGCGGGCCCACCACGTCGCCGCGCACCACGCCGCGAGCCCGGCCAGCGCCAGCGCACGCGGCTCCGAGAACTCCGCCTCGTGATAGAAGAGCCTCGGGGGCAGCGGCAGCAGCGAACGGATGAAGTACTCGCCGAGCAGCTGCGCCGAGATGAGGGGGCGCTGCCACCACTCGGCGCGGTCGAACGCGGCGAGCCCGAGCGCCGGGGCGATGCGGCCCATCGCGGCGTAGCGCAGCGCCAGCAGCAAGCCGAGCACCAGCGCTGCCGACAGTTGGCGGCGCACGGCCGCGCGCAGGCCGCCCGGCCGGCGCAGCACGAGATCGGCGACGAAGACCACGCCCGGCAGCGCGAACGCGCTCTCCTTCGACAGGCCGGCGGCGGCCAGCAGCAGGGCGGCGAGCAGGACGGAGCGACCGTCCTGGCGTGGTCGGAGCGCCACCGCGAGGTAGGCGAAGCCGAACAGGGCCGCCATCAGCTCGGCGCGCCCGACGATCCAGTCGACCGCCTCGACGTGGCAGGGATGCACGGCGAACAGCGCTGCGGCGAGCCACGCGCTGCCGGCGGTGAGCCCGAGTCGCAGCAGGAAGCGCCAGCCGGCGATGGTGGCGGCGGCGTGCAGGGCGATGTTCCATGCGTGGAACGGCCAGGTCGGTGCCGCGTCGCCGCGCCCGGCGGCCTGCAGCGCGTAGGTCAGCGTCGGCAGCGGACGGTAGAGGCCGAGTTCGGCGCGTCCCGACAACGGCGCGAGGAACAGCGACCGGAAGCTCGGTTCCTGCACTTGGCGGTTGCGCGTGATGTAGGGCACGTCGTCGTAGAGGAACTCCCCCTCGAGCGCATTCAGGAACGCCGCGAGCGCGAGCAGCGCCAGACCGGCCGCGAGCCAGAGACTCTGGCTTCGACCCGGAGCCGCTGCCGCGGGCGCCGCCGCGCTCGGCGCGACCCCCGACGCCGCGGCGTGTTCGAACGGGCGCCCGGTCGGCGTTTCTTGGCGTGCTCTCGGCGGGGTTCGCGACATGGAAAAAAAGGCCCGGGCGGCGCCGTGGTTGTGCGGGCGGCGCAGGCCGCGCAAGAATAGGGTCCGTCCCACCCGCTCGAACGCAAGCCATCAGGATCCGCACATGTCGATCGTTTCGCCGCGTCGTCCGCGTCTCGGCCGTGCCCGCGCCGGCCTCGTCCTCGCCGTCGTCGCCGTCGGTGGCGGCGCGCTGCTGCTGCAGCCGGCCGCGGCGACGCAGGACGGAGTTCCCGCAGCGGGGGCCGCCGCGACCGAGGAGGAGCACGGCGGCGACATCCTGTTCAAGGTCACCAGCAAGACGCAGAAGTACTCGGTCATGTACAGCCACGACGCTCACATCGCGGCGGGGATCGAGTGCGCGGAGTGCCACGACGCGCTGTTCAAGAAGGAGCTGAACGGCGCCAAGTTCCGCATGGCCGACATCAACAAGGGCCTGTTCTGCGGAGCCTGCCATACCGACTCGCCGGCGCCCGAAGTGAAGCACAAGGCGTTCGCGCCGAAGAAGAACTGCACCAAGTGCCACGACGTGAAGATCCACGACTCGACCACGATCAAGTGATCGATCGGTCGGCGCGCGCCACCGGCAGCGCGCCCGGCGTCAGGCGCGGCGCAACCGCTCGAGCAACTGCTGCTGGGGGGTGAGCGGCGCGGTCGCGATCGGCGCCACCGCGGCCGCCGGCGCGGCATCGACCGGAAGCGGCTCCACCGGGGGCGTGACGGCGATCGGTGGCGTGGCCACCAGCGGCGCGGACGGGCGGCGCGCCAGCGGCGGCGGTGCCGCCGGCTTCGAGGCGCGCAGGTGACTGCCGCCACTCGCGATCTGGTGGCGCACCTCGTCGACGTGGTGCGCCACGGTCAGCGCAGCGTCCTCCGAGGCCAGGCCGCGTCGCACCAGCTCCGCCAGCGCGAGCGCCTGCGTCTGCATGCCGTGCGCCGCGCCGGTCTGGAGCTGGCTGGCGATCTGGTGCGACTTCGCCTCGCGGATGCAGCTGCGGATCGCTTCCGTGACCACCAGCACCTCGACGGCGGCGACGCGTCCGCCACCCAGCCGCGGCACCAGCGTCTGCGAGATCACGCCCTGCAGGCAGCTCGCCAGCCGGCCGCGCGCGTCGTCGCGCTCGTCGCTCGGGAAGACGTCGAGCACGCGGTCGATGGTCTGGATCGCGCCCGGCGTGTGGACCGTCGCCAAGACGAGGTGACCGGTTTCGGCGGCCGTCAGCGCCAGCGAGATGGTCTCGCGGTCGCGCAGCTCGCCGATCATGATCACGTCGGGATCGTGACGCAGGGCGCGCCGGAGCGCCTGGTCGAAGCTTTCGCAGTCGCTGCCGATCTCGCGCTGGGTGATGAAGCAGCGCTGGTCGCGATGCACGTACTCGATGGGATCTTCCATCGTCAGCACGTGGCCGCCCGCCTCGCGGTTCAGCCAGTCGATCATGGCCGCGAGGGTGGTCGATTTGCCCGAGCCGGTCGGGCCGGTCACCAGCACCAGGCCGCGCGGCAGCGACGTGAGGCGCTTCACCACCGGCGGCAGGCCGAGCTTGTCGAGGTCGGGAACCTCGAGCGGGATGCGGCGGAGCACGGCGCCGATGGTGCCGCGCTGGCAGACCAGGCTGACGCGGTAACGCGCCCGTTCGCCGTCGCTGCAGCCGAACTCGAGGTCGCCCCGCGACTTGAGCTCGGCCAGCTGTTCCGGGGTGACCAGTTCACCGACCAGGGCCTCGATGACCGCGGCCGTCAGCGGCGCCATGCCGTCCAGCGCCGCCAACTGCCCATCCAGCCGCAAACCCGGCGTGCACCCGGGCTTCAGATGCAGGTCGGAGGCGCCGCTGGTCTCCATGGCCGCGAAGAGCTGCGCCATGCTCAGCTTGCCGTCCGAATCGCCCACGTTGCATCCTCCGGGAGGGGTCGCCGTCTCCACCATCGGCCGGCGCGCCGCCCGGGTTGAAGCGCGGCGGAGAAGCGCTCGACTCGGGAGGGGGTGATTGCCGATCGAGGGGGCGGGCGCCGTTTCCCGGGCTGCGCCGACGGCTCGCCCGACGCCCCGACTCCAAGGCGCGCAGCGGATCCGCGAACTTGACTGACCCCGTCGTCCCCGTGTCCGCCGGCCACGCTGCGCCGACCCTGCCCGGCCAACCCGGCTTCGTCGAACGGCGCAGCCGGCCGACGCCGATGGTCAGCCGCTACACCTTCCTTGGCGGGCGCCGGCGCGAGCATCCGGGCGAGGAGGGGTACGTCGACCTCTACTCCCGCCGCTCGGCTGCGCTGGTGCTGCTGTTCTTCGGGCTCACCGTCTTCGACGCGATCGCGACGGTCTACTACATCGACCACGTCCACGGCTCAGAATGGAACCCGATCGCCGACTGGCTGCTGCAGCAGGGCCGCATCGTGTTCGTGCTCGGCAAGGGCATTCCGACCGCCCTGCTGCTGCTGTTCGTGATGCTCCACAAGAACTTCCGCTACGGTCGCCTCGCCCTGCTGATCGGCTTCGGCTTCTACCTGCTGCTCGGCCTCTATCACCTCGTGCTGCAGGTGATCGCGCTGGCGATCGACGCCGGCTACCACTTCGGGGTCGGCTGACGCCACGGCTGTGACTGAGTGGACCGCGCGCCGCGGAAAGCGGCTGCCACCGAGGTGCTCGCGGGCGGTGCCGGGCGGGTCCTCGCGCTGGCGGGACGCGCAAAAAGAAAAAGCCCGCGCCGGTGCCCAGGTCGCGAGCTTTCTCTTGGGTCATCCGCCACCGGTTGCCCGGCGGTGATTCCCCGAGTTTCGTTGGTTGGTTGGGGCGCTCTTGCTTCCGCTCCGGAGGGACCGTCGGCGCAAGCCTGAGTCCGCCCTACCCGGCAGCCCGCGGCAACCGCCGTCGCCGGCCCGACCCCGCAGGAGATACCACGCTGCGGCCGGCCTGCCGCCGCCGCCCTTCTTCCTCCGGCGCGAAGCTCTTGAGCGCGAAGGATTTCGCGCCTCCGCCAAAAGATTCTTGCCGTCGCCTGAAAAAAAGCTAGGATTCCGCACGTTCGCTGACGGATTCGTGACACTCTCACGGCTTGGACGGAACGGGAAACCGGCCGAGTTCCCTCGAAAAAGAGGCGTGGGACGTCACGGTGTGGAAGTTGGCGGATCGCGGGAAGAAGGAGGGGGCGCGTGGGGCGTAATGCTCTCCAGGCCGTCACCCTTCGGTTCGATTGCCACTCCACGGGGTGGTGATAAGTACGCCCTGCTTGGGCGACCGAGCCGCTTCGGTGAGCGCATGGAGCACCGCTCCACCTGCCGATCCGATCCGTTCCCCCCGAACCCGTGCGCCGCCGTCCAGGAGGCGTCCGCGCGAGTCCTCGGCAGCCGTGACGTCGCCCCCCCGGCGCCACGGAAAGGTGCTCGCCGATGAAGAAGCCGATGCGAGGAGCGATCACCGCCGCGAGGCAGCTCGCCGGGCAGGCGCGACGGGCCGGAGCGCTGGCGGACGCCGAGCTCGACGCGTACCTGCAGAGCGCAGGTGAGTTCGAGGAGCGCGTCGATGCCCTGATCGCGGCGCTCGCCGACGTGCCGCTCGAGATGGGGTCGCTCACGCCGCCGACCGGTCATGGCGCGCTGCCGCGCCCGCGCGTCCCGGCCGTGGCGGACGACGACAACCTGCGGGCCTATCTGCGTGACGTCCACCTCCGGCCGCGACCGGAGAAGTCGGAAGAGGTGGTGCTGGCGAAGCGGTTCGAGTTCGCCCGGCGCCGGTTCATCGCCGTGCTGACGGCGGCTCACGTCGGCCACGACGGACTGCGTCAATTGCTCGGCGACGAATTCTCGCGCAATTGTTCACGCGACCTGCCGCTGCCGCGCGCGGCCGGCAGCGCCGCGCTGACCGAGGCGCGCCGCGGCCAGATCCGCGCCCGCGCGGGCGAGATGAACCGTGCTCGCGCGCAGTTCGTCGAGCGCGGCCTCGCCGTGGTGGCCGATCTCGCGCTGTGCTACCGGACCTACGGCGTGCCCTTGATGGACCTGATCCAGGAGGGCAATGGCGCGCTGATCCGCGCGGTCGAGAAGTTCGACTGGCGCAAGGACGTCCGTTTCAACACCTACGCGACCTTCTGGATCCGTCAGGCGATCGAGCGTTCGATCGCGTTCAACAAGGGCATCGTCCGCGTCCCCAACTACCTGCAGCAGAAGCTGCGGCGGCTGCGGCGCGAGGGGGTCCTGCCGAAGCGCGAGCGCGAGGCGTCGCTCGGCGAGGTCTCGGCGGCGTTCGAAGTGAAGCGCGAGGTGGCCGGCCACCTGATCCAGACGCAGAAGGCGTTCTTCTCGCTCGACGTCGCCGTCGACGAGGATGGCGAGACGTTCGCTTCCATGCTGGAGGGCGATCCCGCCTCCGAGCAGCAGCCGCTCGAGTTCCCGTTGCTGAAGAGCCGGCTCGATGAGGTGCTCGCCGACCTGCCACCGCTCGAGCGCCGGATCCTCGAGCAGCGCTTCGGGCTGCAGGGCGAGCCGCTCACGCTGGAGGAGCTCGGCAAGCGGATGAACGTCTCGCGCGAGCGCGTGCGCCAGCTGCAGGTTCGGGCGCTGCGCAAGCTGCAGGAGCCGACCGCGCGCCGCCGCCTCGCCGGGTTCGTCTGAGCCGCTGCGGCGACCGGATCAGATCCCGCGCCGCACCCACCGATCGAGCCGCCGGAGGAGGCTGCCGGCGCCCGCTGCGTCGACCTGTGGCGCCAGCCACTGCGCCAGCGCTTCGCCCCACGCGTAGGCGCGCGCCCAGCGGCGTCG
>Ga0194131_10010951_pt1 | contig 10961 bp, 9 predicted proteins | sample TA2KigO120mmetaG_FD_148631 | JGI IMG/M metagenome (GOLD analysis project Ga0194131, IMG submission 148631) | Freshwater microbial communities from Lake Tanganyika, Tanzania - TA2015053 Kigoma Offshore 120m | ecosystem: Environmental > Aquatic > Freshwater > Lake | place: Tanzania: Lake... | reverse complement strand
GTGTCGGCATAGGACTGGATGCGGCAGCCGCGCAAGCCCGCCACTGCACTGCCCTCGGTGCCGTCCACCTGCAGCGTGAGCAGCTCGTCGCGGCGCACGCGCACCGTCCAGGACGAATTGAAGTGGGCGATGACGTTGCCCTTGAGGCGAAAGCTGGCGTAGGCCGCATCATCCGCCGTCGCCCTGTACCTCTTGCCGGCTTCATCCCAGCGCTGCGGGATGTGCGTTGCGCCCAGGCAGGACAGCGCCTCGACTTCGCCGAACAGGTTGTCCAGCAGGTAGCGCCAGTGGCACAGCATGTCGAGGATGATGCCGCCGCCGTCCTGCTTGCGGTAGTTCCAGGACGGGCGCTGGGCGGGACGGTTGCGGGCAGGATCGCCTTCGAACACCCAGTAGCCGAACTCGCCGCGCACCGACAGGATGCGGCCGAAGAAGCCCTGGTCGCGCAGCTTGGCCAGCTTCAGCATCCCGGGCAGCCACAGCTTGTCCTGCACCACGCCGTGCTTCACCTTTGCCTTCTTGGCCGCCTGGTAGAGATCCATGGCCTCGGCAAGCGTGGTGGACACCGGCTTCTCGCAATAGAGGTGCTTGCCGGCCGCGATCGCCTGCTTGAGGAGCCCGGGCCGCAGTTGGGTGGAGGCGGCGTCGAAGAACACGCTGTCGGCCTCAGACTGCAGCGCCTGCCCCAGGTCCGTGCCCCAGCGCGCGAGGCCGTGCTCCGCGGCCAGCGCCCGGATCTTGTCCGGGTTGCGGCCGATCAGAACCGGGTCGGGCATCAGGCGCGTGCCGTCCTTCAGCGCCACGCCGCCCTGCTTGCGGATGGCCAGGATGGAGCGCACCAGGTGCTGGTTCATGCCCATGCGCCCGGTGACGCCGTGCATGATGATGCCGATGCGCTTCGGTGCCACGCCGCCTACTTCTTCTTCGTCAGGCCGAGGCGCTCGATGATGGCGCGCTCCTTCTCGTACTGCTCGCGCGCCCACTTGGTGTAGTCCTCGGAGGACAGGTACCACAGCGGCTGGTTGTACCGCTCCAGCATCTTGGTGTGAATCGGGTCCTCCAGACCCTTCTTGAAGGCGTCGTGCAAGGCCTTCACCACCGCCGGCGGCGTGGCCGCCGGCACGCCAATGCCGTAGGGGCTGGTGGAGACGATGCCGTAGCCCAGCTCCATCATGGTCGGCACCTCCGGCCAGACCGCGGCGCGCTTGTCGGTGAACACCGCGAGCGCGCGCGCGCGGCCCGCCGCCACGTGCGGCACCGCGCCGGTGGAGTCCACCGCGACGTTCAGGTGCCCGCCCAGCATCGCGGTCAACATGTCCGCGCTGCCCTTGTAGGGGATGTGGTTGAGCTTGATGCCCTGCGCGGCGGAGAACTCCTCGGTGGCAAGGTGCACCGTGCCGCCGATGCCGTGCGAGCCGTAGCTGATCTCTCCGGGCCTGGCCTTGGCCGCCGCGACCAGGTCCGCCATGCTCCTCCAGGGCGCGTCGGCGCGCACGATCACCGCGAACACGTAGCCGGAGACGCCCATCACGTAGCCGATGTCCTTCATCGGATCGAAGGCCACGTTCTCCATGTGCGGCAGCCGCAGCGCGGTGATCGGGATCATGCTCACGGTGTAGCCGTCGGGCCGTGCGTTCACCAGCGCGGCCGCACCGAGGGTCCCGGTCGCGCCGGGCCGGTTCTCCACCACCACCGGCTGGCCGAGGTACTTCGAGGTCGCCTCGGCGAGCGCCCGGCCGGCAAGGTCGGTCGGACCGCCGGGCGGGAAGGTGATGAGCAGCGTGACCGGCTTGGCCGGGAAGGCCTGCGCGGCGGCCAGTGCGGAACACAACGAAAGCGCGATGGCAAGCAGGGCTCTGGTCATGATTTCCCCTCCATGAACTCGATGGTGATGCCGTCCCAGGGGCGGAGGTACCCGATGCGCCGGCCCTGGTTCGGGCCGGCGTTGATCTCGCAGGGTTGGGCGACCGCGGTGGCGCCGTGCCGCAGCGCCTGCTTCATCGCCTCCTCGACGCTGTCGAGGTCGAACGCGATGGGCGCGAACCCGGCATCGCAGGGCCCCCAGCACCCCGGAGTGGTCGGTCGCGATCAGGCGGAAGTTCATCGTCATTGCAGGCTCCGCATGGAACGCCAGTCGGGCATGGCGGCGCTGGCAAAGCCGACGCAGTCGAGCGAGCCGATTTCCAGCTCCCCGCCGGCGATCCGCGGCCGCACCGCGCCCTGGCTGCGCTCGTACAGGTCCGGATGCGCCGCCAGAAACGCAGCTTGCTCCGATTCCGGCAGCTCCGCCATGCCGTTCACGTAGTGGTGGCCGTTGCGCTCGGCGTGGGTGAGGCCGAGCAGCGACACCAGCGCCAGGTCCTGCTGCAGCGCCAGCCCCGGCTGGATGGTCAGATCCTCCCCGGTCATGAAGTACTCGCCACCCCAGGCCTTGCAGCGGGCCGCGTTCACCAGCGACTTGTACAGGCCCTTGCAGCTCTTCGAGGAGACGCCCCGGTAGCCCATGGCCTTGGCGCGCGGGAAGGCGTCCAGGGCGTCGTCCGACTCGTCGATGATCACCGGCTTGCCGACGCCGCTCACCCTGGTCTGAAGGGCCTTGTCCCGCTTCACCGGCTGCTCGATGAACGCGATGCTGTCCACCAGCCGCCTCAGGCGAATGTCGGTGCACATTGCGGCGGACATCGCCGACCAGAGCTCGGCCACCGCACCCATCTCCTCGTACTGCTCGTTGCCGTCGAGCGAGGCGCGGTAAGGCTCGGCGATTCGGTCCAGCACCGAGGCGATGGCGGCGAGACGCTCAAGATCCGCCTTCAGGTTGCCGCCCACCTTGAGCTTGAACCAGCGCTGGCCGTAGCGCGCCACCACCTCCTCCAGGGTCTCGGGCAGGCCGTCTCCGGCGCGCTGCTTGAGGTCGGCGGCCGTGATCGGATCCAGCAGGCCGACGGTGTGGCGCGCGGCGATGGCCCTGCCCTGCGACAGTCCGGAGAAAAACCCGGGCAAGTCCATGCCTTCGAACTCGCCGGCGCCGATGAGGTTCGACCTCACCGCATCCTGGAACGAAACGCCGCGGGCCCGGCACAGCGCATCGAGCAGGGCGCGGTCGAGCAGCGCCGGGCCGAAGTTCTCCACCAGGCCCCTGCCCGGCGAGGAGTGCGCCCACGCGCTGCGCGGCTCGTGCGCAAGGTAGGCCTCGCGCGCGCTGCGCAGCGATCCCCGCAACTGCCCGATGTTGTCCTCGTTGGTCAGCGCCGGGTCCTTGTCGAACCACTTCGGCACCAGCATCTCCGCCGCCGCGCCCACGGCCTGCCCGCCGCCCGCGGCCCCGCCCTCGATCCGGATGCGCGCCCTGGCGAAGGCCTGCGGCGCCGCCGACAGCGTCACCACGCCGAAGCGGAACGGCATCCGCAACCGTACGTCGCGCTCGAACAGCTCAACCGACGTGACGCGGAATCTCGGTGGGCGGGAGTTAAGCATTGGGTTACATGCTCGGCGCAGGCGCGCCGCGCTGCAGCACGCCCTGCAGCATGCCGGCGAAGTGCGAATGCATCCGGACCACGCGCGCGCGCTTCAGCGGAACAGCGCCTTTGCCCAGGCCGCGTCCCAGTCCTGGCCGAGGAGATCGGTCTGGCGGCCGTCGGCCTCGAAGAACTTGTTCGGGATCTGGAAGATGGCCAGCATCAGCCCGCCCTGCGGGCCGCCCCAGGCTTCATGGCGGCTGCCGGCAGGGCGCCAGACGAACTCGCCCGCCTTGCACTCGCCCTCGCCGCACACCAGGCTTCCCTCCAGCACGTAGGTCTGCTCGATCAGCGCATGCTCGTGGTCGGGCAGCTTCGCCCCCGGGGCCATGCGCATCAGCACCGTCATCACGCCGCTGGAGGGCTCCATCATCAGCACCTTGGTGTCCACGCCAGGGAAGCGCGTCGGCTCCCAGGGCAGGCTGGCGACCTCGACGAAGCGCGATGCCATGGGCGGCAGCGCGGTGTGGTTGGCGGCCTTGGGCGTCACTGCGTTCATTTTTTCCGGTGCTCCCCGACTTTGACGATTTTCATGGTGTTGGTGCCGCCGGCCTTGCCGATCGGCTCGCCGATGGTGAGCACGATCAGGTCGCCATCCCCGACCGCGCCGTTCTCCACCAGCACCTTCTCGGCCTCGGCGAGCAGCTGCTCGCGGTCGTGGCCGACGTACTTCACCATCAACGGATAGACGTCGCGGAACAGCGAACAGCGGTAGCGCGTCGCCGTCTGCGAGGTCAGGGCGTAGATCGGCACACCGCAGTTCAGGCGCGACATCCACAGCGCGGTGGAGCCCGACTCGGTCAGCGTGGCGATCGCCTTCACCCTGAGGTGGAAGGCGGTGAACAGTCCGGCCATGGCGATCGACTGGTCGACGCGCGTGAAGACGCGGTTGAGAAAGTCCCGCTCCAGGTTGAGCGGCATGGACTGCTCGGCCTCGATGCAGATCCGGTCCATGGCCTCGATCGCCTCCACCGGGTAGCGCCCGCTGGCGGACTCCGCCGACAGCATCACCGCGTCGGTGCCGTCGAGCACCGCGTTGGCGACGTCGGAGACCTCGGCGCGCGTGGGCACCGGGCTGGCGATCATGGATTCCATCATCTGGGTGGCGGTGATGGTGAGCTTGTTCATCTCGCGCGCCATGCGGATCATCTTCTTCTGCAGCGCCGGCACCGAGGCGTCGCCCACCTCGACCGCGAGGTCGCCGCGCGCCACCATGATGCCGTCGCAGGCGTTCAGGATCTGCTTCAGCGCGGGCTCGATCACCGCCTCGGCGCGCTCGATCTTGGCGATCAGGAAGGCCTTGCCGCCGGAGGCGCGCATCAGCTCCCCCGCCCGGTGCATGTCGGCGCCGGACTTGGGGAAGGACACCGCAAGGTAGTCCGCTTTCAGCCGCGCGGCGGTGCGGATGTCCTCGGTGTCCTTGGGCGTGAGCGCCGGCGCGGTGAGGCCGCCGCCCTGGCGGTTGATGCCCTGGTTGTTGGACAGCACGCCGCCGTGTCGGACCACGGTTTGGACTTCCTCGCCGCGCACCTCGATGACCTCGAGCACGATCTTGCCGTCGTCCAGCAGCAGCACCGCGCCCTCGGCGAGGTCGCGCGGCAGCTCCTTGTAGTCCAGCCCGGCGCGCTGCTCGTCGCCCAGCTCGCAGCCGGCATCCAGCACGAAGGACTGCCCCTTTTGCAGCGTGATCTTGCCGTCGCGGAACTTGCCGACGCGGATCTTGGGGCCCTGCAGGTCGCACATGATGCCGACGGTGCGCCCGGTCTTGCGCGAGATCTCATTGATCAGGTCCGCGCGCGCCAGGTGATCGTCGGCGGTGCCGTGGGAGAAGTTCAGGCGCACCACGTCGACGCCGGCGCGCACCATGCGCTCGAGCACGGCGGGATCGGAGGAGGCGGGCCCGAGGGTGGCGACGATCTTGGTGCTGCGGAGCATTTTTCAAAGTGTATCATCGCGTGATGACGGATCAGGGCAACCCCGAGGCGCTGCTTGTCGCCTGCCTGTGCGCCGCATGGTGCAAGACCTGCGGCGAGTTCCGCGACACCTTCGACAAGCTGGCGAAGGACAACGCGGGCGCGAAGTTCGTCTGGCTGGACGTCGAGGACGACAGCGCGCTGGTGGGCGACATCGAGATCGAGACCTTCCCGACGCTGGCGGTGTTCAAGGGCGACACGCCCCTCTTCTACGGGGTCACCATGCCGCAGGAGAGTGTGGTGGCGCGCACGCTGGCGTCGCTGGCGCGGGCCGATCGCGCCGCGATGGCGATCCCGGAGGAGATCGCCGGGCTGCCGGGGGCTTTGAAGAACGCCTCTGGTTAATCGCGCTACGCGCGCGCCTCGAGCGCCGCCACCGCCGGCAGCCTCTTGCCCTCCAGAAACTCCAGGAACGCCCCGCCCGCGGTGCAGATGTAGTCGATCTTCGGCGCGACGCCGAACTTGTTGATCGCGGCGATGGTGTCGCCGCCGCCGGCGATGGAAAAGGCCTTCGACCCGGCGATGGCGTGCGCGATGGCCCGGGTGCCCCTGGCGAACTGGTCGATCTCGAACACCCCCACCGGGCCGTTCCAGACGATGGTGCCGGCCTCGGCGAGGATCCTCGCCAGCGCCGCGGCGCTCTTCGGCCCGATGTCCAGGATCATGTCATCGGCCGCGACGCCGTCGGGCCCGGTGACCGATTCGCGCGCGCGCGCCGACATCTCGCCCGCCACCACCACGTCCTCGGGCAGCGGCACATCGGTCGCCGCCATGATCTTCCTCGCCTCCCCGACCAGCCCGGCCTCGGCCAGCGACTTGCCGACCGCATGGCCCTTTGCCAGCAGAAAGGTGTTCAGGATGCCGCCGCCCACGATCAGGCGGTCCACCCTCTTCGCCAGCGCGGCGAGGATGGTGAGCTTGGTGGAGACCTTGGAGCCGGCGACGATCGCCACCAGCGGGCGCTTCGGATCGTGCAGCGCCCTGGTCAGCGCATCCAGTTCGGCGGCCATCAGCGGGCCGGCGCAGGCGAGCTTGGCGAAGCGCGCCACGCCGTGCGTGGTGGCCTCGGCGCGGTGCGCGGTGCCGAAGGCGTCGTTGACGTAGAGGTCGCACAGCGCGGCGATTTTCCTCGACAGGGCCTCGTCGTCGGCCTTCTCGCCGAGGTTGAAGCGGCAGTTCTCGAGCAGCACCACCTCGCCCGGCCGCACCGCGACACCGCCGACCCAGTCGGGCAGCAGCTTTACCTGCCGCCCGAGCAGTTCGGCCAGGCGCTTGGCCACCGGCGCCAGCGAATCGCGGGCGTCGAACACGCCCTCCTTCGGCCGCCCGAGGTGCGAGGTCACCATCACCGCAGCGCCCTTGTCCAGAGCCAGGCGGATGCCGGGCACCGAGGCGCGGATGCGGGTGTCGTCGGTGATCGCGCCGCAGGCGTCCTGCGGCACGTTGAGATCGGCGCGGATGAAGACCCGCAGCCCCCGCAGCTCGAGGTCGGCCAGCCGCTTGAACTTCATGCCTAGCTGGCGTTGTCCAGCGCGACGGCGACGTCCAGCATCCGGTTGGAGAAGCCCCACTCGTTGTCGTACCAGCTGGCCACCTTCACCAAGGTGCCGCCGCAGACCTTGGTGAGCGGCGAATCGACGACCGAACTGGCCGGGTTGTGGTTGAAGTCCGAGGACACCAGCGGCTCGGTGGCGTACTCCAGGATGCCCTTGAGGTCGGACTCGGCGGCCTGCCTCAGCGCCGCGTTCACCTCCTCGGCCGTGGTCGCCTTCTTGGCGACGAAGGAAAGGTCCACCACCGAGACGTTGATGGTCGGGACGCGGATGGCATAGCCGTCCAGCTTGCCGCTCAGGTGCGGCAGCACCAGGCCCACCGCAGCGGCGGCGCCGGTCTTGGTCGGGATCATGTTCTGCGAGGCCGAGCGCGCGCGCCGCAGGTCCGAGTGGTAGACATCCGTCAGCACCTGGTCATTGGTGTAGGCGTGCACCGTGGTCATCAGGCCGCAGACCACGCCGATGCGGTCATCCAGCGCCTTCACCAGCGGCGCCAGGCAGTTGGTGGTGCAGGAGGCGTTGGAGATCACGCTGTCGGAGCCCTTCAGCTCGCCGTGGTTGACGCCGTAGACTACGGTGCGGTCCACGTCCTTGTCGCCGGGCGCGGAGATGATCACCTTGCGCGCGCCGGCCGCAAGGTGGGCGCCGGCCTTCGCCTTGCTGGTGAACAGGCCGGTGCACTCCAGCACGATGTCCACGCCCAGCGCCTTCCAGGGCAGCTTCGCCGGATCGCGCTCGGCCACCACCTGGATGTCCTGGCCGTTGACCTTCATGACGTTGCCGCTGACCTCGACGGCGCCCTTGAAGCGGCCGTGCGCGGTGTCGTACTTGAGCAGGTGCGCGTTGGTCTTGGCCTCGCCCAGGTCGTTGACCGCGACGAACTGCAGGTCGTGCTTGCGCGCGCTCTCGAAGGAGGCACGCAGGATGTTGCGGCCGATGCGGCCGAAGCCGTTGATGGCTACCTTGATCGTCATTTCAGTATGCTCCTGACTACAGTTGCGACGTTCTCCGGCGTGAAACCGAAGTGCTTGAACAGTTCCGGCGCAGGCGCGGACTCGCCGAAGCGGTTGATGCCGACCACCGCCCCGTCCAGCCCGACGTACTTGCGCCAGCCATCGGTGACGCCCGCCTCGACCGCGACCCGCGGCAGGCCCCTGGGCAGCACCGCCTCGCGCCACGCCGCGTCCTGCCGATCGAACACCGTGCTCGAGGGCATCGACACCACGCGCACCGGGAAATCGAGCAGCTTTGCCGCCGCCAGCGCCAGCTGAACCTCCGAGCCGGTGGCGATGACCACCGCCTTGGCGAATGGGGCGTCGGCAAGGACATAGCCGCCGCGGCGGATGCCATCGGTCTGCCCGCGTGTCTCCTTGGTCAGCATCGGCAGGTTCTGCCGCGACAGCAGCAGCGCGCTCGGCCCGTCGCGCCGCTCCAGCGCCGCGGCCCATGCCAGCACGGTCTCGACGCTGTCGCAGGGGCGCCAGACATCCAGGTTGGGGATCAGGCGCAGGCTCGCCGCGTGCTCCACCGGCTGGTGCGTCGGCCCGTCCTCGCCCAGGCCGATGGAGTCGTGGGTGAAGACGTAGGCCACGCGCTGTCGCATGAGCGCCGCCATGCGCAGCGCGTTGCGCGCGTAGTCGGAGAAGACGAGGAAAGTGCCGCCGTACGGGATCAGGCCGCCGTGCAAAGCCAGGCCGTTCATGATCGCGGCCATGCCGAACTCGCGCACGCCGTAGAACAGGTAGTTGCCGCCCCCGGCCGGGCCGACCACCCTGGAGGCCTTCACCAGGGTGAGGTTCGAGCCGGTCAGGTCCGCCGAGCCGCCCACCAGCTCGGGCAGCGCGGGCTTAAGGGCTTCCAGCACGTTCTGCGATGCCTTGCGGGTGGCGATGGTCTCGCCCGCGTTCAGGGTGTGCTCCAGCAGCGCACGCACGCGCTCCTGGAAGTCGCGCGGCAGCTCGCCCGCCATGCGGCGCCCGAAGGCCTCGGCCTCGGAGGGATACTGCCGCGCGTAGGCGGCCTGCACCCGCCTCCAGCGGCGCTCGGCGCGCTGGCCGCGCTCGCGGGCATCCCAGGTGCGGGCGACGCCCTCCGGAATCTCGAACGGCGGGTGCTTCCAGCCGATCGCCTCGCGCGTCGCCGCCACCTCCTTCTCGCCCAGCGGCGCGCCGTGCGCGCCGCCGGTGTTGGCCTTGGTCGGGGCGCCCTTGCCGATGATGGTCCGGGCGCAGATCAGCGTCGGCCTGGCGCGTTCCCGCTTCGCCTTGCGGATGGCGCGGTCCACCGCCTCCACGTCGTGGCCGTCCACCTTCGCGATCACCTGCCAGCCGTAGGCCTCGAAGCGCCGGCGCACGTCGTCGGTATACCACTGCCGGATCTGGCCCTTCTCGGAATCGATCGAGATGCCGTTGTCGTCGTAGATCGCGATCAGCTTGCCCAGGCCGAGGGTGCCGGCGAGCGCGCAGGCCTCGTGCGACACCCCTTCCATCATGCAACCGTCGCCCAGGAACACCCAGGTGCGGTGGTCCACCAGCGCCAGGCCGGGACGGTTGAACTCGGCCGCGAGCAGCTTCTCGGCAATGGCCATGCCGACCGCATTGGCGATGCCCTGCCCAAGGGGCCCGGTGGTGGTCTCCACCCCCGGGGCGCAGCCGTATTCCGGGTGGCCGGGGGTCTTCGATCCCAGTTGACGGAAGCGCTTCAGTTCCGCCATCGGCAGGCCGTAGCCGGTCAGGTGCAGCAGGCTGTAGAGCAGCATCGAGCCGTGGCCGTTGGAGAGCACGAAGCGGTCGCGGTTGGGCCAGGCGGGATTGCCCGGGTTGTGGCTGTGGTGGCGCCCCCACAGCGCCACCGCGATCTCGGCCATGCCCATCGGCATGCCGGGGTGCCCCGAGCTGGCCGCCTGCACCGCGTCCATCGCCAACGCGCGAAGGCAGTCTGCCAGTTCGCGGTCGGATGCCGGTGGTGTCATCGCGTGCTTGAGGAAGAAGGAGGGGGAAAGGGCGGAAAAATTGCTGCGCAAGGAAAGCTGGCGCGAATTATAGCCAAGCACCCTTCCTATAATCGGGCTGTGACCGAAATGCCCTTCACCAGCCCGGCCGACTTCGAGGCCGGCGTCCTCGCCCCGCAGCCGTCCCCGGGCACCCAAGCCCATTGGTTCCTGTTCCGCGGCGACCGCCTGCTGGTTGAGCTTGGCCCGCCCAGCCCGCGACCCTCGGACGATCCGCGGGTGCCGTCGCGGCCTGTCTGGGCGCGCGTGCCGCAGAGCAGCAGGTTGCAAAAAAGCAACAACCAGTTGTGGTTCGAGGCCTCCAGTGCACTGTATCTAGGGCGGCTGGCCGGGATCGATTGCTGGGCTGCCGAGGTCCCGGCGGAGGCGCCGCCGCCACCGGGCATGGGTTTCGAGGGGCTGCGGACCCTGTTCTCGGTGCTGGAGGACGCGCACTTCGCGCTCGCCGGCCGCGCCCTCCAGCTGGTGCACTGGGACCGCAACCACCGCTTCTGCGGCCGCTGCGGCACCCCGACCGAGGCCAAGGCGGAGGAGCGCTCGCGCGTCTGCCCGGCCTGCCGGCTCACCGCCTATCCGAGGATCGCGCCCGCGGTGATGGCCCTGATCCGCCGCGACCAGGAGGTGCTGCTCGCGCGCAGCCCGCACTTTCCGCCCGGGATGTACAGCGCCCTGGCCGGCTTCGTCGAGGCGGGCGAGACCCTCGAGCAGTGCGTGGCGCGGGAGGTGGAGGAGGAGGTCGGCGTCCGCGTCTCCGGGAGCCGTTATTTCGCCAGCCAACCGTGGCCGTTTCCCAACTCCCTGATGATCGCTTTCGTCTGCGACTGGGAAAGCGGCGAGATCCGGCCACAAGCCGGAGAAATCGAGGACGCGAAGTGGTTCGATGTATTGCAATTGCCGAAACTTCCGAGCA
>Ga0194131_10010950_pt1 | contig 10961 bp, 7 predicted proteins | sample TA2KigO120mmetaG_FD_148631 | JGI IMG/M metagenome (GOLD analysis project Ga0194131, IMG submission 148631) | Freshwater microbial communities from Lake Tanganyika, Tanzania - TA2015053 Kigoma Offshore 120m | ecosystem: Environmental > Aquatic > Freshwater > Lake | place: Tanzania: Lake... | reverse complement strand
CCCTGCCGACCGGCTGCGGGGGCCTGGGCCAGCGGCTGGCCGCTCGCGGCGATCAGCACGAGCCAGGCACCGAGCCACACCGCGAGCCAGCGCGGTCCACTCATTTCGTGAGGCTCCGGTACACGCGCTCGACGAAGACCACTCCGGCGTCGGCGCCGTAGATGCCGTCGTAGTCGCGGGTCGGCCGCGCGGCCCTCACCTGTTCCAGCGTCATCCCCTTCTGCACCATGTCGCGGACGCGGTCGCGGACGATGGTCACCATGTCGCGGTACTCGGCCACGTCGGCTTCGTCCGACAGCCGCCCGTGGCCGGGGATCACCAGCGTCCCCCCCTGCTGGTTGAATTCCGGCACGGTGATCCGCAGCAGGTGGTTGAGCGCGTCGATCACGCCGTCGACGCTGCCGCCGCGGTCGAGATCGATCATCGGGTAGCGATCGGGCGTGTAGACGTCGCCCGCGCTCACCGCATCGGTGCGGCGAAAGACGACGAGCGAGTCGCCGTCGGTGTGCGCCGCCGGCATGTGCAGCAGCTGGACCGGCTCGCCGTTGACGAACAGATCCTTCTGCGGCACGAAGTAGGTGTCGGTGGGCCAGACGGCCGCGGCGACGCCCCTGTCCCCGGTGAGGCGGTTCAGGACGTTCTCGTGCGCCCAGACCGCCGCGCCGCCGCTCGAATACACGGTGGCGGGCCTGGTGTTGCCGCCTGCCAGCACCTTGCCGGCGGCGGCAACCGCTTCGTTGCCCGCCGTATGCTCCGCGTCCGCACTCGTATTGATCACGTAGCGGACGGGCCGATCCGACAGCTCCGCGATCTCGGCCAGCAGCGCGCGGCTGAGCGCGGCCGGCTGGGGATCGACGACGAGCACGCCGTCGCGCCCGACCTGCACGGTCGTGTTCCCCTGCGGGCCGGCGATCATGTACAGGCTGCCGCGCACGTGCAGCACGTCGAGCGCCGGCTGCGCCTCGGAGCGCGCGCCGGCCGCGGCAGCCGCCGCCACGAGCAGGAGCCGGACGGCTCTCACCGGCCGGGCCCCTTCATCCGCTCCGCGTACTCCGGGTACATCGTCTCGGCGCCGCCGCGGACTCCTTCCCGCGGCAGGCGATGCTCGGTCGCGAACTCGTCCAGGTACGGATTGGTGCCGGGCAGGTAGTGCGGGATCTCGCCTTCCGGTCTGGGGATCTCCACGTCGACCGAACAGGGGTAGAGGGTGACCTGGTAGCCGGGGTCGAGCGCGAAGTTGCGGCTCTTGATGAACGGTTCGATAAGGTACACGGGATCGGTGACGATGCTGATCCAGGTGAGGACGTCGCCGACGCGGATGAAATGCTCGCGCAGCGTCGCCTTCTCGCTTCGCGGCACGCCGTTGCGGCGCACGTAGCCCGCCTTCAGGTGCGTCGTCTCGACCGTCAGCATGTCGCCGTCCCACCGGCCGGTCGAGAACCCCTCCCACGTGTGCAGCGCGTGGGGCCCGGGATGCGGCCGCCCGTCCATCCAGATCGTGCGCACCGGGTTCATCCACGCGATGTTCGTGTGGTAGGCGATGACCTCCTGCGTGACGGGGTCGACGTCCTTCCAGATGCGCACGCCCGAGAAGTTCGGCCCGTAGTCGGCCGGATGCGGGATGCACTGGTGCTCGGGCACCGTCCACAGCGAGGCGCTCCACGTATCCGCGCGGAACCGCGCGGCCTCGTTGATCGGCAGCCCCTGGTACTCGCCGATCGAGGGGCCGCCGCCGCGCTCGGGCTCGTCCTCGTGCATGCGCGCCGCCCACTCGCCGGTGATATCGCTCTGCCCGCGCGCGGGCGCGGCGAGCCCGACGAGGAGGATCGCGCACACGCCCAGGGCGCGGCCGATGCAGAGGGCCTGTGTCATAGCGCTCAATAGTACTTGCTCTGGACCGGGCAGCCGGGATGGTAGGTGCCCTTGGCGAGCTCCGCCGCGCAGTGCTGGCGCGCCCGATCGGTGCCGCCCTTGAGCAGGTCCTCCGCCTGGGCCCGCGTCAGCGTCGCCTGCCCCTGCGCGAGGCCCACGCCGTGCACGGGCGAGATCCGCTCCACCATCAGTCCGTATTTCGCGATCACGTCACGGAAGCCGTCGGGCCAGTGCTGCCACTCGAAGGCGGCGGTCACCAGGTCGCCCTCCATCAGCAGCCGCTCCGACGGGATGTAGCCGACCAGGATGTCGGCCATGTGGCCGTTGTTGAGCGCCCAGTAGAGGTCGAGCGTCTGCGTCTCGTCCGACAGGCGCAGGTGCTGGTCGACGGCCAGGAACTTGAGCGGCCTGGGACTCCGCGCGAGATCGTCCGGATAGTCCGGCGCGGCGTGGGCCACCATGTCGCGGACCTGGGGCTCGCTGCCGCGGCGCTGGACGATCGTCAGCCCCTCGGCCACGGCCTGTCGCAGCCCGGCGGTGTGGTCGAAGTGGTTGTGGCTCGGAATCAGATGCGTGACCGGCTTGCCGGGCGCCAGCGTACGCGCGTGGGCGATCACCGCCTTGGCCGTCGCGACGTTGACCCCGAGCTCGTAGAGGACCAGATGATCCCTGAATTCGACGACCGTGGTGCCGCCCTGGTTCACGCGCCAGACGCCCTTCCCGATCGGCTGCGAGGTGATCGCCGGCACGGGGTACGACGGCGGCTCCAACATGCCGCGCACGGCCTCGGGGGCGGCGAGATCCGGGATCGCGGTGTCGAGCTGATACGCGTCCACGTACAGCTTGAAGAAGTCCACGTTCCGGTAGCTGATGCGCGTCTGGTAGCCGAGCGGCAGCAGGATCCCGCTGGATCCGGTGGCGTCCGACCAGCCGCTGTAGGTCGTCGTGAAGTTCATCTGTCCGACGTTGGTCTGGCGCGCCGACCACCGGATCCAGGCCGGCAGGCCCGTGGCGGCGAACCCGGCCGCGAACCGGTCGCCCTCCTTCAGCACCACGTCGATGACGGCGACCCCGTTCTGCCGCCGCAGCGCGGAGAGGCGCGTCGCCGGGTCGAGCAGCGTGCGTACGAGCACGACGGGGTTGGTCATCATCAGCATCCGCCGCGCGTGCACGCCGTCCACCTGCTGCGCCCCGTCGGCCTCGCGGGCGACGCGCATCGTCTTGCCGCCGGTCGCGTCGTAGGCGAGATCGCCGTCGAGCACCTGGACGAGGAGCGTCCAGCTGTGGCCGAACGGCGCCAGGAACGGAAAGAGCATGTTGCGCCGCTCGACGAGCTGGAAGCGGTTGTGCTCGAGGTCGTACACCCGCCGCAGCTCGTTGGCCGCGATGTACTTCTCCGGCGCCGTGGGCTCGCCGGTCAGGCGGCCGCCGCCGAACTGGTAGGCGTACTGGCCGTAGCCGACGAGCGTGATGTTCCTGACCGCGCGGATCCGCTCCACGCCGCCGAGCGCGGCCGCGGCGGCGTCGACCACCTGGCGTGCCGTGCGCGCCTGCGCGTGCACCGGCGCCGGGCGCGACGCCCCCCATGCCGCGCCGAGTGCGGCGAGCGCGGTCGCGGTGAGCACGAGCGCCTTCGCTGTCATGTCCGTCCTCTCGGTGAATCGGCGGGGCAACCCGCGCCGCGCCTCGGCGTCCCTCAGACTAGAAATCGAGGTTCGCGCTGAACTTCACGAGCCGCGGATTCAGCACGGCCAGCGGCTGGCGGAACACCGCGAAGCTCGGATTCTCGGTGAGCACGGCGTTCGCATTGAACGCATTGAACAGGTCGACGTTCAGCGCCAGCCGCGCCCCACCGAGGCGCACGATCTTGCCCGCGCGGAAGTCCACCTGGTGCAGCCGGTCGCCGTACTCGGTAGCGGGCGCCACCGCGTTCACGACCGCGGTGGCGATGTTGCCGGCGAGCGGCCGTCCGAGCGAGGCGGCCACGACCGCCGACGGATAGACGACGTTGGCCGCCACCACCGGACCGGGAATGCTCTGGTAGGTCGCGGCCAGCTGCACGTCGACGCGCGGCAGCGTGTAGGCGCCAAGCGCCTTGACCTGCGTGAGGAACGGCTCCTCGACACGGCAGTAGGGATTCAGCGGCCCCGCGACGTTGGCGACCGTCCATTCGGGCAGCGCGGCGCGTATCTCGCACACGTCGGTCAGACGGCGACCCGTGCTGAAGCCGCCCTGGGCCATCAGGCCTCCGAACCGCGCGTTCGCGTGAACGTCGAGGCCGTGCCAGTTCTCGACGTACTCGCCGTAGTGTTCCGCAAACGTCAACAGGTTCCGCGTCTGGCCGAACCGGGCCGGCACCACGTCGTAGAGGCCGGTGATGCGCTGCCCGCCGCCGCCCGGCAGGCGGGCGTCGCTCGGGGCCGCGACGCTGAACGACTGGAAGTCGTCCGCGGTGACCGCGAGGTTGTCGGTCACCAGAAAATTGCCGTACCACCGGCGGAAGTACCCGACTTCGGCCGAGACATCCGTCATCAGCTGGTGCTGCACGCTGACCGAGCTCTCCCAGTTGTACTCGCGTTTGCCCCAGCCGCGCACGATGTCGGGATCGTAGGTCGTGCTCGGCACGGGGTTGCCGAAGTTCAGATTGCTGATCTGGCCGCACTCGCCGTTGGCCAGCGGGTTCAGGACGTCGCACTCGGGATTGAAGTTGCGGTTGGCGTCGTTCCACGCGCGGTTCACCGCCTGGACGGTGCGGTTGGCCGGATTGGCCGCGTCGCCGAACGTGCCGGTGTACGTCATCTGCGCGACGTACTTCGCGAGCGACGCCTTCACGGCCGTCCGTCCGGTGCCGAACAGGTCGTAGGCCGCCCCGAGCTTCGGCGTGATGTCGTCGAAGCTCGCGATGTCGGCCCCCTCGAAAGCGACGTTGCGATTCGGCGTGTAGACCGTCGGCCCGAGCGTCTGCGTCGGGTAGTTCGTGCGATAGAAGTCGTACCGCACGCCCAGGTTGAGCGTCAGCCGGTCGATCGTCCACCGATCCTGCGCGTAGATCCCGCCGTCGTGCACGTGCGTCTCGGAGGTGTAGGGCGCCCGAATCGCGATCTGCACCGGCGCGCCGGCATTGAAGATGTACGACAGGTTGCTCGCCACCTCCCGGTTGAAGTTGTTCCGGACGCGCCCGACGTGATCCTGGTATCCGACCTTGAACGCGTGCGTGCCGGTGATGTACGACAGCGACGCGCGCCAGCTGTTGTCCATCAGCTCCGCCTTGAAGCGCATCGACGTCATGAACATCGGCCGCGGCCCGCGGTAGAAGACGCCGGTCGCCTGGTCCTGGATTCCGATGAGCGCGGCCGTGTCGTCACCCCCCTTGGGCTGGAAGTAGCCCCAGTCCTCGGGCTTGCGCGCGAATCCGGCCTCGACGAGCACGCGGCTCGTGAGCGGCGCCGTGTAGGTGGCCGTCAGGAGCCGCTTGGCGGGGAACTCGAAGTTGGCCGTCGCCTCGGGCGAGGTCAGCGCCCGCGTGTCGACGCAGCTGCAGCGGTCCTGCAGGTCGAGGAAGGCGCTCAGCTTGTGCACCTGCGTCGCCTGCCACGTGAACCGCCCGTTGATCGACCGCCACCGCGTGTCGCGCGATCCGCGGAAGCTCGCGTCGGGCGCGTAGGCAAACGACGCCGGGTTGCCCGCATTCGCGTTGCGGACCGCGCCGCCGATGTAGTTGTTCACCTCCGAGACGCGCCCCGAGGCGAAGAACCACAGCCGATCGCGGACGACCGGCCCGCCGAATGCCGGATTGACCTCCCAGTTGCTCTTCACGGAGCTGGCGGAGACGAGCCGGCGATCGCGCAGCCGCTGGTCGATGTTGCTGCTCTGCAGATCCTCGCTGCTGCCGCCGACGAAGAGCGACCCGGCAAACGTGTTGCCGCCCTCGCGCGGGATGATGTTCATGCGCACGCCGCCGGCCGACTGCTCCGCCGATCCGGCCGCGAGGTCGACGACGACCTCCTGCACCATGCCGGCGTTGGCGGCAAACGCGCTGACGGAGGTCCCCTGCGACTGCATCGAGAGCCCGTCGACCATCCGCCGCATGTCGCCGCCGCGGCTGCCGTGAATGGTGAGCGTTTGCATGACTTCGCCCGTGTTGCCGCCCACGTCCTGGCCCTCGCCGCTGAAGGTCGTCGAGAGCTGGATGCCGGGGATCAGCACGGCGACGTTGAGCGTCGTGCGGCCGGTCGGCAGCGTGTCGATGACGTCGCGGCCGAGTACCCGCTGCTGCTGGACGCTCTGCACGTCGACGATCGGCGCCTCGCCGGTGACGGTGATCGTCTCCTCCACCGCGCCGACCCGCAGATCGACGTCGACGGTGGCCGTCATCGTGCCCTGCAGCCGGATGCCCTCGCGGCGGACGGTGCTGAAGCCGGACAGCGTGAACGTGACGGTGTAGTCGCCGGGACGCAGCTCGACCACGCGGTACTGCCCGTTGCCGTCCGTGATCGCGGTGCGGACCTTCTCGATCAACGCCGGGCTCGACACCTCCACGGTGACGCCCGGGAGCACGGCGCCCGACGCGTCCTTGACCACGCCGGCAATCGACGCCTGCGCCAGCGCGAGCGCCGGCGTGAACGCCAGCGACGCGAGCGCCAACCAGCCGATCCTGACATGCCCCATCGTCATCTCCTTCGCCCAGTGGGACGCAGACACTTGTAGCGCCAGGGCGCCCGGCCGTCTTACAGAAACGCGACGCGAAAGAGCAGAATACTGCCTTTGTAATCAGTTTCAGAGCGCTTCCCGCGGCGGCGCGTGGCGGGCGTACTCGATCCGCTCGATGCGGTATCCCCCTCGGGACCGGTCGCTCAGATGGATCGCGAGGAACACCACGGTCAGCACCGCCGGGAGCACCGCCCACGTCGGCAGCACGGCGTTCGCGCCGTAGGTGTCGTTGATCCAGCCCATCGCCGGACCCGAGAGCGCGGTGGAGACGGCGCCGGACGCGCCGATGATCGCGAGCAGCAGCGGCCCGCCGCGGGGAAAGCGCTCCGAGGTGATGCCGAGCATCGTCGGCCACCAGAACGCCGTGCCGATCGCCAGGAGCGCCGCCGCCACGAACCACAGCGGCGCGGTCGTCGTCTGGCCGAAGAGGTACAGGCCGAGGGCCGCCACGGGCGCCGTGGCCGCGATGAGCAGCGGCGGCGAGACGCGGTGCGGGATGCCGCCGAAGAACTGCCGCATCACGTACATGATCCCGTTCACCCAGACGAGCAGGATCACGCCCGCCTGCGTGCCGCTCTCCATCACCTCGTTGAAGAGGTTGGCGTACCACTGGCCGGGCCCCAGCTCGGTCGCGGCGGTCAGCCACATGCACGCCCAGACGAGCAGGAACAGCGGACGGCGGATCTCGGCGGCCATGCCCGCGAGCGACACGCCGGCGGCGGCGCTTTCCGTGGCGGGAAAGGCCTCGCGCGCGAAGAGCACCGCGTAGACGATCGACGGCACGAGCAGGAGCAGCATCTTGGCCTGCCAGCCGAGCCCGACCTGCGTGAACGCGTACGCCAGCAGTCCGCCGATCACGATGCCGCCGGGGAACCAGGCGTGCAGCGCGACGAGCTTCGAGGTCTTGTCGTCGCGGTAGAGCGTGGCGACGAGGGGGTTCACGAACGCCTCGACCAGTCCGTTGGCGATGCCGACGACGAGCGTGGCAAGGAAGAGCACCGTGAAGTTCGGCGCCAGCACGGTGAGGAGCGCGCCGCCGATGTGCCCGGCGGCGGCGAGCCGCGCGAGCGTTCGCATCCCGAGTGCGTCGACGAGCGGCCCGCCGAACAGGATCGAGAGCCCGAAGCCCCAGAAGGCGGCGCCCGAGATCCAGCCCACCTCGGTCGCCGTGAGGCCGTAGACCCGCTCGAAGTCGCCCATGATGTCGCCGCGGATGGCGAACGACATGGCCGTAGCCACGAGCGCGATGCAGCTGGCGCGGAAGAGGCCCGCGGCGCTCATGTCCACCAGGCGTTGGTGGCCGGTTCGGTCAGGATGACGCGGCTGAGCATGTCGACGGCCGCGCGGAGCCCCTCGTCGATCGAAGCGAGCGCGTCCTCGTGCTCGATGCTGACGACCGAGTCGTAGCCGGCCAGCCGCAGCGCGCTCACGATGCGCTTCCACTCGAGCTCGTCGTGTCCCCAGCCGACGCTGCGGAAGAGCCAGGACCGCTCCCCCAGCCGGCGGTAGCTCTTGGCGTCGAGGACGCCGTTCACGGCTGTGTTCTGCCGGTCGAACGCGAGATCCTTCGCGTGCACGTGGAAGATGGCGCCGCCCAGCGCGCGGATCGCCGCCGGCATGTCGACGCCCTGCCAGAACAGGTGGCTCGGATCGAAGTTGATCCCGATCGTCGGGCCGACGGCAGCGCGCAGCCGCAGCAGCGTCTCCACGTTGTAGACGAGAAAGCCGGGATGCGCCTCGAGCGCGACCGTGACACCGTGGTCGGCGGCGAACTGCGCGGCATCGCGCCAGTACGGAATCGCCTTGGCCTCCCACTGCCACTCGAGCACGTCGAGGAACTCTGGCGGCCAGGGCACCGTCACCCAGTTGGGATGCCGGGCCTCCTCGCAGTCGCCGGGACAGCCCGAGAACGTGATGACGGTCGGCACCTCCATCTTCGCGGCCAGGCGCACGGTCTGGCGGAACAGCCCGTCCGCCTCGCGGGCGACGGACCGATCCGGGTGGATCGGGTTCGCGTGGCACGACAGCGCGCTGATCGTGAGGCCCGCGTCCTCGACCATCTTGCGGTACGTGGCCGCGCGGCAGTCGCCGTGGATCATCTCCTCGAGGTCGTCGAGATGATCGCGGCCGGGCCATCCGCCCGTGCCGAGCTCGATCGCCTTGACGTGCTCGAGCGCGCGCACCCGCGCGAGCATGTCGCGCGTCGAGAGCTTCCCGAAGACCGGGGTGAACACGCCGAGCTTCATCGGACGCTCCCGGCCAGCTCCGCACGAGCCGGCGCCGTCCAGGCGCCGCCGCGGCGGTGGCTGTCGAGCACGGCGTCGACCAGGCACGCGGCGCGATAGCCGTCCTCGAAGGTCGGGTACGCCGCCGCGTCGCGGCCGGCCGCGCCCGGGTCGACAATCGCCGCGTAGACGTCGGCGAGCACGTTGAACAGGGCATCGGACCAGCCCTGCTGGTGTCCGCCGGGCAGGCGCGCCTGCCGGCGCGCGGGGCCGGAGAGGAGCGCCGGATCCTTCGTCAACACCTGGTTCGGCGCGTCGCGGCGCCCGATCCAGAGCTCGTTCTGGCGTTCCTGCTGCCACCGGACGGAGCCGGCGGCCCCGCACACCTCGAACCAGCAGTCGTTCTTATGGCCGGCGCACACCTGTCCGATCGAGACCGTTCCCTTCATGCCGCCCTCGAACCGGAGGAGGATCGTGGCGAGGTCCTCGACCTGAATCCGGACTGGATCGCCGCGGCGATCGCCCGCGCTGAAGGTCTCGCGACCGTCGCGGGGCCGATAGCGGGTCGGCACGACCGTGGCGAGGTCGGCGAGGACGGACTCGATCTGGCGACCGGTGACGTACTGCACGAGGTCGCACCAGTGTGACCCGATGTCGGCCACGGCCGAGCTCCGGCCGCCCTTCTCGGGCTCGAGCCGCCAGGAAAAATCCGTCGGCTTGAGCAGCCAGTCCTGCAGGTAGGCGCCGCAGGCGAAGTGCGGCGCGCCGATCTCGCCGGCCGCGACCAGGCTGCGCGCCTGTTCGACCATCGGGTTGCCGCGGTAATTGAAGGTGACCGCGTGGACGACGCCGGCCTCGCGCGCCAGCCGCCACAGCGCGAGCGCCTCCTCGGCCGACCCGGCGAGCGGCTTCTCCGAGACGATGTGCTTGCCGTGCGCGAGCGCCGCGCGGACGATCGCGCCGTGCAGGGCGTTCGGCGCCGTGTTGTGAATCACGTCGATCGCGGGGTCGGCGGCCAGCGCCTCGAAGCTCCCGTAGGCCTTCGGGATGCCAAGCGCCTCCGCCTTGGCGCGCGCGCGTGCCTCGTCGGCGCCGGCGAGGGCGACGACGTCGACGAAGCCGAGGCGCCGGACCGCATCGAGGTGATGCGCGGCGACGAAGCCGGGCCCGACCAGGCCCATGCGAACGCGCGCGGTGGAGGTGGTCACGATGTAATCGGTTGCATACTCTAACAGACCGCCTGCAGCCGTGGCAAGCTATGATGGGCCGCGGCCGTGTCCACCATCTACGAAGTCGCCAAGCGCGCCGGGGTTTCCACCGCCACCGTCTCCCGCGTCCTGAGCCGCCCCGAGGTCGTCGCGCCCGCCACCCGGCGCAAGGTCCTCCAGGCCGTCGAGCGGCTCGGGTTCGAGCCGAACGTCGCGGCCAAGACGCTGCGCACGCTGCAGTCGCGCAAGCTCCTCGTGACGGTCCCCGACCTGTCGAACCCGTTCTTCGCGCTCATCCTGCAGGGCATCGAAGACGCCGCCCAGCGCGAGGGCTACGCGGTGCTCGTGGGCGACACCCAGCACAACGAGAAGCGCGAAGAAGGGTACGCGCTGATGCTGCGCCGCCGCGAGGCCGACGGCCTGATCTTCCTCGGCCACCGGCTGCCCAAGGAGGCCGCCCGGCTCCTGAAGTCGAGCGCGCACACGCGCGCGCCGATCGTCAACGGCTGCGAGTTCAGCCCGCGGCTCGGCGTCCCCAGCGTGCACATCGACAACGCCAAGGCCGCCGCCGAAGCGATGGATCATCTCTACCGCCTCGGCCACCGCCGCATCGCCGTCATCACCGGCCCGCTCGTGAGCCCGCTCAGCCGCGACCGGCTGCGGGGCGCAGTCTCGCGCGCCAGGGCCGAGCGCGCCGAGGGCGAGCTCCTCGAGATGCACGGCGACTTCTCGATCGCCTCGGGCGCCGCGGCCGCCGAACAGCTCCTCCTCCGCAGCGACCCGCCGACCGCCATCTTCTGCTTCAACGACGAGATGGCCATCGGCGTGATCGACACGGCGAGGCGGCTGCGCAAGAGCGTCCCGAAGGATCTCTCGGTCGTCGGCTTCGACGACATCCGGTTCGCGCGCTACACCGATCCGCCGCTGACGACGATTGCGCAGCCGA
>Ga0194131_10010949_pt1 | contig 10963 bp, 9 predicted proteins | sample TA2KigO120mmetaG_FD_148631 | JGI IMG/M metagenome (GOLD analysis project Ga0194131, IMG submission 148631) | Freshwater microbial communities from Lake Tanganyika, Tanzania - TA2015053 Kigoma Offshore 120m | ecosystem: Environmental > Aquatic > Freshwater > Lake | place: Tanzania: Lake... | reverse complement strand
CCCGCTCACCACCCGCCCCGCCGCCTCACCGCCTCGGTGTCGCGCCCGAGCTCGGGGGGCGGCGTCGGCGCCGCGCGCTCCGACCCGTCGAGGTGGAACGGGGCACCGACGAACCTCACCCCCTCCCCGAGATCGACCTCCATCCCCAGCTCCCGCACCGGCGCGCACGCGAAGGCCTGCGCGAGGTCGTTCACCGGCGCACAGGAGACCTTCTCCCGCTCCAACGCCGCCTGCAGCTCGGCGGTCGGGCTCACCCGCATCCGCGCCCCGAGGATCACCTCGAGCGCCTCCTGGTGCGCGAGCCGGGTGGCGTTGGTCGTGAAGCGGCCGTCCGCCCGGAGCCAGTCGAGGCCCAGCGCCCGGCAGAACCGGGCCCACATCTCGTCGTTGGCCACCGCGATCACGAGGTGCCCGTCGGCGGTCTCGTACAGGTTGTACGGGCAGATCGAGGGGTGGCGGTTGCCGGTGCGCTCGGGCACCGCGCCGGTGGAGAGGTGCTCGGCGCCGGCGAACGAGGTCATCGCCACCGCCGACTCCAGGAGCGACACGCGCACCCGCTGGCCGCGCCCCGTGGCCTGCCGCTCGAGCAGGGCGCCGAGGATTGCCACCGCCGCGTACAGGCCGGTGGCGTAGTCCACCAGGGGGATGGCGCTCTTGAGCGGCGCGCCGCCGCGCTCGCCGGTGAGGCTCATGAACCCCGACAGCGCCTGCGCGATGATGTCCTGCGAGGGCCGCGCGGCGAACGACGTCTGCGCGCCGAAGCCGCCGATGGCGCAGTACACGAGCCGCGGGTTGAGGCGGTGGACCTCCTCCCAGGAGAACCCGAGCTTGTCCAGCGACTCCTGCACCCAGTTGTGCACGAGCACGTCGGCCTCCTCGACGAGCGCGACGAACAGCGCGCGGTCGTCGGCATCGGAGAGGTCGAGCGCGACGCTCTGCTTGCTCCGGTTGAGCGCGTTGAAGTAGCAGCCCTTCGCCTCGGCGCGCCCGAACCGGCGCGACTCGTCGCCCACCCCGGGCCGCTCCACCTTGATCACTCGCGCCCCGAGGTCCGCGAGGACCATGCCGCACAGCGGGCCGGAGAACACGCGGCCGAGCTCCAGCACGCGCAGGTCGGAGAACGCGCTCATCGGGGGAGGAGCTCGCGCAGGTGCCCGGCGAGGGCCGGGGCGTGGGCGTCGGTCATCATCGTGATGTGGTTCCCGGGTACGTGGCGGATGGTCACCCCGGCGACGAGGTCCTTCCAGCCGAGGTCGTCGTCGAGGAAGAGGCGGCGCGTGGCCGACTTGATCACCACGGCGTCGATCGGCGCCGGGCCCGGCTGGTAGCGCATGGCGAGCTGCCGCATCCGTAGCTGGGCCCGGACCATGTCGCGGATCCGGCGCCAGTCGGGAACACCGCCGACCCGGCCGCTCACCACCGCGAGGGTGTAGGTGAGCGACACGGCGCGAAACCAGATGAGGAGGTTCTTGGTGACGAACTGGAAGAGGCCGCCCAGGATGCTCTCGTCGCGCGCGTAGTTCGGGGTGTCGAGGAGCCCGAGGAACGTGACCCTCTCGCCGGCGCCCACGAGCTGCCGCGCCATCTCGTAGGCCAGGGTGCCGCCGATCGAGTACCCGAGCAGGCGGTAGGGGCCGGCGGGCTGGGCCGCCCGCAGGGCGTCCACGTAGCGGCCGGCGACCTCCTCGATGGAGGCCGCGTCGGCGCCGACCTCGGGGGTCCACCGGATGCCGCGCACGCCCAGCCGCGGGTCGAGGTGCTTCAGGAGCGCGGTGTAGGCGATGAGATCGCCGCTGAAGTCGTGGAGCACGAACAGGGGGTCCCGGGCCTCCGCCCCGGCCATCACGACGACGTTGTCGACCGCCTCGGCGCGGCTGACCACGCCGGCGAGCGAGGCGACGGTGGGGTTCTGGAACAGGGCCGACACGGGGAGCCCGCCGCCGAAGCGCCGCTCGATCTCCGCGAACAGCTCCATGGCGCGCAGCGAGTCGCCGCCGCTGTCGAAGAAGGCGTCGGCGACGCCGAGATCGTCGCGCTTCAGCACCGCCTGGAACAGGCTCAGGAGCGCCCGCTCGACGTCATCCCGCGGCGCCACGGCGGCGGCACCCGACCGGCCGCGGAGCGCCAGCAGGGCCGCGGTGTCGGTCTTCCCGTTCGGGGTGAGCGGGAGCGCCGGGACGACGAGGAGCTCCGCCGGGACCATGAACGGCGGCAGCCGGGCCTCGGCGAGCGCGCGAAGGTTCCCGACGTCCACCTGATCGGCGCCTCCCCCGTCCGCGCCTCCCCCGTCCGCGCCTCCCCCGTCCGCACTGCCCACGACGCAGCAGGCGACGAGGTGCCGCTCGGGCCCCTCCTCCCGCACCAGCACGACGCAGCGCTCCACCGCGGGGTGAGCGGCGAAGCAGCGCTCGATCTCCTCCGGCTCGACCCGGAACCCGCGGAGCTTGAGCTGGCGGTCGCGGCGCCCGAGGTACACGAGGTTCCCGTCGGGCAGCCAGCGAACGCGGTCGCCCGTGCGGTAGGCGATCGTGTCCCGCTCCCCCGTCGCGAACGGGTTGGGGACGAACGCCGCGCGCGTGAGCTCGGGCTTCCCGAGGTACCCCCTGGCGATGCCGTCGCCGGCCAGCAGGAGCTCCCCCTCCTCGCCCGGGGGGACCAGGCGGAGGTGCTCGTCCACCACGTACGCCCAGGTGTTGTCGGCCGGGGTGCCGATGGGGACGTCGGACTCGTCGCCGCGCACCTCGTAGGCGGTCGCGTAGACGGTCGCCTCGGTGGGGCCGTAGCCGTTGAGGATCCGGTACGGCCGCCCCGGCGCGGACGACAGCGGAGCTTGCGCCCGGATCGGCGAGCGGAGCTTCTCGCCGCCGACGGTCAGCACCCGCAGCGAGCCGGCCTCCCCGTGCGCCATGAACAGCTCCCCCACCCGCGTCGGGAGTGTCGCCACCGTGATCGCGTTCTCCACGAAGAACCGGCCGACCTCGCGCACCGAGCCTCGCACCGCGGACGGGACCACGTACACCGAGGCCCCGCGGACGAGCGGGGTGAAGACCTCCCCCACCGAGACATCGAACATGAAGCTGCAATACGCCGCGCAGCGGTCCGCGCTGGTCACCCCGGAGAGGCGGGCGTTCCACTCGCACAGGTTCGCCAGCGCGCGGTGCGGGATCATCACCCCCTTGGGCTCGCCCGTGGAGCCCGAGGTGTAGATGACGTAGGCGAGGTCGTCCGGGCCGACGGGCTCGAACCCGGGGAGCACGGCCGAGCGATCCCAGGTGGTCTCGCCGGTGAGCACGACGGTGATGCCGGCGTCCGCGAGGATCCGCGCCCGGCGGTGCTCCGGCGTGTCCGGCGTAATAGGCACGTACGCCGCGCCGGCCCCCATCACCGCGAGCGCGTGGACGACGAAGGCCGCCTGGCGCTCGGAGATCACCGCCACCCGGTCGCCCCGCTGCACGCCGCGCCGGACGAGCTCCGCCGCCAGCGAGCGGGCCTCGGTGACGAGGCGCCCGTACGTCCACGATCCCGCCGCGTCGACCACGGCGACGGCGTCCGGGTGCTGCCGCGCCTCCTCCTCGATCCGCTGCAGGATCGTGCCCGGCGAAGGCGGGAGGACGCGGGGGGAGGGCAGGCTCAAACGCTCGGCCTCGGTGAGGCGGTCGAGGCGGTGCAGCGGCTCGTCGGGGCGCGCGAGCACCGCCCGCGCGAGCATCTCCACCCGGGCGAACAGGGTGCGGACGTCGGCCTCGCCGTACAGCGCGGACCGGGCGTCGACGCAGAGCTGGAGCGGCGCGGTCCGCGGGCGCTGGTTGGGGTTGATCTTGAAGTTCAGTTCGGCGAGGTCGGCGCCGGGGGAGTACCGCTCGACCGTGGGCTCATCGGCGCCGCCGGGCACGCTCGGGATGAAGTTCACGAACCACCGCAGGAGCCGCTGCGGGTCGACGCCGCCGCCGCGGACGTGCTGCGCGAGCAGGTCGTAGGGGTAGCGCTGGCGGGCGAGGCAGGCGTCGGACACGCCGTGGATGCGGCGGACGAGGTGGGCGAAGGTGTCGTCTTCCCGGAGCGGCAGGCGCATCGGCAGCGTGCTGACGGTCATCCCGACCATCGCCTTCTCCCGCGCGGTGAGCCGGTTGTGGTGCCCCGTGCCGATCACGATGTCCCGGTCGAGCGCGCCCCCCGCGAAGTGGACCGCGAACACGGAGAGGAAGAACCGGAACACCGTCGTCTCGTGCTGCTTGCAGAACGCCTCGACGGCGCGGGAGAGCGCCGGGTCGAAGTCGTGCTCGAAACGCTCGGTCAGGATGGAGACGGCGCCTCGGGGGGCCTCGTCGCCCACCTCCAGCCCGGCGAGGTGGTCCCGCCAGAAGGCCTCCTCCTCGCGCCGCTCCGGGGAGGCGAGGTACTGGCGCTCGCGCTCGAAGAACTCCAGGTAGGAGGGGGCTTCTACCGCGGGGGTGGACGCGCCGGCGACGAGCGCCCGGAAGGTGTCGAGGATCTGCCGGTTGAGGATCGAGACGGTGAGCGCGTCGACGACGATGTGGTGGTACTTGAAGAAGTACCCGATGCGCCCCTCCGGCAGGAGCAGGAGGCGGAAGAGGTGGAGCGGGCTCCCGAACAGCGGGAACGGGCGGCGGCTCTCGTCGAGGAGCGCGCGCCTGGAGGCGTCGACCTCCCACACCGGCGCGTCGACCGCCTCGTGCGGGACGAGGAGCTGCTCGCAGCCGGCGCCGTCGGTGCGGGCGAGGCGGAGGCGGAGCGCGTCGTGGCGGCGGATCACGAGGTCGATGGCGTCCAGCAGGACGGGGAGCTGGGCGGGGGTGCCCGGGAAGTGGAGGCAGCCCGCGAGGTTGCCCACTCCGGTGCCCGGATGCAGCACCTCGGTGAACCAGACCCGTCGTTGGGGATGACACAGGGCGAGGCGGCCCTCGCTCATGGGCAGCTTCGCTCGATGATCTGGGTCAACTTCTCGCCGTAGCGGCTCATCTGGCCCTGGATGAGGAGGCGGTGGGGCAGGGAGATGCGCGAGGTCGTCAGCGCCTCCTGCGTGTACACGACCCGCGTGTGATCGGCGTCGTGGGTGACGAGGTAGCCGGCCTGGAACGTGGCCGGGTACGGGAGGAAGCCCTCCTCGTCGTGCGAGAGCATGCGGATCGTCATGGCGCCGTGGGTGGGGTCGAGCTCGCGCAGGTAGTCGACGGCGCCGTACAGGCCCAGCACCCGGAACTCGACGCCGATGACCATCGCGGCCGGGGCGCGGCTGCGGACGGTGATGGTGTCCGCGTAGCTCATGAGCTCGCGGAGGGTCTCCATCGAGAACAGCGTGTCGAGGAGCGTCGGGCAGGCCGGCACGCCCGTCGTCGTCTGCTCGTAGCGGTAGCGCTCCCCCTCGAACGACAGCGTGGAGGTCGCCTCGATCGCGGCGGCGGGCCGCGGCACCCCGAGGGCCAGGAGGGCCGCGAGACGGAAGCGGGCGAGCGCCATCGGCGGTCGGGTATCATGAGAGATCGGTTAGCGCGGGCCCTCCGAACCCCTCCCCAGCCACGTGCGCCCCCTGCTCACCCTCCGCGCCATCGGCGACCGCATCGGCGAGGGCCCCTCCCCCGCCCTGCCCGAGCGCGAGGTCGACGCCGTCCTCACCCTGCTCGCGCGGCGCTACGGCAGCCTGGCCGACCCGGACGTGCTGGTGCCCGAGCCCGATCTGGACGCGCTGGGCGCGCTCGTCGCCGGCACCGCTCCCCACCTCGCCGCGCTGGCCGCGGAGCTCCCCGCGGCGGTGGAAGGCCCCTGGTCGGCCGTGATCCTCCCCCGCCTGGGGCTGGATCGGCTCTCCCCCGCCGAGCGCTGCTTCCTCCTGTTCGCGCTGTCCCTCGGCATCGGCCGGCCCACCGCCACCGACCACCTCACCCGACGCATCGTCTGGAACCTCCGCGCGTGTGAGGACCGGATGGCGAGGGGGACAGCGTCGACGTTCTCGGAGCACAACGAGGCGGCGCCGCTGCACACCGACACCCAATACTACGCGGAGCCCGAGCGGTACCTCCTCCAGTACTTCGTCCGGAGCGCGGGCTGCGGCGGCGGCACCACCGAGCTGAGGGACGGAGCGAGCGTGGTCCGCGCCCTGGAGCGGAGTGACGCGGGGCGGCGCGCCCTGGCGGTGCTCACCCGCACGCCGCTGCCGTTCCGCATCCCCGCCGCCTTCACCCGGGACGGCGCCGCCTCCACGCTGGAGCTCACCTGGGCGCCCATCTTCGGCGCGCGCCCCGCCCTCCGGTTCCGGGTCGACACGTTGGAGGCCGGCCTCGCGGCGTGCCCCGAGCACGCCACCCCGGAGGTGCGCGACGCCCTGCGCACGCTCTACGCCGAGCTCGCCGACCCCTGCCCGCGCGTGGAGCGCACGCTGGAGCCCGACACCCTCGTGCTGATCAACAACCACGAGGCCCTGCACGGGCGCACGGCCTTCACCGACCTCGCGCGCCACGCGGTGAGGATCCGGATCGCGGAGGGGCCGTAGGAGCGCCCGCTACCGCGCCGCCCACAGCCACGCGACGCCCTGACCGGACGAGGTCGGCCCGTCGAGCGAGATGCCGGAGAACGCGAAGTGGCCCGCCACGCTGCTGTCCTCCACGATCGCCAAGGCGTCACCGAGCTGGTCGTACGAGCCGCCCGTGGAACACGAGGCGTCCATGTCGGTCGCGACCCGGAGCGTGCCGGAGAGCGGCCCGTAGGCGAGGTACACGGCGCCCGCGTTGAGCGCGACCTCGTCGTCGTCCGTGTTCCCGAGGAGCACGTCGGCGTGCCCGTCGTGGTCGAGGTCGCCGACCGCGAGCGCCCCCTCCTCGCCCGAGGTGTAGTACCCCCCGAGGATCACCGCGGTGGCGACGGTGTCGACGCGCTGGATCGAGCCTCCGGACAGCTCGGTGAGCACCCAGGTGGCGCCCGCGTTGGAGTCGGCGCCGTCGTCGTACCCCGGGGCCTGGGCGAAGAGATCGTCGCGACCGTCGCCGTCGACGTCGCCCCCATCCACACGTGTTCGCCCAGCGTGTCGAAGTAGCCGCCGCCCGCCACGCGCCCGTCGTGGTCGGCCATCGTGTGGCTGCCGGTGAGCGGGCCGAGGAAGAGCGCGGCAGTGCCGTCGCTCGTGTTGTACTGGTCGTCGCCGCGCGCGCCGATCCACAGGTCGGCCACGCCGTCGCCGTTCACGTCGCCCCCGCCCGCGATGTCGGTGCCGGCGTAGTCGCTCGACCGGTCGCCGACGATGGTCGTCACCGCGTTCGTGCTGACGCCGGTGTGCACGTACACCGCGCCCCGCGAGCTGCTGTAGCTCTCGACCGACGCGGTCCACCCCACCGTGCTCACGCCCGCGAAGTCCCCCGCGGCGGCCGGGTGGGCCTGGCTCGTCTCCACCGCGTGGGAGGACGCCGACACCGAGCCCGTGGCGCCCCCGAGGTAGACGCGCAGCGAGGTGGAGGTCAGGTACACCGCCAGCTCGTCGTCCCCGTCGCCGTCGAGGGGGAAGGCGTCGCCTGCGCCGTCGTCGCAGTCGGTGGCGTCTCCGACCCAGGTGTCTGGTCCTCGCGCCGCCGGCCACCACGAAGATCCTGCGCAGCCTCGCGAAGGGGACCGCGCCGCCCTGACGGCGCAGGCGCGGGCGAGGTCCGGGAGGCGCGGAAGCGCGGGGCCGGAGGGTGGAGCCCTGTCCGAAGCGCGGAATTCGAGCCGAAAACGCATGAATTCCAGTCGCCGGACCGGCCTCGGGAGAAGGAAGGCGGGGGATGACCTTGCCGCTCGGGGGCGCCGGAGACCGTTCATCGCGGCTATCCGCGAGCGCGCTCGCCGGTTGGCCGTGCCAGCGCTGGAACGAGTCCGCAACGGCGTCGCGGGCCTGCCGAACTGCACTCGTCAGCTGCTCCTTTGCGGCGTTCTGAGCTGAGGTCTCAGCACTCCGGAGGTGCTCCTCGATGGCGCGCTGAGCTTTCGCCTTGGCCTCACCCTCCTGGAACGCGCCCCGCACGAACCAGCCTATGACTCCTGCGGCGATTCCGATTGGGCCGAGCACGGCCATCCCGACGAGCGCAGCTGCACCCCCGACACCGACGGCAAGGCCATCGGCCTCATCGCCGCGGATGTTGACTTGCAGGGTGCCGTCGACGTTCGCGCGCGAGAGTTGCACCCAGCTCACTTGCGCCGGGCGAGCAGCAACCTGCGTACCGCTCGCGCCGACGCGGACCGCACGCCACTCCAGGTCGTGGAGACTCCGGCGGATACCCTGTTCCAGGGCGGCCGCAGATGCTGCGAGTCGGGCCTGCACCGCCGTCCCCAGTGCAGTGGCGTCGATGGCTTGCGCGCTCACCAGCTGGCCGAACTTCGCTGGATCCTGCCCACTCTGCGCCCAGAATGTCGGCAACCTCGCCACCGCTGTGTCCCGCGCCTCTCTGAAGGCCACGCGCAGGGCGCTCTCGACCCCCTGGCGCGCGGCGAGCCCTGCGGCTTCGATCCCTGCGCCGGCAGCCGCCAGGCGCTCCTCGTTCGCCCGCCACGCTTCGGCGATCGCGCCGGTAGCCCCGAGGAATACCGTCCGCTCGTGCAAACAGAACGCCTCGTTCGCGCGCTCCTTCAGCTGCGCGGCGAGACCGGCGACCTGGACTTCCAACCGCGACCGGAGGACAGGCACCGTGTCGGCGATCGCCGCCGCGTCGCGTCCCGCCGCGCTCACCGGCACGAACTCAGGAATCCACTTGCCAAACTGACGCTTCGCCTCGTCGAGAATCTCGGGCCACCGTGCCCGAGGGACGCGGTCCATGTGGGTCACGACGCCAAGGATGCGGCGCCCGAGGTGGGCGGTTGCCTCCAGCGCGGCCCGCGCGTCCTCGTCGGCCAAGCGCGAAGCGCTCACGCACCAGAGCACGCTGTCCGCCCGCGTATACCAGAACAGGAAGGGGTCCTCCGCCTGCACCTCGAAGCCCTCGGCCCCGTGAAGGGTGGTCGCACGGACGCTCACATCCGCGCGGAGTTGTGCGATCCCCGGGGTATCCACGAGCGCCACGCCCGGCGGCGGCCAGGGCGCGTCCACCACCCAGCGCACCTGGTAGAGATCGGAGCGGCTCGTACCGGCGGACTCCAGCCTGGCTTCTTCGGCGTCCGCGACCTCCCTGGCCCGTTCGACGGCCATCGCATCGGGACGATCCGGCCTGCTGCGCCAGTGCAGCTCAGCCCGCGGAGGGCTGCCGGTCTGGAAAAGATCCACCTTCCATGTCTTCGGGAGACGGCTCACGGGCGCCACCGACTTTCCGACAAGGGCGTTCACCAAGCTGGACTTCCCGACGTTGCCCTCGCCGACGACCATGACAAGCAAGGGCTCGGCGGCGTCCCGTACGCGCTGCGCGAGCCGGTCTGCTTGATCGGTGTACCCAAAGCGGCGGGCGTCGCCTTGCAGGATCGTGAGGCGTTCTGTGATGGTCTGAGGCATGCTCGTGGTGAATCCGGAGGCTCTGCCCGAGTCGTGGGTGGTGCTCTGGCCGCTCGGCCAGCGTCACCCGGCGGAGCGCGACCGTCGATGCCCCCACCCGCCAGAACAGCAGGGATTCTTGTGCCGATCTCCGGATGCGGGCGGCCGGTCGCCGAGAGCGCGCGTGCTCCATCACCGGCCCCCCGGTCCACTTGTCCGGGGAGAGGCTCACTTCAGACAAGTGGACCGGCAAGCACTACCCGAACTCGCCGCGCCCTCGCGCCGCCCCCCGCTTCGCCTTCTTCGTCGCCCCGCTCGCCCCCGCCTTCTGGTGGAACTCCACGGCCGGAAGGCCCTGAAGGTCGGGATCGGCCGTGACGAGCACGACGCCGCGCCCTTGGGCCGTCGCGTACACCAGCGCGTCGCATGCGGCGATCCTGTAGGCGTGCCCCAGCTCGGCGGCCCGGCGCGCGAGCGCGGCCGTGATCGGCACCGCCTCGTGGCGGCTCATGGCGGCCGCGTACTCGTCGGCTTTCTCCTCGTCAACCTCGCGCAGGGCCCACCGCTGGACCTCGTACTCGACGATGGCGGGCACGAGCACGCGCTCGTCGCCCTCGATGTAGGGCGCGAACCTGTCGGCGTGCGGCTCGTCGGCGAAGTAGGCCAGCCAACCGCAGGTATCGAGGACGACCTTGCTCACTTCTCGCGGTAGTCCGACGTGTCGGCGCCGCGAGCGGAGCCGCGGAGCGAGCGCACGTCCACGGCGGGCACGAGCACGATGACGCTGCCCTTGGCGATCACGTCGAACTTCTGGCCGGGCTCGGCCCCGACCGACTTGCGAAGTGCGGCCGGGATCCGGATGTTCCCGTCCGCCTTGAGCACCGCGCTGGACATGCCATTCTCGCCTCTCCCGGAGAATATCGCACCGGATCGGCGTCGTCGCGCGGTCGTCGGCGGAACGAGGGCCAGAGCTACGCCGCAGCCTTCTCCGCGGCCGCCCAGGTCTCCCCGACCCCGACCTTCACTCGCGCCCGGAACCCGGCGGCCTGCACCCCACCGGCCATCGCCGCGCGCAGCTCGTCGGCGACCCGATCGGCGTCCTCACGCGGGCAGCAGACGAGCAGCCCGTCGTGCATCGGGGCGGCGAGCCGGGCACCGAGCGGCAGGTTGACGAGGGCGTGGTCGATGGCCTCGGCCTCGGGGGCGCTCCACATCGCCGAGAGGATGCGACGCTCCTTCGAAGCGGCGTTCTTCCGCACCCGGCGCACTGCGCCGGTCAGGGTTCGCACCTCGGCGACGGGGCCGGGCCGCTGGTACTCGGCCCGAGCGGTGTCCAGTGCCAAGCCGAGCCCCGGCAGCTCGCGGAGGAGCCCCCGGCGGACCTCCAAGCCGCGCGCCGGAGCGTCGATGATCGCGCCGATCCTCCCGGCTCCGGCCCCGTTGAGCAGGGCGAGCACAGCCTCCTTTACCTTCGCCCGCACTTCGGGGACGCCGGGGATGACCTTCTCAGCGAGGCGCTCG
>Ga0194131_10010948_pt1 | contig 10963 bp, 11 predicted proteins | sample TA2KigO120mmetaG_FD_148631 | JGI IMG/M metagenome (GOLD analysis project Ga0194131, IMG submission 148631) | Freshwater microbial communities from Lake Tanganyika, Tanzania - TA2015053 Kigoma Offshore 120m | ecosystem: Environmental > Aquatic > Freshwater > Lake | place: Tanzania: Lake... | reverse complement strand
ACGGCGCTGGCGCGGCGTCGCGGCGCTCGGCTCGTGCACGACCGTGGCGATCGCGGCGTCGCTCGCCGTCGCCAGCGTCGAACGCCTGTGGGCGTACCCCGCGTTCGTGCTGTCCGCCGCCGGCACGGACACGCACGGTACGATCGTGCACTGACTGATGGGCTGGAACGGCCTGCTGGGCGCCGCGCTGCCGCTCGGCGTCGCGGGCGTCGCAGTCGCGCTGCGGCCCTGGGCCGGCCCCCCACCCGCCGGCGAGGCGGAGCTCGCGCGGCGCTGGGCCCTGCTGACCGTGGCGACGCTGCTTCCGACCCGCATCTGTACCCCCAGGACCTCGTGATCCTGCTCCCGGCCGAGTATTGGGTGGTGGCAACCGCGCGCGCCGCCGAGCGCAGGCGCCACTTCGGCTGCCCCTGGTCGCGTGGGTGGTCTGCGCGCAGCCGTTCCTGTGGACGGCGCTGGGCGTCAACCTCGTGGCGCTAGTGCTCGCGGGCGCGCTCCTCTGGCGCGTGCGTCACGCACCCGCGGCACGCGCCGCCGCGCACCCCGCCGGCGAGGCGCACCGCCTGGCGGCGTAGCCTCGCCGGCCGCGCTTTTCCGGGCCGTTAACGCCACACCCCCGATCCGTTAACGCAGCGGCGCGCACGATCGCTACAGCCGGAGAGCGAACTCGCCGACGATCCTCGAATAGCATGGGCAGGGGAGGCACTATGACTCGGACCGTCCGGCGGCTAGCAGTGCTGGCCAGCCTTGGGGTGCTCGTCGGGGCGTTCGCGCTCGCGTGCGGCGGCGAGGGGGCGGACTCCGAGGCAGGCGTCCAGCTCGCCGAGCCCGCGAACAGGGCCGCGCTCGCGGAGCTGCGCGGTGACATCATCGCCGACGGCTCCAGCACCGTGTACCCCATCACCGCGGCCGCTGCCGAGGAGTTTCGCCTGTACGCGAGGCGCGTCCGCGCGAGCGTGGGCATCGCCGGCACCGGCGGCGGCTTCAAGAAGTTTTGCGCCAGCGCGACCGACATCTCGAACGCGTCGCGCCCCATCTCGACGAGTGAGGTCGAGGCGTGCAAGGCGAAGAACATCGAGTTCATCGAGCTGCCGGTGGCGTACGACGGTCTGGCCGTCGTCGTCAGCCCGCGCAACACGTTCGTGGAGTGCCTCACGACGGCCGAGCTGAAGAAGATGTGGCAACCCGAGGCGCAGGGCGAGATCACCAACTGGAAGCAAATCCGCGACAGCTTCCCGGACCGCCCGCTGAAGCTCTTCGGCCCCGGCACCGACTCCGGCACGTTCGACTTCTTCACGCTGGCCATCAACGGCAAGGAGAAGGCCAGCCGCGGGGACTTCCAAGCATCCGAGGACGACAACACGCTCGTGCAGGGCGTCACGGGAGACGAGGCCGCGCTCGGCTACTTCAGCTACGCGTATTACATCCAGAACCCGGGCAAGCTCAAGCTCGTCGGCGTCGACCGGGGCGACGGCGCCTGCCGCGTGCCGACGGTAGCCAACATCGCAGATCAGACGTACCAGCCCCTCTCGCGCCCGCTCTTCGTGTACGTGCGGAAGGACGCGGCGGCGCGGCCGGAGGTGAAGGAGTTCGTCATCTTCATGCTCAGCAAGAGCTTCACGCCCGCCATCCAGACTGGCGAGGTCGGTTACGTCCCGCTGTCGGACCTGCTGTACGAGGCGGCCACGAAGCGGGTCACCGCCGGCACGGCGGGCACGCTCTGGCCGAAGGGCCCCGAGACCGGCGCCACGCTGGATCGCTACCTGCAATAGCGCGCCCGCTCGCCCGGCACCGCCCGCGACGGGGCGGGCTCGAGTCCCGGCGCGGGCGGAAGCAAATAACGATCGTGCATACGAACCCCGGCGGGGCACGAGCATCCATGCAGCTGGCTGAAGCGTACGCGTGTGATAGAGTCATCGCGTCCACAATCGCGGGCGGGTGGAGCGTTGAACCGGAGGGACGGGATGGCTGTGATCGACGACGAAGGTCGGCTATTCGCCTCGGCGGTGCGCCGGCGCAGCTTGCTCCGTGGAGCAGCGCTAGGTGGGGCGGGGCTCGCGGCGGCCGCGCTGCTGGGCTGCGGCGGCGACGACGATGACGCCGCGTCGAACGCGACGCCCGCGAAGCCGAGCCCGAGCGCGAGCGCGACGGTCGCCACCACGGGCGAGCTGATCAAGGACGATGCGCTACCGTACCCGTACCAGTACCCGGAGCCGAACAAGAAGCCGAAGGCCGGCGGCATCATGGTGTTCGGGGTCAACTCGGACATCTCGACGATGGACACCACCAAGGCCACGTCGAGCGGCACCGGCCGCATCGTCAACATGGTCTACAACCGCCTAATTGGCTTCAACCGCGGCGTGCGCCTGCACCCCTTCAAGATCAGCTACGAGCCGGAGCTCGCGAAGTCCTGGGAGCGCTCCCCGGACGGGCTCACTTATACGTTCAACCTGCGCGAAGACGTCAAGTGGCAGAACGTCGCGCCGCTCAACGGCCGCGCGTTCGAGGCCGCCGACGTCAAGTTCGCGTACGAGCGCTTCGCGAAGGAAGGCGTGAGCCGCCAATACTGGACCGAGCTCGACAAGGTCGAAGCGCTCGACAAGAAGACCGTCAAGATCACGCTGAAGAAGCCGCTCGCGGACTTCATGACGCCGCTCGCCTCCGCGTACCAGACGATCTTCCCGAAGGAGCTCGTGGACTCCGGCGAGCTCGAAAAGAAGGCTATCGGGACGGGCCCGATGATCCTCAAGGAGGCGATCAGCGCCCAGCGCGTGACGTTCGAGAAGAACCCGTCGTACTGGGAGCGCCCGGTCCTGCTCGACGGCTTCGAGTTCCGCTTCATCGCGGACTCGGCCGCGCGCATCGCGGCGTTCCGCTCTGAGCAGATCGCGTTCGGCGACATCCTCGTATCGTCGATCCAGGACGCGAAGCAGCTCGTCGCGTCGAACCCGACAGTGCAGATCAACATGAGCCCCAGCGTCGCATCGCAGCCATTCGCGATGAACCTGTCGAACCCGAAGTTCGCCGACGTGCGCGTGCGGCGCGCGATCTCGATGGCGATCGACCGGCAGGAATTCGTCAACATCGTGTACCCGGGGCTCGGCAAGGCCCTGCCGTTCCTCCCGTGGATCTTCGCGCTCGACAAGGAGCCGAAGTCGACCGAGCTCGGCTCGTGGGCGCAGTACAACGTCGAAGAGGCAAAGAAGCTGCTCATCGCCGCCGGCGCCGAGAAGCTCGAGCTGAACAACAAGTACTACGCGTACTCCCCCGCGTACGACCAGCTCGCCGAGGTGCACGCGGCGCAGTTCAAGAAGGCCGGCATCGAGCTCAAGGGCGGCAAGGCCGAGTACACCGAGTTCAACTCGCAGTGGGTCGGCGGGAAGCTCCCCGAAGTCTCCACAGGCGGCTGGCCCACGATCGGCTTCGACGCGGACAACTACTTCTACGCCTGCCTGCATTCCAAGTCGCCCGGCAACCGCTGGCAGCTCAAAGACCCGAAGCTCGACGAGCTCGCCGAAAAGGGTCGCTTGGAGCTCGACTCGCAGAAGCGCAAGGCGATCTTCAAGCAGATCTGGGACTACGACTTGGACCAGGCGTACCACCCGGTGGTCGCCAGTGGCAGCGGCTTCAACGTGCTGCAGCCGTGGGTGCGTGGCATGCGCTTCGGCGGCGCGCTCTCCACGACCAACTCGTACCAGGACATCGGCGATATCGTCGCGGAGGCTTGGATCGACAAGTAGCGCGGCGCGCGCCGGGGCGCCCCCCCCGGGGGGGCGCCCCGGCGCCGGCTGTTAGGCGCAGCTTCGCCGCATCACCCCCGCACGGCGCTGGCCCACGCTCGTTATACTCCGGCCCACGCGACGCGACCCACAAAGGAGCGCGCCACGGCCGGAATCATGCCGCTCGACGATGTGCGGGTGATCGACCTCACGCAGGGCGCGATGGGACCGTTCTGCACGCGCGTGCTCGCCGACTACGGCGCCGACGTGATCAAGATCGAGCCGCCCGGCTGGGGCGACCCCGCACGCATGCTGCCACCGTTCCTCAGCGACGAACCGGGGCTCGAGCGCAGCGGGCTGTTCCTCTTCCTCAACACGAGCAAGCGCTCCGTCACGCTCGACGTGACGACGCCACGCGGGCGCGAGCTGCTACTGCAGCTCGCGCGCGGCGCGCAGGTGATGGTCGAGAGCTTCAAGCCGGGCCGCCTCGCCGAGCTCGGGCTCGACTACGCGACGCTGCACGCCGCCAACCCGCGGCTCGTGCTGACCTCGATCACCAACTTCGGCCAGCACGGCCCCTACGCCCAGTTCGAGGCCGAGTCGCTCACCGCGTACGCGATGGGCGGCTCCATGCTGCAGGCCGGCGACATCGACCACGAGCCGCTGAAAACCGCCGGGCGCATAACCGAGTACCAGGCCGGGCTCTCGGCCGCGCTCGCCACCTCGCTCGCGCTGCTCGGCGCCGAGCTGCGCGGCTCGGGCGAGCACCTCGACGTCTCCCTGTTCGAGACCGCGACGCACTCGATCGACTCGCGCCTCGGGCGGCTGCTCGGCTACGAGCACGGCGGCCACATAGCGAAGCGCCAGGGGCTGGCGTCAATGGTCGGCTCGGGCGTCTACCCGGCGTCGGACGGCTTCTTCTTCTTCACGGCCGGCGTGCAGTACATCGTGCAGATGATCCGCATGATCGAGCACGAGGAGCTGCTCGCGCAGCCCGAATGGTCCACCGCCGAGGCGCGCGCGCACCCTGACCGCATCGCCGAGTTCCCGCAATACCTGCTGCCGTGGTCCGTGACGCACACGATGGCCGAGATCCGCGAGGCGTGCCAGGAGTACGGCGTGCTCGGCGGGCCGCTGAACACGATCCCAACGCTCCTCGCGGACGCAAGCTTCGTCGAGCGCCGCTTCTTCCAGCAGATCGAGCACCCGGTGGTGGGCACGCAGACGTACCCGGGCTTCCACTTCGTGCTGCACCGCGAGGAGCCGATGCCCGGGCGCCGGCACGCGCCGCTGCTAGGCGCGGACACCGAGGCAGTGCTCTGCGGCGAGCTACATCTCGGCGCCGCCGAGCTGGCGACGCTGCGCGTCGAGGGGGTAGTGTGATGCGCGATGACGTCCCGAGCACGACCGAGGCGCGCCTGCCGCTCGCGGGCGTACGCGTGCTCGACCTCACGGTCGTGTGGGCCGGCCCCTACGCGACGATGCACCTCGCGGACTGGGGCGCCGAGGTGATCCGCGTCGAGTCCGTGCGCCACTTCGCGAGCTCGACGCGCGGCCAGCTGCCGTACCCGCCCGCGCCATTCGTGCAGGCGACGGCCGCCGGCGGCATGGGCTACCCGTACGACGAGGCGGGCGCGCGCCCGTGGAACCGCAACGCGATCTTCAACGCACATGGCCGCAACAAGCGCTCGATGACCGTCGACCTGACGCGGCCCGAGGGGCGCGACGTGCTGCATCGCCTGGTCGCCACCTCGGACGCGCTGATCGAGAACAACCTCCCGCCGAACATCGAGAAGCAAGGCATCACGTGGGAGGCGCTGTCCGCGGTCAACCCCCAGCTCGTGCTGGTACGTATGCCGGCGTTCGGCATCGAGGGCCCGTACCGCGGCTACCGCACGTGGGGCAACCACATGGAGGCGCTGGCCGGGCACCCGCTGATCCGCGCGTACCCGGACCTGAGCCCGGAGTACGCGCCGACCGGCGTGCCGGCCGACGCGGCCGGGGGCGTCGCGGGCGCGCTCGCGGTCGTGCTCGGCCTACGCCAGCGCGCGAAGACCGGGCACGGCGTGTTCATCGAGGCGGCGACCGCCGAGAACTTCGTGCCGTTCCTCGGCGAGTTCGTCATGGACTACTCGCTCAATGGGCGCACGTGGGAGCAGATGGGCAACGACCACTGGTGGTGGGCGCCGCACAACGTCTACCGCTGCGACGGCGCCGACCGCTGGGTCACGCTGTGCGTGCGCAACGAGGACGAGTGGCGCGCGCTGCTCGACGCGATGCGCCGCCCCGACCTCGCCACCGACCGGCGCTTCTCTGACATGGCGTGCCGCCACGAGCACCGCCGCGAGCTCGACGCGTTGATCGGCGAGTGGACGGCCGCGCGCGATGCGTACTGGGTGATGTACCGCCTGCAGGAGCGCGGCGTGCCCGCCGGCGTCGTGATGTCGGAGGTCGACGCGTTGGAGAGCCGCCACCACGCGGCGCGCGGCTTCTTCCGCGAGATCGACCACCCGGAGTCCGGCCGCTACCGTCACGTCGGCCGGCTATTCCAGGCGTCAGAGACGCCGCACCCGCCGCCGCGCCACGCGCCGCTGCTCGGCCAGGACAACGAGTACGTGTACAAGCAGCTGCTCGGCTTCACGGACGAGCAGTACCACGAGTTCGAGGCATCGGGCCACATTGGTATGGATTATCCGCGCGAGTAGCGCGCGGAGGGGGATGAACTACCCGCGCAAGTAGCGGAACGAGAGGTAGGGGCAGCGCCATGGCCACGTACGAACACGTGCTGTACGAGACGGATGCGCCGATCGCGACGGTGACGCTCAACCGCCCGGCGCAGATGAACGCGCTCTCGCGCCCGCTGGAGATGGAGCTGCACGCCGCCCTCGACGAAGCGGCCGAGGACTCGGCGGTGCGCGCGATCATCGTCACCGGGGCCGGGCCGGCGTTCTCGGCCGGCTACGACCTCGGCGGCGACCGCCCGGAGCAAGAGCGGCGGCGCGACGTGCTGGACCGCTGGGTGCAGACGGACTGGCGGCACGCGCAGCAGATGCTGCACATCATGGAGCTGCCGAAGCCCGTGATCGCCGCGGTCAACGGCTGGGCGCTCGGCGGTGGCTTCTGGATCTCGCTCGCATGCGACATCACGATCGCCTCGGAGCAGGCGACCTTCGGGCAGCCTGAGGTACGCATGATCTCGAACAGCTCGTTCCTCTTCCCCGCGCTCGTCGGGTGGAAGAACGCGCACCGCTACGCGCTCACCGGCGACCACTTCGACGCGCAGGAGGCGCTGCGCATCGGCGCGGTGAACGAGGTGGTGCCGCACGAGCAGCTCATGGAGCGCGCCCGCACGATGGCGCAGCGGCTCGCGCTCGTCCCGCCGGACTCCGTGCGCATGAACAAGCTGCTCACGATCAAGGGCCTGCAGGCGATGGGCCTGCGTGCGGGCCTCGAGGTCGGCGGATTCATCTCGACGACCGTGCACTCGATGACCGACGCCGCGGACGTCGAGGATCTCTACGCCACGCAGCGCCGCGACGGCCTACGCGCCTTCCTGCAGCAGCGCGACGGCCCGTTCATCCCCGAGCCGGGCGGCCCCCGCAGCAAACCGCGCGCGTGACCACCGCGGGCGCGCCGCAAGTCGCGATCCTGCGCCGCGCACCCCGCCCCGGCGACGAGCCACACGGCGCACCCGGCGACCGCCTGCGCGAGCTGCTCGACGCGCTGGCGCGAGAGGGCGTCGACGTTCGCCTCGTCGCGTTCGCCGAGGAGGCCGCGCCGGCGGTGCGCGAGCAGCTGCTCGACGCCGACGCGGCGCTCGTGTTCGTCGACCCGATCCACGTGCCCGACGGCCGTGACCGCTCGCAGCTCGACCCGCTGTTGCGCGAGGTCGCCGCGCGCGGCGTCGCGGTAAGCGCGCACCCCGACACGATCCTCAAGCTCGGGACGAAGGACGTGCTGTACACGACGCGCAGCCTCGGCTGGGGCGCCGACACGCACCGCTACACGACGGCCGAGCAGTTGCGCGCGGCCCTCCCCGTGCGCCTCGCGGCCGGGGCGCCGCGCGTGCTCAAGCGCTACCGCGGCAACGGCGGCAACGGCGTCTGGAAAGTCGAGCTGCTCTCGCCCGTGCCCGCCGGCGGCGCGCCCGCCGACGATGCCCGGGTGCGTGTGCTGCACGCGCTGCGCGGCAGCCACGAGGAAGAGCTGCCGCTCGGCGCCTTCCTCGAGCGTTGCGCGCCGTACTTCAGCGGCGGCGGGCTCGTCATCGACCAGCCGTTCCAGTCGCGCCTCGGCAAGGGCCAGCTGCGCGTGTACCTCGTGCGCGACCGCGTGGCGGGGTTCGGCCGCCAGCGCGTCGCGGCGCTGATGCCGGCCCCGCCGGGGAGCCCCCCGCCCGAGCCCGAGCCGCGGGCGTACTCCGGCCCGGAGCTCACCGACCTGCAGGCGCTGCGCGCACGCATGGAGCACGAGTGGGTGCCGGCGATGCAGAGGCTGCTCGCCATCGAGACCGCCTCCCTGCCGCTGCTGTGGGACGCCGACTTCCTGTACGGGCCGCGCACGGACAGCGGCGCGGACACCCACGTGCTGTGCGAGATCAACGTGAGCTCGGTCATCCCGTTCCCGCCCGAGGCGGCCGCGCCGCTGGCGCAGTCCACGCGCGCGTGGGCGCTCGACGCCCGGCGCACGCGAAGCGCTGCTGCTACGGCATGAACGCACCCGCGTTCACGTGCAGCGTCTGGCCCGTGATGTGGCGGCTCTCCGGCAGCGCGAAGAACGCGACCGCCGCCGCCATGTCCTCCGGCTCCAGCACCTCGCCCATCGGGTTCGCGATGCGGCCTTCGCGCGCGGCGGCCTCGATCGCCTCGCGCGTGCCGAACGCGGCGCGCGTCATCGCGGTGTCGGTGATGCCGGGAGCGACGACGTTCGCGGTCACGCCGCTCGTTGCCAACTCGCCCGCGAGCGCCTTCGTGAGCGCGATCACGCCGGCCTTCGACGCCGCGTACGCGGCGCTGCCGGGCCCCACGCGCACACCTGTGCCGGACGAGATGTTCACGACGCGGCCGTAGCCCGCCGCCGCCATCAACGGCGTGACCACCTGGCAGCACAGCATGGTCCCACGCAGGTTCACCGCCTGCACGCGCTCCCAGTCCTCTAGCCCGAGCCCCGCGACCGGCCCCCCGCGCGAGATGCCCGCGCAGTTCACGAGGATGGCTGGCGTCCCGAGCGCGGCCACCGCGCGCTCGACGGCGGCGCGCACCTGCGCGGCGTCCGACACGTCGACCGTAACCGTGACGGTGCGCACCGGCGTCTCCAGCGCGCGCACCACGCGCTCCGTCTCCGCGACGCCCGCCGCGTCGACGTCGAGCAGCGCGACTGCGGCGCCGTCACGCGCGAGCCTCTGCGCGACGGCGCGGCCGATGCCCGACGCTGCGCCCGTGACAAGCGCAACCTGGCCCGCGAACGGCTGGCTCTCCACCTCGACGCTCCCTCCGCGCTTCAGACGTGCTGGTCGACAAGGATCGGGTTCCCGTCTAAGTCCACGACGATGAAGTACGCGGGACCCGTCGTGCCCTCGTCGGCGGTCTCCTGGAAGCTGCCGCCGCGCGCGCGCAGCTCGCGCTGCAGCTCGCGCACGTCCGTGAACGCGACGAGCGGCCGCGCGTCTTGGTCCCAGCCGGGGTTGAAGGTCAGGAGGTTGCGTTCGAACATCCCCTAGAACAGGCCGATCACGTGCTCGCGCTGCCTCATGATCAGCCAGCCCTGCGCGGCGTCGCCCGCGAACGCGGCGAACCCGAGCTGCTCGTAGAAGCGCCGCGACGCCTCGAGGTCAGCGACGGCAAGGCTGACCGAGAACGCCCCCAGGTCGATGGATTCCACCCGGCGCTCCCCCTTCGGCGCAGCCGGCGGCGGCGTTCGCCACGCCTGCGGCGTGCCATCATAGGCGCGCGATACAACGCGCCGCGCCGCCCGCCATCCGCTACACGCCGGCCGCCGGCGGCGCGCGCATCGCCTACAGCACGCTCGGCGCGGGGCCGCCGCTGCTGTGCATGCCGCCGCTCCCTTCTCGCACCTCGAGCGGCTATGGGACGTGCCGCGCCAGCGCCGCTGGTACGCGGGGCTCGCGGCGGGCTTTCAGTTCACGCGGCCGGCGCTCGAGCGCCGCGCGAGCACGCGCGCAGGCACGTCGCCGCGTAGCGGCGCCAGGTACCGTCCGATCGGCTGCATGGCGATCGGTGCCGGACGCCACGAGCACGGCCGTAGTGCTAGCCGGGCGCAGCGCCGAAGCCGGAGGAATCGCGGCTGTCGCCGCTGCGCAGCGCGTCGGCGATGCGCAGAGCGTCAGCGACCGCGCGCACGTCGTGCACGCGCACGACGTGCGCGCCGCGCGCGGCGGCGAGCACGTTGAACGCGAGCGTCGCCTCCAGCAGCCCGGGGCTGTCCTGGCGGTCGCCGCGGCCAAGCAGCTCGCTCAGGAAGCCCTTGCGCGACGCCGAGACGAGCACCGGGTGCCCCGCGGCGACGAGGGCGGGTAGCGCCTGCAGCAGCCACACGTTATCCGCCGCCGACTTGCCGAAGCCGAAGCCCGGGTCGAGCCACACCTGGGGCACGCCGGCGGCCGTCAGCGTCTCGGCGCGTGCGAGCAGGAACGCGCGCACCTCGGCGCCGATGTCCGCGTAGCGCTGGTCGGCCTCGCGGTGGCGCTTCGGGTCGCCGCGCATGTGCATCACGCACACCGCGAGGCGGTGCTCGCGCGCGACCTCGACCATCGCGGGGTCGCGCAGCGCGCTCACGTCGTTGAGCAGCTGCGCGCCGGCCTCAGCGGCGGCACGCGCGACCGCGGGCGTCCAGGTATCGACCGACACCGCGACGCCCTCCGCACGCAGCGCGGCGATCACCGGACACACGCGCTCGATCTCCTCCTGCGCGGACACCTCGCGCCCGCCGGTGCGCGTCGAGTGCGCGCCCACATCGACGATCGCCGCGCCGTCGTCGCGCAGCGCGAGCCCGCGCGCGACGGCGTCGCGTTGCGCGACCACGGACTGGCGCACGGGTGAGTCCGTGCCGACGTTGAGGATGCCCATCACCACGGTGCGGTGCGTTGCGTCGAGCATCTCAGCGGCAAGCTGAAGCAGCACGCGCGCCTACTCGGCGAGCAGCGCGACGAGCCGCGCGCGCGCCGTGGCGCCGTGCGGCGGGTCGAGTGCGAGCAGCTCGAGCGCGAGGCAGCGGTACAGCTCGCG
>Ga0194131_10010946_pt1 | contig 10965 bp, 13 predicted proteins | sample TA2KigO120mmetaG_FD_148631 | JGI IMG/M metagenome (GOLD analysis project Ga0194131, IMG submission 148631) | Freshwater microbial communities from Lake Tanganyika, Tanzania - TA2015053 Kigoma Offshore 120m | ecosystem: Environmental > Aquatic > Freshwater > Lake | place: Tanzania: Lake... | reverse complement strand
TGCGACTGAGTTTGCAAGTCGCACGATCCTTGACGCCAGGAAGCAAAGTTCTTAAAAACATTAACGGATCGAGTGTGGTGCACGAAGCTAGGATCCTTTCCAGAGGGTGTGAAGCTCTTTAGAGAGTGGGCCGCGGAAGTGTCGTCATGGATGGCTCGACACGTGCCAGAGGCACCTGGTCCCAAGCCCCCGAGACACCCTTACGGTGCGGACCCCAAGAAGGGAGAGGATCGACTAACCATCCGCAGCTCATCCGCAGCTGTTACAGCTCAAGCGTGTGCGCAGAGTTTGCTGATCGTCAACATGTCTCCTAAGAAGGCCGCCTGCGAACCCAAGAAACGCGGCAGGCCGTTCGCTGTGAAAGACGAAATGCCAGACACGGACAGCCGTGTTCCCATCACCGGCCTCAACGCCGAGATCTTCATGCAGCACAGGGCAAACGTTGAGACCGTGATCCATCACAAGGTCTTCTCGGACATTCTCGCCATGGAGCCGATTAGCATCAGCAGCGTCAAGGGGGAAGCATCGGGTTTCCAAGCTGTGTTCATGGAGACTGTCGGCTTGACCGCGATGTCGAAGGCCAAGCATTTCAAATGTGCGATCAACTTGGCCCTCAAAACTACCCTACGGCAAGCTCCGGCGAATGCGTGAAAAGTGCCCAGAAGCCACACCGGAAAACCGCAGAGTCAAGACAGGATTAGGTCCGGAAATTCTTTGAATAGGTAATGCCCGGCTTGACCGCGGGCTGCAATCTCGCGACGCCTCGTCCATTCGTCCACGGCGTAGCAGCCGCGGGAGAAGACGAGAAGCCTCGCTGATCGATGATGCTTACTTCGCGATGGGGGAACTAGCGATTCACAAAGCAAACTCTGGCAAATCTTCCAAAGGTTTCGGTGGTCGGCCAGTAGTCCAATCTAGCAAATAATAAAGGCATCGTGTGCCGTCGGAAGGTTGAAGTTCGGAAACAGACACAGAGAGAGAGACAAGTCACCCTCAAAGTAAATCTAGATGGAACATACGCATTCCGGCCGCCCTGGGTTTTTTTCCTAGGCTTGGCTGGACCTTCAGTACATCTCGAACCCGAAGGTGCCTCTTGCCTGGGCATCTGTGGAGACGATCGAGCACCGGTACTTCAGTGAGGGCCCGAACGGGTTTATCGAAAACGAGATTGAGGTAGCAATCCTCAAATCCGCCATTGACGGCAAGACCTTCGGTGAAAAAGGGACGTGGCGGCGCACGTCACCCGATGAAATCGTCATCGCCTTTTTTAAAGCCGTTGCGAGGCGGATCAAAGACGGAGCAGACGAGGACGAGCTACATTTGTGGAAGCAACATATGCTCACGGTTCCCGCGAGCTTCGTCGTGCTGGACACTGAGGACGACATCAGTTGGCGTGCCTCCCGCCTACGAGAAAACCTCGAGGCCAACAGCACGCTCGCGAGGACCGCCGTGCAGAAAGTTTTCGACATCGCGGCCAGGAGGGCTCAGATTGGTCCACATTGCACGGCAAAGGATTTGCACGCCATCTGGCAAGTCAAGATCGGCACTACGGGTTCCACAACGGCCGAAGCGGTCACTGTGAGCTTTATCGATAAGGCTTTCCTGATTTGGGACAAGGCTCTCAAGAAGCCATGCATACAAGCCGCTGTCTTAGAAGAAGACAATCGGCGCCACGGTTCCCTTTTCAATTCGGTTGTGGGCATGCACGCCCTTGTCACGAAGAGCAAAACAGAGGAGCAAGTCGATTGGGTGTTTGCATCAATCCTAGACGGTCGCCTCACCGGAGTTCTCGGAGTGGAACACATGGCGACCCGTACGTTGTCCGGAACCGCCGGACTGAACAATGGAAAGGGCATCGTGGACTTGATGATTTTCCGCTTGGCCATGCTGAAGCACTTGCTCACGGTTGTCGTACCGGCGAAGGTTCGTTGACGGTCTGGGTCGGCAAGAGACTACTCACTCACACCCATCGGCCGGGCACGGCCTCTTCCCACTCGCAAAATCTTGGGACGTCTGCACGGGTTTCAAAACGGTGTAGATGACTACGGAGGTGAGGTGAGGTGACTAATAGATGCCTTGCCTCGCCTTTTAATCCCAGACCCCGTTCCGAGGACATTTCCCGTGTGTCCATCCCCCACACCCGAGACACCCGCCCGAACTCCGAACTGCCGGAAGTACGTGGGAAGCACAAACACTCATATCGATGGTTTTCTCCATGGCACCACCCAAATGTCGGGCAACGCTTTCGCACCTATGCATGCGAAGGATGTTCGGATTTCGAATCGGAAACGTCCGGAAAGCCAAGTCCAGTAAACACAAACGGAAGATCCAGTAGTTCGTCGACGAAAACTTACCCTTCCCGTTGACTCTACTCACAGAGATGCTGGATGCTTTGCTTGGATGAACATTCTTCGCTTGTTTGGCTTCCATTGCGAAGCAAAAGCGGAGGGGCCTCCAGATTGGCCGCTTCACCTTGCCGTTGAATCCTTGTGGGAATCAACCCGTCCCGATTGAATGTTTGTAGGTGTTGTTCAGAGGTCATAAATTTCAATCTGCTAGTCCGGACCGGCTCCATCGGTAAGGTTGAAGTCAGTCCCGAGGTCCGATCGTCGATTGCCTCGGCATGTGCGGATCACACGAAGTTCCGGAAGGCTATGGGATACAAGGGTAAGAGTGCCGACTTGGCGTGGAAAGCGGGCTGGCCAGCCTCTGCCGATGCCCTGCTCAGCCTTGTCGAGGACCACCTGGTGCACGAAACAATGAGCGAGTCATAGCAAGAGTGGAATCTTTCTCGGTCCCCCGCAGGCCCCGGTCCTAGTTCCAAGAACTTGGTTTCTTGAATGGCAGCGAATCTGAAACCGAAGCGAAAGTGTAAACGCAAGAGTGTAAGCTATCGAAAAGATTCGTTTTCTTGTGCGTGCGGTGTGCCGATTCTCTATCGCGTGAGATGGGCACTGCACACCCTACGTAAATTACACACTCTTTCAACACGTGAACAAAGCTTCTCGAAACCATGCGTCCCCAAGCAACGTTCGGTACATCCATTTGTCGGTATTCGGGCATTGCCGCCGGCGATGGTTATTGTATAGAGCCTCAGGTGTGCCTCCGAAGGACGTGGTCTATAATTGCTGCCACGACGACACCTTGAAGCAAGCAGTGCGGGCAGGCAAGACACCCGAAGACGCCATGGAATTGGGATCGCTGAAGTTGGCCATGTCGGCGTTGGATGATGTTTTCGCAGGTGACGGCAAACAAAAGGCTGAAGATGAAAAGCGTGCTCTTAACAGCGCAGCCGGCGACACCGCAGACGTCGACACCAGCGAAAAATTGGCGGAGTTGATGGAGCAGAGCGCAACAGACGTGATGTTGGTGAAGATCAAGGCTGTGACCCCCATCGTGTCGGACGAGGACACCACGAGGCTCAAGGATGCCGAGGATAAGGCTACTCGGTTGGTCAACGCCAACACAGGAGTTGAGCCGATTCCAGAGTCCGAGAAGAAAGCGAGGGAGATGCTGCTGAATTCGGCAGCAGGGAAGGTGCGAGGCAAAGAGGGCCGCCAATTCGTGGCAATCATCATTGACCAAGGGCTCTTCGGAGAACCAATTACATCGCCTCACATTCGCATCAATGCGGTGAATTCCACGATCGTGAAGGCTCCGCAAGAGAAGGCCAGTGACAAAGTAGATAAACGAATCTTGCCCCTTGCCCGCTGCCTAAAATCTTTAAAGCACACCCATGGGCTCCGCCCCTCGGCTCGAACCCACCAAACCAAGACCGGCCTTGCAAAAGGACCAAGGCGGCCCTATGAGGCAAACAATCGAAACTCTCGCATACAGATGCCACCCTCCCCCCGAACTGGTACGGAAGAGCACTCCGGGAGACTAACCCCCCACAAAACAGCCGAAAACCAACACGCATGCTTCCCCGGGCCGGGGCCGGACAACGTATCTCGACCCTCGCTAGTTTTGTCTTGCGACAGATGCTCCTGAGGGCGATCATCACGTCACGCGATGCCGGCACCGATGAGTTGCACGAAGGCGACATGTTTTTCGTGATAGACAATTGCTTTCATCATCACACGAGTCAAATTCTCAAGTGCTTCGTTGACGACAACGGCAACGCGATGAAGCGAGAGACCCGACTGATCTACGTCAGTTTGGACGAAGACAGCCTGCGGCAAAGGCGAGGCTGCATCAGGCCCGGAACCAGTTTTGACTGCGTCGAGCACATGACGATTGTGACGAAAAACGATTTCGTCCAGACCATCCCCCACTGCCGACGCAGGCACTACGCTGGGACGAATATTGGGAACAAACTGGGCGACGTGGTCCTGCCTGCGTACGACACGCTTTGGTCGCTGCCTTGCAGGCTCAAGAACGAGATTCACGGACCATTTCGCGTGGCATGCGGTGGTGTCGCTGCCGACGACGAACGTGTTGGCACCGGCGCGAAAAGGAAAACGCTGGCCACCGTGGAGCCAGTGTTTTGGAGGTCTCGCCCGACACGTTTCTACGAGAGCATCGTTGCGGACTACAAGATCAGCTCCATTATCGACCTCACGCCAGGCGACGGCACGGCAATGACGTATTGTGCGAAGGAAAGGATCCCTTACTTCGGTTTCGCCCTGACAGCTACGCACGCCTCACTTCTGAAGCAAAGGGTGATTCAGCAAGTGATGGAATCGATGTTCATCGCCGGCGATCGCTTGTACCAGCCCGAGTTAGCAAAGTTGCTGAAGACTCCAGGAAGTGCCACACCACCATCAGGATCGAATGAGGGAGGCGGCAAGCAGACGGAAGCGAAGCCGGCAACGCAAGGGGCTTTGGAGGACTTCAAGACCAAGTTGGAGGAGTTCAAGCGAAAGAACGTTGGTGGCACCCAGCCTGGCGAGGACTCGAAGCGGCGCAAGAGCAAGAAAGAGGAGCAGGAAGAGGAGGGCGACTCCGACGAGTGAGTCTCAAGAAGCTTGTGGGCACAAGGTGAATGCGCGACGTTCCTTCTTGCACTATGCCACGCTAGGAGCAAACTCACGACCGCTACACGGGATCCCTTTTGGACCGGCTGCGGCACAAGGATGCATCCGGCAAACAACCAGCCAATCCCAACGAGACGTGTCCGCAAAGTCTCCCGGGGGACTGGCTTGCCCCGGTCTAAACACCGAATCGAATCATCAGATTCCCGGACGCCAGAAGCGTTGAAAGATTTCAGCGAAGTTTCGGATCTGCTCAGGAATCTGAAGAAGTGCTTTTCAAAAGGCAAAGGCCAACAGTTACGCAACGTGTGGCTTCGCGCGCGGCTCCGCCTTCAGCACCACCGCCGACGATGTTCGGCAAGGAGCTCCTCCGCGATGTCCTGGGGGGCAGAGCGAGCGAGCGTCCATGGTCACTCGAAACTGCAGATTGCAAGGGCTAGTTTTGAGAGTGGGGAGGTTTAGGCCATCGCACAATCGTGTTCGGGCATTCGGCCATTTTATGGCTCCGGGGCGGAAGCAGCCTCTACAGAGCCGCTCGCGGATCGGATTCCTCGGCATGTTACCGGAGCGTGTTGCGCGACATGTCCCCAAGACCCGTCGCAAGTCGGAAGCCCCGTCGGACTACATGTCTGGGTGCCTGAAAGCAGTCTGGCTAAAAACTTTCGGCCCCGTCTTCCTGGATTTTAGGTCGGAGATCGACCCGGGGCCCCCTAGGTTGGAGGGGCTCGCCCGGGACATAAATTTGTTGGGTCCGTCTTGGGGGTCTTGTCTGGCAGTTCTAATCCGCTTTTTAACCAGTTCTGGCGCAGCTTTGGGGCCTGACCGGCCCGGGGGGCCACCAAACGAGATGTGGGATATGGACTGTCACACGCCCCGAGACGGCCAAGGTCTCACGTGGCCTCGATGATCTCCCACTCGAGGCTTTCGTGCTCCCTTGTCGGACCGTCGCTCAGAGGTGCCGGATGCTCGGGGGCACGTGCGAGTGTGCTTCTGCCGGTCGGAGGGTGAACAAAAAAAGGGTCAGCGCCCCGTGCCCGGTTTCTGGTCGGACCGCCTTCGAGACGGCTTTGCTTGCATGCTCTGGCCCCGGAACCGCTTCTTGAGGACCCCAGAACCGCGCTTTGAGACACAATGCGCGCCCGAAGAAGGGCACATCCTTTGTCTCAGCGTGCGGCTTTGGGGTCTTAAAAAACTCCTCCGGGGCAAGAACATGCAAGCAACGCCGCTTGACACGAAAAAACAGCCCCGCAAGCCAATTCTGAGGCCACTTCGCGGCGAACAAACGATCCCGCCAGACTGTCTTCAGGTACCCCAAGAGTGCTTCCCCTGAAATGTGGAGTAATAAAGCTTCCGGGGCCGGCCAGGAAGTGTCCCGGGAATCTGGTTTTGGTTGCGGGGGTCTGGCTTTGCGCTTTCGGGCCGGGTTTCGGCCAAATTTCCCGCCAGATTTCTTTCAGGTACCCCGGACCTCCGTAGCCCATGGCTCAAGCCACATGGCTCAAGCCATTTTGGTCACCAACATCGCGGTCCAGGAGGTCCACGAAAGAAGGTCACCGACGTCGCGGTCAAGGAGGTCCACGAAAGGAGGTCGCCGACATCGCAATCAATCAAGGAGGTCCTTTAAGTGTAAGCGTCCCCGGGGTCCTTTAAACGTAAATGTAAACGTACCCCGGATGCTGTATTGACGAATCCGGAGTAGAACTGCAGCGGACTGGAAAGCAAACCGACCGTCCGTAGCCATTTTGGCTCAAGTGTTCCGCCGCCCTTCGCCGCCGCTCGGGTGCGCGGCGCCATCGGGCCTCCGCCGCTCTTCGCCGCCGCGCGGTTGCTCCGCCGCTCTTCGACGCCACGCGGTTGAGCTGCTCTTCGCCGCCGCTCATCGCCGTCGGGTGGTCTTCGCCGCTCTTCGCCGCCGCGGGTGTGCTGCGCCGCCGCTGCTCTTAGCCGCCGCTTGGGTGCGCGGTGCGCTGGGGCTGGTGCTGCCTGCACCATGACGACGAGATCAGACGTCGTCAAAAAGCTCCAGGCTTTGCAGGAACAAGTTTCCCAGCAGTCTTTGGACACGCTGCGGCAAGGTCGCTGTATGATGTTCAACTACGAGTTGGACACGCATGATGTGCTGCAGCATCTCAACGCGATGGCAGCGGAGTTGAATGACACCGTCGAGAAGTTAACACAGGAGCCGGAGCGGTTAACGACGGAGCAGATCGCCGACTATGAGGAGTTGAAGGCCACCACAGAGTTCGCGCTGGGCCGCAGCGAACTTTTGTCTGACTACATGCAGGCCAGTTGGATGGAGATGATGGCTTTTCACGAAAAACTTCAGGCTCTCGAGCAGGAGCACCGAACAACTTTGCGAAAGCCGAACACAGCGGCTGCACCGCTACCCGCGACGCCGGAACACTTGCTCATGACGCCGGGTCCCGCGGCACCGACGACGCCTTTTTCGGCATTGGCATCCTTACCCACGCATTTTTCGGCATCCTGGATCACGACCTTGGTGACCGCGGCGAAAAGAACCGCCACGGCCACGGGACTTTCGGGACCCGCGGCGAAGCGGAGCAAGTGCCAGCGCACGCTGCAGTGAGCTGCGACGCGAGGCATCGACGAGGCAGCGACGCGGCAGCCGTATCAGTTCGCCTTCTTGTTCAAGTGCACTGCTGGGGTCTTGCACTTCGGATTGTCCGTGTCCTCAGTGTGAGGGGTTAGGTCGTTGGCTTTCAGTGGGCGGCTCGATCTCGCGCTCCATGCTCCGTATTATGATTATTATTTGGCACGGAGCAGGTAATTATCCGGCACTGTCTGTGGCACCGTGTCATTTCTCCTTCTGCGGACGAGTGTCTTTCATGCCTTATGTTCATAGTGCTTTTGCCGTGCATACCGAACCTAGGCAACCGAACTTGTCCGCATGCGAAGTTGAGTCAGGAGTCAGTCCGGCCTCCACACACCCCCGACCGACCCCCGACCACACCACCAACCAACCCCCGACCAACACCCGACCACACACCCCCGACCAACCCCCAACCACACACCCCCGACCAACCCCCGAAAACGCGTGCGCCGGGTTCGCGGCGGCGGTCCACCGCCACACCGCAACGTCGACGGAGACCTTGTACAAGACCGCCATGGCTGCCTGAACACGGGACAGAAGTTAGGTGGACGTGGGGGTCTCCCCTAATCCCTTGGCACCCTCCGCTCCCCACCAACCCCGCGGCCTCACCACCGTCCCCAACCCCCCCATTACAAAGTCCTATGGTCGACACCAAGGGTCGATGGGGGCCGACTCTCATGAGAGAGGGCAGGCATACTACGGGCGGGCTCCGAATCGGCCTGTCTCACTCAGCCACGTCTGCTTAAAGTTGCAGGATTGCCTCTCGGCGGGCACCGCGACACGGCAACGAGCCAGCCATGAGCGACGAAAGACCGGCCAAACGAATCCGGAAGCGGCCGGCCGCAGCTCAAGCACTACCATGCCAAGCTTCCCCCAATGCCCTCATGACGGCTCGATGGGGAGAGTCGCACAACATCGCACGCGTGCGAGTTGCCAGTGATTGCAGCGGGCTGTGCACGGAGTCTCTTGCTCTGAGTGCCGTGACGTCGGCCACGATCGACAAGGTGTGGGCTTCGGAGTCCGCGAGCTGCATGAGGATACATGCGGCCATCGAGCATGCGACATCACGTGAGAGCCTAAGCCTACTTGCCAGAGGTCGAGCGTTTCCAATATGCCGCCGCTCTTAGAGCAAAATGTGGAACTTTTCGTTTGGTTCTCCGTTCGACTTGCAGTCATCTTCGTTCGTGAAGTGCCGCATTCGATGTGCGCAAAAAACGTAAGCACAACACTACACGACCGAAACTGACGGCAACTGAAAGAGAACCCAACCAGAAGTTTGAAATGCTGTTCGAAGTGCGGCGTGCATATTGGAAACGATCGACCTTCCAAGTGTGTGAAAAACCTACTTTTGCCACCCCGCGCTAAATCACAAGGACACATCCCAAACGGACCCGAACCTTTCGTTATGAATGAAATCCCGCCCTCCGGCCGACAAAAACAAACGGAGCGAAACTTGTATTCCACCATTCATTGCCCCACCACGCCCTGCCAAGCCCGGGTAAATAGGGGTGCGGTGTTGATGCTATCCAAGATGATGAGGGTGGAGAGACAGATGTGATCGGATAGCCATGATCGGATGGTTTTCGGATAAACCTAGCTGGCACCCAAACCAACCAAGGCTCCGCTCTTCCTAGAGCACAGGTCGTGCGTCTCGATGGCATGCTTGAAGGAAGTTCATCAAGTCCAAGATCCGCCCGCAGCGCTTCTTCAAGGATTGCGTCAACAGAGATGTCAAGCTCCTCCCCAAGGATATCGACATCTACGTGTGCGGGTTCCCGTGCCAGGCCTTCAGCCCCGCCGGGCTCCAACGGGGCACGGTTGATCCGAATGGACAGGTGTGTTTCGCGGCCATGGAAGCAATAGCCCATTGCTTGCCCACTGCTTTTGTGCTGGAGAACGTGTCGAACATCAAGAGGTTTCCGGAACTGCTGAGCTTTATCGTCGAGACCTTGCGCAGCTTGCGGAACCAAGCAGGTGATCCGGAGTACGAAGTGCACTGGGAAATAATGGACTCGGCAAAGCACGGCGGAGTACCCCAACACAGGGAGCGGCTCTTCATCGTTGGTATCGCCTCCCGCAAGATCAGGAATCCTTTTCGTTGGCCGGTGCCGGTTCGAATGAAGCGGTTGGATGAAGTTCTCTCAGACGTGCAAGGCTCTTGTTCGCTGATCGACTCCATGAGCGCGACCAAGAAGAAAAACTTGCATATCATTCTCAGCAAATACCAGGCCGCAACCAGCGATATTGTTGCTGACCTTGGGGCGAGGACTGTGAAGGTTATGCACGACGTGTGCCCTTGCTTGACGGCATCGCGAGCTGGCGACTCAGCCGTTTGGACAATTAAGCGGTGCAGGCCACTCTCAATCACAGAGTTGATGCGCATTCAGGGCTTCGACCCCGTCTGGCTTCGCGGCTACGAAGATGCTATGAGCCACAGGCAGATGGGCACTGCACTGGGCAATGCGATGACAGCGACAGTGCTGCAACGCATTCTGCGTCAGGTGTTCCTCGCATTGGGGTGGCAAGTGAAGCCAGACACGTGTGACGACTTGGCTTTGTAGCAAGTCAAGCCTCGACGGTCGAGGCGGCCGTGCGACGGCATGGCCATTTTGCAACTTCCGCGGCACGCATTGCGTCATTGAAGTAGGGCCACATTTCAGGCCGTTGCATGTCACAGTTTTGTGTTTACAATGGAGGCAAGCGTGCTCGTCGCCTCGTTTACAGGACTTCGTGCGGTTGACATATTGGCTCATCACGCGCCGCAAAAGATTGCCGAACAGTGCGGTCGGAACTAGCACTTGCACGGCCAGCTCGCTTGCAAACGAAGCCTTCGGCGAGAGTTGCTCTAGCCCAGGAAAGAAGGAGGCACAAAAGCATCCCACGATCTAGTGCGAATGTTCGTCTTCAGATCCTTGCGATGGCCTGCGCGCGGGAGCACCGCGGCAAAGGGGTGGCGATGCCCACTGTGAAAGTTTCCGGGGACTGGGGGTAATACCTAGTAGGGCGACCATGCACGCTGCTAACGGGATCTGTAAACAAGGTTGATTCCAGAGTCCGCAAAGGCAGATTGTCGTGTAAGTTTTCTCACGGGATCCGTTGGGTCGACCTCGGGACCGAATCTCGAATATGTGTGCATATGTCTTGTGTGAACTCAGATGGAGGACCTTAGATGAACGAAGGTGAGACCCAATAGTTATTGATCGCCACGGTTTCTTTTGGTTGATTGATCAGTGTTCGATTCGCAGGATGACGGCGACGGAACGGAGCAAGAAGGAAGTTCGTGAGAGAGGTCGGTTTGATTGTCCTTTGATTGAATTGCGATTTGATTGCGTTCGATGTCTGATGATTGATTCTCCTCCCCCCCACCCCCCTCCTCGCTAC
>Ga0194131_10010943_pt1 | contig 10966 bp, 17 predicted proteins | sample TA2KigO120mmetaG_FD_148631 | JGI IMG/M metagenome (GOLD analysis project Ga0194131, IMG submission 148631) | Freshwater microbial communities from Lake Tanganyika, Tanzania - TA2015053 Kigoma Offshore 120m | ecosystem: Environmental > Aquatic > Freshwater > Lake | place: Tanzania: Lake... | reverse complement strand
ATTTCGTCGCCTGCACCGCACCTGAGTTCACCGCCGCGTCAAAAATAGAAAACCTCGCGGGGGACGGAAGTTCATTTACGCGTATGGCATCCCAGTAATCTCGTTTGTAGATCTGCTGAGCACGCTCCAGCGTTAAGTTTTTAATGTCTTCTTTTGGATACACGCTGGCCGCCACACCGTACTTGGTACCTAATAATTCCCCGGAATTAACTTTGCCTCCAGTCCAATTACCAGGGTCTCTAGGATCGTTTGTATACCCGCCCTCGTGCCCAAGTAATAATTTAAATGCTTCTGAAAAATTCATTTATCGACTTTGCCATCCAATCTATCGAAAATCTTACCTAAAATATCTTTTATTTCTCGCATATCCGATCGCCAATCTTCTTTGACTACATATGTTTTAGGTAAATCTTCACGTAATTTTGATATATCGTCCTTGAGGTTTTTAATGGCCTCCCAAAGTTCTCTAGCAAACCAACCAACACCTAGCATGAAGGTGCTAAGGATGATATTAATTATTGTTTGCAAATTCATTAAACCGTCTCTAAATTAATAACCCTGTTTTTGAGTTCTTCGATAACACTTTGCTGCTCTTGTATGGCTTTTATTAAAAGAGAAACCATATTCGAATAAGCTAAAGCGTCAGGGCGACCTTCTGGATCGTAAAGAACAAATTCGGATAATCCTATCGCAGCTACTTCCTCTGCGATGAGGCCGCCGAATACAGTATCGCCATCGTTAATTCCTTTGAACGTAACTGGGTTTAAAGCCAAAACTTCATTAAGTCCGTGCGTAGCCGGAGTAATATCGGTTTTGTATCGGAGAGAAGAAGTAGATTTCTTCAAAACACCAGAAGAATCTACATTTACATTAGCTGCACTAGCAGTAGTATTATTATAAATATATTCAGCAGTTACTTTAATATCATCATTAAGAACCAATCCAGAAGTAAAACTAAGGCTAAAAGCCGTAGTGAATGTGCCGTTATTTTGTACGGCAATCATAACTTTTCCGTTTTCAGCTCCATCAGAGACATCTAAAGCTTCTGCAGTAATACGACAATATTCCTTCGAGGTGGCGGCGGAATTATTACCATAAAACCTTAAAAATACTAAATCGTCTCCATCTGCGGGGCTACCGCTGTCTTTATAATAAGTCGCATTAAGGGCATTTACGCTAGCATCAGTGGATACCAAATATGAAGCAATTAAAGCTGATGTAGTACAATAGATTCCGTTATTAGCTCCCGCATCTATGCTCAATCGATAAGTTGGACTAGTATCGCCAATACCTACGTTACCAGTGTTAGTAATACGCATCCGTTCCGTAACCGAAAACGGATCTCCAGTGGGTTTGGACGAGTTAGTAGAAAACGTCATGTACCCCGTAGGGTCCATCTCGATCATTGCCGCGCCACTACTACCTCCGAGAGCTAACGAAGTCCACTGATTAGTAGGGGACTCATTATTGCGATACCCGTTACAAACCCACGAAGCGCGATTACTACCGTGTGAATATAAAAATCCGGAAGTGGGGGCACTACCGCCTGTACTTACACAGTACGTCTGCTGCATGGTAGTTGCATTGGTGGAACCTGTTGGTCTTCCAATAGCGACGTTGGTTAATTGTGGTTTACTATAAACAACAGTAACAACTCCCCCGCTACAGCGAATAATAACGTCAAGTCCGTTGATAATAGTAACTGCGTTACCTGCGCTATACGTACCTTGAAAAACTACAAGATTAGAATCGGTAAGACTATTGCGGATAAAATAATAACCTTCGAAATACGGCGAAGATGCAGATCCATTTTTAGTAATCTGCACATAACAAGTTGCGGCGAGTGTAGTGCCTGCATCGGTGTAATTTATTAAGCGATTCCGGCCGTTTGAAGTTGCGTAATCCGCTACATTTAGAGTATTGGGCGTGCTAGTAGTACCGGGAGTACTAAGCGTAATACTCGAATATCCAACAATCGAAGTATCGAAATATCCAAAGTTAGTATTAGTAGACGTACCCCACGTACCTGCTTCGGCACCAGTATCGATCTGCTTGATTCCAAGATTAGTATACGTAGTCATCTTAAATCCTTACGCTATTTTAGCCCAGATAGTAGATTGGGAAGAATTTACGGGCGTCCAAATATTACTTTGCGCGTCGTTGACCGCTACCCAATTCGGATTCTGATCTGGAACAATACGCCCCCAAACGAGCACGGTACCGACCACGCATATCGTAGTAACCCCCGTTACTACCAAATCTACATCTGTTGTAAACGATATATCTCCGATAATCCCAGTAGTATCCACCCCATTCGGGTAAACATTTGCTGTACCTACTACAGAGACTGTGCCGAGTACTCCAAGAGTTGTTACCCCGGTAGCCGCTAAATCTACATCCGAATGGTATGAAGAATCTCCTATTACCCCCGTAGTAACTACGCCGGTTACGTTAGCTATAGTATTTGGTAGGGCGGTAGGTGTTCCGACAATTACATCGGTAGTGATGCCAGTAAGACTTACTATCGTTGTTTGTTCAGCGATAACAGTACCAACAACTCCAGTAGTAGTTACCCCCGTTACATCAGCTATAGTATTTGGTAGTACAGTAGGCGTGCCCAGCACTACCGTCGTCGTGACGCCCGTAACTGAAACATCTACCGTCCCAGATACTAAAACTGTGCCTATAGTACCGGTCGTAGTTACCCCGGTAAGGCTTACTTCCGTGACAGGAAGAACAGTAACGGTACCTATAGTACCGGTCGTAGTTACTCCGGTAAGGCTTACTTCCGTGACAGAAAGAACAGTAACGGTACCTATAGTACCTGTCGTAGTTACGCCGGTAAGGCTTACTTCTGTGACAGGAAGAACAGTAACGGTACCTATAGTACCTGTCGTAGTTACGCCGGTTACCTCAACAGCTAAAGATTCGCTTATTGCGGAAAACGATACTCCAGAGATCGGCGCAACAGAAAACATTATTTATTTTCAACCGCGACTAAGCGAGTTTTTAAATCTTCAATTACAGCTTGTTGTTCTTGTATGGCTTTTGTCAATAACGAAACCATGTTACCATACGCAAGAGCATCAGGACGATTTTGTTCGTCGTACTGTACAAAGTGAGTTAATCCTAAATCATGTATTTCTTCCGCAATAAAACCACCGAATATTTTATCGCCGTCATTGTTTCCTTTAAAGGTAACCGAACGAAGTTGCATCACTTCGTTTAATCCATAAGGCGCATCTTCTACGCTATTTTTATACCGTATGGATGACGTACTACGCTGGAGGATGGCAGTGGAGTTAGCCATCACCATGTTTGCGGCGGTAGAAGTCGTGTTGGTATACGTAGTCGGAGAACGAAAATTACCAGAAATATTGTAGAGTCCGTCAGGATCTGACCACCGAAGACGTTCTGTGACAGTCCCGGCCGTCGATATCGTAAACACATGGAAAACGCCAGCCAGAGAGCCCGATGTTACGTTATCTGCTTCTCCTGATATTCGAACGTATTCTCGCTGGCTGCCGCCACTATCTTTACCAAAGAACCGTAATTGAGCTATGATATCGTTTGCTGCCGGTGACGCGCTATCTTTCATAAACGAAATATTTAATCCTGTTGAGCCCGCGTCAGAACTCGTAAACCACGCAGTATTAAGCGATGATTCAGAATCAACAGAGAACTTATAACCCGCGTATTCAGGGCCAGAGTTAAGAGTAGTAAATTTTCCTGTAGTGGCGGTAGTGCTGCCTATTGGCGTGTTATCTATAGTGCCACCGCTAATGGTGTACCCAGAAACATTATTACTTGAGTCTGTGTATACAGATTTACTCGCAGGATAAACACAAAAAACATTGGACGTTCCTGAGAGCGTGATCGCGCTACCTCCAGAGGAAGAAGCTAAAATGGTAGTGCGCGCCAACGTAGTGCCCGATAGCGTATACGTACCGATACCTACTTCCCACAAATATCCACTCGTAACACAATAATACGTAGTATTGCCGTTACCAATTACAGAAAAAGACTGAAATCCACTTACTGCGCCAGCAAGGGTTATAGTCCCAGTACCAGTAGTGGTAGTAGTTTCCTGTACGCGATCTTTTACAACAAGCGCCATAATAGTTTACTGCAACTGAATAATCGCAGCGGTGGCACCAGATGCGTAAGTTGGGAACGTAATAGTAAACGTGCCACTCGTCACCGTCTTTGCTCCACCAAAATCGAGAACGGCTACCGCGCGATTAGATTGCGAGGAATTGTAAATCAGCGCGCCATACGAGGTGAACGATGCGGAAGTCCACGAAGTCGAAGAAAAACTAATGTACGCGGCGTTAACGGAACCCGTGGTGTCCGTAGTAGGGGCAGTAGAGATCGTCAGCGTATTACCGCCCGTGGTGTACCCGCTACCCGAAGCTAATTCGCCAGACGAGGTATACGCAGTGGTAGTTTTAGTCAGCGTAGCGGTATTGTCATACAACGCCAACTTAAACGTATCCGGAGTAGTGTTAGCAGTACGCGCCGGATTAGCGGAAGTAGAAAATAAATGATAACACTGCATTAACTCCTGCTTAAAGCTAGCGCACATTGCGTTTCCAGTAAAAGCCATGATCAAATCTCCTCTACAATAGCCGCTAAATCAGGCGCACCCGCCCTAGTTAATGCGTTAGCGATAGTTACTCTATCGTGTAGTACCGCTTGTTTCATATGGTCCAACACAACATCTCTAATCAACGCGCGATAAGTTAACGCTTGTTCGCGGATCTCTTTTGACGCAGTTACCGATATACTAAGGATTTTGTCCATAGCTAAGTCCACAATCTCTTCGGGGGTAAGCCCCCGATAGTCCACAGTTATAACTACGGGAGTTCCTACCGTCCCAGCCATAGCTTCTAACATAAATCCTCCTAAGTAACCGGATACCGCACTTGCCCGGACCTATAAGCATCCTGACGATCTTTAGCATCGCCAAGTTGCTTGAGTAGCGCCATAGCTTCGCCGTATCTCTGCTTATATTCAGTTAAAACGTCCGCTTCGCCCTTCATGTACGTATACGCTTCTAAGAGAGAACCATATAGAAGAGTAGAATCAAAATTGTCACCAAGCCACGAAGTACCCGCATCCACAATGGATTCCGGATAATAGAAATAGTGTAATTCTAAGGTATATTCCGCGTCCGGTGTTGGTCCTAAAATGAACGAATCATAATCAAATATAGCGTAATACTCCGGAATAGCTTGATCCGAAGGGCTTGGATACGCCGCACGTATGAAGTTAACGTCCTTATTAAGTAGATACTGGTAATCTCCGTTAGCATCTATAACGGCTAAAGAAAATGTAGATAGCCAATCGTCTGGCACCGCAAGATATTTATTACCTGCCGTAGACGTGCCGGTAACATTTTTACGTATAGCGGGGATCTGAACGGAATTATATATCCTTTGTTCCGCCTCACGAATGAATGTATCTACCGCCGGGAAAGTGGAAGACGCTGGATTCGTAGTTAGCCCCGGAAAATCATTTTCCGCGTAAGACTGTATAGCAGAGACTAACTCAGAATAGTTCATGATCAGCCCATCTTATCACTAGCCTTAGTACCCTTAGTCGCAGCGCCGGTACCCCGGATCTTGACAGTAGGGCGCTTGGGCGGCGCTTCAAAATTCACAGTAGATATATTACCTACGCTAATATGCAAGTCAGGCATTGCATTGCCAGGAAGCTGCTTTTTAGCCATTATCGTCCCCTCTGATTCATCGCGCGAGCAAGATTACGCCCGAACTTACGCATGTCCATACCAGTAGGACCGCCCTTCTTCATCTTCTTAGTCACGCCACCCTTCTTAAATCCGGGGGCCTTCATAGCACTCGTAATGCCATGCTCTTTCATTTCGTGCTTAGATGCCTTCATGATATATCTACTCCAACAGTTCCAATTACACCGGTTATCGCCAAATCATTTGGCGTAAGATTACTATTACCAATAAATCCTACAGGATTCCATCCCCATTGAATTTGTCTACTACCTTCACTAGGCGCGCCTAAATAATTAATACCAGAAACTATATAAGTATTGTCCCTACGTGGATCGCGTATTGCTTGTGGATCTTCTACCGGATACAAACCTTGAAGATTTTGGGGATGATCCGGTTCCCAACAAGTAGGACATACTAAAATATTAGTAACCTTTGTGCGTATTATTATCGCCTTAAGTTGATTACGTCTATATCGCTGACCGCACCTATCGCATTCCGCAATAGCTATCCGACCCGCTGTAAATTTATTGCTCATTGTATGAACATCTGTCTAGGCACAATACGCCAAGACGCTTTCTCTCGGTCTTCATCCGCCGCTAATTGCCAAGCCTCATCGTACATTTGCTTTAGCAAAGGTATACGCTCAGCGGAAGGAGGTATTTTTAGCGCTACGTAGTACGCTAATCCGGCTACCATAACCGGCAAAAAGCGGAACGGGATATCCTGCGTGTTCACGCCATTGCCCGCATCTAGCATCCGCCGCAGACGCCAGTAAACAAGCTGATAAGTATCACTCACATTAGGCACCGGCCATAACGTGAATTGCGGGTATTGGACCACCAGATCTGACGCAGTTGCGCCGCTTTGTCGATTCACGTAGATCTGAATTGGGCGACCTTCTGCGGTCTTGTTAGGTAAACTAGAATACGTGGAGACGCTAATTCGAGATACGGGGATATCCGATTGCGTAGATGTACCCGCGTTAGTTCTAATGACATGTTCGATAAGATCAACCGTATCTACCGGAAGATCGTATGTTGCTTGCCCGGCGATTAAAGCAATCGCAGTTGATTCAACCGTCCATAGATTAATACCTCGGTTCGCCCATTCAGCAAACATAAGGTTAAGACTTCTACGAGCCGTACGAAAATCATAGCCAGTACGTAACTCAGCGCCCGCGCGCTCAAACGCTTCTTCGATTAACTCATTAAGGTTAAGATTAAACGTCGGAGGGGACGCGGAAGTTGCCATTTACTTTCTCTTCTCTCCACTACCAGCAGCAATCCTAGCCTGCTTTGCGTGAATATTAGCATAAAGCCCCGATAGTTTCTTTCTTACCTTAGCGGCCATTAACCCTTCCTTAAAGTTGTATTTCATACAAGTCTCCTTCCTAGTCAATCGTAAAACGGGCTGCGCCCCTTGCGAATCATCTTACGGGCGTGTTCCTCCGCAATGCGGGCGATTTCGGGCGTCCCTTCGCCGCCAGAGAGAAGATGGTTAAGTTGATCTGGACTGAGGGTTGGAACGAGAGTCGGGATTAATATTTTTCTGATCCTGCTGTTGCTGTTATCGCGGCCTACGCTTATACTTAGCTCGGTCATGTGGCGCCCGCTGCCGTCCGTCATCGGAAGGATGCCTAACCAACCCTTACCCTTGGGCGTGCCGTCCGGCCTGAGCCCGTCCAAATTGGGCTTTACTTTACCACCTTCCGCGTACTTACGCTTCTCAAGTCCGGCGCCCCCGATACCGCCCTTATTAATATGACCTTTGCTTTTGGAGCGATCATATTTGCCTATGGGAACCGTTACTTTGCTACGCGGAAGTTTGTCCTTTCGCATAGCCCCCATACCCCTACAGGCTATCATACTATACGCCCCTTAGTGCGCCCCTTACGCGCGCAGCCATCGCTAGCCTTAACAGAACCGCCTCGCTTCATCAGCCGCTTAGCTATCCCATGTTTTGGCGATATTTTGGGTATCCCCACCTTCCATGCGCCTACTAAATTGTTTCGTATGTTTCGTATAGGCATACGGTTCAAAGTCGCGTCGAGTTCGATTTCTCCGCCTCGGGCAAATCCGCGCTCCTTCTTAAGCTTATTAAGTACCCGCACGGTGTCCTTTCCGAAAGGATTTAACTCTGCTTCTTCGCCTCCCGGAACGGAGCCATTCTTATCTTGTTTCTCCGTCTTCGGTGACTTTTTCGGCACGTTATCAACATTTCCGATCTTACCACCTTCCGCGTACTTACGTTTCTTTATACCGGCCTCACTCATGGCAATAGCTACCGCTTGTTTAGGATTAGTCACCTTCTTACCGCTGGAACTTTTCAATTCCCCAGTCTTAAATTCGTGCATGACGGTACGGACTTTACCGGACTTAATCTTACCGCCCTTCTTTAAACCGCCATAAAACCCAAGATCGATCATGCTTGGCCATTGCTCTTCCATTTCCGGTGCTTTTTTATAGGTCGCTTGTACCCTTTGACCTTGTACCCTTTGACGGGGTGGCATTCGCGTAGGAGGTTTCCTCTTTGCTCTCGCTATTCGGACCATATTCGCTAAACCTCGAACACCTTGGATCGCTCTTCCAATGGGAAGTGCCAACGCACCCGCCGCAATTCCCCGTGCCAGTCCAGACCCAATGTCCTTAAGTGCCTCCATGCGATGGGCTTCTTCTTCCTTTGCCGCCGCTTCGGCTTTCGCGATGCGGTCCGGCATATCGATGGTACCTGCGCCTACGCGTGAAGCTGTGAAGTTAATGTCTTTGCCCCGGTATGAACTATTCATAGGGTTTCCCCCCTTAGCACCTGTTCCCTTAACAGTCTTAGTAGACGTAGATGCGGATGACGCGGCGGTCGAAGTCTTGGGAGTATCCTTTACCGCCCCCTTTTGCTCGGTAATCTTATGAAACTGTAGTTTCCCGGTCGGACCTAGACCTAATTTCAACGTCGGGTCTTTAAGATACTTATCTAATTCCGCCATGCGAGCGTCAAGACGTGCGGTCTTTTGGGCTTCTTCTGCCGCCGCTTTGGCTTTACGGGTTGGGGATACCTGAAACACACCACTATCCAAATCCTCTCCCAACTTCGGAAGCATCTTCTTGGTGCGAAGCAATTGTTTAACCATTTTTAATCCCTACCATTTAACTTTATTAGACCAATAAGCTGCAGAAAATCCTACTTCGAACATAATTTACGTAATACCCGCTTGGATTATCGTCAATGCGGCAGATCCATTACCCACTGATTGATTAAGTCGGATAGCTCTAACAGGGAACGCGTAATCACCATCAGTATCTACCGATATTCCGTCAAGTGTTGGATGGTTAAACCAAGTTGGAATTATAGCGCTATCAAATACGTCATCAAACGTATGCTGTACCGTACACGTAGCGTTTCCAGTAATAACTACGCCCATTCCAATATTGAATGGAGATATATAATGATCCATTACCGCTGGAGAAGATTCAGAAACCCCGGACGTAGTTACTACTATTGGTCGCATGGTATTACCTACAAATTACGACGTGAAAGTGCCGCTATCCGACACGATGTACTCAATGTACCCGCTCACGGTGCTTGCGCTACCCGCGGTGCCGGTACCGGTACCACCAGTCAGATAGACGAGTTCCGACGAATACATCACAGCACCAAGCGAAGACCCAGCAGAAGCAGAAGACCAGTTAAGGAAAAGCTTTGCGGTAGCCGCCGACTGGTTCAGGATCAGGCCGCTATTCGTTGCGGTACCGGTGGTATTACCGGTAAAGCCCATAATGAAGGTCGGGGAAGTACCACCCGTGGTGGTGGCATTCGCGTAGATTGCTAAGACAATCGCATTCTGGGGAAGGATAACCCGAGAGGTATCGGTAGAGGACTTCTGGATAGCCGTACCAGCAGCAGAAATCGGACTAAAATAGAATCCCGCAACCATCGGCATCTGGCCGGCATATGCGGTCTTAGTCTGATCACCACCAGACGAACGCCAAACAGCAAGGGTAGTAGAAGTAGCCATCAAATTGTCCTCACATGCGAGTTCGGTACAAGCCATCTGCATGTCGTCGGGCCGGGGCGACCCGTTGGCGAGTACCGGGGTAAGCCCCGGTCATTGTCCATATATACTAACTACTGGAATCTGTCAAGAAAAAGAAAAGGGGGCCGAAGCCCCCTAATCTCGGCCAGGAACCCCCAACCTTTAGCTTGCGCCGGGCGAGCCATAGACACCCAGCGGGTCCGAGACGCCGAAGCTATAACGCTCACGGGACTTATAACGGACGTTACCGGTGTCGAAGTCTCCATCCATCGACTGTGCCATTGGGGTACGCACGAAGTGCTTCAGGCCATTCGGAACGTCGGTGGTGAGGTACCACGCGTTCGTGTCCGTCAGCCAGTGATTCACAGTGTAGCCACCGGGAATCGAGCCGTTGTTCTTCAGAGCGTTGATGTCATTGTCGTTGGTACCCACACGAAGCTCGGTGTCGAGCAGGCGGGTCGCGACGAACATCAGAGCCGGTGGAACAATCAGCTTCTTCGGCTTAGCCGCAATGAGCAGACCACGTTCGTCAGTCCACGCAGCGATCTGAATCACGGCGTTTTCCAGCGAAGTTTCATTAAGATCCGCCGCAGTGCTTGGTGTGTTGCTGTTGGTGCCACCCGAGACCAGCGGGTGCGACGTGCTAAACAGAGCTTGGCCGTCACCGTAAGTGACAGCACTATTGAAACCCTGATTCAACACGTACGCAGCCTTGACCTGCTTTGTGTACGCCATAGCACGAGCAAGCGCCTTGGTATAACGAGTGGACAGCGAATCGTACAGGTTATCCTCAACCGCCTCTTCGGTGATCGAAAAGCCCATAGCGATAGTCTCGTGGTTGTAACGAGCGGTCCAAGCTTCCTGCGCGTTATCGTACGCAATCGCCTGACCTTCGTTCTTCACCGGAGCCGCGCTGAACCCAGACAGCTTGGTTTCCTCTTCAAAGCTACGCTCCGAAGATTCGGTTTCATAAATCTCCTTGTGTTCCTCACCGTATCGGTTGTATTCCATACCGAATAAAGCATTAAGACCAGGAAGGAGTTCCTTAAGTAATTGGGCGCGTGAAATTGCCATTTCTTATTACTCCTTAGCTAGCAACGGCAGCGCCGGTAGCGTTGTAGTACGAATGCCAGCCAAAATTGAACTTGACCAGCACCTCCGGTGAGCCACTAAAGGTCAGCGTAGTAGCC
>Ga0194131_10010940_pt1 | contig 10968 bp, 12 predicted proteins | sample TA2KigO120mmetaG_FD_148631 | JGI IMG/M metagenome (GOLD analysis project Ga0194131, IMG submission 148631) | Freshwater microbial communities from Lake Tanganyika, Tanzania - TA2015053 Kigoma Offshore 120m | ecosystem: Environmental > Aquatic > Freshwater > Lake | place: Tanzania: Lake... | reverse complement strand
CAAAAGGGTCTCAATTCTGTTAAGGTTTAGTTGCATATTGTTATCAAAGGCAAATGTCAATGACACCCCAAAATTGCTAAAACCCAATAATCCCGCCCCTCTGGCTGAGAATACCGCAGGATCTCTGATCATGAACTTTGGATCGCAGTCCAAAAGCAGCATTGGTAAACGTTTCGTTCCAATGAAGTCTGTCGTTATTCTGGCAAGTACCTTCTTCTGATTTACAGCCGTTTGCTTATCAAGCAATATTTTCGAAACCTGCTGGCCTGCCGTGCCAGAGGATTTCAATGTTGATACGATCTGCGAGCGATCTATGCTTGATAAATCATATCTTTTAAAAATTTCAACAGGCAGAAAAGGCACCCCGCTTGAATCTAAGAGTTTGTTTGGGTCGATTTTCATTTTATCGAGAATCTTTCGATATTTCGGTGAGCTACAGTAATGATGCAAGGTCAATTTTCGAAGCTCACGATCAAAAAGATCTTGTTTTTGAGCGCTGGAAAGAGAAAAGGGAGGAATTTCTAGTAAATTATTTAAGTTCTCCACATCTTAACTTTCTATAGTTATTTAATCCTGGCGCGCGCGACTTTGCCTGAACTCGTTCGGGGTATTGCATCGATATGAATGAGATCAAATCCATTTTTATGAATACCGGTTAGGTAGAAAATAAGGTCCTCGATTTTATTTCTCTCATCAATATGTGTCAAATAAACGAGTAGTCTCTGGTCAGTTCCTGAGCAAGCTGCTTCATAGCCTCTCAAAGCTAGCGCCTCTTCCAAATCATCGAGGTTTACGCGCAAACCGAAGACCTTGAGAAATCGAGACTTTCTGCCGACAATTGAGTAGAATCCTTCCTTATCCCGGACTGCCAAATCACCCGTCAAAAGGACACCATCGTTTTTGTCACCGAGAGCCAAATCCGTTGAATTTTCAGCCATACCCAGAGAGACATTAGTCCCACGGTAAACGAGTTCGCCAACCACATCAGACTGAGTGATTGTCTTGCCATCTGAATCTTGCAGCCATAGCTCTCCTCCTGGAATCACTTTACCTATCCCAGCAGATTTACTTGGATGATCCGTCGCACAGAGGTATGAGATTCTTGGTGACGCTTCGGTCTGTCCGTACATAATGTAAAAACGCCATCCTTTCTTTAAACATATATCGGTGATTTCCCTCGCGAGATCTGCACCTAGTTTTCCACCCGCTTGAGTCAAATATCGAATTGCTGGCAGTTCAAGGTACTCAAACTTCAATTTCTTGAGCATCTCGTAGAAATATGGGACGCCTCCAACAGTCGTTACGGCGTGATCTTTTATGAGATTCCAAAAGTCTCTGGTCATAACTGTTGAGTCACTCATAACCATCGATGCCCCTGCGGTCAGATGCGTATTCAAAATCGAGAGCCCATAAGAATAATTCAGGGGCATAGTTGTTATCGTGCGGTCAGTGAAGTTAATGGATAAGTAATCGACGATTGCAGTAGTGTTTGTGCGCAAGTTCCGGTCGGAAATACGCACGAACTTTTGGTTTCCTGTGCTGCCAGAAGTCGACAGAAGAAGCAACAACTCAGGGTGTAGCTCTGGTTGAATCGCGCCCCTAATTGCAACCAAAAGATATCCCTCTCCTTGAAATCGAACTTCGCCATCAAGATTAATATCGGTTCGTGTTTCCGGATAAAAGACGAAGCCGGGAGAATAAGTGGCTATCAAGCTTGAAAGGGCCGCAGAAGTAGTCGAGTCGCTGACCAAGATTTGGACCGAACCAGTTCTAGAGAAGGCAACATAGCCCGCTACAAATTGCGGCGTATTACTGGCCATCGACAGAATGAAATTCCGTCCCGACAAATTCCTGGATAAGGTCAATCCTCGATCAAGCAAGTTGCCATAAGTAACTTTTTCGCCGGAAGCTGATAACAGGGCGATTCTGTTAGAAAAATCCTCAAGAGACTCGAACATCACACTTCGCTCATCTTAAGAAGAATCCGACCTTTTTGGAGGCCTGCGATAATTCTGTCAATCTCGAGATCTAGTTTTTCAAGACCGCATTCCCTCGCGATTAAGTCCAGCCGATCGGGACGCCATTCTTTCGAGAGCTTTGACCAAAGATGAGCTCTTAGCTCCATCTCCAACGCCTCAGTGTTGATTCCCAGTAGATTTACTCCGCGCAAAATAAAAGGCATCACTGTGATGGGGAGTTCTGACGAAGCAACAAGGCCTGTAGCTGCGACCGCGCCACACACTTTGCAGGACTTCAACAAAGCCGAAAGCATCAGCCCCCCTACCGAATCGACCCCTCCAGCCCAGACTTCTTTTAGGAGTGGACGGCTTGCCGTATCGCCCAGGGCTTCACGGCCCAAGACTGTGGTCGCCCCAATTGACTTAAGAAATTCTTTTTCCTGTAGCTTCCCTGTTACAGCAGTAACGTCGTACCCAAGCTTCGAGAGAATAGCGACTGAAATACAACCTACTCCACCTGTCGCGCCTGTAACGACAACTGGACCCCCCTCTGGCCTCAAACCAATTTTTTGGAGCCTGTGGATTGCTAACGCTGCTGTTAATCCGGCCGTTCCATAAACCATACTTTCGCGGAGAGTCAGGCTTTGCGGCAACGGCACTGCCCAACTTGCTGGAATACTGATGAACTGCCCAAAACCTCCAGAAACAGTCGTGCCAAGAGGAGTCCCCGCTACGACCACAAAGTCACCGATTTTGAACTCGGGTACAAGACTATTTACGACGGTCCCAGATGCATCAATGCCGGGGACGTGAGGGAACCTCCGAGTGACAGCAGGATTTCCCGAACATGAGAGCCCGTCCTTCCAATTTAGTGAAGAATAGTGCACACGAACGAGTAGCTCGCCTGCTGGTAAATCCGAGATGCGACACTTTTCAATCGCACGAGTGATTGTTTTTTTATCTGCTGACCGCCGAAGAACGAGGGCATGGAACTCGCGGCTCATGCTACCTTCTTGGACGTTTAGGTAGATACTGCTCGAGGATTTCAGGGATCGTGATGAGCATATCAGCCTCGCAAACGACGTCGCTATTCACGCATGCTGACCCTGCACCTTTACAGATGCCTCGTGACCATGAGAGGACCCGGGTTTCAATAATTAATTTATCACCAGGAAAAACTTCCTTTCGGAAGCGAACTCGATGCTGAAGAGCGTGGGTCACTTTACCTTTTAATCCAGGTAACGTTGTAATGGCCACCGTTAACATTTGCGCCAAAGCCTCAAGTTGAAGTGCTCCTGGCATATTGGGAGCACCAGGAAAATGGACGGGGAAATACCATTCGTTAGCAGTGAGATTCTTATAGCCCTTTGCACTTTTTCCAGGGATAACCTCTTCTACGTAGTCGATCATTAAGAACGGATATCGGTTTGGTTGGTAGTCCTGCAGCTGGACACAATTAAGACTAAAGCCATGCGCTTCTGACATCAGAATTTAACTCCGTACTTTGAGAGAATTTCAAATCCTTTTTTAAAGGAACTGAAGTCGATGATGTCATCCATCTCCATCTGAATACTGAACGCCTCCTCTAATTCCGCTATCAGTCCCATATGCCCGAGCGAGTCCCATGCTGGGATAGAGTTGTACTCTAAGCCCTCGACCGATGACTCATTAACAGAAAAACTCGTCACAAAAGCTTGGACATACTTCATTTTATTTTCCACAACTCGCTCCTTTTCCCTCCTAGTTAGTAATTCCGAAAACTCAATCAACATTTCGATATATCGGCCCCCGACGATAAACAGACTCTAACAACGATAGATCGCCATCCTCGACATGGCATCCCTCAGGAAACGGCGGAGACATCGGTAAGCCAAGCGCTTGACATACCGCCCGATGCTGATAATAGTGCTCAACTAGCAATCTCGCCAACTGGATGAAAGCAATTTTGTGACGTTTTCTTTCCTTACTTAATATGTTCAGACGGTCTTCATAATTGAGCTGTAAAAATGTTTTATTAAAGGTTGCTTGAGCCGAATCATCAAGAATCTTGAGGCTCTCCCATGCATTTTTATCAGGCTCAAAGCCGACTTGCGAACCTCCAGGAATCCCTGCCTCTTGGTTTGGAGGAATGATTAAATCCAAAAGAGCAGCCAGTCCATTCGGATCAGTTTGCAAGAAATTCATAAGGATTTTGCCTGATTTGATCAGCGACATAAAGGGCAATCGCCTGGAGAGTTGAGGCGGGATTCACGCCCCCCGATGTAACAAAGACGCTACTGTCAACAACAAAAAGATTCGAAACATCATGACACTGACCGAGCTTATTCACTACTGAGGTCTTGGGATTATCTCCCATACGAGTCGTTCCCATCAAGTGCCAACCCGCCACTCGGACTGGGCCAAAACCTGTTTCGCGTAACGAGCCAGCAGCTTTCATCACTGCTTTTCCTCGTGTTACCCCAAATGAAAGCATTCTCTTTGAGTTTTCGCTAAGCTTGTATGTAACCTTTGGAGCTGGCGTTCCATGGCGATCTTTTAATACAGAATCCAGAGTTACGGAATTATGCTCTTCAGGTAGATCTTCGACGATAATGCCCATGCCGATCGAGTGAGCGAAAGTTCTTTGAAACGATTCATGGTGTTCTTTTCCCCATGGGATTTCTTGCCGCAGGATCCCAGCGACAGCGGTGTCAACAGGCCCTTGACCGCGCAAAATTTGCATAGTAAAGCCGCGCACAAACCCTCTTGAGCGATCTGTCTCATAAAATTCATGGCTGTAAATACAGACTCCTTGAGGGCCCAAGTGGAAATCCAAGGGCTCTTGGAAAATTCCTTCAACATAGCCTAAAGGGTGCAACATCAGATTCTTACCGACTTTTCCAGAACGATTTGCAAGCCCTTCCGGGAACTTCTCAGAACTCGAGTTTAGGAGAATGCGCGGCGTTCCAATTCCGTTTGCTGCAAGAATCACAAGACGTGCGGCCTGAAATCGTTCTATGCCATTGGCATCGAAGTAATAAGCACCTTTTGCTATACCGTCTCGGTCGACGACGATTCGTTTTACGCTCGCACGGGTTTTGAGTTCTACACCATTTTGCAATGCTTCAGGCCAATAAGTTACGTCTGCGCTTGATTTCGCACCTTGGGGACAGCCCAGGTTACACGGACCGAGATTCACGCACTTTTTACGGTTTTTGTAATTGCGCGAGATGATCGCTGCATACGCGGGCCACCAATGCCATCCCAGCTTATCAAAACCTTTGGCTATCGTTTCACCACCTTTACCCAAGGGTATCGGTGGAAGGAGTTGTTTAATAGGGGGGTAGGCTGGATCTCCACTCAGACCCGATACACCGGTCATTTTATCATTGAGTGCATAATAGGGCTCAAGATCTTTATAACTAATCGGCCAGTCGTCTCCCACCCCGTCCAACGTTCTGGTTTTAAAGTCCGATGGATGGAAGCGCGGGAAGAACCCAGAGTAGAGAATCGTACTTCCGCCAACGGCGCTGAAGTAGCTGATTCCTATTGGCGAGTCGCAGTCGTTTACCGGAATGTCCACGTCCAGTTTACGAACATTAGGACTCGGATGAAAATCTGTCCTACGAAGATACTCCCAATCTGTCCTTGTGCTTGGGTAGGCTGATAGTTTCACGAAATCGCCTTGCTCGAGACAAACGACTTTCAGACCTAGGTCGCTGAGCCTCCATGCAACAGCCGCGCCGGATGCTCCGGCGCCGATTATGAGAATATCAGCAGACAATGATTATCACTAAAGTACTGAAAGAAATTTTTCCAAGCCTCGTAGTATCTTTCACGAGTCAGTGAGACTCGAATCACCCCATTTACTTCTTCATGGTCGTAATATCCGATATGTGGGTTTAGTTTCCGATACGTACGGTTGCTTTTTAAGACTATATCCTGTACCAACAATGCTCTAACACGCTGAAAGATGATCTCGTGATACATTAAGAAGAATTGGCTGCTAAGTAGTGGTTCGCGAGATTTCACATCAACAACATATCATCCTCCAGAGACAGTCTCGATCTTTCCAGTTCGTTCCTGAGCGCAAATTTTACATGGTCTATTCAAAAACCGTTGTATCAAGCAACCCAATGAGCTTAATCATCTCTAGGAAAGCCCCTCAAACCATTGTATTTATCGCTTAGGAGTAATATAAAACCTGTCTAGCATTTGCTTTTTCACTTTTGGGATATCCCGCCAGCGGCGTAGACATGGTAATTCGGTGGCGGTCAAGGTCCGTAAGGCTATGCAGAATCCCTTAAAAAAGTACGTGAAAAGGCGACGCCGCCGGGAGTCATACCACCGCTTTTCCTGAAGAGACTTTATGTCCTAAGCTTGTATACTTAAATAAAATTTTTTCTGCCAACTTGGCTCCGGTCAGACCGTGATAGTCCAAAAGGTAGCGATGCTCCCCCACGACATCGTAACGATCAGGAAGACCAAGGGTTAGTTGGGGTGGAGCACCCGAGATAGCCGCTTTGTACTCTGCGATTGCACTTCCAAGACCGCCGATAATACTGTGCTCTTCAACTGTGACGATCAGGTTTGAAGTTGCTATCGCTTTATCCAAAGCGGAATGATCTAAGGGCTTGATCGTATGCATATTTACAACTTTGCTAGTTATGCCCTTCTCCTCAAGTAACTTCCCTGCCACAAGAGATTCGTAAACCATAGTACCGGCAGCGATGATTGTGATGTCACGCCCTTCCGTTAAGGTAACGGCTTTCCCAATCTCAAAATCATAGTCCTGTTCGTAAATAAAAGTCGTGTTCGAATCTCCAGTCAGCCTGATATACATTGGGCCCTTCAGCTCGGCCGCAGCACGCACCGTCTTAATGACCTCTGAACAGTCGGCCGGAGAGACAATCGTAATGTTTGGGATCGATCTCATGACCGCTAAATCTTCGAGGCCATAGTGAGAGTTTCCGAGAAAGCCCATTGCGACCCCGCTACCGAGGGCAACCGCTTTTACGTTCATGTTCATGTACCCCATGTTCATACGGATCTGTTCGCTCGCACGCATGCCAATGAAGGGAGCGAATGAAGAGGCAAAAACAACAAACCCCTCTTTAGCAAGACCAGCGGCGATACCGATCATATTTTGCTCAGAAATACCGACGTTACGGAATTTTTTCGGATGAAGCTCCATAAGGCGACCTAGTCCGGACGAGCGCCCCAGGTCAGCGGAAATAACCATTAAATCACTCTGGGTCTCTTCAGCTAACGCTAGCATTGCTTGGCCATACATTACACGCGACCCCATCTTCGCCCATAAACGCGCGTTCCTTGGATTAATCTCAAACATCCCCTGAGCCCAGTTCTTTAACTGCTAGGTCATACTGCGTCTTGGTTAGGCGATTGTGATGCCAGTCAGCATTGTTTTCCATAAAGGAGAAACCTTTACCTTTAATAGTCTTTGCTATAAGTACTTTAGGTTTCCCGATAATATTTTGTAAGGTCAAAGCACGATAAATGGCTTCAACGTCGTGCCCATCGACCGAAATCGCATTCCATCCAAAACTGCCCCACTTGTCTTCGAAATAGCCAGGCTCCATGACGTTAATCGAGGCGCCATCGTTTTGGAAATCATTCTTATCGACTATTGCGATTAGATTGTCGAGCTTGAAATTCGCAGCGGACATCGCTGCCTCCCAAACTGACCCTTCATTGCACTCTCCGTCACCGAGCATAACGTAAACCTTATAAGCGCGGGCTCGAGCTTTGCCAGCAAGAGCGATTCCCACACCCATTGATAGTCCATGACCTAAACTTCCGTTTGAAGACTCAATACCCATTGACATGTTGAGAACCGGATGTGCTGTGAGATCGCTTCTATTTGACTGGAAAGTTTCGAAGGTCTCTAAGGAGATGAAACCACGCGCGAAAAGAGCTGCATAGTAAGAAAGTGCCCCATGCCCCTTACTCAGAATAAAACGGTCTCGCTCCACCCAGTTGGGATCTTTCGGATTTAGCCGAAGAACGTCTGAATACAGGACCGCTAAAATATCAACCATTGAAAGTGCTCCGCCAATATGGACACTTCTATTACAACGGTATGACACTTCAATAATTTTTCCACGCATTTTTTTTGCAAAAGTCAAAATTCTCGATGTTTCCACTTTCAACCCTGATTAAGTTGTCATTCCACCGTCGACCCGAATTACTTGGCCCGACAAAAAAGTAGAGAGATCGCTTCCCAAAAAAAGTGCAACATTAGCGATTTCCCTTGCCTCGGCTGGTCGTTTCAGGGCCATCTGCCCGATTTGTTTTGCGCGCTCTCTTTCGTCCATCTGATCAAACATTTTTGTTTTCGTTATTCCGGGCGCGATTGCGTTTACTCGAATATTTGCAGGTCCGAGCTCTGTCGACATAACTTTTGTAGCGTACATTAATGCAGCCTTAGCGGATCCGTAGGATATCGTTCCAGCATTTCCTATTAGACCAGCGGTCGAACCTATATTGATTATTGCCCCCTCTCTGAAGCGAATCATATAGCGTGACAGAGCTTGACTAAACCGGATCTGCGCAAAGAAGTTCACCTCAAAACTTTCTTTCATATTTTCTTGTGACGTCATCTGAAACAGTCCGCCTGACCCAATGCCAGCATTGTTGACAAGAATATCTAGTTTCTTTTTGCTGGAAACAATCAATGAAACTGCGGCTCTGACCTCAGCTTCATTTTTGATATCGACATATATCGGCTGAATAGTCACACCGGTTCGCAATGTAAGCTCTTTGACAAATTCGGTGAACTCCTCCGATTGGGTCCTTACACAGGCGAAAATATCGGAGCCATTTTCTGCGAAAACTTCTAAAATTGCCCTGCCAATACCTCGGTTGCAACCCGTAATCACTGCTATCTTATTTTTCAGGAGCATGCGTAGCTCAGACGTGTTAATCAAGTTGCATCAACTGCCTACAGTCAGTTTCGGTCGTGGCATTTCATGCGGGGAGACATAAACGAACTGTCCGGAGCAAACCAAGTTATCTTTATAGAAAATCCTAGCCTCACCTCTGGAGATACCCCTTTTATGCGAGGTTAGCTTAGTTTCAATAACAATACTCATGCCTGGCCTAACTTTCATTAGGAGTTTAACTTGAATATCAATGATGAACGAAGGCTTTCCTGCGTGGTCGGTCTTAGTGTACAGCGTGAGAACCAATGCCTGCAACATCGCCTCCGTGAGGAGAGAGGCCGGCATTGCTTCCTCTTCAGGCAGGTGAGATTTGAAAAACCAATCTCTCCTCTTAAGTCTTAGGTGGCCACGAGCAGTGGACCCGGGGATGAGCCCGTCCACACGATCGAGGAATAAGAACGGATCAGTGATGTTCAATAATTTGGATATTTCGCTTCTCGTCAGACTTATTTTTTTCAAGTATTTCTCTCTTCGAGCGGAGACTGCTTCATTTATACTAAAATAGCCCAGCTGTTTTTGCACAGATCTTGCTGCTGATTTAAATGGCCCAAGGTTTGTTTCGGCGTTTTCATAAAAAGTGCCTAATGTGGCCGTCGGTGGTTATAAAAATTGACCCTATCACTGATTACCCAACTGGCATACTACAGTGCTTCAAACCGCTGCCGATGGATGCATTTCTCTTTCATGAATCTAATCACCCGCTCAACCATGCCGTTTTAATCAGGCAATAAGGCGCGTTGAACTCTTGTTTCAGCCCATAACTTCCGACCAAGGCTGTGAAGCTTCTACTGGTAAAGACCAGACTAATTTCAGTAAGTTATGTTCTTCTAAATATTTTTGAAATATTTTTTGCAGTTTGTCGGCGCCTGCTTGCCCTGCGTACATGACACAAAGTCTTCATTTGTCGGCACTGTTGGCTGCTTAAACAAATTCACGATGCTGTCATCTATATTGCGGCTGAGCAGTGCGTTACGCTCAAACGCCTTAACAGTTCTATTCACCGCCACTATCGTTCTTGTTCCTGTTTTTCCGCTTACCATCAGTTCTACGCTTCTATTTAGATTTGGTAGCGTTATTTCCTCAAGCTGATCATCCGTGCTATCAATCACACCCGAATGCGTAAGCGTCCGATTCTTCCTAAACTTGATTTGTCGACTCTGCAAGTTCAGCAATTCTTCGATTGGTCGTGCGCCTGTATCAATCAGTACATCCACATAATCATGCAGTAATGTGCGCATCTCTTAGCTCTGTGCTACGCGTGCCGCTTCAATCTACTCATCAAAGTTAGCCAACATTGCCCACAGCTCATTCATTTCTAATACTGCCCTGCACTAACTCTTTTTGCCCGTCGCTTCTAACTTTGGCTTATTCGCTTATGTTACCCCCCCCGTGTCACTGCTTCGCAAAACACACAATTTAGTGCAACGTTATGCATCATCATCGTGCTTTGCGTGGAAACTATTTCCATTATCGCAGTTCGTTTATCGTTCAACTCATCTAACTCTTGAAAGTCCATGCAGGTAATACTGCGCTTGTCTAATATCGGAATTAAATAATCGTTAACCACTTGCATGCAGTCAGTGTAACTACTCTTGCCTTTACCTATTGCAATCTCGCGCTTTAACCGCTCTACTGACAAGCGTGCCACATCTCTTAACTTTCGTGTAATGACAGGCGGGTTGAGCGTCTGCGTATCTCTGCTTCCATACGCAGTTTGCATGCCCGTGCTTTGGCTTTCTTTAAGTCGCTGTGTTCTGTCGATACTCGCTGCAATACTTGGCTTCGCTCACACCGATAAACGATATGCTCACGCTCAATCAGTGTATGTGCGGTTTCTTTTTGCTCTGGCATAACGCTACCTTAGCGTCATTAATCAGTTTGGACAATCACAACACAACAGACAAAAAAGAGCTGCTCTAATAGCAGCTCTGTATGTATTTGGTGGGCCCAGCTGGAATCGAACCAGCACTCAAGCGATTATGAGCCGCCCGCTTTACCATTAAGCTATGGGCCCTGTCCTTAGCTCATTTCATGGCACCGGCACTCGGACAAACCCTCTTCGCTAACCG
>Ga0194131_10010939_pt1 | contig 10969 bp, 10 predicted proteins | sample TA2KigO120mmetaG_FD_148631 | JGI IMG/M metagenome (GOLD analysis project Ga0194131, IMG submission 148631) | Freshwater microbial communities from Lake Tanganyika, Tanzania - TA2015053 Kigoma Offshore 120m | ecosystem: Environmental > Aquatic > Freshwater > Lake | place: Tanzania: Lake... | reverse complement strand
AGCGGCACTGCCCGGTCTCGAATTCATGGTGTCGGTGGACTTCTACATCAACGAGACGACGCGACACGCCCACCTGATCCTGCCGCCCACTTACGCACTAGAGCGCGATCATTTCGATTTGATCTTTCATGTGCTCGCAATCCGCAACACTGTGCGTTACTCGACACCGCTGTTCGAGAAAGCTGCGGATGCCCTGCACGATTGGCAAATCTTTGAACGCTTGATCTCGAGCCTCGGGAAGTACGACCCGAGCCGCAAACCCGGACTTTTCAAGGGGTGGCTGGATCGCTGGCTCACCCCACGGCGCAGTGTCGCGCTCGGCATACGCTTGGGTGGCCGCGGTGCCGGATGGAATCCATTTTCGCGCGGGCTGACGCTAGGTCGTGTGATCGACAACCAGCATGGCATCGACCTCGGACCCCTCGAGCCTTGTCTGCCCGCTCGACTGCAAACACCGCAGCAAAGAATCAACCTGGTGCCAGCTCCCCTCGTTGCCGATCTCGACCGACTTCGTAACCACTTCAACGCCGACGCCGCAGAGAACACAACCGACCTCTTGCTCATTGGTCGCCGCGATCCGCGTACCAATAACTCGTGGTTGCACAACGCCAAGCGGTTCGTCAAAGGAACGCGGCGCTGCACGTTGCTCATGCACCCGGGCGACGCGGAGCGTCGTCAGTTGCGCAGCGGTGATGTGGCGACGGTCAACTCGCGTACCGGCAAGGTCGAGATCCCGGTCGAGGTCACCGAAGAAATGATGCCGGGCGTAGTAAGCATTCCACATGGCTGGGGCCATCATCGGCCGGGCTTGCAACTACGGATTGCCACGCAGCATGCGGGTGTCAGCGTCAACGATCTCACCGATGAAACCTTCATCGATGCGCTGAGCGGCAACTCCGCCCTGAACGGTGTCGCGGTACGGGTCTCGGCGCTTGCCGCGCATCGTCCTGCCCAGTAGTTCTGCCTGGTGATTCTACTTGGCGCAGTCGCCATCTTGTAACCCCGCGCGTGAGAGATTCGACATGAACCGATGTTTCTTTGCCCTGCTGGTATTTTCTATGGGTAGCACCCTCGTTCAAGCTGGTGATCCAAACGAAGACGCACTGCGTGAACGTATGATCAAAGCCGGTCGGCTTCCCGGCTACCTGCAGTCGGCGGCGATGCCTTCCAGTATCGATCTGCTGCCGCCGCGCGCGACCGCGAGGGCAACGAGCGCATCCGCGCAACGGCAAATTCAGCGCGCCAGGAACAGGCAAAAATCGATGCCACCACGGTTTTTCCCGGGGTCACCACCTCGTTTTCTTGCGCACTAGGTATCGAGATCGGCGAGGCGACGACACCCGGCCTTTACCGTCTACTGCGACGGTCGCTCGCCGATTTCGAACTCTCGACTCGCCCGGTCAAACAAAAGTACCTGCGACCACGACCGTTTATGGTCAACGGCAAGCCACCCTGCACACCCAATGAAATCGATACCCTGCGAATTGACGGGTCATATCCCTCGGGTCACAGTGCCTACGGTTTCGGCTGGGGTCTGATTCTCGCCAGTGTCGCCCCGGATCGAACCGATGCCGTGATCCGCCGCGGCATCGACTTCGGTGACAGCCGCCAAGTCTGCAATGTGCATTGGCCGAGCGACGTCGAGCAGGGTCGTGTGCTCGCAGCCGCCGTATTTGCACGCTTGCAAGCCGAGTCGGAGTTTCGCAGCGATCTCGAAACGGCGCGCAAGGAAGTGGCCGCAGCACGGGCCAGTGGCGTAGCTGCCCCGGCGACTTGCCCGCGCTGAGCGATTCCGCATCCAGACGCGGTGCGCTCCCCGTCAAGGAGAGAAATGGCTTAATCTCGCCCGAAACCAAGACCTCGTCGGAGGCTATTTCGGGTGATGCAGATCAAATCTATGCAAAGACAGTGGATTGTCGTCTTGCTCGCCGCGCTGCTTGCGGCCTGCTCCGGTGGTGGGTCGGCACCCACAACCGTTGCGATCAGTAGCAGCAGCGGCGCCAGCGCCAATCCGGGCACCACCGCCGCCACGGCATCGCCGTCGGCGCCGACCCCCACTGCAGGCTTCACGGCGCTCATTCTCAAGACGCGACCTGCACAGTTCGACAGCAATCAGCGCTGCCCACCCTATCTCGATTTCGGCACACCCTCGCTGCGCACCGATTTTCTTTGTCGCACGGGCTTCGCGATCGGGCACGACCCACGCTCACGAACGCCGCTGTGGGTGATCGAACGCATCGGACTCAGTTCGCTCAACGGTGGCGTCGAACGTACCGACAACTTTCGTGCTGACCCGGATCTACTTCCCGGCAGACGAGCAGAGCTCGAAGATTACTCGGGCTCGGGCTATGACCGCGGGCATATGGCGCCAGCCGGTAATCTCACTTGGAGCAATCAAGCGATGGTCGAGAGTTTCTACCTCTCGAATATCGCCCCGCAGAATCCCGCCCTCAATCGCGGCGCCTGGGCGCGCCTCGAGGAGAACATCCGCAATTGGGTTCTGGAGCGCAACGATCTCGTCATCATCACCGGGCCCGTGTTCGGCATGCAGGATGGCGTGATCGGTCGCAGTCCGGTGCGTGTTCCGCAAGCGTTTTTCAAAGTGGTGTTCGATCCTGTGCGTCGGGAAGCGGTGGCCTTCGTGTACCCCAACGCGGATCCGACGACGAATGATCTCGTTGCGTATCGCGTCCCGCTCGAACAGCTCGAACTGACCACGGGCCTCGCCCTGTTGAGTACACGGCAATGATGGGCGTGCCGAGGCACTTTTAGAGGCGACGCAGATCCGGATATTCGATTACAGTCGCCGCATGACTTTGCGCAATCGCGTCGCACTCATCACGGGCAGTTCCTCCGGTATCGGGCGCGGCGTCGCACTCGCCATGGCGGCCGCAGGCGCAGATATCATCATCAATCACCCGAGCGCTGCAGAGCGCGACGCTGCTGAGCAGGTCGCAGCAGAGGTGCGTCGGCTAGGTCGACGCGCGCTGGTCACGTGTGCCGACGTCAGCGAGGCCAACGAGGTCGAATTGATGGTGGCTGCAGCGCTTGCTGCCTCTGGCAAGATCGACATCCTCGTCAACAACGCCGGGATCGCCATCGCCGGTACCGCCCACGAGATGCCGATTGATCTTTGGGACCGCGTGATCGCGGTGCACCTGCGCGGAACTTTTCTCGTCACCCGCGCCGTGCTGCCACACATGTACACGCAAGGCTTCGGACGAATCATCAATACGGCTTCACAGCTGGCCTATAAGGGTGCACCCGGATTTTCTGCCTACACGGCAGCCAAAGGTGGCATTCTCTCGTTCACTCGTACCGTCGCCCTCGAAATCGGTGCGCGCGACATCACCATCAATTGCGTCGCACCGGGAGCCACCCACACGCCCATTCTCGCCGACGTGCCTGCCGCACTACTCGAAGAAATACGCAAGGCCATCCCGCTTGGTCGTATCGCCGAAGTCGCAGACATCGCACCGAGCTACGTTTTCCTGGCGAGTGATGCCGGTCGGCACTACCATGGTCAGTGCATCAGCCCCAACGGTGGTGATGTTTTTCTTTGATTGAGGCCTTTATTTCATGACGCTGCCGATCATCAACGCCGATCGCGTGCTGCGAACGCCCGAGTCGCGCTTTGCCGCGATCGAAGATTTTCCGTATGCGCCGCACTATCTGCAGATCGGCGGATTGCGCATCGCCTGCATAGATGAAGGTCCACGCGACGCTCCGCCCGTGCTGCTCATGCATGGCGAGCCCACCTGGTCTTACCTGTACCGCAAGATGATTAAGCCGCTGGTGGCCGCCGGCCACCGGGTCATCGCCCCTGATCTCGTCGGTTTCGGGCGCTCGGACAAACCATCGCATCCTGCCGACTACTCCTACCGCAATCATGTTTTGTGGATGAACGCCTGGCTGACGGCGATGGATCCGCGTGACATCACGCTCTTTTGCCAAGACTGGGGTTCGCTCATCGGTTTGCGCATGCTGACGCACGCTCCAGAGCGCTTCGCGCGTGCGGTGCTGGGTAACGGCGGGCTGCCTACGGGTCACGGCCGCAGCGTGCCACCAGCGTTCAAGATCTGGCGCGCCTTTGCGCGCTGGAGCCCGTGGTTTCCGATTGGCCGAATTGTCGCGAGCGGTTGCGCCAAAGGACTTACCCCTGCCGAGATTGCCGCCTATGACGCACCGTTCCCGACGCGGCGTCACCGTCTCGCGGCGAGGCTCTTTCCGCGCTTCGTACCGACGACACCGGACGATCCCGAGCGCATCGCCAACGAAGAAGCTTGGCGCGTCCTCGAAAGCTGGCAAAAGCCATTTCTGACCCTGTTCAGCACCCGCGATCCGATCACCCGCGGTGGCGAGAGGATGTTTCAAAAACGAGTACCCGGTGCCGTCGGCCAACCCCACACCCTCATTCGCGGCGCTGGACACTTTTTGCAGGAAGACAAGGGTGCAGAACTTGCTCAAAAAGTTCACGAGTTCATCATGGTGACTCGCCCATGACGGAAGAAATCGGTGCGCTGGGGCCGCTGTTGCTGGTCGGTCTCTATGTAATCTTCTTGTTTTGGTATGGGGGTCGAACGCGACCCGTATCGACAGCCGAGGTGCAGACGTTCCTCGATCTCATGCGTCGACAAAGGCTCGACCATGATGATCCCGACCTCTATGCCTCGCTCGAGAAACTGCTGGCGCAGGACGACGGTCGCGAGTTCCTGATGCTCAACCTCATCCACTATCGTGACCAGGCGGCTTATCCGCCCGGCATGAACTTCGGCGACAGTGCGGTCGCCGCCGATCGACGCTACGCTCGCACCTTCTTTCCCTGGTTACTGCGCTACGGCAACGTGCCGGTATTCATCGCCAGACGCAGCGGCTCGTTCATCGAGCCCGCGAATACCGAATATTGGCAAGTGGTGGCGATGATCCGCTACCGCAGTCGCCGGGATTTCATCCGCAGCGTCACTGCGGTGGTCGGCAAGGACGTCATGGTCCATAAATGGGCCGCGATCGAGACCACCCATGTTTTCCCGGTCCGTCCGCTGTTCTCGTTCATTGCGGTACGAGTCATCGCGGCGATACCGTTGGCGATCACTGCGCTCATCGCCTGGAGTCTTTGAAATCAATACGGGATATCGAACATGAATCGTGCTGTCAAAGCATTCGCCTGTGTCGTCATCGGTAGCGTTGTAATGCAACTGGGTCTCGGTACGGCGGTTGCGGCGAACGGTTTGCAGACCGAGATCCGTCGCACCGCTCACGGTGTGCCGCACATCACGGCCAGCGACTACGCCGGGCTCGGCTATGGCATCGGCTACGCCAGCGCCGAAGACAATCTTTGCGAGTTGATGGATCGAATGCTGACGATCCGCGGCGAGCGTGCCAAATATTTTGGCGCAGGCAAAAAAGGCGTCAATGTGGTGAGCGATGCCTACCATCGGTTGGTCGGCTACACCGGCCGAGTCGAAGCCTTGCTTGCCGGTCCTGCCGACTCGCCGAGTACACCCTCGAAAGACGCGCGTGCGCTACTCGGTGGTTTTGTGGCTGGAGTGAATCGCTACCTTCGCGATACCGGTGTAGACAAACTGCCGGATGCGCGCTGCCGCGGCGCGAACTGGGTACAGCCCGTGAGCGAGCTCGATTACTGGCGCAACCTCTACGCGGGACAGGTGCCCTTCCAGATGGCGGGTATCGTCGGTGCGCAACCGCCGGCTCCGCAAACAGCTGCGCGAAACCTGACGCAAACGGTCGCGCTCACGCGGGATGATCCGCTGCCTGATCCAGAGATGCTCGGCTCGAACGCTTACGGTCTCGGCAAACAGGCCACCAAGTCGGGTCGCGGCGCGCTGCTCGCCAATCCGCACTACCCTTGGGATGGCATCAATCGCTTCTATCGCATGCATTTGCTGATCCCGGGCGAACTTAATGTGGTGGGCACGGGCCTCATGAACACGCCGCTCGTCGGCATTGGCCACACCGAGCATATCGCCTGGACACACACGGTTTCGACGGCACGACGCTTCGGTTACTTCGAGCTGACCCTCGATCCCACGGATCCGACGCGCTACCTCGTCGATGGCAAGTCGATCGCCATGCTCCGTATCCCGACAAAGATTGTGGTCAAGGCGGAGAACGGCGCGAAAGACTCTGTGGGCAAAGAAATCGAGCGCGTGATGTATGCCACGCAGTACGGGCCGGTGCTGACGACCGAAAATTTTCCGTGGACCAGCACGAAAGCGTATGCGCTTGCTGCACCGCCGCAAGGCCTGCGCATCGTCGATCAGTACCTCGCCATCTGGCAGGCGCGTAGCGTCGATGATCTGCGTACTGTTCTCGGTCGCCATCAGGCGACCCAGTTCAACACCACCGCCACCGATGCCCGCGGTCGTGCATTCTTTGGCGATATGGGAATGATCCCCAAGGTCACGACCACTCACGCCGAGCGCTGCGCCAGCTCGCCACTTGCACGCCAACAATGGACGAATTTGCGAATTCCGGTACTCGACGGCTCGCGCAGCGACTGCGCCTGGCAGAGCGATGCCGACGCCTCGGCCCCCGGTATCTTTGGGCCCGCTGCCGCCCCGCAGATTTTTCGCGATGACTACGTCACCCAAAGCAACGATAGCCACTGGCTCACCAATCCCAGCCAGCCGCTCGAGGGTTACTCACCGATGTACGGTGATGAGCGGACGCCGCGTACGCTGCGCACACTGCTCGGCCTCGATATCGTCGATCGCCGCCTGCAAGGTCGTGACGGACTCGCCGGACGCGGCTTCGATGTCGAGTCACTCAAAGCCTCGCTATTCAACAATCGTCATCTCGGCGCGGAAATCGCCCGCGATGATGTGGTGCAGAGCTGCATCGAGGTCACGCCTGGTCCGCTGTGCGACGCGCTAAAGCGCTGGGATCTGCGGGTCGATCTCGACAGTCGTGCAGCGCACGTGTTTCATCTATTCGTGGAGGCAGGCGGACTGCAGTTCGAACCGGGTTTCGATCCGGCAAAGCCGCTCGAGTGGCCGAAACGCCTCGATCGTGGCAACCCCGCCGTGCGTGACGCCCTTGGCAAGACGGTCGCCAAACTCGCCGAGTTGCAGATTCCTGCGGATGCACGGCTCGGCGATGTGCAGGTCGAGACCCGCGGCAGTGAGCGTATTCCGATCCACGGCGGGCCGGGTGGCGATGGCATCTTCAACAATATGCAGCCTGAGGATCTGCAGCCGGGCCTCGGATGGACCAGCATTCGTCACGGCGCCAGTTTCGTGATGGCCGTCGAGTTCACCGACCGAGGGCCCCGCAGCGAGGGTCTGCTGACCTATTCGCAGTCGACCAATCCCGCGTCACCACATTATTCGGATCAGACGCGCATGTACGCGCGTAAAGAATGGGATGACCTGCTGTTCATGCCAGAGGCCGTGAAGCGCGCGACGCTCACCCGAGTGGTCCTGAGCGAATGAGCGAAAAAGCGTAAAGCGGGGTTTACACCCGAGGCGCCGAAATAACGAAAATCCTTGCACCCCGAGTATTCGAGGTTCAGTCTCGGTCAGGGGGGGTTCTCATGGTGAGCGATGTGTCCTTGCAGCTCGAGTCACTCGAGCAGCTCATACTTGCGGCACTCGATGAACTGCGCACGCCGAACGAGTCCGGCGTGACGCAGGTCGTCGCGCTGACCGACTTGCGTTTGGCGATCGAAAGCCTCGAACGCCGTAACGATCTGCCGCAAGGACTTACTCAAAGAATCAGCGATTCCCGCGAGATGTACGAGCGTCTTGCCGAGGTGTCGTCGCTGCGGCAGGGTCTGAGCAGCCTGCTCGGTCCGCGCTCGGTGCCGCGCGAACGTCGACACTAGGGTCGCGCGGGATACTCGAGAGGCGAATCCGAGCCAATCGGCAAACCGATCGCGAGCCATACCCCGAACAGCACCGACCAACCGAGCAGGAAGGTCACCGAATACGGCAGCATCACCGCCACGATGGTGCCTAGCCCCGTCCGCGGCTCGTATTTTTGAAAGAAGGCAATAATCAGCGCGAAGTAACTCATCATCGGCGAGATGATGTTGGTGACGCTGTCGCCCACGCGGTAAGCCGTTTGCGTCAGTTCGGGGGAATAACCGAGCAGCATGAACATCGGCACGAAGACCGGCGCCATCAGCGCCCACTTTGCCGAAGCCGACCCCATCAGCAGATTGATGCTGGCGGTCAGCAAAATAAACAAGGCGAACAGCGGTACCGCCGACAACCCCAGCGACTTCAAACCCTCGGCACCATTGACGGCGAAGATGAGTCCAAGCTGCGTCCAGTTGAAGAAGGCGACGAACTGCGCTGCGAAGAAGACTAACACCAGGTATCCGCCTAGCGTCGACATGCTCGCGCTCATGCCCTTGATGACATCGTTATCGTCGCGAATCGTGCGCGCGCCGATCCCATAGGCAATGCCGCTCACCACGCCAAACAAAAAAATGATCGCCACCACACCCGAGAGCAGCGGCGAATTGAGCAGATCGCCATCCTTGGGATTGCGTAAAAAGCCAGCGCCCGGCAGCACGCCGGGCGGCAGCATGGCCCACACCAACGCAACCCCCAGCAGCAGGGTCGCGATTCCAGCGTAGCGCAGGCCGCGGCGCTCCTCGGCAGAAAGACTGTTTGCGAACGCCGCGTCGTCCTGCGTGATGCCCGACGGCGTGAGACCCACCCGTTCGTCATCACCACTGCTTGCGCTTGCAGTCGCCAGCAGCCGATCGTCCGGGAACCGCGGCGCGGTGAAACGCTCGGCCACGAACCAACCCAGCAAAGTAATGAAGGGCGTGGAGGCCGCCATGAAATACCAGTTGGCGAGCGGACTGACGGTGTACTCCGAATCGACGAGCTGCGCCGCTTCTTGCGACAAGCCGGAGAGCAGCGGGTCGATGGTGCCGATCAACAAATTCGCCGAATAACCGCCAGAGACGCCGGCGAATGCCGCAGCCATCCCGACTATGGGGTGACGGCCCGCCGACTTGAAAATCAGCCCGGCAAGCGGAATCAGCAGCACATAGCCAATCTCGCTCGCCATGTTCGACATGACGCCCGCAAATACCACGATCGGCGTCAGCAATTTGCGCGGCGAGGCCAACACCAACTTGCGCAGGGCAGTACCGATGAGCCCCGAGTGCTCGGCTACGCCGATGCCGATCAAAGCCACGAGCACGGTGCCGAGCGGTGCAAAGCCCGTGAAATTGGTAACGAGGCTGCCGAGGATACGATGCAAACCCTCGAGACTCAGCAGGTTGACCACGTTGACGGTTGCGCCAGTCGTCGGGTGCTGCACCGCAAGCTCGGCCAAAGACCCGAGCCACGAGGCCAGAATGACCAGCAGCGCGAGCAGGGCGAACAGCGTCGCCGGGTGGGGCAAGGCATTGCCCCCTCGTTCGACCACATCCAAAAATTTCTCTAAGAGGGACTTCCTTGTCATACCCGAATTTGAGCCTATCGCCAGCGCAGATTCAACCTTTGAGGTGACTGTCATGAGCCGCGATGGCTGCACCGCGGCGCGCTGCGGTATCGTCGGTGATCAGGCGCAGGGGAATACGCGAGACCCAAGGGGCCATGCGTCCCTTGGCATCGAAACGCTCGATCAATGGGCTGTCGGCGACCAGCGGCCAGATCCGCGGCAGGATCCCGCCACCAAAATAAACACCACCCCGTGCGGCGTAGAGCAAGGCACAATCGCCGGCAAAACTGCCGAGGATGGCGAGGAAGCGCATCACGGCCTCGCGTGCTACCGATTCGCCCGCCAACGCCTCGCGCGTAATCTCCGCTGTACGCGCCGGCCGTAGGGCCGTCACCCCGGAGCAAGACAGCAGGAAAGCATGCAAGGCCTCGAGGCCATCGCCACAGACCACGCGCTCGACCGAAACCCGTGAATGTTTACCGCGCAGATGCCGCAGCAAATCGAATTCAAAATCATCCAGCGGCGCGAACGCGACATGCCCGCCCTCGCCTGGTACCGCACGCCAGCGCGTTTCGCCGTCGAGTTGCAGCGGAACGATTCCGGCCACTCCCAGCCCGGTGCCTGATCCGACCACAACCTTGGGCGCGCCCGATGCCACCTCACCGACGCGCAGGACATTCAACTGCTCGAGAGTCATGCGCGGCACACTGAGCGCCAGTGCTTCGAAATCATTGACCAGCACCAGCCGCGACAGCTGCAGAGACTGCTGCAGCTCCTTGCGTACGAAGCGCCAAGGCGAGTTGGTGAAGCGCACCTCGCCCACCCCGAGCGGACAGGCGACGGCGAAGCTGGCACCACTCAAAGTATCGGGTGGTACCGCATTGGCGGACAAAAAGGCCTGCACCGCATCGGCAAAGTGGGCGTGATCGCTGGCCGCAAGCGTATCGCGAACCAAGAGCTTGCCGCCGCCCGCCGCAAACCCCGCGTGGTCATACATTGCGAATCGGGCATTGGTACCGCCGATATCGCCCACCAGCAACGGCGCGTCCGATGCAGGATCAAAAATCATATGGAGGCGGAATCCTTTTTGGTCGCGGCCAGTAACGGTGTCACCCGTGGAATGGTCAGCATGGTGCTCGCCACCGCCATCAGTAGCAAGGCCGTGAACACCTCGGGCAAAATCACCTGCCGATCGAGCAACACATTGGCGAAGATGATCATGTGATCAGTACCTTGGTTTGCAGCAGCCAGCCGATGATCTTGCAGTCGTGAGCCGTCCAGCCAAGCACTCGGCCGGCAAGACGAATCCCTAGCAGCTTGCCACCCACGGCCGCGATCATGGTGGGCTTGCTGATCCTGCTCTTGGGCGGCATCGCCCTGTTCGGCATCCGCATGCTTGCTAAGATACGCAAGGGCGAACCAGGTACTTCCCCCGCGCACGCCGATCAAGTAACGTCCCGTTCCGTTACCACGGATGCTGACCCATGATTCGCCTCACCTACCTCAGCCAGGAAGCACAACCCCTCTCCTCCGAGGACCTGCTGGC
>Ga0194131_10010938_pt1 | contig 10970 bp, 8 predicted proteins | sample TA2KigO120mmetaG_FD_148631 | JGI IMG/M metagenome (GOLD analysis project Ga0194131, IMG submission 148631) | Freshwater microbial communities from Lake Tanganyika, Tanzania - TA2015053 Kigoma Offshore 120m | ecosystem: Environmental > Aquatic > Freshwater > Lake | place: Tanzania: Lake... | reverse complement strand
TATGTCTATGGAAGCGCGGTTGTTGTCGGCTATTTTTTAACCTATGTTTACGGCTCCAACGGAAGTCACGATTTTGAGCGAGCTCTGACGAGTGCTCGCCATCTGGGGACAGCCCTGCAACTGACGAATTTCCTCCGTGATGTGGCAGAGGATCAGAAGCGCGGGCGATTGTATCTACCGCTCGATCTTCTGCGTGAGGAAGGGATCAACGAACTCGACACCATGAATCCAGGGCAACAGGCCGCCATACACCGTGTGATCGGCCATATGGCCAACTTGGCGGAAGATCACTATGATCAGGCTCTGGCTGATCTCGATGCGTTTGCACCAGACAGTCGAACAGCGGTTCAGGCCTGTATCACGGTCTATCGGCAGCTCAACACGCGTATTATAGCCAGTCCATTTGGGATACAGCATCGAGAGCGTGTACCCTTTAGGGACAAGTTCAGAGGACTACCGACGAGCAAGTACTGGCGTCTGCCGTTCGCGTATCTATCCTGGTAGGTAGAGCGGCCATTTCAACCCATGGGACTGGTTTGTGGATAACAGCGTATTCGTTATTGGCGGTGGGCTGGGGGGTCTGAGTGCGACGATTCACCTTCAACTGGCCGGGTTTGCCGTAACGCTCTATGAGGCTAACGAGCGCGTCGGTGGTCGTGCCAATTTGATTGAGCGCGAAGGCTTTCGATTTGACACTGGTCCATCACTGCTTAACTATCCCTGGGTTTTTGAGCAACTGTTCGAGGCTGCCGGTCGTAAGCTTTCCGACTACGTGACGCTGCTGCCGGTAGATCCTTCCGTGAGTTTTCAATGGCGGGATGGAACCCGATTCACGCTGTCGAGCAATCTGCAACGCTTGCTGGAGGAGTGCGAAAGGGTCGCGCCCGGGTCGAGGACCTCTGTCCTGGCCTTCTTGAGCGATGCGGAGGCCAAGTACCAGATGGCCTTCGGTCGGCTAATCAACCGAAATGTTGATCATCCAATCGAATGGTTAAAAGCGCTTTCACTCTCCGAATTGCGCCGCTTGAGCCTGTGGCGATCACTCGACGGCGAATTGCGACGATTCTTTAGCAGTCCCTATTTGCTCGAAGCCCTCGGTTCATACGGCATGTATCTTGGTGGGTCGCCCTACAGGCTACCGGGGCTTTTTTCAATTTTACCTTATGGTGAACTGGCTTACGGGTTGTGGATGCCGAAAGGTGGCATCTACAGTCTGGTCACCGGGATAGAAAAACTTGCCTGCGAACTTGGCGCTGTGATTCACACGGGACAGCGAGTAAGACGGGTTCTCATAGAGAACAGGCGGATAACCGGTGTGGAGCTATCCAACGGTCACACACACAAAGCGCCGATAGTCGTCTCCAACGTGGATTTACCAACAACAAACACAGATTTAATCGCGAAGGAGGTCTTTTCGAAACAACAGCACCGCCAAACACGCCGTCTTCCCATGACGCCTGGTGTGCTGACCTTTTACTGGGGTATCCGCGGCGCCATTGAAAACCTTGGGCACCACACGATATTCCTGCCAAAAGACAGTCAGGCCACGTACAGTGACCTGTTCAAACGCAACCAGATTCCGGGTGATCTACCTTTCTATGTGAGCGTCCCCTCGGCAACGGACTCCGACCTTGCACCACCAGGAGACACAACGCTGTTCATCCTGACACCGACGCCAGTCCTGAGCAAGCTGAAAGACGTGGACTGGCAAGCCACCACTCAAGCCGTCCGAATGCAAATACTGGAGCGGTTGCGTCAGCATGGGATAGTCATCTTGCCAGAACGCATCGTGGTAGAGGAAGTTTATACGCCGCATGATTGGCGAGAGCGCTTCGGTCTCTATGACGGCTCGGCCTTCGGCGTTGCACACACCTTGTTCCAAGTTGGTCCTTTCCGTCCACGCAACTACGCGAGAGAGGTGGATGGCCTTTATTATACCGGGGCCAGTACCACGCCTGGCACTGGCCTGCCGATGGTTGTGTTAAGTGGCAAGCTGACAGCAGAAAGGATTCGGCAAAGGGTTTCAGACCCTGGAACTGAAGTGCCTGCTCCGATGCACAACGCGCCATTAGAATCTCCCACTTCGCCATTTCCCAGCACCTGACTGTGATTGAGGCGTCACGTGGTGCGGGCCGGGCGGCTAAATCTGTCACACTGGCGGTCATTCGAGCGAGGCGAACGCAACATGAAGAAACGTGCGGTGATCATTGGCGGGGGCCTGGGGGGGTTGGCAACGGCCTTACGGCTGACAGTTAACGGTTGGCAGGTTACCGTCTGCGAGCAAGGTGACACTTTCGGTGGCAAAATGAATTACTGGAGCCAGGCAGGCTTTCAGTTTGACACCGGACCGTCGCTGATTACCATGCCCTGGGTGTTTCAAGAATTATTCGAGACAGCCAACAGCCGTTTGCAGGATCACGTTGAACTCATACAGATGCACCCGCTTGCCCAGTATGTTTACGACGATGGGGTGCGCTTTACCTACACCTCCTCGTTGCCTGAGTGGCTGCCAACCGTGCGTATGATTGAGCCACGTGATGTAGAAGGCTTCTTCAAGTTTCTGCGACTGGGTGCGCGTCTCTATGACGTTTCGCGGCAAACCTTTCTCAAGCGCCGTCCGCTTGATAGGCCTCGTGCAACGGACCTCGGTGTGTTACGGCATCTGCCCCTTCGCTATGGTTGGGGTAATTACCACAAAACGGTCGCCGCCCATTTCCAGAGTCCTTATCTGCAACAGCTTTATGACCGCTATCCGACTTATGTAGGTTCCTCGCCATACGCTGCGCCAGCGACGCTCGCCATCATCCCCTATTTGGAGTTCGCGTTCGGCGGCTGGTATGCGCGTGGTGGCCTGTATCGGATCGTTCAAGGGTTACTTGAGCTGGCCACTACAATGGGTGTAGACCTGATCCCCCGGGCGCAGGTTGTGCGTATTGAACACGAGAACCGCAAAGTGAAAGGCGTACATCTGGCCGACGGCAATCGTTTACCTGGCGATGTAGTCGTCATGAATGGCGACGCTTCGGAGGGACCCAAACTGCTCGGTGAATCCAACGCGCAGGGTATGCCTTCCACCCATCGCTCCATGTCCGGACTCGTTTTCCTGTTGGGACTCCGACGGGAACTCCCCGGACTATCCCATCACTCGCTGTATTTTTCGGCAGATTACCGGCGCGAGTTCGCTCAACTGTTCGACGAACGTTGTTTTCCTGACGACCCAACGGTTTACGTGAATACCCCGAGCCGCAGTGACCGATCTCTCGTGCTTGGTGAAGGCGAAACGCTTTTCATCATGGCCAATGCCCCGGCCAATGATGGGGATCTGTGGGATGAGGAGCAGATCGGTACGGCGCGGTGCCGTGTTTTCGAGCGTCTCCGCCGAAGTGGCTTTCCGGATATCGAATCGGACATCGTCGTGAGCGATGTCTGGACGCCACGCCGAATTGCCGGGACCTACTCAATGCCTGGCGGGGCGATATACGGCGCACATTCACATGGCTGGCGGAATGCCTTTCTACGTCCGTCGAATAAGTCCACCCGGTATGACGGGTTGTACCGCGTCGGTGGGAGTTCGCACCCTGGCGGTGGGACCCCCACCGTGCTTCTTTCAGCGCAGATCACTTGCGAGCTGATTCAAAGGTTCGAACGTGGGTAACATGTTTTTGTATACGCTAACGGGCTGCTACCTGTTTCTTCGAATTTCCCTCTTCCAACCCGGCTTTCTGTCCTCATAGCCAAACTATGGATGACCGCTATCGCCAATAGTTAGCCAGAAACGGAGGATACACATTCTAAAATCCGCAGTCCTCTCCGCCGGGATCGCCACCGCGTTGCTCGTTCTTCCGGACGTCGTGTACGCACAGACCGGTTCGCCGATCGTACACCTGCCCGGCATGGGGGTGTCCGACATCCCTTTTACCGTATCGATCGAGACGCCCGCGCAGCAACCGACGGATGTGACGCCTTATACGTTCCGGGTTTTTGACGACAAAGGCCAGGAGGTGGAAGCAACGGCACGCACCGGGCTTCTGATCGGCGCACAGCCTTCGCCTCCCGAAACGCTTTTGGTTTCGGTGGCAGGCGTGTATACGGTTCAAACGCAGATCGGCGAGGAGATCGTGGATCGGTCGTTGCGCGTCCTGCCCGGATGGATGACGCTTCTTCCCCCGCTCTTGACCATCGTGGTGGCGGTGGCGTTTCGTCAGGTGCTTGCGGCACTCGCCGCAGGCGGTCTTTTAGGCGCGCTGTTTATCGCCGGATACAACCCGTTTCTGGCTGTTTTGCGCTGGGGCGATCAACTGATCCTCGGAAGTCTTTCCTCAAGTTGGAATGCTTCGGTACTGCTTGTCATCCTTGTTCTTGGCGGGCTGATCGGCATCATCGCCCGTAACGGGTCGGTCTACGGTGTGGTCGAGGTGGTGACGGGATGGGCAAAAACCCCGCGCTCCGGCCATTTGGCGACATGGGCGCTTGGCATGATCATCTTTTTCGAAGGCTTTGTCAGCACGCTGGTCGTCGGCAACACGATGCGCCCGATTACGGACCGGTTGCGTATCTCCCGCGAAAAACTCTCGTTTATCGTGGACGCCACCTCCGCGCCGGTTGCCAGTGTGGCGCTTATTTCCGGCTGGATAGGCTTCGAAGTGGGGTTGATCGGAGATGCCCTGAGAAGCGTCCAACTGGATTATAACGCCTATCAGATTTTTTTGGAGACGATCCCTTACCGTTTTTATCCACTCTTGATGATGTTTTTCGTGGTCCTGATCGCCGTGATGCAACGCGACTTTGGTCCCATGCTTCCCGCCGAGCGCAGAGCGCGGACGACAGGCAAGCTCCTCGCCGACGGAGCCGCGCCGTTGAGCGGAGATGCCGACAGCCAACTCAAACCCGTAGACGGGCAGGTTCGTCACTGGATATACGCGGCAATACCCTTGCTGACGGTCATGCTGGTGACGTTTTGGGGGATGTGGGCTACGGGGCGAGATGCGCTTGTCGCAGGTGGAGCGGATACGGCCACGGCGGACCTGTGGACGGTTTTTGGCAAGGCGGACGGAAGCAGGGCTTTGCTATGGGGTTCCCTCATCGGCACCCTGCTGGCTTTTGTGATAACCGTCGGTCTGCGCCAGATGCGTCTTACCGACTGTCTGAATGCTTGGCTGGCCGGGGCGCAGTCGGTGTTTCTGGCTGTGGTGATTTTAGTGCTGGCCTGGGCGCTTGTGGCGGCGTGTGAGGAGATGCAAACGGCCCGGTATATCGTGTCGGTAGCCACCGGGTTTCTGTCGCCGCACCTTGTGCCGACGCTGACGTTTGTCATTGCCTGTCTGGTCAGTTTTGCCACCGGAACGTCGTGGGGAACGATGGCGTTGGTTACGCCGCTAGTGGTTCCGCTTTGCGTGGGGGTTGCGCAGGCCGCAGGGATCACGGGCGGCGAAGCGCATACACTGCTTTTAGGGACCATCGCCGGTGTGTTGAGCGGCGCGGTATGGGGCGATCACTGCTCTCCCATTTCGGACACGACCATCATGTCTTCGATGGCTTGCGGAGCCGATCATATCGACCATGTGCGCACCCAGATGCCATACGCGATGACGGTAGGGATGGTGGGTATTCTGCTCGGCGATCTGCCGTCGGCATACGGTGTCAATCCGTGGGTGTCTCTTCTTTTGGGCGCGACGGCGCTCACCCTGCTGGTACGCTTCTGGGGTAAATCCACCGCAACAGCCCCATAGCCGTTTTCTACCTTCCCCATAGTTCGAAGTTTGCGGTGAGGATTTCCGGACCATCCGACAGGATAGCGACGGTATGCTCGAAGTGCGCCGACCATTTACCGTCTGCGGTGACGGTAGTCCACTGGTCGTCCCGCACACGCACCTCGTGGGTTCCGATGCAAACCATCGGCTCGATGGCGATCACCATGCCGGGTTTGAGCCGCTGACCGAGCCCCGGACGACCGTAGTTGGGTACTTGCGGCTCTTCCCACAACTGACGCCCCACCCCGTGCCCACACAAATCCCGCACCGTCGAATAGCCGTGTGTCTCGACAAAATGCTGTACCGCATGCCCCACGTCTCCAATGCGGTTACCCGCCTTGGCCTCTGCGATACCCAAGTATAACGATTCGCGGGTAATGTCGAGCAGGCGCTGCGCCTGTGAAGAAATCTGTCCGATGGGAAAGGTAAAAGCCGTATCTCCGTGATAGCCGTTGAGGATGATGGCAAAATCGATCCCGATGATGTCGCCTTCCTTGAGAAAACGCCGTCGGCTCGGTACGCCGTGGACCACCTCGTCGTTTATCGAAGCACAGATGGTGGCCGGATAGGGAGGATGGTACGTGGGCCGGTATCCAAGAAATGAAGAAATCCCTCCGTACTTTTTAATCCACTGCCGCGCCAGTTCGTCCAGCTCTCCCGTCGAGACGCCCGGTTTCGACGCTTCACCCAACCGCTGAAGAATCTCCGTTGCCGCGCGTCCGCTTTTTTTGATCGTCTCGATCTGTTCCGCTGTCTTTAGAATGATCCCCATGCCTATCCCTGTCGATGGCTCCTGAGCCTATACCGGCGTTTTGCTTTCGCGCGGGTGGACGCTTGCCCAAAACTCGCCCCATTGCCGAAGATAGTCGGAACTGCTCCATGCTTTGGCCTGTCCGACTCCGGTCACCAGTTCGATCCCCAGTTCTCGGCATACCGTCCACTCCGGGATGTTGGAGATGTCCGTACGGTCGCCGCCCTTGGTAAATACGTGTGGGCGAAGCATCCTAAGGGCCTCGCAGACGGTGTCGTCGTTTTCGACTTCGAACGGAACCACGTAGCCCACACCCCGGATACACGCCACGACACGACAGCGAGCGGTAAGGTCCATAAACGGTTTGCCTTTTTTGCGTCTCAGAAAACCGTCGCCGTTGACCAACACGACAAGCGTATCCCCGAAATTCCGCGAGGCGATCAGACACGAAGCATGGCCGGGGTGAAGCGGATCGAACCCCCCCGACGTGCATACGATACGTCCGAGCCTTTCGCGTGTATCGGTCAGTTCTTCGAGCGCAACGATAGAAGCGTTATCGGTCATAGGTTATGCGATTTTGATCCGCCATCCAAACGGATCTTCACGACGACCGGTCTGTATACCGGTGATTTCTTCATAAAACCGTGACGCTAGAGGCCCCGTGGCTCCATTGCCTACCGTGTTGTCGTGCCCTTTGTATCCCAGCCCGCCAATGGGCGAGATCACGGCGGCGGTTCCCGCCGCAAACGCTTCTTTGAGTCGTCCGCTTGCACACCCTTCCACCACTTCGTCGATGGCGACGGGGCGCTCGGCGACCTTTATCCCCCAGTGCCGCGCTAATTGGATCACCGAGTCGCGTGTGACCCCCGGCAGTATGGTTCCGGTAAGCGGTGGCGTGACCAACTCGTCGTCAAACAGAAAAAAGATGTTGCTCTGTCCTACCTCTTCCACATACCGGTGTTCCATGGCGTCCAGCCACAACACTTGTGCGTATCCCTTTGCCATCGCGTCCTGAGCGACCATGAGCGTGGGGCCGTAATTGCCCGAAGTTTTGGTGGAACCGGCCACCCCTTTTGCGGATCGGACATATTCGTCCGACACGTAGATGCGGGTGGCGCGGAGTCCTTCTTTGAAGTAAGCGCCTACAGGCGAGATGATGATAAAAAACAGATAATTTTTTGACGCCCGTACCATGATGCTCGCCTCGGTGGCGATCGTCGTGGGTCTCAGATACAACGCCGTGCCGGGTGATGTGGGAAAACAAGATCGATCCGTACGCACCAGTTCTTTCATCGCGTGCAAAAAATCTTCCGCGTTAAGTTGGGGCATAACCATGCGGGCAAGCGAACGGTTCATTCGCTCGATGTTGCTATACGGTCGGAACAGGGCAATGCCGCCGTCGGGTTGAAGATAGGCTTTGGTACCCTCGAACACCTCTTGATTGTAGTGAAGCACCAACGCCGCCGGGTCAAGCGCCAGCGGGCCATACGGTACGATTCGGGCATCGTGCCATGTGCGTTCCGGCGTATAGTCCATCAAAAACATGTGATCGGTAAAATAATTGCCAAACCCGAGTTCGGAGTCGGCGGGACGCGGCTGACGGCCACGAGGTCCCAGCGTAACGCTGATTTCCATGAATATGCCTCTCTGCGGTAGGCGGGTTGACACCCCCTGAAACCGTTTGTCTGCGGCGGTGCGTCCTATCGGCTAACCCGCCCTTCCAACGACATGCAACCCGTAATGTAGGGATAAAAATAAGCATCCGTCAAGCGCCAAATGCGCCGTAGATCAGGCTTGCCGAAGATCGTGAACTAGAAGACGATTCGGTGGCGTGTAACAAAGATAGACACAAGGACCGTGCGGTGCGCGGTCGGTGAGAATACCGGAGGGGCGGAGAGAAAAAACGGGGAGGGATACAAAGAATTAGAACGTCACGTCATCCTTTGTTCGGACATGGTTGAGTAGAAGGCTTTTGCGCTGTCCCCCGACGCGCACATGAACCAGATTTGCCTGGTCTTCGAACACTTCAAGCAACACCGTGCTGGTTACGGCGATGGTTTTTACGCTGGATGTTCCCGGTATTTCGGCGTAACACCAGAGTGCGTCGGCTTCGGTCTCCTTGCCGAGAAACCGCCAGGAAACCGGTTTCCCGTTTATTTCGATACGCACATGCTGGGATAGATACCGGGCGATGTGTCGATCGGCCTCTTCGTTTTCCTCCGGTGTTCCCAGTTTCAGCACACCCGCACCTGCGGTCTTGAGCGCTTCTTCAAGGTCGTCTGCAAACAGTTTGAACGAAATTTCCAGGGTGCTGTCGCTCGGATTGTGTTCGATTTCGCACACGCTTACGTGAAACGCATGGCCGGAAGAAGCGACGGAAGACGCGGTTTGGAGGCCAAAGAAAAACAAGACGGCCAGCAGGAACACCGTCGGTTTCATGAGGCTTTTCGCGTCAGAAGCGCTATACGATCGGGAAAGTTTTCTTGCATACATCCCTGACAGATGCTGTGGCTAAACTCGATGCCCGTGTGCTCACGGATTACTCGTCCACCTGATGCCAATATCCTTCGTCGTTGCGGACGTTTTTGCAGTAGCTGAAAATGGGCAACATGGTTTCGAGGGTCTGAATCTGTTCCGTGGCTTTTGCCAGCCACGTGGCAACGGGGCGTAGTTCGAGCAACGACACGGTCTGGCGCGCCAACGCTTGAAGCGCGTCCATCTGCCGCTTAGACACGCGACGCCGAATACGGTCCAGCACGCACAGCGAACCCAACGCAAAACCTTCTGCGTTGATCAAGGGCGCGCCGGCGTAAAAACGATATTTGGGTTCGTCTATCACCAACGGACTGTCGGAAAAACGCTCGTCTTTCGTAGCATCTTCGATGGTCATAACGCCGTCTTCTAGTATGGTAAATGCACAAAAGGCGTGCTCGCGGTGAATCTCCGGAACGTTCAAGCCAATGATCGACTTGAACCAAAGTCGGCGTTGGTCGAGGAGTCCCATCGCGGCAATAGGCGCGTCGCAAATAAACGAAGCCAGATGCGCAATGTCGTCAAACGCTTTTTCCGGCGACGATTCGAGTATCTGGTAGTCCAGAAGCGCGCGAAGACGCTCGGTTTCGTTTTGAGGGATCGGCGGCAGCATGGGCATGGATGTCTCCTTCCTTTCCGGTTATTGTATTGTCGCTTTCTCTTCAACCATGAAGCCACCGGACATATCTCGTGTTTCGGAATGGAGCAGTTGAAGCCTCCCTCGCAGCCTTCTGAAGACAGCTTTACGCCTTCCACCTGCGGGGATACGCTTGCCCAGTAGTACCGCAAGCTATCTTCGACAGTAAGGAGTAGGCGCTCTTGCGGTCGTTCTGCCGCAAGATATGTTGATGGTTTGGAGTGAGCTCGTTTACCCCGCAGCCATTTCGGAGCAATCGAAGCCTCTTCACGCTTCTACCTACGGGGTGTAGTTGGTCTTGCAGGAAGCTGCAAGGTGTAGTTGGTCTTGCAGGAAGCTGCAAGGTATGCACTCGCTGTTCTGTTCAAAATCTAAAATGCATAATTGATATAATATCGCACGGTTACGTCCGTCAATCAAGTCAGGAATTACCTTGCTTTTTGGTCGGACGGTCGTTATCTCAACAAAAATTTCTTGTATCCTGACCGGCAAGACGTCTGCTCGAGGGATGGTGGAAATCCGTTCTTTTCCGTTAAGGAGGCTTGTATATGCGTTTCTCATCGATTGCCCTGTGCGTGTTGGGGTTGACCGCAGGGCCAAGTGTACTCAAGGCCCAGCAGGATGCGGTTCAAATGCCCGGAAAGTTTCAGCAACTCGATCAGGAAAGCCGCTCTCCTAACGTATACCGCACGGCTTCCGGTGCGCCGGGGCATCTGTATTGGCAAAACCGTGCCGACTACGACATACAGATCGAGTTGAACGACGAAAAACAGCAGATTTTCGGGGTCCAAACAATAACCTACCACAACCAATCGCCCGATGAACTGGCCTATCTGTGGGTACAGCTCGACCAGAATCAGGCGGCCAAAGATTCAGATACCCGCAAAATATCGGGGAGCAACATCACCGATCGGATGAATTTCAATACGTTGCGGCAACTGTACTACGATTTCGACGGCGGATTTAAGATAGAATGGGTACGGGACGTCAAAGGCCAGGAACTCAAATACACGGTCAACAAAACCATGATGCGGGTCGATTTGCCGGTTGCGCTCAAACCCGGTGGGTCTTTTGCGTTCCGTGTCAAATGGTGGTACAACATCAATGACCGTATCAAGCTGGGTGGGCGTTCCGGGTACGAGTATTTTGCGGAAGACGCCAACTACGTGTATACGATCGCACAGTTTTTTCCACGGATGGCCGTGTACAACGAAGTAAACGGCTGGCAGCACAAGCAATTTTTCGGCGCAGGCGAATTTACCCTGCCCTTTGGCAACTATCGGGTCGCGTTGACGGTCCC
>Ga0194131_10010936_pt1 | contig 10970 bp, 13 predicted proteins | sample TA2KigO120mmetaG_FD_148631 | JGI IMG/M metagenome (GOLD analysis project Ga0194131, IMG submission 148631) | Freshwater microbial communities from Lake Tanganyika, Tanzania - TA2015053 Kigoma Offshore 120m | ecosystem: Environmental > Aquatic > Freshwater > Lake | place: Tanzania: Lake... | reverse complement strand
ATCGGCGGAAGCCGGCCCTTGGGATTCGTAATCAGCAGGTCATCGGTTCAAGTCCGATTGCCGGCTCCAGTTTTCCCAAGTAAAATCGCCGATTTGTCAGTGGAGCCGGTTCTTCGGCGCCGGTGCGTCCAACACCCGTCCAACAGCAGGGAAGCAATCCGTGTGCTAGCCTCCCCGGTAGGGAGTGGTTAGCAACGCATTGCTTGACTTCCTTCTTCAACTCCCACTATCTTGTCGCCGTTATAACCTTTCCACTGTCTGTGTCTTTCTGCGGCATGGGTGGCAGTGGGAGCGCTTGGGTTTGCTCAAGAAACAGGCCGCCAACTCTTGATTCCTGGAAGAGGTGGGGTGGTCAAATTCCGAACTACCGAGGAGCCATTCAACCCGAGGTGGGGCATGTCACAGGCAATTGGAGCGGCACTTCTCATAGGACTCCTCACGGGGAGCGCGGGAACCAGCCAAGCTTTCACTTCTCCTCCCACCCGGCCGAGCCTTGAACATCTCGCGCCGCTCGTATTACTGAACTCTGCAGGGGCAGCGGCACAGGCTGCAATTAACAACGCCGCGTTGCTCCAAATGCTTAAGAGCGGCATTGGTGAGGCAGTCTTGCTTGCATCAGTCAACGGCGCCGAGACAGCGACATTCGACACAGCGCCTGAAGCCCTGATTGAGCTGAAGGCAGCGGGAGCGACTGACGCGCTCTTGAGCGCAATACTAGAGCGCGCTGCCAGAAGTGCCGTTGCACTACCAGAACCTCCGGCCTCCGTTGCGCTCGTTGAAGTGCCAGACGGCACGGAGATTCGGCTGCGCCTACTGACGCCCATGTCCTCTGCAACAGCGCGCGTAGAAGATTCACTACGGTTCGAGGTCATCGAAGATGTTTCCGTGAATGGCGTGGTGGTGGTCTCCAAGGGTGCCGAGGCGATTGGCCGCGTCACCGAGGCAAAGAAGTCTGGGAGCTTCGGACGAGGCGGAAAGCTGGCTTTCTCTGTTGACAGAGTCAGCGCCGCAGATGGCAGCGCGGTGCCGATCCGCTCAAATCGCGAACTCAAGGGCGACGCGAGGGTTGGCGGCACCGTTGCCGCGGTGGCACTGGTGGGTGTTTTTGGGGGATTTGTAAAAGGCAAGAATATCGATGCGCCCGTCGGCAGCGAGTACACGGTGTTCACTCAGGGTGTGCGTTCGGTCAAGACGCCAAAGGAGCTCGACCCATGAAGCTGGTTATGACGATAGACCGTATTAGCGGCCTCCCGGTGAACGGACCCCTTGTGCTCAGACCCTGAGGCGACGGCCCGCGCGAAGACCGTGACGACCGGCATCGAACGGTACCGGGATGCGCTGGTCAAAGATCAGACGACCCGCGGTGACGTTGTCGTCGAGATCGCGATCGGCGAGGACGGCAAGGTGATCACCTCCGATGGCGCGGGCCTCGGCACCACCGGGAGCTGCGTCGCCGGCGTGATCCGCCGGGTCGCGTTCCCCCAAGCAGCCGCGACGACGGTGCGCTACCCGCTGTCGTTCAGTCCGTCGTGAGGTAAAGATCGGCCGCGATGGCCACCAAGAAAGCAGCGGAGAAGACCACCGCCTCCAAGACGGCGAAGAAGTCCACCAAGCCCGGCTCGCGAGTCAACGAGCTCGTCGCGCTGCTGAAGAAGTACAAGGACGCCTACTACAACGATGCGCCGTTGGTGAGCGACGCCGCGTACGACGCGCTCGAGGACGAATTGCGGGAGCTCGCCCCCGATCACGAGTTGTTCGCGACCGTCGGCGCACCGGCCTCCGCGGTGACCGCATGGGAGAAGGCCAACCACGCGATCCCGATGGGCTCGCTCAACAAAGCCGTGAACGAGGACGAGTTCCGCCAGTGGGCCGCACGCTGCGACGAGCTCGGCAAGAAAGATAAGCTCAAGGCGATCACGAAGGACCTGTTCGTCACCGAGAAGCTCGATGGGCTGTCGCTCGCGGTGACCTACGACAAGGGCAAGCTCGCCGACGCGATCACGCGCGGCGATGGTCAGGTCGGCGAGCGCATCCTGTCGAACGCCAAGCGCATGAAGGGCGTGCCGGCGAAGCTCAAGAAGTCGGTCTCGGTCACCGTCCGCGGCGAGATCATCCTCAAGCTCTCCGACATGAAGAAGGCGTTTCCGGGCGCCGCGAATCCGCGCAACCAGGCGTCGGGCACGAGCAAGCGGTTCGACGGCCAGGGCTGCGAGCACCTGACGGTGATGTTCTACGACCTCGACGGTGAAGAGGTCGCGACGGAGACGGCGAAGTTCGAGCTGCTCGAGGAGCTCGGGCTGATCGTGCCGTTCGGCAAGTCGACCGATCTCGACGGCGCGCAGAAGATCCACGACGACTACAGCAAGACCAGGCGCGCGAAGCTCGACTACGAGATCGACGGCCTCGTCGTGCGCGCCCACGACGTTCGCGTGCAACACATGCTCGGCGAGCTCGGTAATCGGCCGCGTGCCGCGATCGCGTACAAGTTCGCGTCACAGGCGAAGGTCACCAAGCTGATCGACATCCTGTGGGAGACCGGCTCGTCGGGCCGTGTCACGCCGGTCGCGATCGTCGAGCCGGTACAGCTCGCCGGTGCGATGGTGCAGCGCGCGTCGCTGCACAACGCTGGCAACGTCGCCGAGCTCGGCATCGGGATCGGCGATGAGGTGCTGATCTCGCGCCGCAACGACGTCATCCCGTACGTCGAGGAAGTCGTGAAGTCGGCGGGCAAGGCGGCGAAGGCACCGACGTCGTGCGGCACGTGCAAGTCGAAGCTCGAGAAGGCCGGCGAGTACCTGTCGTGCCGCAACTACGCCGAGTGTCAGGCGCTGATCGAGGGCCGGATCGAGAACTGGATCGACGCGCTCGGCGTGCTCGAGTGGGGCGACAAGCTGATCAATCAGCTGGTCGAGGCCGAGCTCGTCCGCGAGCCGGCGGATCTCTACAAGCTCAAACCGGCGCAGATCGCCGGGCTCGAGCGGCGCGGCATGGTGATCGCCGAGAAGGTCCTCGGCAACCTGAAGGCACAACTGCCGCTGTCGCTGCCGAAGTTCCTCGCGGCGCTCGGCATCGAGAACCTCGGCCTGCAAACCGCGAAGGCGATCGCCGGCAAGTTCGACACGCTCGAGAAGGTGCAGGCGGCGAAGGAGGCCGAGCTCGCCGCGACTCCCGGCGTCGGTCCCGCGAAGGGCAAGGCCGCGTTCGAGGGCCTCGCGTCGCGCAAGGCGGAGATCAAGCGCCTGCTCGCCGTCGGTGTCGTGCCGGTCGCGAAGGCCGCGGGGGGACCGCTCGCAGGCAAGACGTTCTGCTTCACCGGTGCGCTCGGCCGGCCGCGCAAGGAGCTCGAGCAGATGGTCGAGTCGCGCGGCGGCACGCTGCTGTCGGGCGTGACGAAGGACCTCAACTTCCTCGTGATGGCCGACCCGAACTCGGGCTCGTCGAAGGCCGAGAAGGCCAAGAAGTACGGCACGCAGTGCCTGAACGAAGAGCAGTTCATGGCGATGGTCGAGTGATCGGGTCGCGCATCGCGCTGCACGAACGGTTCGGTCGCGCCCGACGCAGTTCTTCGAGAACGTGACCCCGCGGCAGATGCTCGCGGCTACGGCAGGCCTTCCCGAAGCACCCGATCCGCCGCCGCGCCCGTGCGAGGCGGCGATGCGCACGCGAGAGATCCAGCGAACAACTGCTTCGTCGCGTTCAAGCTCGCCGCGAATCGCAAGACCCGCGCGGCCGCCGCGCTCGCGTGCGAGGCCATGCAAGCGACGCTCGCGAAGGTCGACTCGGCCGACAGCAACGCGACCGTGCTGTCGCTGATCACTGGCCTCGAGGCGTGGCTTGGTGCGACCGACGCTGTCACCGAGAACACGTTCCTGTGGACCGACAACACGCCGCTCGACTTCGAGAACTTCTGTACCGGCGAGCCGAACAACGGCCTCGGGCAGGTTGAGGAAGCCTGCTTGCTGATCGAGGGTGCCACCTGGGACGATCGCGGCTGTGGTTTCACGCTCGCGTACGTGTGTTCGTTCACTCCGTAGGCGCTAAGCTGCCGCGGTGCTGCTGAGCCGCATGTCGTCGGGCGAGCCCGAGACGATAGACCGTATTAGCGGCCTCCCGGTGAACGGACCCCTTGTGCTCAGACCCTGAGGCGACGTGGCAGCTTCTCAGCCGCTTCTCCAGCCGGGACTGGCGTATCGAGCACCGAGTCAGCGGCGACTTGCCCAGCCTTATCCAGTAGGCCGATGGCCAAGGCGACCAGGGTAGGGTCCCTCAGCGGATTCGCGCGCACGACACCGGGGGGCTGCAGGACAAGTCCGGTAAGGAGTCCCCGAACCCAGGCGGTGCAGGGTTATTGACCGTGCCTGGCTCTGGTTGCGGTGCGAGGGCCTAGAGTCGCTGCTGCCGCCAGCCGATCGAACTCAGGGATGAAATGGTAGCGTCTTGTTACTTCGGAAGTAACTTGCTTTCTTGCCACAAACGTCAAACATTTCTGTAGAATAATTTGATACAATTGGTGAGAAGATGGCGAAACATCAAGCAGTTAGCTACCTTCGCGTAAGCGGCAAGGGACAGGCCGACGGGGACGGGCCGGAACGGCAACGAGTAGCGATCGCGCGGTTTGCCAAAGCCTCCGGCCTCGACCTGCTCGAGGAGTTTTCCGATCTTGGCGTCAGTGGCACCCGCGAGCTGGCGGATCGTCCTGGCCTAGCGGCTTTGCTCGACCGCCTAGAAGCCAACGGCGTGCGCACCGTAATCGTGGAGCGAGCTGATCGCCTTGCACGCCAGCTAATGGTTCAGGAAGTCATCGTGGCGCAGTTCCAGAGAATCGGAGCGCGTATCCTGACCGCCGATGGCGTCGATTTAACCAGCGGCAATGAAGATCCCACGCGAGCTCTGATCCGCCAAGTGCTGGGAGCGGTTGCGCAATTCGAGAAGAACGTGACCGTACTAAAGCTCCGGGCCGCTCGGGAGCGGAAACGCAACCGCGGTGAACGCGTCGAAGGAGTGAAACCTTACGGCCACTTCCCCGCAGAGGCTGCCATCATCAGCCGTATGAAGGAACTGCGGCGCAAACCACCCAAGGGACGCCGCCCATCACTCTCAGACGTTGCGGCGAGGTTAAACGCTGATGGCCACCGTAATCGTGCCGGCCGCGAGTGGAGCGCGCAATTGGTGCATCACGTCCTGCGACGCTCAGCGGCGTAATTCGAGCCATTGACGGCTTCCGGCAACTGGCCCGGTACTGCTTCTTGTGACCCCTCGCAATGCAGCAGACAGCCCCCAGGGAAAGGGCGACAGCCGGACAACCGAGCGCCATGCCGTTCATGAGGTAGGCCAGGGCAGGCGGCCTCAGTCGGTCTCCGCGCCGATCACCCACTGCTTGGCCTTAACTCACTCGTCCTCGGTCGTGACAGTGGCGTCGATGATCATCGGCGGCTGCCCGTCGAGCGGGCGCTCCGGCGATCCGACGAAGATCGCGACACGCGTGGTGCCACCCTCGTCCCCAACAGGCTCGATGGCGCCGGTGTGTAACAGCAGATCCTTGGCCGGCCGGTGATCGCCCTTGTCAGCAGCGGCGTCGATTGCGATGCCCCACGCCCTGGCCGCCCGCTGGCTGTAGCCGCGGAGCACCTTGATGGCGGCCTCCTGGGCCTCTGTCTCGAGTTGTTGCCGCAGAGCACGTGAGTCCTCGGCCTTCAGCACGTTGGCGATCGTCCCGCGATCGCGGCCTGTGCGCCGGGCAATCTCGCTGGCGCTGAGTCCATCGAGCAAGGCGAAGCACTGGATTTCCCGTCGCTGTTCAGGTGTCAGTTGCGATCCACGCCCGACTGGAAATGAATCCATCACCACACCCCGCAATCCCGCACTCCAACTACCGAATTCGACAGTTGATCTGTACCAGGTAAGTTCAGCCGTCTGTTTCTTGCCGCATTTCCGCTGAGCGCGCCGACTGTAGGAAGGGTAAATCGCCACTTGCCATGGGGTTTCCATTGACGTCGTGGCGGTCGCACACCAGGCGGACGAGTGAATCGCTTCTGCGAACCGCATGAACTGCACGCGCGCTGCAGAAGTGGCAGGGCGCGCCCGCCTCGAGCTGCTCCATCATTGAGAGCATGTCTCGGAATCGGCGGCGGTCCGCGTCGGTGAGCTCACCATCCAACTCTGAGAGAAGGTCTCGGAATTGGCGCAGGCGCTCGCTGGGCTCACCAAGACGCTGCGGTGTTACATCATCGTTTGTTGCCATGGGTTCCCTTTCCTTTTCTCTAGACGACAACGGGCTGTGTACTCATTAGCTACTAACCCTTGGTTTCTACGCTGACCCTCGGGTGTCAGCATCGCGTGTCCTCCGCCCGAACTCAGAGAACTCTTTGCATTTCGCCACGAGCCCTTCACGCACGACGCGCGGCATGCAGCACGGTCCTACCATTCCAAGGCTCTCGCCCAGCGCTAGTATTCGAACGACCGCCAACTGCAGGACGAATCCATCTTCGTGGCCGCAGATGAGGCACCGTGCTATCTCTCCAACGGTCGACACGTCGCCGTTTCGTTCGACAGTAAGCGTTACACCGAATCCGCCGGTCATTTCATTGCCTGCTGTATTCACAGATGTTTACCTCCTCCGCGCCCGTCGAAACTTCGTTAAGCACATTCTGAATCTCGTTCCCCGTTCACACCTTGGGGAACGGCACGAGCACGATGAAAACGAACAAACCGCAAGTGAGCCGCGTTTCTTCGTTTCATTCGTTATCGCGCTGAATGATGGAACCACCGCTCGGCCGGACGTCCGCCGTTGGGGTCCCACTCCTGTGCGGAGAAGGCAAGATTGGCGTCCCTAAGTCGATCCAAGGCATCAGAGAGGCTCCCCGGCTTCAGGTTGCGGTGAAATACATCTGATATGATCTCGGTCCTCGTTAAGCCCTGCTCGCCCACCTTCCGTAGTTCCTTGAGGGTGCGGTCGGCAACAGGGTCCCCAACGTCTTCGCCGAAGATGAACATGCAGGATCGCTCGGAATAATCCCAGAGCGCCAAGGCGGATTCGAGATGGCAACGGCCGATTCGGCCGTGCCCATCCGCGACGGCGTAGATGCCGGCGAACCGCATCACCTGCGCCTCGGCACGTGATGTGAGAGCGCCCATGAGTCCTGGCCGTGCCGCCGTCAGGCGAGGGTAAGACGACCGCCAGAGCTCGTTGGCGGCGGCATCCCGCTCGATCAAGCCAAAGGCCGTCGCTTCCCCGTGCGCTCGCCTGAGACGTGTCGCACATGATGCCAAGTCCGGCCAGTCACTGCCGTCCGGCAACAGTCGCGCGCGCTTGACAGCGAACCACGCGAACCGATTGCCGAACCCGTTTACGCTGTCAACGGCAGCCAGGTACCGCCGCAGTTCATCGCGAGTGATCTGGCCGATGACGGTGATGTGGGCGTCCGTCGCCGTCGCCTTGTCGGTCTTGGTCAGGGTGTTGAGCCTGCCGGTATCCCAGGCCTCTCGGAGCACAGCAGACAACGTCGAGCCGTCGCGCGCCATGACCCTGAGCACCTTGCCGAACTCGCCCTCAAAGACGATGAGTCGCTTGTCGGTGACGCCGTGCGGTTCGGCGTTGTCTGGGCTGGTATCGCGCACGTGCCAGATGAGGCCTTCGCCGCTGCTCAAGCCGCTCGTAATGCGGTCGGCGATGGACGCGTCCGCAGCCTTGAAGACCTCGCGTACCCGTGCGAAGCTGGTGCCCTTGCGGCTCGCGGACGAAGCGCCCACGATGTTGACGAACAAATTCAATGCGTGGTGCGCGCCGTCAGCACGAAAGTGAACTCCGCGCCCGACTTGGTTGCCGAACAGCGCCAGCGATTGCGCCAGCAGGGCCACGCGATCGGCTTCGGTGTGGGGAGCCATCGACTCGACCATCTCGCCAAGAACACCCCGAAAGGCTTCTGGCCGTGGTGGCGCCGGCCAGCCGGGGGGTACGCGTTCCGCTGCCGACGTATCGAAAATCTGCGCCGGGTTCAAGACGCCCGCCGCGTAATGTGCTGAAGATGGGCGCGGATTGCGGACTGTCGACCTCGCAGCCAGCCGAGGTCGGTGATTTGAATATCGCCGCAAAAAATCAGGCGTTCGGTCCGCTTAAGCAAGATGCGGCACTCCGCCTGCCGCAGTAGCACCAACTCAGCCTGCAGCAGGTCTAAGTCGTCGCGACCGCGGAGGTCGAGATGCCAGAACCGCCTGTACTCCGACTCACCGCCGAAGGGATCGGGTAAAATTGCTTTCATCGTCGTCGTATACTGCCCGGCCGAGTTGCCACTCGCGCCGGGCGTTCGTCTTTTTTAGGGGTTGCGATCAGCCGCCGGTCATCGACAGCAACATCGAGGTCCAGGGCACTTTCTTGCGCACGGTAGATGAGCTTCACGGTTTACGTCGAACGAAGCGTCGGCACCGTCCCGCGCTCGATTAGCGCGTCCACGACCAGGGAACTGATCCGCACCGCGCGCCCGAGGCGCGTGTGTTGAATCTTGCGCCGCCACACCCAGGCTCGAATCGTGGCGGGCGACAGCCCGAGGCGTTGCGCCGCTTGGCCGACCGTGAGCATTTCGTGCTGTTCAATGCGCGCCATTTTTTCTCCGTTCTGCGACGCGCTACGAGCGACCGCAGTTGAATCTAGAGATTGACACGGGCTGCTGTTGTTGTATAGTTCGATTTGTTTATAATTCGAAATGATCTCGAAATGAGGTTCAACTGGAAGCGGGCGGCACAGTACGAGTTGGTGGAGACGCTGACGCCTCGTGACGCGCCGTGGCTTGGAAGGACAGTGCCGGCCCTTAGACCGATCGGTTTGGAAGAACCTTTTGAACCGTTCAAGGTAACGCCATACCTTTACCGCGAGTTCGCAAAAATAAACCCCGTTAGGAGGGATGAGATCCTGGCCTTCGCAAACAAGTACGGTTTGCTCGGGCTCCCGCTTGGGAGCCTCCAGCTCCATGAACGCGATGAGACCGAAACGATCGAGAACGCCCAGGAATGGTGGGTTGAGGTTTGGGGCATCTCTCTAGTCGTCCAAGCCCTCGACACGCTCTATGGGTTTCCCGAGGAATCGTGGCTTGAGGAGCGCGGCCTCGTCACAGGCTCAGTGGCGCAGCGCTTAGGGAAGTACGCAGAATTGATTCGGGACGAAGTTAACAACGCTCGTCAGCGCCACAAGCTAATCCCGAGACTGGATTTTCAGCACGTTGGCGGGGAGGTTAAGTTTCAGGATTCGCTTCAGCCCGTTACCTTGATAGGCGCCATTTGGACGCAGGCCATCGACGCGGTATTGAGGCGCGAGGATCGCGTCCCCTGCAGGTGGCGGGACTGCGATCAATGGATTCTGCAGTCACACAAGAAGCGCGGACCGAAGCAGCAATTCTGCTCCGATGTCTGCCGTGCGCTGTTCAACCAACAGCAAGCGTCGAAGGCACGAAAGATGGCGCGCGCGGGCGAGAGATCTGAGGAAATCGAGAGAGTGACAAGACTCCCGCCCGATCGAATCCGAGCGATCATCGAAGAAGCGCAGAAAGAGAAAAGGAAGAAGTAGATGGCCCTCTATAAACGCGGCGGGACGTGGTGGCTCCAGTTTCGGTATCGCGGCCGCCGGTATCAGGAGTCGGCAGGCACGTCCTCGAAAACGCTGGCCGCGGAGATTCAGCGCAAGCGGCGCCGCGCTGTCGAAGAAGCGGCCAACGGGATCAGGCGGAATCGCGATGCCGCCATTCTCTTCCCCGCCGCGACGACCGACTGGCTGCAACTCATGGAGCCGACGTGGGCACCGAAGACGTATCGAAACGCAGTCCTTGACGTGGGTCATCTGAAGGCACACTTTGGGTCGCATCTGCTTGTGGACATCTCAGCCAAAGGTGTGGCCGATTACGTGATGTCGCGCCGCGACGATGGAGCGGCTGACAAGACAATCCGAAACGAACTCGGCACGTTACGCGGCATCTTGAAACACTTTCGCCTGTGGTCCGCACTCAAAGATGATGGCGTACGATTGCCACGCGGCCAGGACACCGACGTTGGTATAGCCCTCACGACCGAACAGGAAGCTGCGCTGATTGCCGCCTGCGCCGCAAGCCGGTCACGATCGCTTCTTCCTGCCGTCGTGCTCGCTCTCAGCACGGGCCTACGACTGGACGAGATGCGACTGCTTCGCTGGAAACAGATCGACGTAGCCAACCGCGCGCTGCGCGTGGGCCGCAGCAAGACTCAGGCTGGTGCAGGCCGCGCCGTGCATCTCAATCAACGCGCGCTCCAGACCGTCAGCGCATGGACGCTGCAATTTCCCAAGCGCAAGCCGGACCACTTCGTATTTCCATCTGAGCGCGTCGGATTCAGCGGCAACGACGAGATCCCTCAAGTATTCGATACAGATCCAACGAAGCCAATCACGTCATGGAAGACCGCGTGGCTGCGAGCGAAAGAAACCGCAGGTGTTACGTGCCGGTTTCACGACCTCCGGCATACCGCCGTTACGCGATTGCTTGAGGCTGGGCAGCCATTTGCGGTAGTGGCAGACATTATGGGTTGGTCCGCTGCGACGTCGGTCCGGATGGCAAAGCGATACGGCCACATTGGAGAGTCAGCCCGCCGGCAGGCGATGGCCGCGCTTGATGCGCCCACCCTGGATCGGCCGACATTGGCGCAACCGGTCGCAACGATTCACTGAGCGTAGCTACAATACTCGCTACAGTCGCGCGAATGCGAAATCCGATCGTTCGATGTAACTGATTGAGCCGTAGGTGGCTCCTCGGGCTGGACTCGAACCAGCAACCCTCCGGTTAACAGCCGGATGCTCTGCCATTGAGCTACCGAGGAATCTAGGTAAGACTTCTCGCGACGAAAAGAAATCCAATCGTACGACAAAACCCGGCCGACCCGCAAATAGTCCGTTCGAGCATGCCAGTGGCGCCATGGCCCGGGTTGCGACGTGCGATGTTCGACTGACGTACAGT